>OFHG01000281.1_pt1 | contig 21808 bp, 17 predicted proteins | sample 1521931 | NCBI WGS metagenome assembly OFHG01 (sample SAMEA2468438, study PRJEB22500) | soil metagenome | biome: Glassland; feature: Farmland; material: Clay | place: Australia | collected 2013-01-31 | depth 0.55 m
CTTATGCGAGACGCAACTGGGCAACGGAGGCGCGCGCCGATCCCCCGCTTATATCCGGAATGATAATCAGCTCCAGCGTCGTCAACTCGTGGAGTTCGACGGTGTATTCTTCAAGTTCTCGGGCAGTGCCGGGAGGGCTGAAGTTGTACTGCTGACGGGCAACTTCCCGGTAAGACTGACCGCTGTCAGCTGACCAGCGCAGCACAAACTCCTGCGTCCGCGCCTGCTCATCTTCCTGAAACACGATCCGAATGCTCCGAATCTTCTGCGGCTTGTCAAATAGGAGACGGATCGTCTGCTTCCCGGATTGTGACGCGCGCCAGCCCGATCCAGTATTTGGCATCAAGGCCGATTCGATTGGGTGTGCCCCCTCTTCAGACGAGACTTCTACTTGGGCAAGACCCTCCAGGTCTAGCCAGTTTTTGTCCGCGGACGAAACTCCCTCAGCACCCTGGTTAATTATCTGCTTGCGCATGCACTTATCTCCCTAACTTTGAAGTATCTCACGGAAGACAAGGGCTAATCCACCCATGAGTCCAAGAACGTACTCGAACCGACTCATAGTTGAGGAGGGAAGATCGTTTAGGTGAACGCTTCAAAGCGCCTTCAGAGCTGGTCCTTGTACGTTCCCCTTTCAGTAAATAGCGCGGATTTCAATCACCCATGTGGAGACTGCGAAGGTGGGAGAATATTTTGAGCGGGATAAGGAAAATCGTTTCCTTCTGAGCGAGTACTTTCGGAAGGAGATACCTTAGACCCTGACGCAGCAGGCGATCGCGTAATTCCCGTATCGTCAGCTAACCGGAAGTTGACCCGCCTTCTACCGGATTGGTGCTGCCTTGTCGCCCCAGTGTTTACCCGCCAACTTGCGGTCGCGATCCTCGTTCCTGGGTTGCCAACAATCCGGCCTGGAGGTGTAACGCGACGAATCAGTAAGGGTGTGGAAGGCCGCGCACGCAACGGAACGTGTCGCGGGCGATGAGGAGTTCTTCGTTGGTGGGGATCACCATCACGCGGGCGCGGCTGGAATCGGAGGAAATTTCGCCTTCCTTGCCGATGATGCCTTTGTTCCGTGCCACATCAATCTGGAATCCCATCTCGGCCAGCCGCTCGCACGACTTTTCGCGCACCAGCGGAGCGTTTTCGCCGATGCCGCCGGTGAAAATCAGGCCGTCCACGTGGCCCATCGCGGCCGAGTAGGCGCCGATGTAGCGGCGAATTCGATAGCAGAAAACGTCAATGGCCAGTTTGGCCTGATCGTCGCCTTTTTCGGCGGCACGAATCAACTCGCGCATATCGTTCGACCTGCCTGAGAGCCCGTAGAGCCCGCTGAATTTGTTGAGCAGCGTGGAAACGTCGTGCAGCGAAAGCTCGTCCTTCGACATCAGGTAGAGAATGATGGCGGGATCCAGATCGCCCGACCGCGTCCCCATCACCAAACCTTCCAGAGGCGTGAAGCCCATCGAGGTATCAACGGATTTTCCCTTTTCGATGGCGGTGATCGAGCAGCCATTGCCCAGGTGGCACGTAATCAGGCTGACGTCCTCGCGCGCTTTCCCGAAAATCTGGCGAAACTTGTAGGCGACGTAGCGATGCGAGGTCCCGTGAAACCCGTAACGGCGGATCTTGTAACGGCGATAGTAAGTGTAGGGAATCCCGTAAAGATAAGCTTGGGGAGGAATCGACTGGTGAAAGGCCGTGTCGAAAACCGCCACCTGCGGGACCTGGGGCATCACTTTGCGTGCCACGTAGTAGCCGCGTAAATTGTGGGGATTGTGCAGCGGGGCGAGCTCCGAACAGAGTTGAATGGCCTTGGCCACCTCTTCATCCATGAGAACGGAGTGGGAGAACTCTTCGCCGCCGTGCACCACACGGTGCCCAACGGCCTGGACCTGCGAAACGTCGGCGATGACGCCGCACTCGCGCAAGGCTTCGAGCACGCGCGTCAGGGCGGTCTGGTGGTCCAGCAGGGCGCCGATCTGCGGCTTGCATTGCTTGGCCGGGGCCTCGAGGCGGAGCGAGGCTTCGTCGGTGCCGATCCGCTCGACGATTCCTTTGCCGAGGCAGCGGTCGGTACTGGCAGCAATCATGTCCGAATCGGTTTCGATCAGTTGGAACTTGATGGAGGAACTTCCGGAATTCAGCACCAGGATCTTCATAGGCGGAACCTCAACTGTCGGGCGGGCGCTCGGAACAAAGCGGCGGACTTCATATTCCCGAGCCTTCTAAAATTACCACAAAGGCGTGCGCCGAGGGAACACGATTCGAGAACTGCGCTCTCGTCCTGATGGTGCGGCGACAGAAAGTCACGCCGACAATCTTACGAGGTGAGTTGAGTGGGTCAGATCGTGAGAGGCCGTGACAATGGCGCGAGGGTGCAAACGGCTAGGCCACGCTCAACCGATAGAAGAGAATCAACAGCACGCCGAAAGCAATGGCGTAGGCGAGCTCACTCAGACCGAGGCGTCGAACCTGCAACGGTTCGGTGCGAGCGGAAAGCGGCCAGACGGCGCCGCGCAACAGGATGGGCGCAAAAGCCAGGATGGCGAGGCCGGGAAGATAGCCGAGCCTGCAGAGAACGCCCAGGAGGACGACGGAAAGGAGTTCGCCGAAGAGGAAAGCGCGGCCGCGCGCAAGCTTTTCAGCGCGTGAGGTCAGGCGCGCGGCGTGGATGCGGAGCTGGACGAAATGGATTTGGTTGGCGGCAAACAGCCAGTTCACGCCCCAAAGGGCGAGGGCTGTTGCGTCGAGCTTTCCCGCCGCCAGGTAGTAAGCTGCTGCCGCCGTCGAGGTCAGCCCCAGCGACCCGGCGAGCTGGGAGGGCAGGCGCGTTTCGCGGCCCAGTTTCTTCAGAGCCGCTTGGACAAGAAAGGCAGCTCCAACCACCGCGCCAAGCAGGAACAGATCCCACGCGCGCTGGAGCCAAATGACCAGGGCCAACGCGGCCACTGCAAGACTGGCAGACGTGAGAATGGAAACCAGGACGGCCCGGCGCTCGGCGCTAGTTTGGGGACGCACGGAAGAGGTCGCCATCCAGCTCTCGAGCGGGGTCCTCAGGCAGAATAAGGCCAGTGCTGCGACCGCCAGGAGAAGCAGCGGCATGATGGAAGAGGAAGTGTGATATCCGATCGCTGCGCCGGTGATCAGAGGAACAAGGAGAATGCCCCAGGCGCCGTGCTCGCGCGGGAAGGTAAGCAGGCGCAAGCGGGCGGGGTTTGCGGGAGAGAAATCCGGTGTCGTCGTAGCCATTCGGGCGTCGCGCGCCGCGTGCTCAATTAGTGATCCCTCGGTTGCGGTAGATGGTTTCGTTGACTTCCACCAGCAGACCATCGAGTTGAATGTCCGATTTCCGCGCGGCGAACTGGATCGGGCATTCATAACAACTTACACGCATCTTGAACTTTTTAAAGACCGCTTCCGTCTCGGGGTACTTTGCCAGAACCTCGGTCGCGGTATTCTGCGCGCTCACCAGATCATGTAATTGAAGCATTGCGCACCTCGCGTTTTGAAATCCTCGGGTCCGCCATCCGGGGCTGATAAACACAGAAGGGTTCTTCGGCCAGGTAATCGCCGGTCGCCGCGTAAGCGCGTGCACGGCAGCCCAGACAGATGTTGCGAAATTCGCACCGCCCGCACTTGCCTTTCAGATTGTTGGTATCTCGAAGCTGCTGGAAAACTTCCGATTTCTCCCAAATCTCGGCAAACGATTGGCGGCGCAGGTCGCCGGCAATCACGGGCAGGTAGCCGCAGGGATAAACCTCGCCCACGTGTGAGATGAAGCAGACGGATGAGCCTGCCAAGCACCCCTTGGTCATGGCGTGCATCCCGTTGGGGGGGCCGCCGGGATGGCCATTCCCTCGCGGCGCGCCGTGCGCGTGAAGCGCCATGCCGGTGGACCCCGGCATGGTGATTTCGGTCGGGCCAATCTCGCCCGTTTTCGCCGTCCCGGCGACGGCGTGGCCGCCAGGCATGGAGCTGGCCGCTCGCCTCTCCGCCGCACGACGCTGCCGCACAACTCGGAAATAGTGCGGTGCGCAGGTGGCCTTCAGTTCGATTCCGCCTTCCTGCGCGCGGTCGTAGAACCAGTTCAGAATCTTTTCGTACTCGTCTGCGGGCACCATCTGGGATTCGGCGATGTCCACGCCGCAGCCCACGGGCACCAGCAGGAAAGTGTGCAGCGCGTCGGCGCCCAGCGATTTCGCCATCTCCAGAACCGCTGGCAGCTCATGCGCATTATGCCGGGCAATGCTCATGTTGATTTGCACCGACATACCCAGCTCTTTCAAGTTCCGGAAGCCGCGTAGCGCCGCGTCAAAGGCGCCGGGGATGCCGCGGAAGGCGTCGTGGGTCGGCGCGTTCGAGCCGTCAAGGCTGATCGAAACACGCTTCACTCCCGCGTCCACGATCTTGCGGGCAATTTCTTTGGTGACCAGGGTGCCGTTGGTGGCCAGCGCCACGCGCAGGCCGCTTTCCGTGGCAAATCGTGCCAAGTCGAAGATATCCGCTCGATAGAGAGGTTCGCCACCGCTCAGAACCAGGATTGGTAGGGCATACTGAGAGACTTGCTTTATTACATTCAGGGCATTGGTCGTAGGTAGGATTGATGGTGAAGAGAGTTCTGTAGCGGTGGCGCGACAATGAATGCAACGTAGGTTGCATCCCTTGGTAACCTCCCAAAAGATGAGCCGTGGCTTGTGATTCTCCTTATCCGTCACCAAGTCCCGACTCGGGCTGAAACCCGCTTTCGGTCCGTGCTCCGTGTTTTCCTCGACTCCGGTCACGTCAAATCTCGCATTTCATCGGCCGGGCAGAAATCCTGCGCATCTTCACAACGCGCTCATGCTGGCGAATGTTCTTGAGCCCTGGCCATGCGGAAGGTGCCGAGTCATTGAACCCAAGGCTGGGTTCTGATAACGGAGGAGGGGATAACGCCTTACGCCGCCTTGCCGTTATCCCCTTTCCTCCAACCTGGACTTCTTCTCCAGGTTACTGGGACCCGACATCCCTCGCACCCTGGAATAGGGCAACGGGGATGCCAAACGACCAAGTCGAACGTGACCTCCGCCCGCGCCCAAATTGTCAACAAAACAAATGGCTTACTATTGATGCCCGAATCCCGGAGAGAGGTGGGTGTCAGACGAACGACCTCCCGTCAGAGTCATTTGACCAACACGGCCTCGCCCAAGGTGTGAAAACCCACACAGAGCGGCCCCGTGGTTGGGTCCCACTGCGATATTTCCACGGATACACAACAAGCGCGGCAAAAGTCAGGCCGGATAGATGCAGGAGACGACGGCTGAGCCGGTGACGATGCAAGATGAGCCACCGCACATCCTCGAAATGAGCGACGGCCGATGGGATGTCTCAGGGGGGACAACCCTTGCCTAATGAGTTGTGGGTTTGATGCGCTCGACTTCAATCTGGTGAATGATTTTGCGCAGCCAATCCCTGACCGCCTCTTCCACTTCCTCGCGGCTCATCCCCTGCTCGATAGATTCAATCGTTTCACCCCGTTCGGTGATGGGGATGTGGTGGCAGGGAACGTCTGAGGATTGCTGGTCTAGGGGCACAAAATCAATCAAGAGGCACTCGTCGCAAGGACGCGACCGGTCGGGGTCGCCGAAGTTGATGCAGGTGATGGAATCTTGAAAGATGGAGGTTCCCTTCCAAGCAGTTCGCACTGAGCGCTCGTAGCCGCCGCTCTCCAGGAACTTGAGCTCGAATTTCAGGACTTCGAGGAGGTCACGATCATCTTTGGCCATGGGATTCCCCTCTTTTCCGGTCGCGTGCTGGTCAAGAATCGCGACTGGCGAAGAAACTCCGCATTAACTACAGCATCTAGGTTGCCAAACGCGGCAAGATGACGCGACAAACTGTACGTGCCGATTGCCTCAGCGTGACGCATCGGCGTTCAAGGTTTCTCGTCTTCCGACGGCACTGACTTGGGTGTGGTGTCCGGTTCTAGGGGACCACTGGGATTACTTTCACCCTCGACCCGAGCTGCCGGTTCATTTTCGGCATTGACCTTTTCGTCGGGTACTTCTTCTTCCGCAATCTCCTCACGTTCATGTGAGGCGAGGATCAAATAATACTCCGGGCGGGTTTCGCGCAGGTGATTGGCGGGCACCTTTCCCGTGAGCCAGGCCTGGTCCATGGGGTAAACATCGGGATCGAAAATCACAAAGTAAAAATGCCAGATGAGGATGGAAAAAGTGGCCAGCAGGGCCTCATAGAAATGCACGGCGGTGGCGGCATCGGCGGCCCATTTGGGGAAGAAACGCAGAGTAACGTTGATGAACCAGAGCATGAGCCCCGAAAGAGTCATCACTCCCATTCCCCAAACAAAGGCCCAGTACTCGAGCTTCTCAACGTAGTTGAACTTTTCGAAAGTGGGCCGCTCGTTGGAGAGTCCCAGATTGTAACGGAGGACGCTCGCCAGATCGCGCACGTCCCGCCAACGGGGCAGCAAATGACGCACAATCGTGCGGTCGCGTTTCGAGCGAAGCAGGTGGATGAAGTGAAAGAGCAGCGAGCCAATCAAGATAACGGCGGCGACGCGGTGTACCGTGCCGCGCAGGGCGAAGAAGGCGGGCCAGCGCATCAAGGGCCCGACCCACCACGCGCCGGGATATTTGAGCGCGAAGCCCGTGAGCACCAGCACAGGAAAACTCAACACCACCAGCCAGTGCGCGATGCGGAAGCGCAGGTTCATGCGCAGGACCTGTTCCCCTCCGTTGTGCGGCGCGCGGCCGCGCACCAGCTTGGAGATGAAATCCAAGGCGTTGTGAAGCAGCATGAATCCCAGCGTCAACGGGATCACAAACAAATAGAAAAGCCGAATCCAGCGCACAACCGGGTTTTCGGAGGGTGACGCCGGAGTGACGTGGATGGGGCCGATGGCGAAGCGCGTGCCCGCGCCGGCGTGGCACTTGCCGCAAGTCTTGGCAAGGTTCTTGGGGTTGATGGTGGAGCGTGGATCGCTGGAAGGAAAGATGTTGTGCACGCCGTGGCAGGAAGCGCAATTGGCAACTGTCTCCACGCCTTCCCGCATGGCCAGGCCGTGGTAACTGTCCTCAAACGTCGGGACTCGATTGGCAGGCAGGTTATACCGCGCGTCCAGGCGCTCGTTGGCGTGGCAGCGGCCGCAAGTGACGGTTGAGACGCGCGCCGGGTTGACGGTGGAGTTGGGCTGGCTGGGCGCCAGGATCATGTGCTCGCCGTGGCAATCCGTGCAAACGGGTGCGTCCGGCGAACCGTTCAGCATGGCTTGCCCGTGCACGCTTTCCAGATAGGTGTGCTCGATTTGCTTGTGGCAAGCTCCGCAGGTCGAAGGCACGTTCCAGTGGTTGATCTTGGAACGAGGGTCGCGCGGCGGAAGAATCAGGTGGCTGCCATGGCAATCTGAGCACGTCGCGGCGTTTTCGTTGCCCGCCTCGACCGCGCGTCCGTGCACGCTCATCTTGTAAGCCTCAACGGGCTTGGCAAAAGGAATGTTGTGCTTGGCCAGAAACGCCGGGTTGGAGTGGCACGAGGCGCAGGTGTCGGGCAGGTTCTTCTTGGCCACCGGCGAGGAGGGATCCGTCACGGGAACAATGTAATGGACCACTCCGTGGCAGCTCTGGCAGACGGGAGCCTCGTGGTCGCCGCCCTGGCGCGCCTTGCCGTGAATGCTGGCATTGAATTTCTGCACGATGTCGGGATGGCAGGTCGCGCAGTCAACCTGGCGAACCTTCTTGGGATGAGGATAGCCGGTGATGTCGGAGTGGCAGTCGGTGCAACTGAACGAGCCGTGGACGCCCTTGGAGAATTTCGCGGCATCCACATAGACGTTCTCACCGGACGCGGACTGCATTCCTTCCACGCCGTGGCAGTCAAGGCAGGCTTTATTGGGATTGGCCTGCGGTGGAACCAGCAGGACTAGCGCCAGGAAAATGTTCCAAGTCATCTCAGCTCCCTTCGGCGGAGCCGGGCGACTTGGGTGGCTTCTTTGCTTCCATCTGGCGGATCTTGAGGATGAGGCCCAAAATGACGAGAACGATGAAGGTTAAAGAAAGACCCAGGCCCTTGCGGCGAACGTCGCGCTCGTGAAGCGCCGCCACGCCTTCCTGGTAAGATTTCTGCGCCACTTGCACGCCCTCGTCGGTGATTTTCTGCACTTGGGCGGGGTCAAAGGAATGGACCGTCACGCGCGCCTTGAGAAGGTCGCTGTGCGCGTTGCTCAGTTCAACGCGGGCGGCGGAGACTTCCATCCCCGAGCGTTCCGCCGTGCCCAGGATCTGGTTGGCGCGCAGGTAGAAAGTATGCAGCTTGGCGATGTCGCCGGCAATCTTCGCGGCTCCGGCATAGCCGGGGTCGCCTTTGGAATGGCAGGTGATACAGATTGCCTTCGGTCCCACTCCCACCAGGGCGTCCGTCGGTTTCACGATCTCGTGGTTGGAATGGCATTGCACGCAGCCCGGCAGGCCCATCGCGGCAAATGCCGCCTGGTGCGGGCTCTTGTCGAATAATTGCTCGTTGAAGGCGTGGCAAGTGCCGCACACGTTGGCGACCGAGGTCACGCCGGGCGGCGTCGCGCCATGATTGCCGTGGCAGGTGGTGCAGGTGGGCGCGGAAGTGTCTCCCCCGGCCAGCGCCGCGGCGTGCACGCTCTTCTCGTAGGAGGCGAACTGATTTGTTGGAATCTTGTATCCCTTCATGTATTCCGCGTTCGCGTGACACTTGGCGCAGGTGTTGGCGACGTTGGTGGGATAGACGGGCGCGCGCGGGTCAGTCACCGCCAGGATGTTGTGCACGCTGTGGCAGTCCACGCATACCGCGACTTTAGTGTCGCCCTGTTTCAGCCGCTTGCCGTGAACGCTGGTTAAGTACTCGCTGTACTGGTCCGTCCGGAGGCTGGGATTATATTTCTTCATGTAACCGGCATCGGAATGGCAGCGCGCGCAGAATTGTGGCACCTGGTCTTTCTTGGGCGCGCCGCGAAACCCTTTGGCCGGGCTCATGGCAGTCATCGAGTCGTCTTTCGGGTCGCCGCCGTGGCAGTCCGCGCAACCGAGCCCCGCCTGGTGATGGACGTCTCCTTCGATCAGCTTGGCCGGTTTCGCGTAGTCGCCTTGCAGTGCGGAATGGCAAGTCATGCAAGAGTCCGCCGCGCGCGCACCGCCGGCCGGGGCAAGCGCCCACAAAAGAACCGAAATCGCCAAGAAAGTGTTTCTGGTCATGACTCCTCAAGTCCACAAGGCCAGGGCTGACATCAGGACGATGTACCCCAGCGCGAAAATCCCCAGGCCGGTGAAAAACCGCGTGACCTTTCCGAAGCCGGCCTTGTAGTCCAGGAACGGCACGATGACCCACACCGCGCCGGCCAAGCTGAACACCGCCAGCCCCAGAAGTTCGCTGTCGATAAACAGGACCTTAGCCGGCAAGTATTTGAAGGTTTGGAACATGAAAAGGAAATACCACTCAGGCCGGATACCCGCCGGGGCTGACCCGAAGGGGTTGGCCTTGGTTCCAAGCTCCCAAGGGAAGATCGCGGCCAGGGCTCCCAGGACTCCCAGAGCCGCGTACCAACCAATGATGTCGCGCAGCAGGAAGTTGGGGAAGAAGGGCATCGAGCGGCGTTGCTCTTTGCCTTCCTGGATGGCGCGCTCCACACTGGGCGGCGTGCTCATACCCAGCCTCTGAACCAGCAGCAGGTGCATAGCGAGCAACAGCGTGGCCAGTCCCGGCAGCACCGCCACGTGGAACCCGAAGAAGCGCGTCAGGGTGGCTCCCGTCACTTCCTTGCCGCCGCGGAGGAAAATCAGGATCCATTTGCCGATGAAGGGAACAAAACCCGCCATGTCGGTGCCCACTTTGGTGGCAAAAAAGGAGAGTGTATTCCAGGGCAGCAGATATCCGCTGAAACCGAAAGCCAGCACCACGAACATCAGCAGCATGCCCGTTACCCAGGTCAGCTCCCGCGGCTTTCGGTAGGCTTTCAGAAAATAGACACTGAACATGTGAGCGAAAACCAGAAAGATCATCAGGTTGGCCGACCAGCTATGGACGGAGCGAATGAGCCAGCCGAATTGTACCTGGGTCATGATGAACTGCACGCTCTCAAAAGCGTCGCTTGCGGTGGGGCGGTAATAGAGCAGCAGCAGGATTCCGGTCAGAACCTGGATAATGAATAGAAACACCGTCATCCCGCCGAGGTAATACCAGATGGTGTGACGATGAATGGGAACGGTCTTATGACGCAGGAATTGTTCGACGCTTCCCGTTCCGAAGCGCTCGTCCACCCAGCTCATGATTCGGCGATAGATTCCGGCCATAGTTATGCGCTCCGCGATACGACAATGTCTTCGCCCTGCACGTGAACCTTATAGGCGGCAAGCGGCCGGGGCGGCGGCCCGCTGACGTTCTGCCCCGTGAGGCTGTACATCCCGTTGTGACAGGGACACCAGATTTCGTGCAGGTCGCTGCGGTACTGCACCGTGCAGCCCAGGTGCGTGCACACGGCAGTAAAGGCCACGTACTTGCCGTCCGGGGTGTGGATCAGGATGGCAGGTTCCGACCCGAAGCGGAAGACGATCCCGGTGTTATCCTTGAGCTGCCCGACTTTCGCGGCTACCACCGAGCTGCTGGTGGACTCAGCGACTCGTGGAGGAAGCACATAGCGCAGCGCGGGGTAGAGAAACGTGGCGACGGAAGCCACCACACCCGTTCCCAGCAGTGCGTTCACCCAGCGCCGGCTGGGTTGGGCTTTCTGCCCGTCGGGTCCTTGATGAGCTTGCATCGAACGCGGCCTCCTGCAATCTTCGCGCGACTTTCGAACTGCGCCCCCAACGCGCGCCAGAGCGTGCCATGAGTGCGGCATGTCCGTCAAGCGGCGAGGATTGCTGAGTGAGACTTCGTCGGCGGAGCAGACTGCGCGCGGCGGCTTGGCGACATTAGCCAAATGCCGACAGACTACCGCCAGCTTCCCAAGACTGACCCGGGGGTTCCCTCGAGGTAGCGAGTCGCCCCTTGCGAGTTCTCGCGCAATCCTGCGAGGCGGGTCGGGTCAAAGTGCGGAGAATCACAACACCAGTTAGGACTTCTTTGGTGCTTCGGCCTTATAACCTTCCAGCGAGTGATCATGCTCTTTGTAATACTTTCCGGCGGCCGTCAAATCCTTGGAACCCATCTTAACATGGCAAAACGTACAGCCTTTCTTCTCTTTCTTTGAGTATTCGGGCTTCGCCTGAGCGATTGTCAAGAAGAATGCGCTCGCGATAGCTGCGACAAAAAGTGCACGAACAGCCTTCATGGACATCCTCCTGTTAAAAACCTCTACAGCGAATGTCAGCACATGTAGTGCCAAAGGAGGGCCATTTGTCCGGGTCGCGGGTATGGGACTTCATGTCGGCAGTGCTGGACAATCGGCTTTTTTCGCATTGCGTCGAATTGAACAAGCAGACAGCTGCTCTCTAAGATTCTTCCTGCAAGAATCGCCGCAGTGTCAGGACGCGAGTCTTAATTGCCCCCCTCGAGTTCTTGCAAGATTTTGGGGTTGGGTTCTTCCATGGCCAGCAGGGTGTGGCAGGTATTGCAGTCTTGGGGGATGGTGCTTGCGTCCTTAGCGGCGTGGTTGCCGTCGTGGCAGCGGAAGCATCCGGGGAAGTTCATGTGTCCCAGGTTGTTGGGATAGGTTCCCCAGGTCACCTTCATGGCGGGGAAAACGTTGCCGTTGTAAATGTAGACCAGCGCCTTGGCGGCTTGTTCGATCTGCTGCCGCTGGCTATTATAGACCGAGAAATAATTCTTCCGGTAATAGGCGCGGAGCTCGTCCGGCAGTTGGGTCTCCGCATCCAGCCGGGAAGCGTAGTTCTTTTTCAGGAGTTCCACGCCTTCCTTGTGAATGAAGGGAAGGGAGGGGCTGATTCGCCCGGCAGCCATCTCCCGGTCCACGGCCTCGGCAGGCAGGTAGAAAACGTGGGTGGGCCGGTTGTGGCAGTCCATGCAATCCATCACGCGCCGTTCACCGTGCGCGACGAGGTCCGCCTTGGGAGGATTGTCCTTGGCCTCGAAGAGGGTGGAAGAGCCGTTGGCATTGCGGTGGCTGACCCAGGGAATCACCTGGCGCTGCCGGTCCGAGGCGATATAGGTAATCAGGCCCAGATGCGCGCCGTGAATGCCCACCAGTTTCTGGTCGAGGGTGCGCCCTCCGATATGCAGCAGGAGCACGGTCTTGGTGGGAGAGTTGTTCTCGTCGTCTCCGTAGTGAGTGATCACGACCAGCTTGTCGCCGGAGAATCGTTGCGGCCAGTGGCACGTCTCGCAGGTTTCGCGGGCGGGGCGAAGATTGGTGACGGGCACCGGGATCGGGGTGTCGTAAGTGTGAAAGGCGACCGCAAACACTTGCCGCACGCCGGAGAGCTTGGAGCGCACAAACCACGGCGCCCCGGGGCCGATGTGGCAGTCCACGCACGCCACGCGCGCGTGCGGCGAACGCTGGTAGGCCGTGTACTCGGGCATCATGACCGTGTGGCACGTCTGCCCGCAGAATTGGACAGAGTCCATGTATTCCACGCCGCGGTAGGAGGCGGTTCCCAAGATGATCACGTTGAATACGCTCAACCCCAACACCAGGCCTGCGGCCCTCCGCAGGAGCGGCTGGCGAAGGTCGATCTTGGGATAGACGGTTGGGAGCAGGCCCGCGTTGCGCAGCCGATAGCGGCGCCACATAACGCCCAGCGGCATCAGGATGAGTCCCGCCACAAAAAAGCCGGGAAGGATCAGAAAGAAAATGATTCCCGTGTAGGGACGAACCGCCCCGCCCTGCACGATAAGAAGCGCCCAGAAAGCCAGCAGAGTAAATGCCGAACTGGTGGTGAGCACGGCGCCGAGGAGGGTGATGAAGTTATGCCCCAGGTATACCGCCGGACGAAGCCACTGCCCGAGTTGATTTCGCAAACCTGAGTCTTGAGGGATTCCCACTTGGAATTGCTCCTAATGGACTATTTTCGTTGTGACCGGAACAAAGGTCGGTTCCACGTGCACAGCCGCGCGGGGAGTGTGAAATAGATCAATTCTATTCGCCTTCGGGCGGGGCCCCAAGCGCCTTCTGCAATTCGACTGGAAGTACGCCGACCTCCGCGCCAAAATGAATTTCCCTAAGACGATAACCCTCTCCCGAGGTTTTTTCCAGCTTCGGTTTCTCTCGGTGCAGGAGAGACTGACCCAAACGCCGGAGGACTCCGCCATGGCCAGCAAGGTTGACATCCCTTTCTCAGGCTGGCTGGCGCGGGCTGGCTGTTTCAAGAGCCGCTGCGACGATTCGCGCCAGCTCGTCCTCGTCCAGCGGAAATCCGATGCAGTCAAATGCACCGCGGCGCATCACCTCAAGGTAGAGGTCCATGTCCAGAGCGTGCCCGGCGACCAGTACAGGCGGCGCGTCTGGGATCTCATCCAGCCACGTGACGAGTTCGAACGCGCTCTGGTCATCCGCTGCGAGTTTGGTCACGATCAGGTCAATCGCACGAGACTTGACCCACTGACCCAGTTGCGCGAAGGAATCGGCCCGCAGAACTTCGCACCCAAGACGATGGAGCGCGACCCTTAACTGGGCAAGGCCATTCGCTGTTTTCGCCCAAAGGGCGATGCGCGTTCCAAAGAGTTTCTTCATCATCAATCGTCTCGCTAGTTCCTGCGTCGGCGGGCGTTTCGCGCTGGCCGCAAATCCGTGTGTTCCGCACCGCCGGGTCGGCCTGGAGGATTGTGCGAGAGCAACCTTCATGCCCACTTCATGTCACTTTGTGGGTTTCCGTAACCGTCTTGGTGACAGCATGTTAAGTGGGCGCAGGCGAGGCGCGAACAATGGTCAAAATGTCGCAGGCTGCAGAGAAAAACACTGTAGATATTCTCATCATGCGCCAAATAGCCCAATTTTTCATAGTTTCCAGCTCCGCCCAGCGCCTGCATCGCATTGAAGAGCAAGGGAATACCTCAACTCAGCCATAATGGCTGATTGTTTGCGTCTACTGTCCGCGCATGGGGTGTGACTTGACAGACCGCTCCTCAGCTAAATCACGGCGCTTCTGGATGACGATCAGCTCGGTTCGCACCGGCATTGTCCTTCTGATCATCGCAGGCTTGGCTTCTGCGGCAGGAACGCTGATCCTGCAGCGCCCCATGACGGATCCCGAAAGGATGCAGCGTGCTTATTCGCCCGCCATGCTGCACTGGCTGGATACGCTCGGGCTCACCGACGTTTTTCACGCCTGGTGGTTTGCGGCCTTGCTGGCGCTGCTTGGCGTCAACATTGTTCTTGCCTCGATCGAGCGATTCCCGAACGTCTGGCACTACTTTGCCCGGCCCTACCGCCGGCCGGAGGCGCATTTCCTGACCGGGCTGCCGATGCAGAGGGAAATCCCTGTGGACGACCTTCGAACCGGAATGGACGCCGCGGAGCGTGCGTTTCGCCGGACGGGGTTCAAACCTCAGCGCATTGGCGAGGGGCCGGAGGCTTCGCTATACGTGGAGAAATACCGCTTTGCGCGGCTGGCCGCTTACGTGGTTCACGCCAGCCTGCTGCTGATTTTCGCCGGAGGCATCACGGACGCAGTGTGGGGGTACCGCGGCTTTGTTTCTTTGGGGCTGCACGACCAGACGAGCCAGATCGAGCTTTCCAGCGGGGCGCGCAAAGTGCTCCCGTTCACCATCCGATGCCAGGGCGCGGGGCAGGAAAACTATCCCGACGGGACGCCCCGCCGCTGGTGGTCGAAGCTGGTGGTTTTGGAAAACGGCCGCGAAGTGAAACACAAAGAGATCGCCGTAAACGACCCGCTGGTGTTTCAAGGGGTGCGGTTTTTCCAGGCGAGCTACGGTTCCTCGGGACAGGTGAGCTCGCTTCTGCTGACGGCCACGCCGCGAAAGGGTTCCGGGCCCACGAAAGAATTTGAGCTGCGCCCGAATGAGACCTTTCCGCTCGATTCGGGAACCAGCGTACGGCTGGCGGCTTTCGTTCCGGACTTCGTCCTGAACGGCAACCAGATTGAATCGCGCTCCGACCAGCCCAACAATCCGGCGATTGAATTGACGGTGGATTCGAAACAGGCGGGAACGTCGGTGGTATGGCTGTTCCCACGCTTCCCGGGTTTCTCTCATCCCGGCAATTCGCCTTACACCTTCGAGTTCCGTGACCTGAAGACGGGTTACTTCACCGGACTTCAGGTGGCGCACGAGCCCGGTCAGTGGCTGGTGTGGGCGGGCGTCCTCTTGATGGGCGTGGGGCTGGCGATGGCATTTTATTTTGTCCACCTGCGTTTTTGGGTGGTGCCCGTCAGCGACGGCCGCGGCCGCCTGGTGCTGTGGGTGGGAGCCTCGGCCAGCAAGAACCGCGAAGAGCTCGAAAAACGGTTTGGGCGCCTGGTGGAAGAAATCGAAGCGGGCCTGAAGGCGGATTGTACCGCGTGCGGCGTCAGCGCCGTGGCAGTCCCCGAGCGAGCCTAGGAGCCACAAGATATGGATCGAACGCTGAATCATTCCCAGGGACTGAGCCACGCGCGCGGAAATACCGTGGTCGCCCTGATCAGTCTGGCCGTGGTGTTTCTGCTGACCAACGCGCTGCTGACGGTGGCGAAGGGGGGGAGTCTGTTCACCGAGCAGAATCTACTCTATGTGGCGCTGGTTTTCTTCGGGGCGTCGGCGGCAATGTATTTGGCCTATGCCGTGACCGGGGTTGAGCGCTACGTTCGCGCCGCTTCGCCGGCCATGATGGCGGGCTTGATGGCCACCACGCTGGCCGTGGGCCACCGCTGGTACGTCGCCGGCCACCCGCCGTTCTCCAACATCTACGAGATGCTGCTCTGCTTTGTTTGGACGCTGGCCGCGCTGACCGTCTGGGTGGAATGGCGGTACAGCCTTCGGCTGGTCGGAACCGTCACCATGCCGCTGGCGGTGATTGGCGTGGTGCTGATCCAGTTGTTGCCTGCCGACGTTCATCCGCTGGTCCCGGCGCTGCAATCCACTTGGCTGCAAATTCACGTGACGCTGGCCATGCTGGCCTATGCGGGCTGCGCCATCAGCTTTGCGCTGGCGCTGATGTTTCTGATCAAAGACGGAGTCCGGACCGGCACCTTCTTGATCTGGACAAGCGCGTTGGGGGTGGCGATTTACGGCGGAATTCTAACGCGGCTGGACGCTTCCGGCGGCCTGAGGGTGGCCGCGTGGGACCCGGCGGGTGCGCATGAGGTTTTTATCGCCGAGCACACGCCGCTGATGGTGGTCCTGCCGGGTCTGGGTGGAATTTTTCTTGTAGTAACGCTTGCAATGATAGTCCCCCTGGTATTAAATATTGCGGGGCTAAAGAATCAGAATTCGGGGCTTCGCAGTTGGGCCGCCCGCACGTTTTTCCTTGCCCTGCTTCTTCAGGTAGTCGCCCTGGTTGCGTTCCTGGCCCGAGCCTCCGCGGGAAGTTATCCCTCGCCGCAGGGGGAGGGTCTGTTTTCAACCAGCCTTGCCGCCAGCCCGTTTATCGTTGCGGGCTTGGCCGGCAGCGTAACGGCGTCGCTGCTTTGCCTCCTGCTGGTGTGGCGGCGCGAGGGTCTCGAGTCGATGCTTCCGCGGGCCGAATATCTGGATGGACTGACCTATAAGACCATCGGCATAGCCTTCCCCCTGCTGACCTTGATGATCGCGGCGGGGGCCTATTGGGCCAACCGGACCTGGGGCTCCTATTGGAGCTGGGATCCGAAGGAGACCTGGGCTCTCATCACCTGGCTGATTTACGCCGGTTATCTGCACATGCGCATCACGCGTGGGTGGCGAGGGCGGCGAGCTGCCTACTTCGCCATTCTCGGTTTTGCGGTGGTCCTTTTTACGTTCTTCGGTGTGACCTATCTGCTTCCCGGGTTGCACGCTTACGCGTGAGGGAACTGATTCCCGAAAGGGTAACAAGCGACGTTCTTTTCTGAAGTCCAAAGGTCTAATTCTGGATGGGCGGTGAATTAATGAGAAGCTCTACTAGCACCGGTGGTTTTCTGAAGCTGATCTCTTTGGCGTGCGCTTTCGCGTTGATAGCCGGCGCGACGGCGCTGGCGCAAAGGCGGCCATCGTCGGTGAAGGCGCCTTCGGTCACCTGGAACGCGCCGTTGCGCGGGCAGCCGAGTGACTACATGGGTGCGCAGACGTGCGCCGGCTGCCACCAAGCGGAGGCGGAGGAGTTCTACAAGACGCCTCATGCCACGGCGGCTCCGGAAGCTGCCTCCGCTGCTCCCGCGCAGGCCCCCGCTGCGAACGAGCCCCCTTCCGTGGCGGCGGGGCACAAGATCTACGACAACTTGAAGTGCTCAGGGTGCCACCGGATCGGCGGCCAGGGCGGAGCGGTGGGCCCGGCGCTGGGCGATGTGGGGGCACGCCTCACCCGCGATGAGTTGACGAACTGGGTGACGAAGAGCAAACCGGGAACCGTGATGCCCACCGTTCCCACCGGCACGCCAAAATCGGAAGTGGACGAGCTGGTTGATTTCATGGCGAACCTGAAAGGGCAGGCGCCGGCCGCCAGCAAGACGGCCGCCGGGCCCTTCGTCGTGACCGGTTGCGAAGCCTGCCACGGGCCGGGCAAAGCGCACGTCGAGGCAGAAGCAGCGGCCGCGGGCGACCCTGTCAAGATGCAGGCGGGCACCAAACTGATTTTTAAGTTCGACGCCAATCCCAAAGAAAACTCCGAACGCTGCCTGGTTTGCCACGCGAGCGGCAAGCCTCAATCGGGCTTTGGCCACTCCATGCACATGGCCGCCGGGGTTTCGTGCCAGGACTGCCACACGCCGCACCTGGTCAAGCCGGCAGACAGCCTGGCCGGCGCCAAGATGACTCCTCCTCCGCTGCAGTTTGTCTCCGCGCAGAGCGCGTTGTTCCTGGTTCCCAAACTGCCCGAGGAGACCCGCTGGCTGCACAACGATTTGCTGAAGGAACCGCAGCCGGCCCTTTGCTTCTCCTGCCACGAAACCGTGCGGGCACAATTCTCGCTGCCCGAGCACCATCGCGTGCCCGAGGGCTTCATGAAGTGCACCGACTGCCACAACCCGCACGGAAGCATGAATCACTTCAACCTGACAAAGGCGGGTTGGGAGACCTGCGTGAAGTGCCACGTGGAAAAGCGTGGGCCGTTCGTTTATGAACACGCCGCGGTGCGAGTGGAAGGCTGCGTGGCGTGCCACACGCCGCACGGCAGTGTCAACAATTTCTTGCTAAAGCGCCGCGAGCAACGATTGCTGTGCCTGCAGTGCCACACCGTCGTCCATGTCATTAGTTCGTCGACCACGACAGGATGGAACGGCCAGGCCAACGTGCCGCACGGCCGCGGCGGGTATCAGGGTTCGGGTCCCTGCACCCGCTGCCACGTCGCTGTGCACGGTTCAAACATAGATCCGACCCTGTTGCGATAGGAGGTGTCGCTTGCGTTTTACACGTAGTCTTATTTTCTTGTCCGCTTTGTTGGTGGGGATTGTCCCTGTGCTTCGGGCGCAGGACCAGAGCGCGCCTCCTCCGCTCCAGTGGGGGGCCTTCCAGGTCAATGGTTCGGCGGGTGTCGGGTACCGTTTTACCGACATCAAGGGCTACCAACCAATGTACCTGGAGCTTTACGACCTGAGGAAAGGTCCGCGGGTGACCGAATTCACCCTCTTCGGCCATTCCAACGGCACCAATCCTTTCGCCGACGAATTCTCCCTGACCACCAGCGGGCTGGGCGGCGACCCTTATCCCGCCGTGCAACTGAACCTTTCCAAGAACAAGGTCTACGACCTGCACGTTAACTGGCGACAGGCGTACTTCTATTGGAACCAGAACGACGGCATCATCCTGCCGACGCGCGGAACCACCGGGCTCACCGACAACCATGACTGGGCGACGGTGCGGAAGATCGGCTCGGTGGACCTGACCTTGCACGCCACCAACAACCTGCGTTTCAACTTCCAGTATTACCGGACCAGCTTCACCGGCAACACCTTCACGACGTTTTCGCCCGATTACCTGGGCTCGGCCAGCAGTTGGGGAACGTTTGCCCGGGCTGCGGCCTTTCCGCTGCTGGCGCCGACCTCCGATTACACGAACCGATTCACCGGTGGCTTTGACTATACCTACCGCGACTGGAACTTCCACTACAACGTCGGCTACCAGACCTTCAACGACACCATCAATTTGAACAACACCACTTCGCCCGAACTGCCGATTGATATCACGTCGTCCGGCAATACGAACTACATCCTCAACCAGGCGTCCTGGACGGACTATCGAAGACTGACGACGCCGGTCAGCGAGTTTTCTTACAACGGCAAGCCGAATTCGTGGCTGAACCTGCGCGGCAGCTACATCTTTTACCGCTACAGCGGCCCCGCCACTTTCGACCAGTCCTTCAACGGGACCACCGGGTCCGCCCATACGCCCTATGCCGTTTCGCAGACTGGCCGGGCCAATGTTTCCGAGCCGACCAATATTGTCGAGCAGGGCCTCACCGCCCAAGTGAAAGACTGGTGGGACATCAACTTCGATTACCGGTTTTCAAAGTTCACCACCACCACCACGAGCACTTTCACGAGTTTGTTCAACGGAGTGGTGCCAGTTATGGACCCGCCCCAGCCGATCCACGACAACAATGACTGGCGCGACAGTCTGAACCAGTTCGATTTCGACATGATGTTTACGCCCAAGAGCAATTGGGTGATCCGGCCGGGCATCAGTTACTTCAAGTCCAGTGTCGGCGTAACTGAAAACGGCGAGATCGATGACGCCCGCACACTCGATTACCACACTGTTTGGCCGTCGCTGGCCGTTTTCTACCGGCCCACCAAACGCCTCTCCCTGCGCGGTGACATTCACGGTTATTCCACCAGCGCGTCCTACACGGCGCTGACGCCTCATACCGATCTGACTTCGCGCATCGTGGCAACCTACCGCATCACGGACAAGCTCTCGCTCCAGAACGAGCTTTACCTGGTGAGCCAGAAGTTGTTGGCAGTGGACTTCCACGGCAAATCGCAGGCCAATACCACCATGCTGACCTACGCCGTGAGCCCCAAGTATTCGATGTTCGGCGGCTTCAGCTACGACAACGAGCTGGCTACGGGCGTCATCGCCTGGCAGCGCGGCGTGCCGGCGCCCCAGACGATCGAGACGGGCGATACGCTTCGCGATCAGGCGCTCAACCGCATCTGGCAAGGAGGATTTGAAGCTCAGCCAGTCGCGCACTTCGGCATCCGCTTCGCCGGGAACTACATGCGCACCACGGGGGTGGGCCAGGAAAGCGGGATCAATCCGGTGTACGGCCCGCTGACTTTCCCTTACGCCACGGGAACGCTCTATTATGATTTCCCCAAGGCCGGACAGTTTTCCATTGATTTGCAGAGGACCTATTACATTCAGCAGATCGTCACCGGCAACAACTTCAGCGCCAACATGCTCACCCTCCGCTGGTTGAAGCAGTTTTAGGCGGGAAGGGAACCGCCTTCCTCAAACGGGGGTGGCGCGTAAGTTGGACACAACAACGGGGGCTGGTACCGTCGGTACCAGCCCCTTCGTATTTCCGGGCAGGAACTGCCCGGCGGCAAACCCTTCACGTTGCCGGCAGGGTGAGCCCGCCGCCACGTGATTTCCCTTGACCTTTGTACTGCGATGGTTTAGCCCAGATTAGTAGTCCACAAGAAAATGACCGACCTTGATATCAGCGCGAGGTTCCTTTCGGGTTGCCGCGAAGGCTGGGGGAAGAAACGGCGAAGATGGCCGGGAAGCCCTCAAGAGTCAGGGTGCAGATATTGCAAAAACAAATCAGCCATGTTGATGAAAACAAACGACCGGCCTTCCTTTACGAACCCAGAACGAACCGTTAACGGGCCCTGAACGAGGTGGATTCGTGGGACAACGAACCCGAGATCACGCGGCCTCTACTCGCTTGGCGCAAGCGGGCACGATCGGTGCACACGATTTGCACATATGGACACTTTGCTTCAGTTTTCACATTGCGTCTGAATCTGCCAGCACGGTAGCATTCCAGCAGGCCGGGCACGCCTCTTGCTAACATTCCTATTTGCAATAAGTTGCGGCCACAACCTTGTTCACCGGAAAAAACCCTCCCAGTCCGCGCGATTGGGCGGTGAAATGCACTATAGCGTTCCTCGCCTAAATTGACAGCCCGACGGCTCAAGTTTAGGATGTGAACGACTACCCCCCAGTTCGGGGGACACACTTCTCTTATTTCGCGACTTGAACTCAGGGTAATAAACAAGATCGATGGGACCTGGGAGCAGGGAAGTCGGTGTGAGCCCGTGCGCCCCATCGCAGGAGGCTTGAACCATGAAGGGCAAGATGGCCATCGCGTGTTTTGCGATTCTGGCTTTGACAGTAGGACAGGGACCCACCCGGGGACAAGGACAATCCGGTTCGCATGCGATCGTCATTCCCGCGACCGCGCACGATTATTTCAGACTGGGGCCTGAGGATCCCATTCAATCCGCCCTGAGCACTCCAAGTCTGCACAGGGAGATTGCGCTTCATCACGCCCAAGCTCCGGGCTTGATGCGGTTGCTGCGCGACCCGGCGGCACGTGACCGAGTCCGCCCGTCGTGCTCAAGCGCCGACGCGTTCACCCTGATGCTGCGGCCTGCCTGTCAAGCAAGCGTCAAGCATGAGGCGCCCGCGGGCCAAGCGCGGGAGACCTTGATTGGGCGTGCCCGTGAATCCGGTGCCGGGACCGACGTCGTGGTCGGCTATGCCTGGGGTGACGTTCCGCCGGCGGGTCGATGCCGGTGGAATGCTCCATGGCCAATGAGAACGAAACCCAGCAAGAGCC
>OFHG01000282.1_pt1 | contig 21759 bp, 19 predicted proteins | sample 1521931 | NCBI WGS metagenome assembly OFHG01 (sample SAMEA2468438, study PRJEB22500) | soil metagenome | biome: Glassland; feature: Farmland; material: Clay | place: Australia | collected 2013-01-31 | depth 0.55 m
TTGTCGTACCATCTCGCTGAAAATCGCGAGACGGGAATCAAGGGCCTCATAACCGCTGGGCACAAGCTGGTGCAGGCAGAGCAGCAAAAGAGGGAGCAGATAGGCTACTCTCGGTTGACTCCGTGGCGGAACCGAGCTAAGACACAAAAGGCATTCCGGAAGACCGGAATGCCCTTGCTAATTGCATGCCTGCTGCTCAAAAAACTACTTTTTGCCCAGGATAGCCTCTTTTGCGGCCTTGGCTACGCGGAACTTCACGACTTTCTTGGCCGGGATCTTGATGGCCTCGCCGGTCTGCGGGTTCCGGCCCATCCGGGCCTTGCGCTGGACAAGCACGAGCTTGCCGAGTCCGGGAAGCGTGAAAGCATTTTTCGCTTCCTTGTACGCGAGCGCCGCCATGTCTTCCAGGATCTGTACCGCTAACTTCTTCTTGATGTCCGCCTTCTTCGCGATGTGGTCCGCAATCTGAGACTTCGTCATGGCTTTTGCCATAAACTTCCCTCCTTTAAGAAAATTAATTAAAAAATTCTAACTGCCAAGGGCAGATTAGGTGCGCCATTCGTGAGAAAGTATATACACTCTAAAATAAAATAGCAAGAGATTTTTTAAAAAAGATTGCCGTTTTCCGGGGTATTTTCGGGGTATTGGCGGACACGGGCGCGGCCCGCATTCGCGTCAACCCTTATCAATGCGATTTCCAGGATCACGCGTCGAGAGAGGTCAATCCCGCGCGAATGGCATACTTGGTGAGTTCGGCGACGCTGTGAATGTCGAGTTTTTTCATGATCTGCCGGCGAAAGGTCTCGACGGTTTTCGTGCTCACGTTGAGGCCGGCCGAGATTTCACGGGTGCCTTTTCCTTCCGCCAGGAGTTGAAGTATTTCCCGTTCGCGGTTCGTCAGCGCGGAGAACACCGAGAGGTTTTTTCCCGGGAAGAGGTTGACGTAGTCCTTGATCATGGTGTCCGACAGTTTTGCGCTCAAGTACGCCTTATTGGCGACCACGGTATTAATGGCGCGGATCAGTTCCTCGAAGGCGCAGTCCTTGAGCAGATAGCCCATCGCGCCGGCCTTGAACATCTCCACGACAAAGTTTCTGTCCGCGTGCATCGAGAGGGCGATAACTTTTACGCCCGGGAGCTCCGCAGTGATCCGGCGCGTCGCATCGATGCCGTTCAAGCCCGGCATCGAGATGTCCATGACAATGATGTCGGGCGACAGCCTGGCCGCAAGCTGCACGGCGGACCTCCCGTTTTCCGCCTCCGCAATCACGGTCATGTTCTGCTGTTCCTCTATTAAGGCGCGGAGACCCTCGCGCAGCAGCTTGTGATCGTCGGCAAGAAGAATTTTTATACCCATGGCTTTCTCCCTTGTACCTGATTTTATTTGAGCGGCGCTGACAGGACCACCCTCGTTCCGGAGCCCGGCCTGGATACGACCTCGCAACACCCCTCCGCACGTTTCAACCTCCGGCGGATCGTGAACAGTCCGAACCCGCTGTCTTTACCCGCAACAGTTGCCGGGTCGAACCCGATGCCGTTGTCTTCAACGGAAACATTCACAATGTCGTTATTTCTTATGATCGATATTTTCACCCTATTTGCCTGCGAGTGCTTGACAATGTTCATCAGCAGTTCGCGAACACACCGGAAGAGAAGGTAGCGGGTGTCGCCATCAAGCTGTTTGGGCCGGCCGTCATCCTCCACGCTGATCGGTATCTTGTGTGTTTTTTGAAATCCTTCGGCGAGCGCCTCCACGGCGGCCTTAAAACCGATCTCGACCAGTATGGGGGAGCTCAGTTCGACCGTTAACGATCTCGTATACTGGATGGTCTGGCGGGTAAGCTCCCGGATGTCCTCAACGTGCCTGATAAGCTCCGGAGAAGAGAGCGTCTTTTGCAGTGCTGCCAGTTTGAATTGAGTCACCACCAGATTCTGGCCCACAAAATCGTGAAGGTCCGCGGCGATAAGATGCCGTTCCCGTTCCTCGATCCGCGACTCCATCGATGACATTTCCAAGGCCGCTGAACGCAGGTCCCTTTGATATGCCCGGATCTTTTCCTCCATGCCCCTGCGGTCTGTTATGTCCTGCGCGACGCCGACGTAGCAGGCGACCTGCCCCGCCCCGTCGCGCACGGGATAGCCGCGGTCCCAGATCAACCGGAGGGACCCATCGGGCCGAAGGATCCGGTATTCCGCTTCGTACAGCTGCCCGAGCTTCTTGCGCTCAAGGGCGGTCAGCACCCGGTCCCTGTCTTCCTCGTGAACGGCCTCGAAAAAGGACCAGGGGTTTTCGTACAGGCTCTCCGTGGAACGTCCCCAAACGCGTTCGTACCCCGGGCTGACGTACACCATCGTTCTCGTTTCGACATCGGAAATCCAGAAGGCCTCTTGAATGGTTTCCGCGATCAATCTGAAGCGCTGCTCGCTTTGCCGGAGCGATTCCTCGGCCTGCCCGCGCGCAACGACCATGGCATTAAAGGCCGACGCCAGGTTCCCGACTTCATCCACGGTTTCAACCGGCACCTGTTCGATGGGCAACCCTTTTCCGAGGGCCTTCACGCTCTCGGTCAACTTCTTGAGCGGCCCGGTGATCTTTTTTACCGCGAGATGGGTAATGACGATACTCGAGAAGATGAAGATCAGCATGATGACGGCATTTCGCGCCAATACCGTGCGGATCTCTTTATGATAGGAATCCTTGCTCAAGACGATCCGTACATAGCCGATCACTTTCTCCGCCCTGCCCTCGCCCGTGCCGCCGAAATACAGCGACTCATCGGACGCCGAAGCCGACCTGATCGTTACGGGCCTCAGGAACTCAAAGGTGCGGCCGGTTTCTGAGACGCTCACAGCAAGGGCGGTCCTCAGATTGCGTACCTCGTTCTCAGAGACTGATAACACGTCCTTCGCTGATGGGGTCTTGACACTTGAATAGAGCAATTTTAAGTCAGCGTTATAAATCGATAGGGAGACGACATCCTTCTGGCCCATGGCGCCTTCGGCAACACTCGCCAGCATCTGCCTGTTTTCAGCAAACACCCCCGTCATTGAGCCGTGACCGAGAAGCCCGGAAAGCATCTCTCCCTGTTCCCTCAAATCTGCTTTTGCCTTGTTGCTTTCGTGGACCACGGCAAACAGCGTGAACGCCGAGAGCACGATGACAATGACGACGATGAAAGAGGCCAGCACCTTGAGACCGAAGCTTTCTTTCAGGAAAAATCGAAATTTTCTACTCGACATTTTCCACCTTCTTCGCTATTTCATCCTTGATCTTGAGGCCCATTTTTGCCGCCACCTTCCTGTTGATCGTGAGGCGCGATGCGCGCGCCCATACTCGAATTGCGCCCGTTTCGCCTTTCGCAAGCTTCTTGACGATCTCACCCGCCTGGGCCCCCATGTCGTATGGGTCCACATCCAGGGCCGCTACGGCGCCCATCTCGACATATTTTCTGGAAAAGGAGAAGATCGGAACGCTGTGCTGAAAGGAGAAATGGAGCAGATAATCGACGGTTTCGGCCGTGGCTATGGTCGCATCGGGGACCATCCAGAGGACATCTATCGCGCCCTGCATCTTATCCAGCAGCCCGGGTATCTCGCGAGGATCGCGCACTTGTTTGTCCACCAGCTCAAGACCTGCGGCGCGCGCGGCCTTTGCCGCCTCTTCCACGAACGCCGCGGTGTGCCGGGGATCGTAAAGGAGCCCGACCCTCTTCGCCCCGGGGAAAACTTCCTTCATCGTGGCGACATAGGTTTCGGGGGATATGTCCATGCTCACTCCCGATATGTTGGGGCGCAAGGAGAGCGCGACCTCGGCCGGCATCACCATGGTGTAGACCACGGGCAGGTCTCTCATCGCTCTCACCTTTTTAAAACCGGACGTCCCGATAGCGACGACCGCAGCAGGCGACTTCTGAAGGATATCGTCTCCTCCCACGACTTCATCGGGCTTTAATTCCCGCACGTCACAGTTGCAGGCGTCTTTAAAGCCCCGGACCGCGTCCTGGTAGGGTTTTAATTCGGCGCTTTTAACGACGATGACATTAAAGGCGTGAGCGGAAATCGGAACGGCGGTTAAAATTGAGACGAACGCACCGATGGCGAAGAGAAAAACTAGAGCATGCGAGTGAATATTTTGGCGGTGGGCGTACATGAATTGAAAGCGCGCTCTATTTCCTGTAGCACTACAGTTTGTATCTTACGTCCTGGTGCACGAATTGTGCAAGCGTTTTGTCAAAATATTCTTTACGGCAATTGATGCCGCGCATGGCGCCGTCATGCAGCAGTTTCATGTACCCGCAGCCTCCAAAGCAAAGCGGCAGATAACTGCATGCAAGGCATTTTTTATTCTTCCATTTTCCGATCTGATGGATCTTTTGATAATCAAGTACGCCCGTCTTGAGAGTTCCCGCGCAATATTTCTTTCTGCCCACCAGGCCCGGACACTTATACAATGTCCCGTCGTAATTCACGACGATGTTGTCCCGCTGCTCAACGGCGCAGACCCCAAGTCCGATCTTCTGCGTAGAGAAACCGCGTCTCAGTATTTCTTCACGGAGAAAGAGGCTCGCGTTGCGAAGCCAGGGCTCGTTTACGGAGCTGGAGCCCTCATGAAAGTCCGATAGCGCAAATTTTTTGCTTTCCTGAAAGACCGGAGAGAATTCAACAGAGGCGACTTTATCAGGGCCGAGGCCATTCCTGAGCAGATAGTCCAGCAGACCGGGAAACTTGCGAAAGTGGCCATGGGTATAATTGCCGCCGACATGCACCTTGGTTAATGAACAAACGTTCTTAATATTTCTGACGATCGTATCGAATGAGCCCCTGCCAGCCTTGAACGGCCGGAATGAGTCATGCACGTCTTTGGGCCCGTCGAGGGTGACGCTCGCGGACCTGAGCCCGAGGGGTTTTAGTTTCTTGACTACCAGCGGCGTAAGCAGTGTGCCATTCGTGGTTAAGGTAAAGCTGAAAGCCATCCCCTGCTTTTGCGCAAAGGCTCGAATATTTTTTGAAATGCTGACGATCGTATCGATGCTTAAGAGCGGCTCGCCGCCGTAAAAAATGAGATCGATCTCTTCTTTGTTTTTTTTAATGACACTGGACTTTATAAAGTCGATAAAATCATCCGCAGTTTCCGCGGACATGTAGTGTTTGCCTTTTCTTTTACCCTCGTAGCAGTACGTGCACCCCAGATTGCAGTCGAGGTTAAGTACCACAACAGCGTTAAACGTTTTATTTTCTGCGTTTAGCTCATCAACATACCCGAGCAGTTCACGCGATTCAGCCTCGCGACTCTTCACGAGGAAACCAAGATCCGTAAGCGTTTTTTTTTCACTCTTTGGCAGATGGTCCTTTTCTATATCCTGAAGGACTTCCAGTTCCACGTCTGCAGCGGCCATCGTCAAGGTAGAAAAGAGCATAACCTTTTTCCGGCCATCGGGTATTGAATATATTTTACAATATCGTGAAAGGGGCATGGATATGTCAACGAGTAAAGGGTTAAAATCATGAGGGAGAGCGAATCGCTCTCCCTCTTTCAGATTTCACCTGCCCGGCCTATAAATACCGTAGGCACAGCACATTACCTGCGGCGATATAGCAGCCTTCATTTTAGTTGCTTTTTTCTTGGCCACTTTCTTCTTGGTTGCTTTTTTCTTGGCCACTTTTTTCTTGGCCACTTTCTTCTTGGTTGCTTTTTTCTTGGCCGCTTTCTTCTTGGTCCCCTTCTTCTTGACCGTGATACGTTTCGCCATAGTCCTCACCTCCCCCTTTTTGAGTAGAGTTTTATCAGGCTTCACCATTACTTAAAAGTTATACCGTATCCCTACCTCTGCCCACCGTTTCGGGTTTTTATACCTCTCATCAAAATATTGTGAACCATTGAACAGATTATAAACATCGACAAAAGCTTCGAGCGAGGCATCCTTATGCTGCACTATCTTTTTTATCATATGGAGATCGAAAACAAAAGAACCATAGCTTGCATTCAAGCCCCAGGAAGTATCCACGTTCCAGTCTATATAGCGGCCATTGAGCAGGGCTTTGAAAGTTTGCAGGTCATCGTAGTGAAGCCCAAGGTCGTAAATACGCGTCGGCTCGAGCTTCAATCTGGTGTCCGTGTCGAGGTCTCTCGCATCAACATACTCCGCGCCTGCTGATACCGAGGTATTGTAAACAGGGGCTGTCTTTACTTCGAAATCGACGCCCCTGCGCCTCTGTCTGGTTTGATTTATAAACATTTGCCTTGCAGGATCAACAGGAGAAGTTTCGACAGAGAAGGCATCACGGATTTCATTCCAGAACACCGAAACCTTTGTCCAGAGGTATTTGAGTGAGGCAGTTTCCACTCCTGCCTGATACGAATAGACTTTCTCTATTTTCAAATCAGGGTTAGGAGTAAAAAAAAGACTATCTGCATAAGCCCACCCGACCGGCGGATTGGTGAACCCCTTTGTAGCGTAGAGCCGCACTATGGTGCTGTTCTCGACGTTATAGACAAGCCCCAGGCTCGGACTGGTAATGGCGCCGTTTGAGTTTGTGTGATCGTACCGTACCCCGGGGGTAATGGAAAGCTTGTTCAGCGATATGGTATCGTTAGCATAGACGGCCCATTTCCTTAGCTCCTGTTCTCCTCCGGTAATATCCAGCGACTTAAATTTTTTAGAGTCTGCATCAGTACCGAAAACAACGACCTGTGATTCACTTTTCCAGGTCAGCTTTGCGCTCGATCCGTAACTTTTGTCAGTATTATGCTGACTATCTACTACTACACCGGAAAAATCATCTTCAAATACCTGGCGCAGCGTCCTGATCGACACGTTCAGGTCCAGATTCTGATTCAGGCTGGAATTCAGGGCAACCGTGGTATGCTGGATGCTCAGGGCATCGTCCTCGGATAAATCGTTCGGCTGTAAGATCGTTTGATTACCGACTCCCCTGCGATTCTTTTCATACCCGAGGGCAAAGAGCACGTTTGTTTTGTCGGTGAGGTCATAGGTCAGCTTCGTATAGACATTGTCTCCGTTGACGTGAAAATTCGGGAGCAGGCCGTCTGTCTGCAGTCTTCCCACGGAGAGATAATAACCGAACCCGTTCTGCTTGCCCCGCGCCTCTGCGCGAAAATCTTCCGTACTCCTGGTGCCGTAAGACGCCGACAGCATGCCACCATGATTGTTTGCTTTGCCCGCCTTGGTGATGATATTCACCACGCCGCCAAGGGCCGAACCCCAGGCTGAAGAAGCGGGACCTTTGATGATCTCTATTTTCTCGATGTTCTGCACCGGGATCAGTCCCACATCGACGCTGTTGTCGGCGAGGTCGTTTAAAACGACCCCATCGATGATCACGGTCACCTGCTGGGCATCCGAGCCCTGAATAAAAGCGTTTGCCCGGATGCCGGGGTCTCCGAGCCCAAACACCTGGACCCCGGTGACCATGTTCAGAACCTCCGCGAGCGTATGGGCGTTCATGAGCTGGATGTCCGAGGCGGTAACGACCGTGACGTTCTCGGCTGTCTTAGAAACGGGTTTCGGGCTCCTGGTGGGAGTTTCGGCGACAAGCTCTTCAGGCTTGAAATACATTAGAAGAAAATTTTTTTCTTCCTCGGACTGAGCAAGAGCGGGAGAACAACCAGAAAAAAGATGAAGGGCAAACAAGGAAAGAGAAAGAATGGAGATCGTTAAGAGGTTCCGCTTATCTGGCATACATGCATCCCTAACTCGGTTTAGACTGGTAGGTCTTTAGTTACAATGCGCATATGCCCGCTAGAATAGCACAATAATCACAATTTGTGCACTAAAAAATGCAACATCAAAAGTCAGTAAAGCCGGATGATCATTTTGCAGAAAAAATGATGGTCACGTAAAAATCTTTCGTGCCGTTGTTCCGATTACGCGTGACGCCGCGCGGGGACCGGGTCCGCCTTTGCTTTTTTCGGGGTTGACTTGAGCGCCGCGTTTGTGATAATTTATGCCTGTTGCCCGTCAACAGTTGAATATACTTTGCAGGAGGCGTACTCATGGCTACCAAGGTGAATTTCATTCTCAAAGTTCAGGATGCGAAACTTGCCGATGTCCAGAAAGCGCTCAAAGACGCGAACATCAACGTCGTGAGCATCATGGAAATCCATAAGGAAGAGGCGTAAGCGGCCGAACCTCAGCCGGTCTTTGACAGGCGGGGATGTCCCGCCCCGCCCGTGCCGATGATAAAAAGGCGCAAGTCCGGATCCCGCCTGTTTGCCGCGGCGAACGGGACGCCCCGCGGCGACCGCATATTCCGCAATCTGCTATACTTAAATCACCAGTAAGAGTTATGAAAATCACGCTCGCGGATCTTGAAAATGTTGCAAAGACCCTTTTGATCAAGGTGTCGTATGACGACCTGAAAACGTCGAAGGGGGGCTCGTGCCGGGTCATGGAGACCCGCAGGATCATCATCAACAAGCATCTCTCCAGCGGCGAGAAGATAAACCTTCTGGCGCGGGAGCTTGGCGGCTTTGATCTGAGCGGGATCGACATTCCTGACAATGTCCGGAAAAAAATAGAACGGGAATCGCAAGAACGGACCGACGCATAACTTCTGCCACAGATGTACCTCGGTGACAAAGCCCTGCACATGCCGGTCCTGAGTTCGAGGGCAGGAGGCTGCATTATGATGAAGACCGCGTTTCTGATGAGCATTGCGTTGTTCTTCCAGGGCTGTTCCTACGCCATCTCGCCGGATCTGGTCAAGCGGGCCGACAAAACCATTCCCTTCGAATCGCTCGAGCGTGATCCGGAACCCTACAAGGGCAAGCTCGTCATTCTCGGCGGCATCATCACCCAGACAATCCCCGTTCAAAAAGGGACCTTGATCGAGGTCCTGCAGAAGCCCCTGGACTACTGGGGCAAGCCCAGGCGTACCGACACGAGCGGCGGCAAGTTCCTGGTCCACTATACCGCTTACCTCGACCCCCTGGTATACGCGCCGGAGCGGGAGATCACCGTCGCCGGCGAGGTGGAAGGAACCCGCAGCGAGGCCCTCGGCGATATCGAGTACACCTATCCCGTGGTCCTTTCAAGGGAACTCAAGCTCTGGCCGCGGGAACGTCCGCCCCAATACCGGCCGGACTATATGGACCCGCTCCGCTATGATCCTAACAATCCCGGCAATTCCATGCGGCAGTATTGACGACGGAACGCGCTGGATCGCGAGAACATGCCATGATGAAAACGAGGCAAAAAAAGATAATTGCAAGAGGGCTCATTCTCGCCGCATTGCTGCTGGCCTGCGGCTGCGCTCCCCCGTTTTCGCAAGCGGCCCTCGACCAGGTGGACCGTACCATCACCTTCCATGAACTGCAGAGAGACCCCGACCGTTACAAGGGGAAATGGGTCATGCTTGCGGGAGTGATCGTCAGCGCCAGGAACACGCAGGAAGGGACCCTCATCGAGGTGCTCCAGAGGCCGATGGACCGCCGCGGCCAGCCGCTCGATACGGACGACACGGAGGGGCGGTTCATCATATCGTCCGCCAAGTTCCTCGATGCCGCCGTGTACCACGGGGGCAGGTTGATCACCGTCATCGGCGAGGCCGCGGGACAGAAAGTCATGCCGCTCGGCGAGATAGAGTATCGGTACCCCGTTGTGACCGCCAAAGAGGTTCATCTGTGGGAGCCGAGTGCGAGCCCGCGGTTCTCAATCGGCGTGGGTGTCGGTATCTTCCACGGGCGCTAGCGTTTGTCGTTTAAGCGTGCGGTTCCGGGGGGATTGAGAGAAACGCCGAATCCCAGGCGCCAACTATCAAGCAAATCCCAAATTGAAGCTCCCTGCAGTCCCGCCCAGGCGGGACAGGGAATCGATTCTTTAAGGTGAGAACATAATCGTATTTGCTCGCTATGGCTCACTCCAGGATTCAAGTGTCGCCATTTTCCAGATTTGACCATTGAAATGGGGGATCCCCATGAAGAAAGGCTCTCAACTCCTCTTTTACGTCCTGATCCTCATCGCGTTTATCAGCATGTTCCGGCTGTTCTCAGAACCGCAAACCGAGGAAATTCCCTACAGCACGTTCAAGACCCTCCTGGCGGAAAAGAAAGTGCAGGACCTCGCCATCACGCGCGACACCATCAAGGGAACGCGCGTGCCCGAGAAGGCGGGCGGAGAGAAGGGAAAACCCTTCACGGTCGTGCGCGTCGAAGACCCCGACCTCATTAAATCCCTTGAAGCAAGCGGTATTTCCTACCGCGGCGAGATTTCGGACAACTGGCTCAAGGACTTTCTGCTCACCTGGATACTTCCCCTCGTTGTGCTTGTGCTTATCTGGAGCTTCGTCTTTCGGAGGATGAGCGCGGGCGGCCCGGGTGGCGAGACGTTCATGAGCTTCGGCAAGTCGCGCGCCAAGATCTACAGCGAGAGCGACGTCAAGGTGACCTTCAACGACGTGGCCGGCGTGGACGAGGCAAAGGAGGAGCTCATGGAAGTCATCGAGTTCCTTCGCCATCCGGAGAAGTTCACCAAGCTCGGCGGCCGGATCCCGAAAGGCGTGTTGCTGGTCGGCCCCCCGGGCACGGGCAAGACGCTCCTGGCCAAGGCCGTTGCCGGCGAGGCCAAGGTGCCTTTCTTCTCCATGAGCGGCTCGGAGTTCGTCGAGATGTTCGTGGGCGTGGGCGCGTCGCGCGTGCGCGACCTGTTCCAGCAGGCCGTGCAGAAGGCGCCGTGCATCATTTTCATCGACGAGCTCGACGCCCTGGGCCGCGCGCGCGGAGCGGGCATTGCGGGCGCGCACGAGGAGCGGGAACAGACCCTGAACCAGCTTTTGGCCGAGATGGACGGATTCGACCCGCGCAAGGGCGTGATCATCATGGCCGCGACCAACCGGCCCGAGATCCTCGATCAGGCCCTGCTGCGTCCCGGCCGCTTCGACCGGCACGTGCTCGTGGACCGGCCGAACATCAAGGACCGCGAGGATATTCTCAAGATACACATCAGGGGTGTCAAGCTGTCGAAGGACGTGGACATTGTCGTGCTCGCAGCGCGTACGCCCGGCTTCGTGGGCGCCGACCTCGCCAACATGGTGAACGAGGCCGCCCTCCTCGCCGCACGGAAGGGCAAAACCGAAGTGGACATGACGGACTTTGAAGCGGCCATCGATCGGCTCGTGGCAGGCCTCGAGAAAAAGCGGCGGGTGATGAACAAGAAGGAGAAGGAGATCGTGGCCTACCACGAGTGCGGCCATACAATCGTGGCCGAGCTCCTGCCCACCACCGATCCGGTGCACCGCGTGTCCATAATACAGCGCGGTATTACGGCGCTTGGGTATACGCTCCAGCTCCCGACGGAGGACCGCTATCTCATGACCAAGACCGAGCTGCAGGACAAGCTGTGTGTCATGCTCGGCGGCCGCGTTGCCGAGGAGACCGTCTTCCACGAGGTCTCCACCGGAGCGCAGAACGACCTGCAGCGGGCCGCGGACATCGCCCGCGGCATGGTCAAGGAATACGGCATGACCGAGAAGTTCGGGCCGCTCACGTTCGAGAAGGAACGGCGTCCCATGTTCCTCGATCTCGGCCTGCCGCCCGGAGCCAAGGAGTACAGCGAGGAGACCGCACGGGAAATCGACCAGGAGGTAAAGCGCCTGATTGACGACGCCTACCGCACGGTGAAGGAAATGCTCTCGACCAATCAGGACAAGCTCAAGACCCTTGCGGCGGCACTTCTCGAAAAGGAAACGCTCGAAGGTGATGAGATCAGGAAGATCCTCGGTCTGCCGGAGAAGAAGGTGCAGGCGTGAAGGATTTATGCCGATGCACGATTCAAGATGCATGAAAAAAACGCTCTTGATGGTTGATGAGTGCACTCTTATATTATGGAGAAGAAAGAATTCCGAAGTACGATCTACATTTTGCCTGTCATCATAAGTTCAAAAACAATGATCCAGAAATTCACTTCCTGACATTACATTCCAGTTTCGTATAACCCGTCAGCGTCCGATTTTCGGGCAGCAAGAGCTTCTTCACTGCCGAATTTTGGCATTTGTCATCCAGACCCTGCCTCTAGTCTCTTGATAACAATGAGAGTATCTTTCAGGCATGTTTTGTGCAACAAGTTAATGATAGCAATCTCAATTAAGGGGGGCAATCATGGCAAAAATAAATTGCTGGGAGCAGAAGAAGTGCGAACGTCAGCCCGGAGGCAGACTTGCGGGCGAATTGGGCATCTGCCCGGCATCCACGCTGGAAAAGCTGAACGGCGTACACGGCGGCAAAAACGCAGGCAGGGCATGCTGGGCAGTGGCCGGCACCTTCTGCGGGGGCGCTGTGCAGGGTACTGAGGCGCAGAAACAGCATAACTGTTGGAAGTGCGACTTGTTTCAGCTTGTCAAAAAGGAAGAAGAAAAGTCCACGCAGGGTTTCTCGGCAACGATGCTCGGCATGACGAAGGTCCTTGAGAAGCGTGCCTGACCAGGAAGCCGCAGTCACCGTCGGCTTGATCGCATGGCGCTGCTGTAGTCGGTACATCGCGGCATCCGGTTGGAAATAAATATTTTGACTCAGGTCTCAGCCGGGGCGCGACTGTAAAAATAAATTTCAACAAGCCTATTCGCCGACGATCTTGACGAGCACCCGCTTCTTTCTGCGGCCGTCGAACTCGCCGTAGAATATTTGCTCCCACGGGCCGAAGTCGAGCTTGCCGTTCGTGATTGACACGACGACCTCGCGGCCCATGATTGACCGTTTGAGGTGGGCGTCGGCGTTGTCCTCGCCGGTGTTGTGTTGGTATTGGGAGACCGGTTCGTGGGGGGCGAGCTTTTCCAGCCAGACCTCGAAATCGCCAAGCAGGCCCCGCTCGTTGTCGTTGATGAAGACCGAGGCCGTGATGTGCATGGCGTTCACAAGGACGAGGCCTTCCTTGACACCGCTCTCCTTGAGGCAGTCTTCGACCTGGGGGGTGATGTTGACGAAGCCCCGGCGCGATGGGATGTTGAACCAGAGTTCTTTACGGAAGGATTTCATAATTTTCACAACGGAAACACGAGACACAGAGAAATGCAAAAGATATTAGCTGAATGTTATAGTTTTGAGATTCCCCAGGTATAAATTTTTCTTGGATTTTCTCCGCGCCTCAGCCTGCGCCCAGCGATTACGAATGCAACAGCGCAGCCTGCTCTGGCGAAAACGCCATAAGCGAGTGCAGAGCGTGTCTCTGCGGTAGATTTATTTTCGCTTACGCAAACTTCACTGCCTTTACTGCCTTTAAACCAACCGATCCCCGGGTCATGACGCTGTAGTCCTTGAGATCGATCACCTTCTCCTTGCCCTTGTCGTCGATCACTTTCACCTGCTCGCCTTTGCGTACAGCTCTAAAAAGCGCAACCTCGCCTTTTTTCACATTCACGAGCTTCACGCCCTTGCCCGCCCCGGTGAGAAAAGGAATGTCCTTGGCTGCGACCACGATTGCTTTGCCTTCGGTGGTAAGGAACAGGACATTCGGCAGGTCGAGGATGTCCACGCCCATGATGCTGTCATCGGTTTTCACTCCCGCGAACTTCTTTCCCGCCCGCGTTGTCACGGAATTGAACTGGCCGAGGTCGAACTGAAAGCCGATGCCCTTTGTCGAAACGGTCAATGCCGTTACCTCACGGAGAGCGGCGAGCGAGAGCTCTTCCTGTTTGCCGTGCGCGGCACTTTCCGGTGCGCCACCTGTCATGACCGCGGTAAAGTTCACCGCGGTGATCGGCCGCTCGCCGTCGCCGAATTTGAAGAGGTGTTGCACCGGCTCTCCGAACCCGGAGCCCGCGGGCAGGTCGTTGGCTTTCATAACATAGACCTTGCCGGCCGAGGAAAACACCGCAATGTTGTCCCTCGTGTTCGCCGGAAGGAGGGCGAGGAGGTCGTCGCCTTCCTTGAACCGGAGGTTCTCGCCAACGGTCTTGACCCGCCTGATCCAACCCATCTTCGTCAGGATCACGGTCACGTCCTCGTGAACAATGAAATCTTCCTGGGAGAATTCGACATCCTCGGCCGCCTTCATCACGGACTTGCGCCTGTCCCCGTACTTCTCCTTGATCTCGAGGAGCTCGGTCTTGATCAGACCCCAGATCTTTTTTTGGCTCGCCAGAATGGCCTCGATGTCTTTTTTTAGTTTGGATTTCTCGGCTTTTTCCTTCAGGATGCGCTCGATCTCGAGGCCCACGAGCTTGTAGAGCTGCATGTCGAGGATTGCCTTGACCTGTTCATCGTCGAGCTTGAAATGTTTTTTGAGCTTCTCGGCAGCGTCCTCGCGCGACTTTGCCTTGCGGATGATTTTGATTGCCGTATCGAGGTCGTCGTAGAGCACTTCGAAGGCTTTCAGGATGTGCAGTCTGGCTTTCAGCAGCTTCAGATCATAGTTCAAGCGTTTGGTCGTGATCTCGTGCCTGAAGTCGAGAAAATACCGCATGATCTCCTTGAGCGACAGGCGTTCGGGCTCCATGTTCGGCTTGAGCGCCGTGAAGTTCATCGGAAAGCTCGATTCGAGGTCCGTGTGCTTGAAAATATAGGCGGTCACGAGGTCGGCACTGGTCTCGGCCTTGAGCTCGAGCACGATGCGCACCACGTCGGTTGATTCGTCCCTCACCGCCGATACCTGTGGCAGCTTTTTTTCCTCTATCAAGCCGATGAGCTTTTCGAGCAGCTTCGCCTTGTTCACCATGTAGGGTATGGAGGTAAAAACGATCGCCTGCTTGCCGCGGGGAAGGTCTTCCAGTGTATACTCGCCGCGGACCCTGATGGCGCCGCTGCCGGCCTGGTAGATTTCCTTCAGTTCTTTTTTGGAGTTCAGGATCTGGCCGCCGGTGGGGAAGTCCGGGCCTTTGATGAATTTCAGGAGATCCTTCACCTCGATGTTGGAGTTATCGATCATGGCCGCAAGACCGTCGATCACCTCGCCGATATTATGCGGCGCAAAGGAGCAGCTCATGCCCACGGCTATGCCCGAAGACCCGTTCACCAGAAGCTGCGGAAAGCGCGCCGGAAGCACAACCGGTTCCTTGAGCGAGTTGTCGTAGTTCGACCGGAAGCCCACGGTCTCCTTGTCGATCTCGATCAGAAGCTCTTCGGCGATTTTCGAGAGCCGCGCTTCCGTGTAGCGCATGGCCGCCGCCGGGTCTCCGTCGAGACTGCCGAAATTGCCCGATCCTTCGACGAGGGGATAGCGGAGCGAGAAGTCCTGCGCCATCCGGACCATGGCGTCGTAGGCCGCCTGGTCGCCGTGGGGATGAAATTTTCCGAGCACTTCGCCTACAACGGCCGCGCTCTTTCTGAACCTCGCTGTGGGGCCGAGGCCCATCTCCCACATGGCGAAGAGGATCCGCCGGTGTACGGGCTTGAGCCCGTCGCGCACATCCGGCAGCGAGCGGGACACGATGGTGGAGAGCGCATAGGTGAGGAACCGGTTCTCGACCTCCTCATGGAGCGGAGTGGTCAAGATAGCATCTTCCTTAATCGTCATAGGTAACCTCTTTTCTTAATAAAGAACGCGGACGCGCAAAGCATCCTTCTGCAACAAATCGATTTAATCCGGCACGTATATTACCATAAAGAGGGCGCATTTTTCAAAGTAAGTTTAAAAAATAGTTGCATATGAAAAAATGGCGAACCTCCTGAACAACCAGGCAGAAGCCTGCCACATCGAGACCTTCGTATGCGGGAACTGCGGCCGGGGCTTTGAAGCGAAGATCATTACCCGGGTCGGCGCTTCGCGTGCCCCGCCGGCGAAGCGGCCGCTGCTCAAGGCGGAAGAGTTTACACCTGGAAATTCGGCATTGCGGTCTCGCATGCCGGCAGCACAACGCGAAACGACACGGTCCCGTCACAACGCGAACAGAGCATGAGCAAAAACAGGGGACCAGGGGGGCGCCGCGATCCGACAGGCGCAATCAGACCCGGCAAAAAGAATTGAATGTTACGATCCTCTTTCCTTGAGTGGATATCCGGATACTAAAGTCCCTGCGAAGGCCTCCGTAGGATTTTTCTTGACGCCCTGTCTGTCTTGTGTTAACTTCTTATCAAAATACCTCGCGAGTTTTATTCTTCACTCCAGACCTATTATGTATGTCGGACCAAGATGCAGACGCGGAAATGCCGCGCGGGTTCTCACGGCCTTCATGAGCGGGCAACAGTTTCATTAAACTGTTGCGCTTCCGTTGCCGCGCATGTGCTTTGTAAGCCGGATATTCGCTCCTGACATCATCAAGCTCAAAGAACGCTCTTCAATGATGATGAATATGCAGAACGCCGGAGACACGGTGACGAACGCGATTACAGGAGAGCACCTGCTGGACCTGTTTACGGCCGAGAAATGGCAGGATCTTTTTACGACCCTTTCCGACGCCCTCGGATTCGCGCTGAGCATTTATTCTGAGTCGGGAAATCCGATCTTCGTTCCAGAAGGAGCGGATCCCCTGCGCAAGGCGTTCCGTTCAATCTCACCAGAGTTCAGCGCCCAAGGGGAGAAGCACCACTTCGTTATCGCGGAAACGATCAGGTCGGGAAAGCCAAGGCTCTTTAAGAGTTATGTAAAGATCATGGGCTTCGCCGTCCCGATCGAATATATGGGTGAAAAAGCCGTGATCCTGGGCCAGGGATCGTTTGCGAACTACGATGATTTCCGCGAAAGCATGAACCTCATGAGTTCTTTCGGCATGGATACTGTCTCTTTACGAATGCCCCTCACCCCCCTCACCTTTACCGATCCCCAGCATGCCTGGAAGGTCTGTTGTTTTGTTTCCGACTCCGTAGCCCGGCTTTTAAAGAACACCCAGGAGGCCGTTACCCTCCGGAGGAAGTTCGAGAGTCTGAAGAGTGTCTTCGGCACGTGGGGTGCCGTTGCCCAGGAACAGCCTCAGGCGCTGTTTCGAGACATGGTAAGCAAGCTCTCTACTCTGCTTGACATCGAATGCATGGCCATCCTTACCTTTGACCAGCAGCAACGAAAGTACATAAGCCTTTACCAGGTGTTGAAGAACGGCGGGCCGGCAGAGGCCCACAGTATCAGCGAGCATGATACGATCGTGAAGGAGCTCCTCGGCGGCAAGCCGTTTGTCCTGTCCGCGGAGCCGGTTACCGACCTCAGGGCTGATTTCCTGATCGGTATGGGGGCGCTGTATTTTTTCCCGGTCATTGTAAACAAGAAACTGGAGGCCGTCCTGCGTGTTGGCGACCGGGTCCTCAAAGAGAGCGACAGTCAGATAATCACAGCATTCTGCAATCAGACCGCCCTCTCCCTGGAGAACCGCTGGCTGCACCGCGACCTGAATAAGAAATTCGACCGGTTCGCCGCAATATCGGAGTTGACGAAGTCGATAACGCCTATCCAGAATGATAAGATACTGCTCCAGATGATTCTCGACAAGTCCGCCGAGCTGCTCAAGGCGGAGCAGGGGTCCCTGATGCTGCTCGACCACGAGACCGACGTTTTGCTCCTGGAAGCGAAAATGGGCATCATCGAAGGAGTGACGGAAAAGCTCAGGATAAACCGGGGCGAGGGGATCGCCGGCAAGGTGGTTGAACTCGGCGAACCCCTTCTCGTCGAGAACCTCGAGAGCGATCCGAGGATCAAACAGAAAAACAGGCAGCACTACAAGACGCGGTCATTTGTCAGCGTGCCGCTCAAGATCGAGGACCGCATCATAGGCGTGCTCAGCCTTTCCGACAAGACGAGCGGTGAGGTTTTTAATGAAGAAGATCTGGATCTCGTCCAGTCCTTCGCGACCCAGGCCGCCCTCGTGATGGAACGGAACGAATTTTTTAATAAAACGGAAAAGCTCAAGAAGCTGACGATAACCGACCACCTCACCGGCCTTTTAAACCGCAGGTACCTGTATGAACGGCTAAAGGATGAAGTAGCCCGGTCCAGACGGCACGGCCATCACCTGAGCCTCCTCATGCTCGATCTTGATGGATTCAAAACCATCAACGACACCTTCGGCCATCTGTTTGGCGACCAGATACTCATCGGCATTGCGGAGACCTTATTGAACACGGTGCGTTCCATAGATGTTGTGGCCCGGTACGGCGGTGACGAGTTCATGATAATTCTCCCTGAAACCGCGGAGTTACTTACCGTCGATATTGCGGAGCGGCTTCGGAACACCGTTGCGCACCAGGGGGTGCCCCCCCAGGAGGCGGCAGATACGGGACTGCCTGCGCTGTCCGTGAGTATCGGCATCGCGTGCTATCCCGGGCATGGTGAGACGGTCGAACTCCTGCTCGATAATGTCGATAAGGCGCTTTACCGCGCCAAACACAAGGGGAAAAATAGGATAGAGGTGTTTTCGTAAGTATGCTTTTCAGCGTGCTCCACGAAACGGATTTTTTCGGACGGAAAGAAGAACTCGCCGACCTTTCCCGCAGGCTCCTCCGGGAGGGCAGGGATGCGGCGGGGAGCGCGGTCCTTGCCGGGCCCCTCGGTATCGGCAAGACGGAGCTGCTCAAGCAGCTCTTCGGTTATCTGTTCTGGAAGCAGGACCGCGTCGTTCCCTTCTATTATACGGTCAACCCCGCCTTGCTGTCCGCCGAATCGTTCTCCAAAAACTACTTGACCCGGTATCTGTGCCAGCGGCTCGCCTTTGAAAATAAGGAGCAGTCGCTCCTCTCTCTCGACGGGCTGTCGATCGACGACTTGTACACCCACGTGGAAGGCCGGAATGCCGTTTGGGCGCGAGACCTTCTCGACCGGTACCTCCGGAGCTCCGGTGACCCCCGCGACGCCCTGCATATTGCATTCAGCGCGCCCCAAACGTCGACCGCGGCCACCGGAATGCCGGTAGCTGTCCTGATCGATGAGTTCCACCGGCTGAAAGATCTTCATGTCGGCGGTACTCCCGACCCGCGGCTGGTTTCCCTGCTGGAATCGACGATGTCCTTCCGAAAAACCCCGCATGTGATCACGGGGAACACCGCCGCGATCTGCGAGATGCCCGTCGCTGGCAGTCTCGAGAGGATATCGGTACCGCCGCTCGGCTCGGAAGACGCCGCATCGAAGACGCTTTCCCTGTTCCGCGCCTATGAGGCCGAAGGCGCAGCGCCCCCGCACCTTCTGCGCCATCTTGGAGGAAACCCGTTTTATATCGTGTGTGTCATCAGGAGGGCATGCGAAAAAAAGAAGGACCCCTCGGAAACAGATTTTCGAAGGGCCTACGCCCGGGAGGTACTCGAAGGGCCTCTCGCTCTTTCCTGGTCGTCGGTGCTGAAGAGTTACTTCCCGGATCTGGGTCCCCGGAGGGCCGCTCTCACCCTGGCCCATAAAATCAATCATGCGAATGAGCCGCTTTCCTGCCAGCGGATCGCGAAATTGTTCTCGCTTACGGATGACCAGGCCGAAGCGACTGCGCAAGCCCTGTATCTCGCGGGTTTTGTGCGCGGAGAATTCGGTGCATTCCGGGCGGTGGAAGACGGTGTGCTGCGGGACGTTATCGACTGCCTCTACATGAGGGAGCTACTCGGGAGGTCCTCTTATGACCTGGAAGAGGAACTTTTTAAAAAATCGCTTCCGAAGCAGGAAGATCGGGTCCGATTTGACATGACCCTCCCGATGGTCAAAGAAGCCGAACTGGTGGCGGCTCAGGGTCTCGAGCAAATAGGCAAGAACCTGAACCTCGATCAGGATGCCGTCGGCCAGCTGCAAATAGCGGTCATCGAGGCGTGCATCAACGCGATGGAGCACAGTAAGGGGACGGAAAAAAAGATCTACGTCAGCGTTGCCGCAGACGGCGACAGCCTCGAGGTTTCAATCGAGAGCGCCGGACGCGAGTTCATCGTTCAGGAATCCGGGGAGCCTTTCGGCGACCGGGAGAGCATGAAAGCCCCGGGCAGGGGCTGGGGAATAAAACTGATGAAACGCTTTGCGGATGAAGTGAGGTTCGAAAAGACCGCACGGGGAACGAAGACCGTGCTGGTCAAGAAACTCGCAAAGTCCGCCAGCGTGCAGAAGGAGGGCAAAGCAGGACGTGAATAATTTTTCTTTATTGTCAAAGTCGGCGCTGGACGTGGCGATCATGATGCCCAAAGGATATATCAACGACCTGGGGGCCGAGCGCCTCGAACAAACCAGCGAACAGTTTCTCGGCAAGGGGACGAAAAAGCTCATCGTGAACTTTTCCGACGTGCAATATATCAACACCATCGGAGTATCCATTTTCACCGGAATAGTACAGAAGGCGCTGGACTATGACGGCCAGCTTTGCTTTACCAATATGAAGAAAGTCCACCGGGATGTCTTCGAGATGGTGGGCCTGATAAAACATGTGAAGGTATTTAAAAATGAAGAGGCCGCCCTTGTATATCTGAACGGACGAGGCAAACATGACGAATAAAAAAATGCCGCTCAAACGGCTGATGTTCAGTATGGCGTCGTTGGTTGATCTGGGACAGGAAGTGACCTCATCGAAGGATCTGGCGGAAAGAATGAAGGCCTCCCTCTACGTTATTACGGGCATGTTCTCTGCGCCGACTGCCGCACTGTTTGCCTACGATCCGCAGCGGAAAAGGCTCGAACTCCTCGCACAAAAAGGGCACAAAGACAAGGCCAGACATGAGGCCTCCCTTTCCGTCCTGGCCGAGCACATACGAGAGTTTCGGGCCAATGAACCGTGCCCGGTCAAGGACATTGCGGAGAGCGCATTTTTCGGACAAAATATCGGAGTGGTTTCGAAGCTCCAGACAAGAATATTCATACCTCTCTTTGCCCGGGATGAATTTGTCGGGGCCCTGACACTCGGCAGGAAACTCGGACGGGGGGCTTACTGTCGGAGCGACAAAGACGTCCTCCGGATTGTCGCAAATCACATGGCGATAACGCTGCATAATGCGAAGTTGTTTCTGGAGCTCACCAGGAAGGCCGCGGAAAACAAGAAACTCTATGACAGCATGCGGCGAATATACCATGACACTATTCAGGCATTTTCAGCAGCGATCGACGCCAAGGACGTATACACCAGAGACCACTCCTATCGAGTGGCAAGTTATGCCGTCGCGATCGCACGGGAACTCGGTTGGAAGAGGAGGGACGTGGAAGGCATCTATATTGCCGGCTTGCTCCATGACATCGGGAAGATCATCATCGACGTAAAAATCATCAATAAAGGAGCGCAGCTTACAGCCCCCGAGATAAGCGAAATCAAAAAACATCCTAAGATATCGTACGATATCCTTTCAAAAATAAACTTCCCCTGGAAAAATATTGAACGATTTGTCCGGCATCATCATGAGCGGCCGGATGGAAAGGGGTATCCGGATGCGCTCATGTCTACGGAACTGAGCGATGGCGAAAAGATTCTCGCGCTTGTCGACGCCTTTGACGCGATGACGACGGACAGGCCATACCGCCAAAAATTGGACCTTGATGAAGCATGCCGTGAAGTAATGAGATGCAGCGGTACACAATTTGACGAGAATATCACAAAGACGTTTTTCAACATTATTCGCAAGGAATTGAGCGGGGAAGTTAAGAAGCCGCGAATACTTCCCCACTTGCAGAACCTGGATTTAAACGGCTTAAGGGTTCTAGGCCCGGGTAGCAACATGTGACCCGGACCACGGACAGGGTAATGATGAGAAGCGGGACATGGTCCCTGCAGGCAGGAGACAATAACAAAAGGCGGTGATTTCTCACCGCCTTCTTCTTGTCTGGTCCGCTTCTCACGCTTGTCGCCCCGCATCTTGCGAATTTTTACGCCTTGACCGCCGCCTCTTTCTTCTCGCGCATTGCTGACGGGGCTGATACCACAAAACCCAGCGCCGTGCCC
>OFHG01000283.1_pt1 | contig 21653 bp, 14 predicted proteins | sample 1521931 | NCBI WGS metagenome assembly OFHG01 (sample SAMEA2468438, study PRJEB22500) | soil metagenome | biome: Glassland; feature: Farmland; material: Clay | place: Australia | collected 2013-01-31 | depth 0.55 m
CCGGGCCTGGATCTCCAACACCATCTTCACCGCGCGCTCGCGCAGCTCCTCGGGGTACTTCCGCTGTGCTGGCATGGCTCCCATCCTCTCCAAGGATCAGAGCCTCCAAGATCACCGGGGCGGTCCACGACGTCCTCACCGCCCTCATCACCTGGGTCGAACAGGGCACCGCACCGGATTCACTGCTGACGACCCAGACACCAACCCTCGCCAACCCCGTCCAGTCCCTGCCCGCCTACCCCTATCCGCTCATGGCCACCTACAACGGAACCGGCGACGTCAACGTAGCCTCCAGCTACCACGCGGCACCGCCACCCCTACCCTTCAATGCCCATGTCAGCTGGCTCGGAACATTCTGACCCGGCAATCCGCACCACTGAAATCCTCTTGTCGGGCCCGCCGGCCCGTGACCTGCGGGCCCGACAAGAGGATCAAGATCTCCTCGCCTTACCGCTGGCCGAGCAATGCGGGGACACCGCCGATTGACGCGCATTCCCGCGCTCTATCCACCGAGCGCTCCATGCTCCAGCCATGCCCGTATCTTACTCTTCTGCCGATGTGAGTGCGTCACATTTCGTACGCAGACAGGGTCGGCCTGCTCCTCAACCCGAGCACCATCGCACCACTGATTGCTTACTACATTCATGCCGTTTAGAAGGTGAAGGAATGACCATTAAGGGCGGCCATAAAGATGGCAGTCGCCCATGCAATGACGAGTATCGGCGCTGCTAAGGTGAGAAACAAGGCAAGCTTGCTTACAGCGGATCGCTTTCTGGTGATGGCAATGATCGCGCATATAAGACTGATACACCATAGTGCCGTGGCTATTATGAACACCGTCCATCCAGTGTGCGGTGGGGGCAATAATAGTGTATCTGGCAAGCTATATGCCCAAAACGATAGGACGCCACCGACAGGAATACTAATGGCCGTAAGAAATATCGATATTACTGGCAATAGTTGCGGCCTTGACCGTTCTGGCATTGGTAGTTGAGCCATAATAACCTGGCAAATCCAATCATCAGAAATTCGGGCGTGCTATGCAGTTCCCACACACGTCGGTGCAGCACCAACCTACAGCAAGAGGTCTCCGTGAGAGGCCCGATCATGCCGCGGGACCCGTAGGTGAGTGTTTAACCCGGCGGCCAGGCTCGGACAGGTTTGCCGATCTCCCGCTCATGACCAAACGGGTCGATTATCCGCCCCAGGCGCCAGCCGTTGCCCGATACCTACCACTCGGCAGGTCACGGGCGGGAGACCGCCACTTTCAAGTTCTACGAAGGCCGGGACATCGAGTGTTATTCACGCGGGGGTGCCAGGTTTGTGGCAAATTTCCGGTTAGCGGCGCGCCTACGTGAAAGGCGGCCTGCTTCTCGAAAGGATTGGGTTACCACACTCAGTCCCACAGAAACAGGCCGCGCATGTATCATACCACCGGATTCAGCAAAGACGAGATCATCGACCTGTGTGCGCTGGTATATGCGAATGAGGAGAACTGTGACATCGATACGTGGCCGCCGTCTCTCGGTCTTTACAAGTCCGTGGTCATAGCGCTCACCTATATGCGGCGGAACCGCGTTCAGCAGGAACTCGCAGAGACATACAAGACCTCCCAGCCGACCATCAGCCGGGCTAATTCCCGGATCACTTCCCGGCTGGCGATCGTGCTCGCCCCGTTCGTCCCCACGGCGGAGGACCTCGACCCGGAGACCCAGTACATCTACGACGGCACGCTGCTTCCCTGCTGGTCGTGGCGGGGGCACCGGGAGCTGTATTCGGGCAAGCACAAAACCACCGGTAAGAACGTCCAGGTTGCGTGCAATCTTTACGGACAGCTCGCATGGATATCCGACCCGATCGACGGAAGCCGCCACGACGCACATTGCATCGATGAATCATCCGTGCTTTCTGGGTTTCCCGAGGGAAGCCAGGTGGGTGATAAGGGATACGTCGGCAAGGGGATGATCACACCCATCAGGAAACCGGAGTGCCGGGATCTTCTTGACTGGGAGAAAGAGTTCAATACTCAGGTAAACAAGATTCGATGCATGATCGAGCGGGTCATTGCAAATTTCAAGGCCTGGAGGATTATGCACACCGACTACCGTCGCCCGCTTGACACCTTTGACACCACCATCTCAGCCGTTGTTGGGCTGCACTTCTACCAGATGGCGTGAATAACCCTCACTGCATGGGAACGGGCCGGTTGGGCGTGCGTGCCCACTTGAGGTAATCCCTGGCCTTCCACCGCCCGTGCTGGCTGAATTCCCATGTCTGCAGCCCCATGTACCGGCCAGGCGGCGGCATCTTCCCATACATCACGATCGCGTCCCGGGGATCGAGCCGATAGGTCGTGGTGTAGCCGGGCCGGGTCCGGCCGAACGCGTTAACCGCTGCCGGGTTGACGTACTCGCCTGGCCACGTCTTGACGACCGGTGTCACGTACGGGGCCGCCGGGTTGTTGGCGAAGCAGTTCTTCAGCAATGGGTAGGTGTAGTCCTCGCAGTCTCGCTGGGTGTATAGCCTCGGATAGCCCGGGCTGACCTTAAACCCCTTCTCCTCAGGTCAGCGACCAGCTTCCTGCTGAACGGGCCGCGGGAGTCCTCCGCGGTGCCCGCCGGCGCGCCGGCCTGATGCTGGCTCGCTGCTGCCGTGGCGCTTCCCTGCGGCAAGACGGCTGGCGCAAGCCCGCTCACGCTCAAGGCCATCACGGCGATCAGCGAATACCATGCCCTCGGCGCCATGTTGCTCACATTCATCTCCCTCTGTCCGGCTTGGAACCTTCCGGGGGGATGACTGCAGCCCGGGCTGCGCCGCTTTGCTTCTTATCCGCGCCTCCCACGTCAAGCACACACAGTGATAGAACAATAACAATAAGTTAATCAGGCAACCCTAATCACATCGGTGAGTCCGCGTCGTCTTGTTTGATGCGGCGGGCCGGCACCTCGTCGCGGCCTTGCGCCGCAGCGACCAGATCCGCCCTGGGGTGCCTGCCGTAGGACGGCTCGGCGACAGCCTGCGGCGCGCGGGCCGCGTAAGCCGCTGGCGGGGCGAACAGCGACGACCCGCGGGCAGGCCCGCCGGGTCAACCGGCGAACGAGTTGCTACTTGCGGAGGAACGGGGTCAGCCAGCCTCTGACTAACACAGATCGGCGCGTTCGGTACGGCGCAGAGGGTCACGAGAAAAGTGCGCCAAGACGTACCGAACGGCGGTGCGGCGCGCGGGGTGGGCAAGCGGCAGCTGTTACGGAACGTGGTCGCTAAGAGTCTCGGCGCCGTCCTGTGTCGCCGGCCCGGCGCTGTCGGCCGAAGCTGCGGCGAGGGCCGTCACTGCCTGCAGCTCATCCCGGCGGGCTGTGCGTACGGGCCGAGGTGACCCGCTGCTACGGGATGTGCCTGCCGCCGAACCGCGATCCTGCTGGGTCCGGCCGGGACGTCGCCGGGTCTGATCAGTCCGGAACGTGCAGGCGTGGGTGAGTCGTTCTCGGGCGGCGGCAAGCCACGCTTGGCCCGCTGACGGTGCCGCCGCCGGTCATCGAGGTGGTGGAAGCCTTCCGGCCGGCCAGAAGGCCAGTCACCGCCGCCGGCGAGGGCGCCGTTTAGACCGGCGAGCCCGGCGGCCTTGGCCCGGCGATCGGTCTCGATTGCGGTCCCGGCCTGGTCTTTGGACGGAGATAGCGCTGCGTCGCGGCAGGGCGGGGTGGTCAGGTCCCGCAGCAGGCACAGTGAGCGCCGGCTGGGCGGCAGGCGCCGTGGGCGCGGACCGCAGCAGTGTGGTTGCGGTGGTGATGAGATCGGCCAAGCCGTAGGTCACGGCGCAGGTGATGGCGGCCGGCAGTACCAGATCGAGGGTCTGCTCCATCCTCGAATGGCCGGATAGGCCACCGGCCAGCCCGCTGAGCACCAGCACGGCCTCGATGATGACGATCACTGGCCACCCCGCGCGTACGGTTTTGTGGTCGGCGAGCACGGTGAAGACGACTGGTATCGCGGCGGCCACCATGCCCCACAGCGCGCCAATGACGATCAGGGAGAAAGAGTTGTGCCCGGGTGCTACGAATACAACCGCGATCAGGAAGGCGACCGGGGTCCGCACCTCGACACCCGCCAGGAACAGGCGATGAAGGGCGGCCCGGCTGCCTTCGAACCCGGGTTCGCTCGCGGTGGAGAATGTTCCTTTCAAGTTCCACAAGACGCTCAGGCCGGTGCCCATCAGGGCGCCGGGGACGGGCTTGACGAAGTAGGCGTGCGCGCTGAACGGCACCAGGCCAAGGGCCAGCAGCGGGAGCTGGGCAAAGAGGACGAGCGCGTAAATGAGAGGCACGCCCAGGAAGAAAGCCACGATCGGGTCAACGATCACCGAGCGGATGCCGGCGTCGGTCACGCCATAGACCACAAGCAGTGCGAACAGCCCGGCCAGTACCCCGGTGGCGGGGTCATGCCAGAACCGGTAACCGGAAAACCATCCGCCCACGCCGAAGCCGGCGGACAGCAACATCCACAACCCGATCCGCCCGGACCGGCGAAGGCCCCGGTGCCACTGGCCGAACGGGCCGCCGGCCTTAGCTTCCGCACGCGGCACCGCAGGCATGTGCCTCACTGCCTTGGCATCTGCCTGAGCCTTATAGACGGCGGCCCCGATCAGCAACAAGAACCACAACACGAACTGAACCGCGCTCACCCACGCTCCCCCCGCGAAGGCGGGCAGGACGAAGCTGAACACCAGCATCAGCAGTAGCAGGCCGAATCCTGCGTATGGAGTAAACCGCCGGTGCCTGTCCCCGAGCCGGCCGTTCATCGTCGCCTCCACACGCTTTCCCAAGGCGCACTGTGCCCACCGCCTGAGCAACCATCATGGAACAAGTACGTGCCGGGGCATACCACGTGACTCTCACGGCCACAACCCCACGGACCATAACCTGCGGCCGTCCACACCCGCTCAGAAATGCCATTCGAGACCCCCTTCGGGCGGCCACACGGTGGTCAAGTTGCCAATCAGAACTGGACGGTTCTGGCACAGTTCCCAGCCCGCACGCCGGCGTCTGGTTCGCGCACCGAAGGAGCCGGATCGGCGACTTGGCAGCCCGGAACTGGTGATCACGCAGAGTGAGCCCAGGGCCCGGGGAGGATGGACTGCTGTGCAGGTGTGGCGGCCGCCAGCGGGACGCCTGACGGCCTGATGATGCCCATTGCGCGACGGCGGGGCAGCTGGCCGTGCGCTGCCGGCCTGGTTCGCCGGAGTGGGCGGCCGCTGCTCGCCGCCGGCTACGCCCAGCCCTGACCGGCTGGCATGCCGGTCAGGCCTGTTCCGGCGGCTCGGCCGGACCAGAGGTACCGGACGCCTCCTCGGGGGCCGGGGCGACCTTGTCTAGTACGGCAGCCGCACTTCGGGTTGTGACCTGCGGGGAAGCGCTTGGGGAGCGCTGGCTGGGCGGTACCGGGCATAAAGGGCAGCCGCCTTACGATCATGCGTTTTGTGCGAACAACAGAATCGAAGGCGGCTGCTGCCGTCAGGATAAGCACGAGGCTGGCGCTGCGGGAACGCACTGAGCTGCTGGAATCGCTGCGGCCGTGTTTCGCGCGGACGCTGGTGTGGCTGCAGGCGGGCAAGTACCTGGCGGCGCTGGCCGGGGGGCTGGCGCGGGTGAACGGGTGGAGCGTCGCGCGGCAGGCCGGGGACCAGACCCCGGACAAGACGCAGCGGCTGCTGAACCATGCGTGCTGGGATGAGATGGCCGCGATGAGCGCTGTGCGCCGGTTCGCGGTCGCCGGGCTGGACCAGGCCGCCTGGCAGAACCGCAGGCCGGGCGGGATGAGGGTGGGGGCGCTGGATGAGACGGGGCAGGAGAAGCAGGGCACTGCCACGGCGGGCGTCAAGAGGCAGTACCTGGGGTGCGCGGGCCGCGTCGCGAACGGGATCAATGTCGTGCACCTGGCGTATGTGCGGGAGAAGACCGGGCACGCGCTGATCGGCGCCCGGCAGTGGATCCCGCGCGAGCACATCAGCGACCCGGTGCGGTCGCTGGCCACCGGGCTGCCTGCTGGCCTGGAGTTCCGCACCAAGGGACAGCTGGCGATCGATATCTGCGCAGACGCGTACGCCGACGGGATCAGCTTCGATTTCATCTGCGGCGGCGAGGTGTACGGCAGCAGCACCCGGCTGCGGGAGTTCCTGGAGACCCGCGGGCAGGCGTACGTGCTGCGGGTCGCCTCAAACTTCACGGTCACGCTCGCCGGCGGGATGAAGCTCACCTGCGCCCAGGCGGTGAAACGCCTGCTCCGGGACGGGAAAGGGTGGGAAGTCCGCTCCGCCGGAGCCGGTTCCAAGGGCCAGCGGTGGTATGCCTGGGCCTGGATCGCCACCGCTTCCGCGCGGCACTGCCTGCTCGTCCGCCGCCACCTGGCCACCGGCGAGCTGGCCTTCCATTACTGCTTCGTCCCCGAGGGCCAGCTCCTCACCAAGCCGCGGCTGATCAAGGCAGCAGGGCTGAGATGGCCGGCGGAGGAAAGCTTCGAGTTCGGGAAGGGCTGCTTCGCTCTCGGCCAGTGCCAGGCAAGGCTCTACACCGCGATCCTCCGCCATACCGTGCTGGTCATGGCCGCCCTGGCGGTCTGCGCCGTCACCGCCGCCACGCTCAGGCACCGCACCGGCACCCAGGCCCCGCCGCCAGCCGCCCCCGGCCAGGCCCCGCCGGCCGCACCCGGCATGATCCCACTGACAATACCGACGACTGCACGGCTCATCGCCGCCCTCACCATCCGGCCCCTGCCGCCGGGACACGTCATCCACTGGGACGCCTGGACCCGTCGGCACCAGGCCCGTGCACGCTGGTTCCACCAGCGTGCACGCCTGAAACGGGACTATGCCCTGGTCAGCTAGCAAAGTGCGGCTGCCGTACTAGCCAGCAGACCGGGCACAGCACGTGCGCCTGTGCGTGCCGGCCCCGCTCGTGCTCCCACACGAAGTACGCGGCGCCAGCGACCAGCAGCAAACCCGGCCCGCCGCCGAAGGGCAGGCCTGGCACTCTGGGTATCCGGCGAAGCATCGCAGGTCACCTGCCAATCGGTAAGACGGCGCGCACGGGGGTCGCACTTGCCGCCGACCCATTCCAGTGTGGCACCACCATGCCGATTTGCGGAGGCATCATTGATGCCGGGGCTTCTTGCGGCACTCCAGGGAACGCTGAACCGGACCAGACCCGCAGCCGGCGGCCGGTGGCCCTCAACCATCGATCACGGACCGTGAGCAGGAGCGAATCCGCCGTCGCACCTACCGCCGAGTCTGTGTTCCTGCCTGAGTCCTGGCGCTGTGTCGTGGCTGGCGACATATTAACTGTTTTGCGCGAGGCACCCCTTCAATATCGTCGGCAGATCGGGAGAGCGCTGACCAGAACAGGTGAAGATCACATACACCACGTCGCGGAACGCGACCGCATCCGAAGAGCTGATGGGACTCCCCCTTTGTACTGGGCTGGCATGACACCAGTCGATGCGGTACCCGTCATCTGGACTTGCGAGTCCGGGCCGGAGAGCGTGGCCCGTTAGTGGGACGCGCGGGTGTCACGCTCATGGCTGCTGTTCAGGCGGTATATCTCAGGTGTGAGGCTAGTTGGGCGTGATCGGGAGATGGCGGCGGTTGGCCTGCTGCTGGACCGGGCGGCGGCGGGCGGCGGCGTGCTGGCGGTTTACGGTCCGCCCGGGGCTGGGAGGACAGCGCTGGCCGAGGCCGCTGCGGGGAGGGCCGGCCGCCTCTGGGCACGGGGCAGGAGATGCGGCTGGGACCGCTGGGCGAGCAAGACCTGGGCGCGGTAGTGGGTGAGACCCGGCCCGAGGTGCGCCGGGCATTGTGGCTGGCCTCAGGCGGCCTGCCGGGCCCGGCTGTGTCCCTGGCCGCTGCGGGGCCCGTCGGCGGGCCCTGGCCGACGAGGCCCTCGCGCTGGCCCGGGCCGCTGGGGAGCCCGCGGTGCTGGCGGAGGTGCTCGATGCCCGGCTGCATGCGCTGTGGGACCCCGCTGCGGCCGAAGACCGGCTCGCGGCCGCGTCGGAGATCATCGACCTGGCCCGCGCCGCGGGCGATGACGCCCGTGAGCGGCTCGGCATGTTCTGGCGGTTCGTCGCCTTGATGGAGCTGGGCCGGGTGGCCGAAGCGGAGTCGGCGCTGGCCGCGTTCGAGCGGGCCGCCCAGCTCGCCGGCGACGAGGCGGCGCTGGTGATGGTGACCGCCCGCCACGCCATGCTCGCCGCCATGCGGGGCCGTTTCGGTGAATCGCTGCGCCTCGCGGAACGAGTCCTTGAGTCTGGGCGGCGAGCGGGGCTGGCCGACACCACGGACCTGTACGGCGCGGTGCGCGCGATGGTGCTGCTGGAGCAGGGAACACCGCAGGAGGCGGCCTTCATGGTGGAGCTGCTGCTCGACGCGGCACGCCATCGGCCCGGGCACCTGTTCGAGGCCACCTTGGCGGGCGTGCTGGCGACGTTCGGCGGGCTGCCGGAGGCGGGGACTGAGCTGCAGCGGGTGCTGCCGCAGGCGCTGGGCGCTTCCGGGCCCCGATGGCTGGGAGCGATGACAGCGATGGCGGTCGCGGCCAGCGCAACCGGTGACCAGGAGGCAGCCGTGGCGTTGTATGCGGCGCTGGCACCCTACCGGGAGCGGCTGGTCATCCAGGGCGGCGCCAACGCCGCGCCCGGGCCGGTGCCGCACTACCTGGGTTGCTCGCCGCGGTCCTGGGCCGGCAAGACGAAGCGGTCGGTCTCTTCTCCGAGGCCGCGGCCCTGGCCGGGCAGATCGGCGCCCTGCCGTCTTTGGCTCACGCGCGGGCCGGCCTCGCTGACGCGCTGGCCGCACGCGCCGGCCCCGGCGACATCGAGGCCGCCGGGGAACAACGCCGGCAAGCCCGGTCCATCGCTGAGCGGCTGGGCATGACAGTCCTGCTCGCGACGCTCGCACCACCGGCCGATCGCTGGCGGCTGCGCCGGGACGGCGGCGACTGGCTGCTGGAGGCCGGCGCGGAGCACGCCCGGCTGCGCGACGGCCGTGGGCTGCACTACCTGCGGGCGCTGCTCGCCGCGCCCGGCCACGACATCCCCGCCCTCGATCTGGCCGCCGGCGGGGCCGGTGTGCACTCTCTCGCCACCGGCCCGGTGATAGACGAGCAGGCCCGCTCGGCCTACCGGCGCCGGCTCACCACCCTGGCCGGCGAGCTGGACGCCGCTGACCGGGCCGGGGACGCCGATCGCGGCGGGCGGCTCGAAGCCGAGCGGCAGGCACTGCTGGCCGAACTGCGCCGTGCCACCGGCCTGGCCTGGCGGAGCCGCGACAGCTCCCCGGCGGCCGAGCGTGCCCGGGTCAACGTCACCCGCACCCTGCGCGCCACACTAGCGAGGATCACCGAGACCGCCCCGGCAGCCGGGGCGCACCTGCAGGCGTCGATCCGCACCGGACGGGCCTGCCGGTACCAGCCCGAGGCGGGAGGCCCGGCCGGCTGGGACGTCTGTACAACTTGTTCCATGACGATTTACGCCTCTGGGGTGAGACCACGGAGGCATCCGACGATGACAGCACCCAAGCCCGCCAGCCGCCCGCCCGCCGCCGCAGCTGCAGGCACCGTTCCGGCACCGCGTGCACGCCGGAGACGCTTCAGCGCCGTCAACGGCATCGCCCGGCAGTTCGGCGGCCCATCCGGGCCGATCGGGCATCTGGTCACCCGGCGGCTCGCGCGGGGCAACGCCAGCTTCAACCGCTGGCTGGTGCACGAACTCGGCACGGTGGTGCGCCCGCCCTCGACCGTCGTCGAACTTGGCTGCGGGCCCGGCATCGCACTGCGGGAACTGCTGACCGCCTACCCGGCCGCCTCCGTCGTCGGCGTCGACCCATCCTCCGTCGTGCTGAAAAGCGCGCGGCGCCGCAACACACCGGCCATCGCTGGCGGCCGCCTGACCCTGGTCACTGGCGATATCGAGAAGGCGGTCGCCTACACGCCAGCCGAGCTGGTTCTGGCCTGCCATGTCCTGTACTTCTGGGCAGACCCGGTCAGCGAACTGCGGCGCATAAACGACATCCTGGCGCCCCACGGCCACGTTGCCCTCGGCTACCAGCTCCGCCAGCACATTCCCCCGGTCGCCCAGCGCACCTTTCCCCAGGAGGGGTTCACCCTCTACGACCGCGATGACCAAGTCGCCGCAGCTTTGCAGCACGCAGGGTTCACCCCGCCTGAGGTCCGCGTCTTCGGCGACCCGGCCCATCCCGGCGGGCGGCTCGCCTTGGCCACGCCCGCGCCAGGCCGATAGGCCGGTGCGAACGGCCGGCACACCGCCAGAACACCGGCTTCTCAATGAGCGGAGGCCGCGATGATGTTCCTTGATTGCCCCGGCCTGCCTGGACGGCGAACCCACCGCCAAGTGCGGGCTCCCCGCCGAGGCCAGGTGCCCGTTCACCATGCGCTCCAACGACGGGCCACTCGAAAGCGCCATGATCAGGCGCCCGGCCGGCCACTGGTTCAACGGGTCCATCGACTCGCTCACCTGTGACAGCAAGAACGAGCACGACCCGGGCCGGCGGGGCGCTGGTGCTGTGCGCCGACGGCCAGATCGTGGGCGTGGAGCCCGCGGCCGCCTCGGCACCGGACGGCTGGCCAGTCGCCGAATACCCCGGCGCCACCGTGCTCCCCGGCCTGATCGACTGCCACGTTCACCTGTGCGCAGATTCCCGCACCGGCGCCCTGGACCGCCTGCCGGGCTACAGCCATGAACAACTCGGACAGGCCATCGAGGCAGCGCTGCGTGCCCAGCTAGCCGCAGGCGTGACCACCGTCCGGGACCTCGGCGACCGGCGGTGGGCCGTCCTGGACTGGCGGGACCGCATCGCCGCCGGGACGGCCGGCTTCCCCAGCCCGGCGATCGTCGCATCCGGACCGCCGATCACCACCCCGGACGGTCACTGCTGGCACATGGGCGGTGAAGCCAGCCACCCCGGCGAGCTCCGCGCCGCGGTCCGCGAACACGCCGAGCGCGTCGTGGACATCATCAAGGTCATGGCCAGCGGCGGGGCCATGACCGCGGGCACCGACGTCCTGGCCTGCCAGTACACCCTCGGGCAGCTGCGGACCGTGGTTGAGGAGGCTCACGCCAGCGGCCTGGCGGTCACCGCGCACGCCCACGGACTGCCCGCCGTGATTCAGGCTGTCGATGCCGGAGTCGATGGCATGGAGCACTGCAGCTGCCTGACCGAACGCGGCATCCAGGTGCCCGAGAACCTGCTCGAGCGGCTCGCCGCCAGCCGGATCATCGTGTGCCCCACGCTGGGCCGCAACCCCGGCGGCACGCCCCCGCCCGCGGTGCTGGCGATCCAGCAACGCACCGGGCTCACCTGGCAGGACCGCCAGACCATGACCGGCAAGCTGCACCAGGCCGGAGTCATCATCGCCTCAGGCGTCGACGCCGGCATCAGCGACGGAAAACCCCACGGCATCCTGGCCCTCGCCATCGCCGACCTGGTCGCTGGCGGCATCCCAGCCACCGACGCCCTCGCCTCAGCCACCTCGCTGGCCGCACAGGCCTGCGGCCTGGGTGACCGCAAGGGACGGCTACGACGCCGACCTGGCCATTGTCGGCGGGGACCCCCTCACCGACATCGCCGCCCTCACCGCAGTCCAGGTCGTCTACCTGCGCGGTCAAACCGCCCAGCCCGCGATCTGACCATCCCTTGCCAATGTCGACCGGCGCACTGGCCACCATCTCCCTGGGTCGCAACCCAGCAGGTCAGCACACACTGGATACGGCACACAGTCCTAACCTGGATCGAGCGCAACTTCGGTTTCGCCGTCGCCAAGGCCTACGCCGGACATGAAGACCACGGCCGAGGCGGACGAGCCATGGCTACCTATGTCCGTGCGGGCCTCCCCGAGACAGCGACGGCGCTCGCCGCCATGACGGGAGAGCCCCACCCATTGGCCATCGGCACGGGTTCCCCCGAGCGGTTCTGCTCCTTATCCCCTGGAAGGAGCTGCAGTCCAGACGGTGCGGTGACAGTCGGATCGTCCGCCGCATCAAGCACACCGTGCTGGGCCTCCTCGTGCCGACGGCTTGATTAGCTCTCCCGCACCGCAGAACGCTGCTGCTCCTGCTGATACCGGCCGCTGCCTTCGGCCCCATGAGGGTCAGGTTGCCGACCGTCTACCCGTTGGGCTGCGAAACCTGGGCGAGGTACGACTCCACTGTCTTCTTGTGCGCGCCGCTGAGCCCGGTCAGGTTGCGGAAGCCCGGCATCGGATCCTCGGAGTTCGGCTTGACCAGTTCGTGCCGGCGCACCCATACCTCCTTGCTGGTGAGGAGGTAGTTCGTGGTGAGAATCCTGGCCTGGTGGGCGAGGAGGAACTCCAGCACACGCAGCAGCTTGCGGCTGTTGCGGGAAATCCTGCTGAGACTGGACAGGCCCAGCATCAGCCCGTCCTTCTGTGCGACCTCGAGCCAGTGGAAGGAGTTCTGATCGAAGCGTGGATCGATCCCGCTGAAAACCACTCCGGTGAACGCATCGGACGGCATCTCGAGGTGATCAGCCGGCGCCGCCTCTATGACCTCCGTGGCGTCCGGCAGTTGCGGAAGCGGCGCGTCGGGTTGCCGGTAACCGACTCGTCCGCCGCCACCGGTCAGGCAAGTCTGCAACGCGTCCAGGCAGGCCCAGGCGCGCGGATAGGTGTCAGCAAGGCCCGCGAACGGGTCATCGGCAGCGCCAGCCCGAAGAGGACGCCGCCGCCGGGCCCCGATAAGGTGCGACAGCGGGCCCAGCCCGTAGGTCGTGACGGCGGTAATGCCCCCAGCGTTCACCGTGTCGCGGACGTGCAGGTCCTCCAGCCGGCTATTGCGGATGACCAGCGTCGTGATCGCCTTCATCCAGGCCGGTGCATCATCTGGCTCATGACTGAAGGACTCTTCGAAGAACGGGGCAGCAAGAATCTCGCAGCTGTCGCGGTCCAGGCGCGCAGCCGCCTCCGCCCGGGACAGCACTTCTTCGGAGACGAGGCTCGCGTCAGCCGACGTGACCCCACATGCCTCGATGAGGATCCCCGGGAGGATCTCGCCGCAGAAGCGCACCATGAGGTTCGGATCGGGACCGTCAACCATGATCTCTCTTCCCCGTCAGGCCGCACGGACTCACATCATCGGACTGGACGCCCGGCACCCGTTCTGACTGAGCGGACACCATCCCGAAGCCTTACGCTGACATCCTCGCTCACTTCCACAGCATCATTCAGAAGCGGGCCGCGGAACTCCCCCTGGGCGCCACTCTCGGACCGAGACGCAGCCCACCCTGACCTTTGGTCCCCGGCGCCTTGCCCGCCACCCCGCCGATCGCCGAGTCCACCACCGCGGTGACGCCGTGGCCCCGGCTGCGCTGACCCCCAGGTCCACCTGTTCCGCTCGGCGGTCCTGGCCGGGGCCAGCCAGACCGCCGCCCGCTCAGGGGCGCTGATGAAAAAGCACAACGCACTGGCCCGCCGCCTGCGCGACCGCCACGACGACTACCTGCGGTTCACTACCGACTTCCGCGCGCCGCCAGGAACCCGACTGCCTGCGCACCATGAACGGCGCCGGCCAAACACGGACTCAGCTTCTTCGACGCCCTCGTCATGCTCGCCGAAGGTGGGCCGTGGATGCCCGCTACGGCCTGATCAAGCCATGATTTCAGCTACCTGACCAGTTACCTTTTATACATCCGGCATTGACCGACCGCCTCTCAAGGTCACGCAGGCGCGCCGACTGTGATCAGGCAGACACCGGACCCCGGCAATTCAGACTCTGTAGCGTCGCCGTGGGGCGACAAGACGTGCGAGCAGGTCGCGTTCACTGCGACGGTAGAAGCATAGTGAACGGTGGGTTTGCGGCGTTTCGATCGTCAGCCGGAAATGACCGCCATCGTATTCATACGCGTGAGGGACGTCCTGGCTCTCGAAGTAAATGGTGTTGAGCGGTATGACGAGTTGTCCCGCCTGCTCATCTGACAGCGACCGCTGGATGAGCACGAGCCGGTCGGGGAAGACATGGCAGTGTCCCTGGGCGTATTCCAGTGGCTTGTGAGCTGGATTACCGGTCTGCAGGCCCTTGATGCATATTCTCACCACCTTGATCCCGCCTGTCTCTATGTCGGCCACGTGGTGCTGGTGGTCGGGGCAGGCCCGGGCCGCCCGGATGTCGACTGGAATCCTGCTGGACGCGCTCGCGGCAGCAGGGGGCAGCCCGAACTGGACGGCAAGTACTCCTCTCTGGGTGCCGATCACGCAGTAGCCGGGTGGGTGGAGCGCGAGGCTGCGGACCTCCGCGGCGGCGCGGATAGTAGTGATGCTGGAGGCATCAGCAAGATCCCAGAGACGTACGGTTCCATCGCGCCCGCCGGAGGCGGCAATCGGGCGGCTGTCGAATTCAGCAAACGCCAGCGCGGTCACTTCGCTGTCATGACCCATGAGGGGTGGGCCGACCGGCAGGGCGGTCCCGATGGTGAATACGTCGATCTGGCCGTCGTCGTGCCCTGACAGCACCACTGGAACATCACCCATAGTGCCAAGTGCCATGGCGTGTCCGTCGACGTTACGGTTGCGGCTGAGTTTGACCTTGTTGCCGACGCGGGGAGGGGCCGGGGGCGTCTCTTCCAGTGCCGGTGGATCGGGTGGGCGTGCCAGCAGTTCCTCGATGTTCACTGGGGGGTGATCCAGGCCGATGAAACGCGACCGCACGATCCCGTACTGGTCGAAGACAAGAAGTGGCAGGTCGGCGTATTCGATCAGGCCGAGCCCTGAGTGCCGGCGGAGAGTAGAGCTGATCTTCTCGCAGGCGGGCTGTCCGGTTTCCAGGTTGAAGATGTGGATGCTGCGGTCAAAGTGGCCGCTGATAATGATGTTGCGGCCGTTGAGAAGTCCGATTGCGAGGCACTCCACTCTCTCCTCACACCGCACTGGCTGGGGCACTGCGGGCTCGCCAGTGTCCAGATACCAGACGTGAATTTCCCGCCCAGCCGCGCAGATCGCGACTGACCGGCCGGCAATCTCCGCCGTGGCGATTTTGCTCCAGTTGTCCATGCGGAACGTGGGGGGCGGCGGTACCACCGGTCTGCCAGTGGCCAGGTCGAGTACGCGCACCTGGTCTTCGCATGCACAGACAACGGCAGGCCCGCTGGTGAGGGTGGCCACCGCGGTGCTCAGCACCGGTGCTGCTGGCTGGGCATCACCGCCATCGCCGGAGAGGTCGATAATCTGGAGATTGCCTTCGCGTCCGCCACAGACCGCGACTGGCCGACCGTCAAGCTGGGTCACCGCGAGCGTCCCAAGTTCGTCCGGCACCGTGATGGTGCGCTGGGCTGGCGCGGAGCTCGGGCTGGCACCGAAGTGGCAGACGGTGATGGTTCCCCGGATGACCGCGCCCAGGGCAAGAGCCGCCTGCCCGCCATCCGCGAAGAGCTGTGCTACGGACGGGTCAGTGAAATCAGCGAGCGTGAACTGGTATGAGGCGTCACCTGTCTTCAGGTCACATACGGTTATTCCGCTCGCTGTACAGAAGACGGCCACCGGCCGCCCGTTGATGTCACCCGCGGTCATTGCGCCAACGTATTCGGGCCCGGCGATCTCGCGTGCTCCGGCGGGTTCGCCGGTAGCCAGGTCCCAGATCCGGGCTCCCGAACGCCAGGTGCCGACGACGAGCACCGGCCGGCCGTCGAGGCGGATGACCGCAAGTCCCGCGCAGGTGCTGCCGTGGCCCGGCGGGGCGGCGAGCGGGGGATAGAGTTCACTGCCGCGTTCGACATCCCAGACCCGGATCGTCTCGTCAACGCCGACGACAGCGACGGCTGTCCCGTCATCGAGGGTGCCTGCCGCCACGGCACGTACCCGTTCACAGGATCCGAACATTGGCTTGCCAGTGGCAGCGCCAGTGGCGCCGTCGAGCAACCTCACGCGGTGCCCGTCACAGCAGGCGATTGGGGAGTTACCGGCCCGGCTGGAGGCGAGGCTCGTTACCTCCTGGCTGGGCCGTGCGACCGTCACCGGGTGGTGCAGCCCGTTTTTCTCGCTGTAGGCCCACTGCTGCACAGCCGGCTCAGCGGTGGTGTGGCGGATGTTCTCAGCCCCGCTGAGCGGGGTATCGACGGTCACCCGGTCTATTCCGGCAGACAGCAGGACGCCGGGCCGGATCATGAGGGCGGTGAGCCGTCCATGCTGATGGGCTGTCACCGTCTCTCCCAGCGGGCGCCAGGTAGCGAGGTCCCACCCCCTGATCAGCCCAGCATCTCCGCCCGCGGCGAGAACCGTCCTGCTGCCAAGAACTCCGATGGCCAGCGCCTTGATGCCGTCATCCCAGCACACCCGGCGTTTGCTCCGGGCAGCACCCGTTTCCGGATCGAAGAGCTGCACCCCGAGAGCGGTGTCGGCCACGGCTACGATCGCCGCACCGCTGAGTTCACCGATCGCCAGTGCTTCGAACGGCTGTTCCTCGGTCTGCAGGGCAGGGCCGGCCGGCTGCCCCGTGACGGCGTCCCAGACGCGCACCTGGCAGAATGCGCCGGCCACTGAAGCGGCAGCAATCAGCACCCGCCCGGCAGCCGTCCCGATCGCTGCGAGAGCGAGGTCGCCGACCGGGATGGGTGGCCCGAGCGGAGTGCCAGTCTCCAGGTTCCAGGGCCGTATGCCGCCGGAAGTCTCGCAGACGGCGGCAAGCACACCGGTCGTGGAACCGTCTTCGATTGCGCCGACGGCCCTCGCGCTGCCAGCGTTCTCGGCACCTGCCAGCGGCGCGCACAGCGAGCGGCGGGCAGGCATATTCCAGGCACGGACCGTCCCGTCCCAGGCGCCAGACACCACGAACGCCTGTCCTGTCCGCAGCTGGCCGACGGCCAGCGCGGTCACCGCGCTAGAGCTTCCGCCGGCAGGTGCCAGCGGTGGGCGCACCAGCGTGCCCTTGCGCGGATCCCAGACACCGATCTGGCCGTCGTTACCGCCGGTCAGTGCGAGCGGCTGTCCATGGTCATCCCACGCGGCAGCGATCGCGGCGATCCCGGCCTCGTGCCTGCCGATCACCCCGCGGATAGGCAGCCGCCCCCGGTTCGTCCAGGCCATTGCCCACGGCCGGTGCCCGGGCATCGCGGCGACCCGCGCGGCGAAGTCATGCTCACCGGCCTCGCGTGCATACAGTTCCAGATGAGCAAGGGCGGCCGGTTCGTCGTTCGCCCGGAAGTCGGGTGCGGCTCGCCGGTAGAGAGTCGCGATGGCAGCGGCCTGCCGGGCGTTTCCCAGCGTGGCCAGCAACTCCGGGGGGTCGGCCGCGGCCAGGTAGCGCGGGTCCTCCAGTAGATCGTCGAGCCGCCTTGCAGCAGCGGCATGAGGGGCGAGGAACGTGCGGAGATAGGGATCAGCGGCTTTCCAGTTGCCAGCCTGCCCATGACGGCTCAGCGCGTATTCGGTGATCTGCTGGTGGGAGGCATCTTCGTCGGACCGGAGCGACGCGGGCGGAGGGGCTGGCGACATAGTCGGCTACCGAGTTGTGGAAGAAGAGGTATCCGCTGGCGGGATCGCCTTTGAGGAACTGGCCGAGCCGGAGCAGCGCGGTCTCGCAGGACTCACCTGCCGCTGCGGTGCTCGCGGGGACAATCCCCCCGAACGCCGTGAGCTGGGCGGCGGTGAGCGGCGCATGTGCGACGAGCAGCAGGCCGAGCAGCGGGCGGTAGACCTGGTCCCAGGCATCCCGGGTCGCTGTCAGCTTCTGGACCTGGTCCTTGATCCGCAGCATGAACGCTGCGTACAGGCCGCCGACACCATTTGGCCAGTCTGCCTCGTCGCCGGACCATAGCCAGTCGAGGGCAGGTGCGCCAGGGCCTTCAGCCGCCACTGCGGCCAGTGCCCGGTCCAGGAACGCAACGTACTGGAATATCCCCGCTGCCTTGAGGGCTGCGCGGTGCGCGAACCATTCCGGGCGGCGGCTGTGGGCTTGGAGAATCCGGGCGACGTGGGCTTTGGCGCTGACATTCGCCGCGTACTGCTGTACAGCGGACTCTGCGTTCTTGCTGGCATCCACCTCGCGGAGACAGTCCTCGTGCGCTTGGCGCAGCGTGTCGAGGCGCTCGCTGTCGTCCCGGCTGGCCACTACGAAACGGAGGTTGGGATGCAGCCGCGGGTGTTCGGCGAGCCACTCCCCGACATTGACTGGGGCGTCCCGGACTCGCAGTTCGTCCAGGCCGTCGACGAGTACCACGATCCGCCCGCCGGGATGACTTTGCCGCAGGATCTCCAAGGGCTCGATGAGGGCGGGTATCTCTAGGGCGCCTGGGCTGACCAGCGCGGCGTCTCCGATCTCGCGGATGGAGAGCCCGATCGCCTGCCCCTGCAGAATGTCCACGGACAGGCGGACTCTCGCGGCGAAGCTGCGGAATGGATGGAGCAACATCCGTTCCACGCGGAGCGCTTCCACTCTCGCACCAGGCGCGACGTGCCTGGCTACGACGTCCGCGTCCAGATTCAGCTCGTGGGAGCTGTCCGGGAAGAGGTCGGGGCGGCTCGCCGCGAGTTGCAGCCCGATGACCGTGAGGAAGGAGGCGAGACTGCCGTCGTGGCTGCGGATTCCGTCGCCCTGCCCGGCCCGCTGGATGAAGTACCGGGGCCAGTCCGGGTGTCGGCTGGCCAGTCCCGCCATCAGGGTGGTCTTACCCGACCCGGGATGACCTCGGACCAGCACGATCCGGCAATCCGGTTCAGCCAGTGCCGCCTCGATCTCATCGAGCAGCGGTTCCCGGCTGACCAGATCCCCGCTGTCGGCGAGTTCCTCGATCAGCGGAAGGTCGAAGAGCTCACGGCTTTCTTCCAATGTCTTTCCCCTTAGCGCTCTCCGCTGGCCACCGTCAGCCCGCCCTGGATGACGCCGACCGCCAGGCTTCCCAGCCGGCCCAGCCGATGGCTGCCGCCCCCAGCCCGGCGATGGAGGCGACGCCAGTGCCGCCTGCCGTGACGACATTGATCAGGATCGCCACGAGAATGCCCAGCAGCACATTCACGGCGGCGGGGAGCCCGTACCGCCACCACCGGGAAGCGGCCCGCTGACCGGGTGATCCGGCAGTTCCACCGGTACTTTTTTTGGGCCGCCAAGTTTCTCCAGCCCGACGATCCTGCTTTCGCGGCCGGCCCGTTCAACCTTCACATCCACGCGGCCATCGAAGTGGCTCCCATCAGGCATGCTCACACCGGCCACATCCCCATCGGAGTGCCCGACGGTGACGCTCACATCGGCGCGCGACTGCCCCGCCGGTCCCGGTTGCTTCTCGCTCAGATCCGGGATCAGCACCCGGAGGTGCCGCGCCAGCGCGTCCACATCGGCCGCGTACTGCGGACGGTCCAGACGGCAGCCCTGCAGTCTGGCCAGCGCGGCAATCTGGGGTGGCAGCTCACTCGCCTGGGGATGGCCGACTCCGTTCAGCAGGACGGGGATCACCTGCCGGCCAGCCGTGAGCGCGGTCGCGATCTCACGGCACACCCAGTCTCCAGGCGCCCCCAGCTTGGGGCGCCCGTCCGGGCCGGCAGCTGTGAGCCAGTGCGGTCCAATCAGGGCCAGCAGCACCCGGCAGCTGCCTGCCTGACGCAGCATCTCATCCTCGAAATAGGTTGCGGGCGGGATGGAGGCACTGGAGAGGAACACCTCGTCAGCGCCGAACCGCCCGGCGAGGGTGTCCCGGAGCGCCTGCGCGGCCCAGTCGCCGTCCCGGTTGCGGAAGTTGATGAAGATGCTGGCCACGATGATTGCCTGCCTTCCTGTGCGGGGCGGTCTTACCTGGCGGCTTGGCCAGCGGCGATGACACTGGTGAGCGCGGGCTGAATATCACGGACAGCCGGATTGGAAGGCCAGCGGCCCAGCACCCGGGCGAGCCGCCGCAGATCCACCCGAATGGTCGCGGAGGCGAGGTCACGGGCCTCGGGGAGGAACTCGCGGGTGAGCTGGCAGGCCCCGGTCACGTCACCGGCCGTGGCATAGGCCAGGGCGCGGCGGGCAGCGTAGCGGATACGGGATCGGTGTGCCTGCGCGGGGATGCGGGCAATCTCCCGGTCCAGGATGGCAATCGCTTCCTCGGGGCGGCCGAGGTCATGCAGGCACCAGCCGGCAGCCATCGAGGCGGGGTCAGGCACAGTCGAGGTGCCCAGGACCGGGGAGTCGCCCTCCTGCCCGGCTTGCGCGAGACATGCCCGCGCCCGGTCCAGAGCGCGATGGCATTCGTCGGGCGCGCCGGCCAGGGCATGCCCTTGTGCTTCCCTGAGGGCGGCCAGACCGCGCACCCGGGCAGGGGCCGATGCGTCTGCCTGTGCCAGTTGGCCCAGGTGGACGGTCTGCCGGTGGTCCTCTTGATAGAGGCATATCAGCGAACGCCGGACCAGCGTATAGACACCCATCACAAGGTCGCCGCCCGCAGCGGCGAATTGAGCAGCCTGGCTGGTCCACCACAGGGCAGCGCTCTCATCGCCGGCTTCCTGCATCATCCAGCCGGTGTACTCCGCATACCGCGCTGCCAGCCTGAGCAGGGCCGCCTGGTCCGCACCGGTAGCCAGAATGGCAAGGTCCCGCAGGGTATGGGCCTGCGCAACCAGTGCAGGCAGCGCAACCCCCGGGCTCACCCGCTGGCCGAGTGTGCGGAGCTGCGTAAACAAGGCGCCAAAGGAGTCTGCGATGGACTCCACCTGGCTCTCGCTGGGCCGACCTGGGGCAGGCAGCAGGAACCTTGCTGGGGAGGCGGCTCCATCGGTGTCCAGTTCCTTGCCGGGCAAGATTCTGACGCCGTTACCCGCTCCCCGGCCTGCGGTCATGGCCGAGACGACTCCTGAGTAATCACCCGTGACCGGTGGCTGACGCTGGCCCTGTGCCGCCAGCGCGACGAGCTCACCACCAGCGTGCAACGCAGCATCACACAGACGTGCCAGCTGGATGCCCGCTGGCGCCTGCCTGGTCTCCACCTTGCTCAGATAGCCCCGGCTGTAGTGCACCAGCGCCGCGAGGTCACGCAGGGACAGGCCGGCCGCTATCCGCCGGCGCCGCAGCTCCTCGCCGAAGCCTTCCCCCATCTGCCGCATTGGATCACCGGGTTTCCTGTTTCCTATCCACCCTAGGAGTGTCGTTTTCTCTGGACCATTTTCAAGGAACACCACACACTTAACAGGGTAGTGACATCGAGGCGTCGGGGGGAAGAGCGAATGCATGGGTTTACCTCACCCATCTCAATGATCCGGCGAACGGCTGCCGGTCAAGCGGCTCCTTGGCCATGAGCGACAAGGCTCTCTGCTGGGGCGATCCGTAACCCAGGGTGACCGGACTAGTTCAGATGGCCGTCTGCGCGTCGCCGCAGGAAAGTGGTCTCTCATGTTCAGCATGCGATCAGGTTGATGAAAGGAGAGCGGCATGTCATCATTCCGAGAAGGATACGAGCAGGGTAAATTCATAGGAAACATCTTCACTCTCGGTTTCCGGATCGCGTGGTTCTTCGCGAGGATAGTGTGGTGGCTGAGCATATTCCTGATCGCATCGATCGTCGCCGGGGTCGCCGCTCTGGCTAAGCGTGGCCAGTCCGCCTCAGACGTTTCGGAAGGGTTCGGGAAGTATTCGGATGACCGTTCAGAATGGCATGACCAGAAAACCGAGACGTG
>OFHG01000284.1_pt1 | contig 21625 bp, 20 predicted proteins | sample 1521931 | NCBI WGS metagenome assembly OFHG01 (sample SAMEA2468438, study PRJEB22500) | soil metagenome | biome: Glassland; feature: Farmland; material: Clay | place: Australia | collected 2013-01-31 | depth 0.55 m
TGGGGCAGTAGGGCGCGGCCTCGGGCAGGCTCAGGAAAGAGCCGATGGAGGCGATGTTGATAATCCGGCCGTATTGCTGCTCGCGCATCACCCGCCCCACGATCTGGCACGCCAGCCAGGTCCCTTTCAAGTTGATGTTGATGATGCGGTCCCAGTCCTCGTCCGCAAATTCGAACGAGGGCGCGCGCTTGGTGGTGCCGGCGGAGTTCACCAGGATGTCAATACGCTTCATCTCCGCGACCATCCGGTCCACCGCGCGCTGAACGTCATCTCGCCTGGTGACGTCGGCCGTGATTTCCAGCGTCGCCCTGCCCAGCATGCGAATCTCGCTCGCCGTCTTCGCCACCTCCTCGGCCTTGAAGCCCGCCTCGCTCAGCCGCTCGGTCAGGGTGTAGCCCGGCATCAGCGCGTTGATGGTGATGCCGTCGGCGCCGATCTCCCGGCTCAGCGCGTTGACCAGCCCGTGCAGGCCCGCGCGCAAGGCGTTCGAGATCATCAGGTTCGGCAGGGGGCCCGGGGCGGCGGCCCCAGCTTTCTGGTACCCCCCGCCGCGGCCACGGGCGCTTTCGACCCCCCCCACGACGCCGCGGGCGCGCGCCCCCGGTGGTCCCGGGCGGAGTGAGCAGGCCGGGGGCCGGTCCCCCTTTCCCCCCGCCGGCAGGTAGCCGAACTGGAGCGCCGGTACCGGACCGATATGACCTCCGCCGACGCCGGGGCGAAGGTGCAGGCACTCGCGGAGGCACTGTCGGCCGACGGCTACGCCGCCTCGGCGGGCAGCGCCCCAGCGGGCAGCGCCGCCTCCGGCGGCGCCGCTGGCGGGGGAGAGCAGCTCTGCCAGCACCACTGCCCGGTCGCGCACGTGGCGGCCGAGTTCCCGCAGTTGTGCGAGGCGGAAACCGAGGCGTTCGGGCGGCTGCTCGGCACGCCCGTGCAGCGCCTGGCCACCATCGCGCATGGTGACGGGATCTGCACGACGCATGTGACCGCCCGGTCGCTTGTCCACACCCGCGTCACGACTACTAAAAAAAGAGCAACAACCGAGTCCGGAGGCATCTCCGCATGACGACGACCGCGCGGCCCGAGCTTGCGGGCCTTGACCGTTATAAGTTCGGCTGGGCCGACTCGGACGTGGCCGGGGCGTCCGCCCGGCGAGGCCTGTCCGAAGAGGTCGTCCGCGACATCTCGGCGAAAAAGCACGAGCCGGACTGGATGCTGGACCTGCGGCTGAAGGGCCTCAGGCTGTTCGGCCGCAAGCCCATGCCCGACTGGGGCTCTGACCTGTCCGGCATCGACTTCGACCACATCAAGTACTTCGTCCGCTCCACTGAGAAGCAGGCGGCCAGCTGGGACGAACTCCCGGACGACATCAAGAACACCTACGACAAGCTCGGCATCCCCGAGGCGGAGAAGCAGCGCCTCATCGCCGGCGTGGCCGCGCAATACGAATGCCTCGTTTCGGACACCCGGGTCTGGACCGCCAACCGCGGGCAAGTCATGATCAAGGAAATCGAACCCGGTGATCAGGTCTTCACCTACGACGAGGAGAACGAGCGGTTCGTCGTCGCTCCGGTAAAGGCGGTCGCGCAGACGGGCATCCGGCAGACCTACAAGGTCGAGGCGGGGACCCGGTCGATTTACGCGACTGGCAACCACCCAGTGCTTGCGCTCCGTGACATGCGGGGTGAAGGCGCCACACGGGCGCGCTGGGTCCGTCAGTGGCTGACGGTGACCGAACTGCGCGAGGGCGACCTGATCGCCGTTCCGCGAGCAGTGCCTGAGTTCGGCACTCCGTACCGGTTGCCGGACCTCCCCGCACAGACGCACCACCTGGAGACCCCATGCAGGGCGCCGGAGCAGGCCGATGACGACCTGATGTGGCTGCTCGGCCTATTTGTCGGTGACGGAAATCTCCAGGACGCGGGAAAGACACACCGGATCCAGTTCGCCATCCCGGACACTGACGCCGAGGTCCGCGATGAGGTTGCTCGTGTGGTCGACCGGCTCTTTGGTCTGCGGGCCATCGCGGCCGACCGTTACCGGGTCATCATCAATTCCAAGGCACTCGTCAACTGGTTCTGGCGGATCGGCTTCCACGGGACCTCGCGCAGCAAGCGCGTGCCCGACTGGGTGTTCAGCCTCCCCCTAGAGCAGCGGCTTGCCTTCCTCGGCGGCTGGGTAGACGCCGACGGCTACATCAAGCCGAGCGCCGACGGATCCGTCGTGCTCACATGCGTCAGCGCACCGCTCATTGAGCAGGCTCAGGATCTCGCGGAACTTTGTGGCCTCATCACCTCCGGGCCGTGGGGCTTCACCCAGCGTTACCGGCACGATCCTGAACGGCTGGGCGGGGCCTTCCGGCTCGGCATCAGCGGCGACTTCGAGCGGCTAGGGTGCCGGAACCCGAGGCGGCTGGAGCGTTTCGGGCGCCGCCAGCACCGTCGCTCGTTCACCAGTGCCAAGGGGCTCACGTTCAAGGCACAGTGCAACGACTGGCTCGGCTTCACGCCGGTGACCTCTATCCGGCCCTCGACTATTGAGCCGGTGTACGACATCGAGGTAGACGGCCCGCACAACTTTGTCGCTGAGGGCTTCGTGGTCCACAACAGCGAGGTGGTGTACCACAAGATCCGGGAGGACCTGGAGGAGAAGGGTGTCATCTTCCTGGACACCGATACGGCGCTCAAGGAGCACCCGGATCTGTTCCAGGAGTACTTTGCCACCGTGATCCCGCCCGGCGACAACAAGTTCGCGGCGCTGAACACCGCGGTCTGGTCCGGCGGGTCCTTCATCTACGTGCCGAAGGGCGTGCACGTGGAGATCCCGCTGCAGGCCTACTTCCGGATCAACACCGAGAACATGGGCCAGTTCGAGCGGACCCTCATCATCGTGGACGAGGGCGCCTACGTGCACTACGTCGAGGGCTGCCTGCCGGCAGGTGAGCTGATCGAGATGGCAGACGGCACCTGGCGCCCGATCGAGAAGGTCATGGTGGGCGACCACGTGCTCGGCCACGATGGCAGACCGCACCGGGTGACCGCGTTCCAGATGCGCGACCTGCGCGGCAACCTGCACACCTTCACACCGATGTCGCCCGCCAACGCGTTCTCGGTGACAGACGAGCATCCGGTGCTCATCGTGCCCCGGAGCGACGTGCTGGTCAAGCGCGCACCTCGCAACGGCTGGCAGCCCGAAGTGGACAGCAAGAAGCTGGTCGCCACGGAGCCGCGCTGGGTGTCGGCTAAGGACGTGCGCGAGGGTGATTTCCTGGTCTTCCCCAAGCCGCACCCGCGTCCCGCGCCTACCCAGATGCCGCTAGCATTCGCGAGGCTTGCCGGTTACTACCTGGCCGAGGGATCCGCCACCTTGACCAACGGCTGCAAGTCGCTCGCCTTCTCGTTCCACATCGACGACACCGACAATGTTGATGAGGTCCGCCGCGCCTGCAAGGAACTCTACGACGCCGAGGGCTCCGTGCTCTTCAATGAGCGCAAGAACGAGGCGCGGGTTCTTGTGTACGCCAAGGCCGGTTACGACGCCATGAAGCAGCACATCGGCGAGCGCTCGTACAGCAAGAGCCTGTCGGCGGACCTGATGGGACAGGACGAGACATTCCTCCGCGAACTGCTGAACGCATATGTGCGAGGCGACGGTAACGAGATCCAACGTGGGGGCGCGACCTGGCGGCGGATCCACACCGTCTCCCGGACATTGGCCTTCCAGGTGCAGGCGGTGCTCGCGCGGCTCGGCACCTATGCGACCGTCGAACTGCGGCGGGCCGGTGGCCCCGCTGAAATCATGGGGCGGCAGGTGACCCGCCACGATCTGTACCAGGTGCAATGGACCGAGGGCGGGCGCGGCCCACGGCAGGTCCGGGACGCTGGGGGTTATTTCCTGGTCCCGATCAAGAAGCGCTCCGTGCGGGTGGCCGACGAGCCGGTGTTCAACCTCGACGTTGAGGAGCCCGACAGCTACCTCGCGTATGGATTCGCCGTACACAACTGCACCGCGCCGATCTACAAGTCCGACTCGCTGCACTCAGCGGTGGTCGAGATCATCGTCAAGGCCGGTGCCCGCTGCCGCTACACCACGATCCAGAACTGGTCGAACAACGTCTACAACCTGGTCACCAAGCGTGCCGTGGCACAGGCGGGCGCGACCATGGAGTGGATCGACGGCAACATCGGCTCCAAGGTCACGATGAAGTACCCGGCCGTCTACCTGATGGGTGAGCACGCCAAGGGTGAGACGCTGTCCGTCGCCTTCGCGGGCGAAGGCCAGCACCAGGACGCCGGGGCGAAGATGGTGCACTGCGCGCCGAACACCTCATCGACCATCGTGTCCAAGTCGGTGGCCCGGGCCGGCGGGCGGACCTCCTACCGCGGCCTGGTCCAGGTACAGGAGGGCGCGAGCCACTCCAAGTCCACCGTCAAGTGCGACGCGCTGCTGGTGGACACCGTCAGCCGGTCCGACACCTACCCGTATGTGGATGTGCGTGAGGACGACGTGGAGATGGGCCACGAGGCGAGCGTCTCCAAGATCTCCGAGGAGCAGCTCTTCTACCTCATGAGCCGCGGCATGACCGAGGACGAGGCGATGGCCACCATCGTGCGCGGCTTCGTCGAGCCGATCGCGCGTGAACTGCCGATGGAATACGCGCTCGAACTCAACCGGCTGATCGAGCTTCAGATGGAGGGGGCGGTCGGCTGATGACGGCGCTTCAGGGGGCCGTGGAATCCGCGGCCCTGGTGTCCAGGCTGCACGAGCACCAGTCCTACGAGGTGTCGGACTTCCCGGTGCCCACCGGGCGTGAGGAGGAGTGGCGGTTCACGCCGCTACGGCGGCTGCGGGGGCTGCATGGTGATGCTGCGCTGCCGCCCGGGAAGGTGGCCGTAGAAGTCGACGCCAAGTCCCCGGTCACTGTTGTGCGTGCGCAACACAGCGACCGGCGGCTCGGCGCCGCCCTGATTCCCGCCGACCGGGTCAGTGCCAAGGCGTTCGCCTCATTCGAGGAAGCAACCGTCGTATCGGTTCCTGCTGAGGCAGAGGTTGCCGAGCCGGCTGTGGTTTCCATCCGTGGGGAGGACGCCGCGGGGGTGGCGTTCGGGCACACGGTCATCGAGGTGGGGGCGAATGCGAGAGCCGTGGTTGTGCTCGACCACGCGGGCAGCGCCACCTACGCCGACAACGTGGAGATCGTGGTCGGGGACGGGGCGTCGCTGGCTTTGGTGAGCTTGCAGGACTGGGCCTCCGACGCGGTGCATCTGTCCCACCATCAGGCGGTAGTCGGGCGGGATGCGCGGCTTCAGCACACTGCCGTTTCGTTTGGTGGCGGGGTTGTGCGGCTGGCGCCGTCGGTTCGTTATGGCGGGCCAGGGGGAGACGCCGAACTGCTCGGGGTGTACTTCGCGGACGGCGGCCAGCATCTGGAGCACCGGCTGTTCGTGGACCACGCGCAGCCAAACTGCCGCAGCCGGGTGGAGTACAAGGGCGCGCTGCAGGGGCAGGACGCCCACACCGTGTGGATCGGCGACGTGCTCATCCGGGCGGAGGCGGACGGAACCGACACCTATGAGCGCAACCGGAATCTGCTGCTCACCGACGGCGCCCGCGCGGACTCGGTGCCGAACCTGGAGATCCTCACCGGCGAGGTGGTGGGAGCCGGGCATGCCAGCGCCAGTGGGCGGCTGGAGGACCATCACCTGTTCTACCTGATGGCCCGCGGCATCCCGCTGGCCGAGGCCCGGCGGCTGGTGATCCGTGGTTTCTTCGGCGAGCTGATCAGCAAGATCGAGGTGCCGGACCTGCGCGACCGGATCGGCGCGTCCATCGAAGCCGAACTTGCCAAGGAGCCCGCATGAGCGGGAACTTCGTCCGCGCCTGCGCGCTGTCCGAACTGCCCGCCGAGGGCGCCCTCGGGGTGGAGATCGGCGACGTCCCGGTGGCCCTGGTCCGGACCGGCGGCGAGGTTTTCGCGCTGCACGACGTGTGCTCGCACGAGGAAGTCCCGCTGTCCGAAGGCGAGATCTACGACCACACGCTGGAGTGCTGGCTGCACGGGTCCTGCTTCGACATCCGCACCGGCAAGCCCACCGGGCCGCCGGCCACGAAGCCGGTTGCCACCTACCCCGTCAGGATCGAGGGCGACGACGTCTACATCTCGCTCCCGGCCGCCGACCCTTCACGCTGACCTACCAGGAGATATTGATGTCCACTCTCGAGATCCGCGACCTGCATGTCAGCGTCCTGGATGCTGCTGACGACAGGCCCGAGATCCTGCGCGGCGTCGACCTGACCGTGGCGGCGGGGCAGACCCACGCCATCATGGGGCCGAACGGGTCGGGCAAATCCACCCTCGCCTACGCGATCGCCGGTCACCCCAAGTACCTCGTCACCCAGGGCTCGATCACCCTCGACGGCCAGGATGTACTCGCGATGAGCGTGGACGCCCGGGCCCGGGCCGGGCTCTTCCTTGCCATGCAGTACCCGGTCGAAGTCCCCGGGGTGTCGGTCTCCAACTTCCTGCGCACAGCCGTCACCGCCGTGCGTGGCGAGGCGCCGAAGCTGCGGCTGTTCCTCAAGGAGATGCGCGAGGCCATGGCGGCACTGTCGATCGACCCGGCCTTCGCCGAGCGCAACCTCAACGAGGGGTTCTCCGGCGGGGAGAAGAAACGGCACGAGATCCTCCAGCTCGAACTGCTCTCACCGACGTTCGCGGTCCTGGATGAGACCGACTCCGGGCTCGACATCGACGCGCTCAAGGTGGTGTCGGAGGGCGTCAACCGGTTCCGCGCGCAGCCCGGCCGCGGCGTGCTGCTCATCACCCACTACACGCGCATCCTGCGCTATGTCACGCCGGATTTCGTGCACGTCTTCGTAGGCGGGCGGATCGTCGAGGAGGGCGGCCCCGAGCTCGCCGAAGAGCTGGAGAAGGCCGGCTACGAGCGCTTCGTCAAGGCAGGTGCTGCCTCATGAGCCTCGATGTGGCGCGAATCCGCAAGGACTTCCCGATCCTGGACCGGACGGTCCGGGGCGGGCAGCCGCTGATCTACCTCGACAGCGCCAACACCTCGCAGAAGCCGCGCCGGGTCATCGACACGCTGACCGAGTTCTACGAACGGCACAACGCCAACATCCACCGGGCCACCCACGAGCTCAGCGAGGAAGCCACCGAGGCGTACGAGGGGGCGCGGATCAAGGCGGCGGGGTTCATCGGAGCCGCCGACGAGACCGAGGTGATCTTCACCAAGAACATCTCCGAGGGGATCAATCTGGTCGCGTACTCGATGGGCAACGCCAGCGCTGCCAGCGCCGGGCGGGGCAGGTTCCGGCTCGGGCCCGGTGACGAGATCGTGGTCACCGAGATGGAGCACCACTCCAACCTCGTGCCCTGGCAGATGCTGTGCCAGCGGACCGGTGCCACGCTGCGGTGGTTCAGCGTGACGCAGGACGGGCAACTGGACACCTCCGGCATCGACGAACTGATCACCGAGCGGACGAAGCTGGTCGCGCTGGTCCACCAGTCCAACGTGCTCGGCACCATCAACCCGGTCCGCGAGATCGCCGAGGCGGCCCACGCGATGGGTGCGCTAGTGCTGGTGGACGCTGCCCAGTCGGTGCCGCACATGCCGGTGGACGTGGCCGGGCTCGGGGCCGACTTCCTGGGTTTCACCGGTCACAAGATGTGCGGGCCGACCGGTATCGGGGTGCTCTGGGGCCGCCGCGAACTGCTCGAGGAGATGCCACCCTTCCTGGGCGGGGGCGAGATGATCGAGACCGTCCTGATGGAACGGTCCACCTACGCCCCGCCGCCGCACAAGTTCGAGGCGGGCACGATGCCGATCGCACAGGCGGCGGGCCTGGCGGCGGCCATCGACTACCTGGACGAGGTCGGGCTCGACGCCATCCACGCCCACGAGCAGCGGCTGCTGGCACACGCCCTGGACGCGCTCGCGGAGATCAAGGGGGTGCGGATTCTCGGGCCCACCACGCCGGCCGGCCGCGGGGCAGCCATCTCATTCGAAGTGGACGGCGTGCACCCGCACGACGTCAGCCAGGTCCTCGACGAGCACGGCATCGCGGTCAGGGCCGGGCATCACTGCGCGTGGCCGCTGCACCGGGCGCTTGGCGTGCAGGCCAGCACCCGGGCATCGTTCTACCTGTACAACACCCAGGAAGAGGTGGAGGCCCTGGCCGAGGGAATACGCCGAGCACAGCAGTTCTTCCAGGTGGCGTGAGGGGAAGGACGATGCAACTGGAGTCGCTGTACCAGGAGATCATCCTCGACCACTACCGCAACCCGCACCACAAGGGGCTGCGTGACCCCTACGACGCCGAGGTCCGGCATGTGAACCCGACCTGCGGCGACGAGGTGACCTTGCGGGTCACGCTGAAGGACACCGGCGCGGAGCCGGCCGTGGCCGACATCTCCTACGACGCGCTCGGCTGCTCGATCAGCCAGGCCAGCGTGTCAGTGATGACCGACCTGATCATCGGCAAGCCGGTCAGCGAGGCCATGGAGATCTGTGATGAGTTCCTCGCCCTGATGCAGTCTCGCGGCGAGGCCGAGCCGGACGAGGACACTCTCGGCGACGCGATCGCGTTCGCCGGGGTCTCCAGGTACCCGGCCAGGATCAAGTGCGCGCTTCTGGGCTGGATGGCGTGGAAAGACGCGACGGCGCAGGCAGCACACACCGGCGATCTCAGCTGAGGTGGGAGAGGGAAATGAACCAGAACGCGACTGATGTGACCGAGGCCGCCGAGCAGCAGCACGACGCCGTGGGTGCCGGCGCCCAGGGCGCTGACGGTGCGGCCAGCCCGGAGGCCGAGGACGTGCTGGAGGCGCTCCGTGACGTCGTCGATCCCGAACTCGGCGTGAACGTCGTCGATCTGGGGCTGGTGTACGGGGTCACCCTCGGCGAGGACGGTGCCGCCACCATCGACATGACGCTCACCAGCGCCGCCTGCCCACTGACCGACGTGATCGAGGACCAGGCCGCAGCCGCGCTGGAGGGGCTGGTGCCCGACTTCGAGATCAACTGGGTATGGCTGCCGCCGTGGGGTCCCGACAAGATCACCGAGGACGGCCGCGAGCAGCTCAGGGCACTGGGCTTCAACGTCTGAGCGGCCCGCTCGATCCTTTACGACTTGGTGCACGATTGGGCACCTGGGGCGTAAGGGGTGATTGCGGCGTGTCGGTCCCGGGAATGTGAGCGGCCGCGCGGAACGATCTTGATGTGTCGTCAAAATGGGCCCGCACGGCCTTGTCGCATCGTATCTGGACCGGGATCCGCCGCCGCACGCTGGGCAAGCTGATCGGCGAGCTGGCCGGGCCGTGGATGGCGGCCGAGGAGGACCGGCTGCGCGGGCGGCGGGGGCACGAGCGGCTGCGCGCGCCCGGCGCAGGCCCGGACCACGGCCTGGCGTTCACCGACCGGGTCATCGTCACCCTTGCGCACCTTCGGTTCCAGCTCCCGCACGCAGCGCTGGCCGAGCTGTACCGGGTGAACCGGTCCACGGTCACCCGGGCGATCCATGAGGTCCGGCCGCTGCTGGCCGCCCGCGGGTTCGCCGTGCCCGAAGAGCCCGGCGTCCGGCTGCGCACCCTGGCCGACGTCTTCGCCTACGCCGCCGCCCGCGGCGTGGAACTGCGGATCGACGGCACCGAAGTGCAGGTCAGGCGCCCGAAGGCCGGAAAGCCGGGCCGCCGCGCGTTCGTGTCGGGCAAGAAGAAGATGAACACGAAGAAGGCGACCGTGATCACCGACGGGAAAGGCCGCACCCTGTGGGCGGGCGCGTTCCGGCCGGGGCGGATGCACGACCAGACGGCGGTGCGGACCGAGGGCATCGCGGACCTGTTCCGGCAGCATCCGCAGGTCAGGGCCAAAGTCGACGCGGGATACCGGGGCCTGGCCAAGGAATTCCCGGACCAGGTCCAGGCCCCGCCGCTGAAGCCGAAGAAGGACGCCGCCCCCGAGGAAACCGCGGCCTACGAGGCCGAACGCCACCGGCAGTCATCAGAACGCATCTGCGTCGAGCACGCCAACGCAGAGCACAAGCAATGGCGCGTTCTCCAGCGCTACCTCGGACGACGCGAAGAATTCGACGAGACCTACCTGGCCGTCGCCGACCTGGTCTCCGACCGCGCCGCCGAGCGGTAACCCCAGCAAGACGACCCGCCAGGCCAGCTCGCCCCAGCGCTAATCGCGCACCACGTCGAGCAGGTCTAGGCCCTCGTCAGCGGTCAATCCGCAGGATGCTGCGCAGCGTGCCAACTCGCACGTCCTGATTCCCGTGCACAGGAACGGATGTGCCACGCCCGTCTGGGTGGCGCAGGACGCGATGGCTACCGCGGATGCGCACTACCTTGAAGCCAGCCTTTTCGAGCGCGCGGACAACGCGCGAGCCCGCGAGTACGGGCAGCGGTGGCATTAGGCGACCTCGTCGACGCCCACTGCCAGCAGATCGGATCGCACGAGCCACTCCGGAATGCCACCATCGGCCTCGGACGACGCCAGAACCGCCTCGCGGAGATCGTCCAGGGCCTCTTTCCTGGTCCGGCCCTGGCCATTGGCTCCCACGTTGCCACACCCGGCGGCCGCAGCGAGCATGGCCGCCGCGGCGATCCCCGCCGCGGCGACTCGCGGCCGCAAAGCGGGGCCTGGCGGGATAGGGAACAAGTGTCGCTGACCGGGCATGGCAGTCCTTCCCTCATATCGCACTTGGCAGTGTTGGTTGCGTACGCGCGTTTCTTGCCGGCTGCAGCCGGCGGCGCTCTCGGTCTCTTCCGGCTGTCCGGCGGCGGACGCGGGCCCCGGGTGAACTCAACGGAAGGAAGCTCGCTCGGGCGTCGTCACCGCTCCGATGCCGAGCCGTGCGGCGCCGGGCGGGTCTGCACGGTGACGAAGTGGCAGCCACAGACGCAGATGGCGATCAGTGCCGCCAGGACGAGCGCGGCGATAAGCCTTTTCCTCATGATGCGGACACCTGTGCACAGGACCACGTGTAGCAGCGGCGTCCATCGGCGAGCCTGGCTGGTGCCGGTAAGGCGGCGGGCCAGCGGCGCGCCGGGTAGCCTTCCCTCGGTGGCGCCCAGGTAGCTGTCGCTCACTGACGTCTCCTTTCTGTCCACCGCCAAGGGTGCACGCCGCGGCCCGCACCTGTCGTCGGGCGCGTGACCGACACCCGGTATCCGTCTCGCGACCGATACGGCTGGCCTGACGGGCCGGTTAGGATCACGGCATGGCTTCCGGCGCGCCGCTGAGCAGCCGCCTCGGTCTCAGGCAGTGGATGGCGATCGATGCGGCGGTCTCAGTCGCGATGCTCACGGTGCTCGTGGGGATCGCCGTTTCGAGGCATTTCCACCAGTCAGGCGGGGAGCGCACGCTCGCGCTGCTGCTGCTGGCGCCGTTCGCCTCGCTGCCGCTGGCGGTGCGCCGCCGCTGGCCGGTCCCGGTTTTCCTCATCGTGCTGGCCGCATCGGTGGCCTGCACGGTCCTTGGCGCGAGGGTCTCCACGGTGACCGGTCCTGCCTACGCGCTGTACACCGTGGCCGTTCAAGCCGATCGCACGTGGTCGCTGCTGGCACTGGCCGCAGTTGAGGCCGCGGCCCTGGTGAACGGCACCGAGGCCGGGGCCGGGGTGAACGTCGCACTCGCCACGACGGGCAAGGGCAACACGGTGAACGCCGCGTTCACCGCGCTGGTGAATCTGACCGTGTGGATCGCCGCCGACAGCATGCGCCGTCGCCGCGCCTACTCCGCCAGCTTGCGCGAACGCTCACTTCGCGAGGCGCTGTCCGGGCAGCGCCTGCAGATCGCACGGGAACTGCACGACATCGTGGCGCACGCGATGAGCGTCGTCGCGGTACAGGCTGGGGTGGGCAGCCACCTGATCGCCACCCGGCCGGACGAGGCAGCGAAGTCCCTGCGCGCGATCGAGACGACGGCCCGGGCCGCGCTGTCGGAGACGCGGTCCCTGCTCAGCGTGATACGCGACGACGACTACGACCTGGCCAGCCGGTCTCCCGTGCCCGGGCTGGATAACCTGCACGTGCTCGTGCAGCGGGTCACCGACGCCGGGCAGCCGGTGACGCTGCGCGTGGAAGGCCGGCCGCGCCCGCTGCCGCAGAGCCTTGAGCTCTCGCTATACCGGGTTGTCCAGGAAGCGCTGACCAATGTGGTCAAGCATGCGGCACCGCCGGCTACCGCCACGGTCGTGATCCGCTATGACGACCAAGGCGTGGTCGTGGAGGTGACCGACGACGGGCACGCCTCCGGGAACAAACGCAGTCGCGGCGGTGGCCATGGCCTGGCGGGCATGCAGGAACGAGTCTCCCTGCTCGGCGGTGAGCTGTCCGCGGGCCCGCGCGCCGGGGGAGGCTACCAGGTGCTGGCGCGGCTGCCGGCCCAGGCCGGGGCACGGTGAGCATCCGGGTCGCGATCGCCGACGACCACGCACTGGTGCGCGCGGGCTTCCGGGCGCTCATCGAGGCCGAACCCGGTCTGGAGGTGGTCGGTGAGGCCGCCGACGGAGCCGAGGCCGTCGAGCTTGCCCAGACGGCCGAGCCCGACGTGGTCCTGATGGACATCCGGATGCCAGGAACCGACGGGGTCGCCGCGACCAGCCAGATCACCAGCCAGGAGACGGCCGGACGCCTGGCCCGGGTTCTCATCTTGACCACCTTCGACCTCGATGAGTACGTCTACGCGGCGCTGCGCGCCGGGGCCAGCGGCTTCCTGCTCAAGGACACCCCGCCCGCCGAGTTGCTCGCCGCCATCCGGATCGTCGCGGCGGGCGACGCCCTGCTGGCCCCGAGCGTCACCCGCAAGCTGATCCGCGAGTTCGCCCGCCAGGCACCCGCATCGCCCCGCCCGGCCCTCGACGTGCTCACCGACCGGGAGCAGGACGTACTGGCCCTGGTGGCGCGAGGGCTGACCAACGCCGAGATCGCGACCGACCTGTTCATAACGCTGGCAACGGTCAAGACGCACGTGAGCCGACTGCTGACCAAGCTGGCGGCCCGGGACCGCGCGCAGCTTATCGTCATCGCCTACGAGTCCAGGTTCGTGACCCCGGCTTAGGTCGGCGATCAGCAGAATGTCTACGGCGTCGGCAAGACCACGCTCCTGCGCATCGTCGCGGGGCACGAGTTTCCCTCGGCTCGCCCTTGGCGTGAGCCGGCGCGCCTACTACGCCGGGACCGCGCTGCCCGCAGTCGCCCTCGCCGCGGTCTACGGGCTGGCGCTCGCCGTGCTGCAGGCCATCGAGCAGGCGACCGGCGGCTGGGGAGCGAACCTGTACTTCTTCCGCGTGTCCTACATCCTGACCGGACCCTGGTACCTCACCTGGCTCACCTCGTTCGTCCCGCTGACCCTCATGTTCGTCTACGGCATGTGGTTCGGGCTGGTCTACCGGCGCTGGAACCTACCATCGGCCGCTTCCTCACCACCCTCACCGCGGCCGGGCTGACCGGCCTGCTCGCCGCACTCGCGGTGGCCCTGCTGGCCGGCGGCTACCCCACCATGCGCCGCGTCACCGTCTGACCCCAGACAACCGGGCCTGGTCCGAACCGAAACGAGCCGTGAGATGCCTGTACTCCGCACCGATGACACCCCGCCGCCGCGCTCCGCGGCACGAGCGGCTCGCCCCGCTCGCCCGGTGACCAGGAGACGCATGCCACGCCATGCCTGGGCCGCCGCGCTGGCCGTACTCGCGACGACGGCTCTGCTGACAACGGGATGGTCGGTCGTGCCCGCCCACCCGGGGAGTGTGCAAACGAACGCGCCATGCCTGTCGAGCCTGCCCACGAACCCGAAGGGATGGACGTACGCGACCGCAGGCTTCGTGCAAGGCACCGCGATCCCGGCACTCGGCGAGGTCCTGGCCACCGGCCCGCAAGCTCAGCGATTGTGGCAAAGCCTGGACCGGGCACTAGAAGATCCGGGCAGTCCCTGTCCTCATCGGCATCGGGCTAACCTCCGCGCAGGCGGCTACTGGCGCTGTGCCGCGCCCGGCGGCGACTGTGGCCAACGGCCGTCATCGCGGACCGGTTGGTCATGGTCGCGGTTGTGCGGAGCCCGGGAGGCCGGGGAATCTCACGCCGGTGAGCGCTTCGGAGACCTGCCAGAGACGGCCGGCGAGCTGCTCGTCGTGGGCTGTCTCGGCGTAGCGGACCTTGCGGGGCGAGCCTCTGCCCTCACCGAGCCCGCCGGGCCCGTAGTAGTCGCCGCCGTGGGCCTGGGGGTCGGTGGCGGCTCGCAGCACCGGCAGCGCGCCGCGCGCGGCAGGCTGGCCGAGGAACCGGGTGGCCAGCCCCATCACTCGCGCGAAGGTGCCGCCACCACCGCCCAGCCGCGGCCCGCTGTTTTGCAGCCCGGTGCGGCTGTAGCCCGGGTGGGCGCCGACGCTGAGGGTGCTGGCGGCGGCCGCGCGCAGCCGGCGGTCCAGTTCCAGGGTGAACAGCGCGTTGGCCAGCTTGGACTGGTTGTAGGCCCGCCACCGACCGTAGCCGCGCTCACTTTGCAGGTTCTCCAGCCTGACCGAGCCCATGCGGTGGTTGAGGCTGCTGACCGTCACCACCCGGCTGCCTGGGCAGCGCAGCAGAGCCGGGAGCAGGCGCCCGGTGAGCGCGAAATGCCCCAGGTGATTGGTGCCGAACTGCAGCTCAAACCCCTGGGCCGTGCTCTGCCGGCGGGGCACGGCCATCACCCCGGCCTTGTTGATCAGCAGGTCCAGCCCGCCGCCGCGGTCCAGTAGCCGGCCGGCCAGGCGGGCGACCGAGTCAAGATCAGCCAGATCCAGCTCGACAAGCTCCACGCTGGCGGCGGGCACCTCCCCCACGATCGCCGCACGGGCGGCCTGGCCGCGGCCGGCGTCGCGGCAGGCCAGTAGCACATGCGCACCCTTGCGGGCCAGCTCCAGTGCCTCGTGGAAGCCGATGCCGGAGTTGGCACCCGTCACCAGCGCCGTCCGGCCGTGCTGGCCTGGCATATCGGCGGCGGCCCACCCGGCGGCCATGACGGTTCTCCGATCGTGTCAGCAAGCTAGACCAATCCTGGCATCAGGGCGCCGACAGGTACGCATCGGCCGGGTCTCGATCGTGGCAGCCGTGTGGCTACGATGGCCACGGGTGGTGGGCACGTAGCAGGCGAGGCCGCGTCGGGCGCCGGCTGCGCGGTGCAGCGGTGGCCTCATCCGAGGTCCGCGCCTCCGGGCAGGAGGGCGCACGAGAGCATGGTCTCCAGCCACGCGGCGTGCTGGGCCTGGCTCCACCCCTGCACGTCGCAGAGCATGCGGGCGACGTCAGGGCTGGCGAGGACCCAGAGGATCTCGGCGGCGCGGTCCCGGCTCACGCGCAGCGGCCCGCGCCGGGCGAACCAGCCGGCGAGCTGTCTCATGTGGGCGAGCCGATGCCGCTCCATCTCGGCAAAGACCTCACGCACCTCCGGTTCCACGGCGCCGGCCGTGCGCAGCACCTCGTAGATCGGGCGGATCCGGGCCGACACGCCGGCCATGTCGTAGGCGAACCGGTGCAGCTGACGGCGCTGATCGGGTTCGTCGCGCACGGCGCGTGACTCGGGGCGGTCCATGACGCTGGCCTCGCCGGAAGGCGCCAGCCGGGCGTTGAGCACCGCCGTCAGGACGCGCACCTTGCTGCCGAAGACCGCGTACACGGTGTCGGGAGCAACCCCCGCCCGCCCGGCTATGGCCCGGACTGTCGTACGTGCGTAGCCCTCGGACACGAACAGCCCGGCCGCCGCGTCGACGATCAGCATCCGCGTGCGCGCCGCCTGTTCCTTCCGCAGGGCCGACACGTACTGGCGCCTCTTGACGGGCTCCGTCATTTCGTCCTAGCCTCACTTTAACGAATCGAGTCACTCGGATACTCTAGAGGGAGTGCCGCCGTGACGGAACTGCTGACCCTGCCGCCGCCCCCGGAGGCGATCGCGGCGATGGCTGCCATCCCCCGCTCGCAGATCGCTCCCATCGTGCTCGGCACACAGCAGGGACCAGACGGGCACCTTGGCCCGGAAGCAGCAAGCGCGATCCTCATGCTGCAGGCGACCTTCACCGACCCGGACGGCTCCGCCGCGTTCTGGAAGGCATTGGTTCCGCTCTTCGAGTTGCTGGAGTCCGCGCCCGGGTTCATCCGCCGGTACGGCTTCGGGGACGGCCCGCACAACACGCTGATCGCCTTCTGGCGCACCGCGGAGGACGCCAGGGCCTTCGCCGCCCGGCCCGAGCACCGCGCCGCCGTGCGCGGCCTCTACCAGCAGCGCTGGCAGCACAGCCACTTCGCGGCGATCTGGGAGATGACATCCAGCCACGACCGGGTGATCTTCTGCCCTGACTGCCAGGCGGTCACCCCGGCGGCACAGCAGCGGTGCGGCGGGTGCGGCACGGAATTGCCTGACGTCTACAAGGCGTAGCCGAACCCAGGCGCAGTAACCACGACCCGCGAAAAGCAGTATGGCACGCCCGGCCTGCTCACCCTCCAGGACGAGGGCCGGGAAGCCGCCGGCACCGGCACCGGCCATCACCGCAGCGTGCCCAGCCACGGCATCAGCGCGCTTCTACCACAGTGAGGCCACTCCCTTGTCGCAGGCTGGACGTGCAGAAACACTGGCCGGGTGGGAGGCCGCCGACCGGCGGTCGCCGACCGGCGGTCGGCGCATCTTGGAGACGAGCATCCCGCCGCCATGCGCGGGTGGGCATTGAAGCGGGTGGGCATTGAAAGGGTGGACGGGTGTCCTGGCGGACGGTGCCGACATTGGCCGCGGGGGTGCTGGCGACGCTGGCTGGTGCCCTGGTGGTGCGATTCCGCGGACCAGCCCGGGCTGACTCGGCTGTTACCGACCGGGTGGTGCGGTGGTGGGCGGCGGTGTGGCTGCGCACGGCAGGGCGCGCGTGGTCGTGCATGGCCTTGAGCATGTCGAGCCGGCCGCCACGTACGTCGTTGTGTCTAATCACCAGTCCAACCCCGACCCGATGGCGCACCTGCAGGCGCTGCCGTTGTCGCTGCGTGTCCTGGCCATGCGTGAGCTGTTCCAGATCCTGCTGCTCGGCCGCGCGATGCGCACTATCGGGATGATCGAGGTGGACCGGGGTTCCCCGGACTTCCGCCAGATCGACGATGCTGCCGCCCGGTTGCTGGCGGCCGGGCACTCGCTGCTGGTCTACCCGGAGGGCAGGGCCTCACCGGATGGCACGATCGGTGATTTCAAGGATGGTGCCTTCATCGTCGCGGTCGCCAACCAGGTGCCGATCCTGCCGGCTGCCATCCAGGGCACCTGCCGGATCTGGCAACCAGGCCGACGCGCAATCCACAGCGGCGAGGCGCGTATCGTCGTAGGACGCCCCCTGCAGACCAGCGGCCTGACCCATCATGACGTTGCCGGACTGCGTGACCAGGCACGAAGCGTCATCCAGTCAGCCCATCGCGACCTCGTCGAGACGATGTCAGCGAAGACGGTGCCGTAATCGTGCCCGGTGAGGACGGGGCTGAGCTGATCCGCGAACGCACCGGGTGCTGCCGCACGCGGACCCGGTGGGTCGTGAAGCCGTGTAGAGCAGGTGGGACACGTTCTCCCCTAGGGGGCGCTAGCCGATGAGCGACGATCCGTTCCGCACGATCATTGAGCCGTTCCGCATCCACTCGGTGGAGCCGATGCGGCTGACCACCCGGACGGAGCGAACTGCCGCTTTGGCCAGCGCCGGGTACAACCTGTTCGAACTGCGGGCCGAGGAGGTGCTGATCGACCTGCTCACCGACTCCGGGACCGGGGCGATGTCGGCCGAGCAGTGGGCCGGCATCCAGCGGGGCAACGAAGCCTACGCCGGAGCGCCCTCGTTCTACCGGTTCCGTGAGGCGGTGACCGGCCTGTTCCCGTTCCGGCACGTCCTGCCGACCCATCAGGGCCGGGCTGCCGAGAAGATCCTGTTCACAGTGGCCGGCGGACCGGGCCGGATTGTCCCGAACAACACCCACTTCGACACCCCGCCGGCCAACGTCGAGTTCACCGGGGCCCAGGCCGTCGACCTGCCCATTCCGGAGGGGCTCCAGCCCGGCCCGCGCCACCCGTTCAAAGGCAACATGGACGTCGCAGCGCTGGAACGGCTGCTCGCAGCACAGGCCGATGCGGTCCCGCTGGTGATGCTGACCGTGACGAACAACTCCGGCGGCGGCCAGCCGGTCAGCCTGGCCAACATCCGCGCGGTCCGCGAGGTCTGCGAGCGGTTTGGTAAGCCGCTGTTCCTGGATGCCTGCCGGTTTGCCGAGAACGCCTGGTTCATCAAGACCCGCGAACCCGGCTACGCCGGCGTCCCGGTCGCCGGCATCGTCCGGGAGATGGCCACCCTCGCCGACGGGATGACCATGTCGGCGAAGAAGGACCCGCTGGCCAACATCGGCGGCTGGCTCGCCCTCAACGACGACAGCCTCGCCGGGCAATGCCGCAACCTGGAAATCCTCACCGAGGGCTTCCCCACCTATGGCGGGCTCGCCGGCCGTGACCTGGAGGCGATCGCCCAGGGACTGCGCGAATGCATCGACGACGACTACCTGCGCTACCGGGTGCGCTCCATCGCCTACCTCGGCGAGGCACTCGAAGCAGCGGGAATCCCGGTCGTCGTCCCCTTCGGCGGCCACGCCGTCTTCATCGACGCGCGCGCCATGCTGGCGCACCTCGACCCCCTGCACTACCCAGGCCAGGCGCTGGCCTGCGCGCTCTACGAGGAAGGCGGAGTGCGGGCCTGCGAGATCGGAACCGTCATGTTCGGCCTGCACCCCGACGGCACCGAGACCCCGGCCGCCATGGACCTGGTCCGGCTGGCCATTCCCCGCCGTACATACACCCAGAGCCACATCGACTACGTCATCGAGGTTCTCACCCGGGTGGCCACCCGGGCTGCCGGCCTTCCCGGAATGCGCATCGTGTCCCAGCCCAGGCACCTGCGGCACTTCACAGCACGGTTCGAGCCACTTCACTGACCCATATGCGGCCGAACGCGGCTGGTGGCGAGCCGCCAATCACCGGGCCAGCCGGGAGCGCTGGGAGCTGGCAAGTTCCCGGCCGTATATGCGCAGCCTGCTCAACCGCCTCTCAGCCGTGAACGGACCCGGCTGTGCCGCCATCACCGGGGGCGCCCGGCTGTTCCAGGGCGCTGATCACTGCGCTCATCCGGGCGGCCTCGTCCTCCACCCGCCTCATCATGCGGTCGAACTCGCCGGCTCCCAGCAGGCCGCGCTGCCAGTAGTACTCGGCGAAACCGTCGATCACACTGAGCGGTTCCCGCAGGCCGTGGCCGACGTCGGCCACGGCCTGGCGCATCCGCCGCTCATAGCGGCGGGTGGCCGCCTCCGCCGCGGCATGAGCGCGGAAAGCTTCCCCAGTACGGCCCAGCATCAGGTTGAGCGACCGCGTGAGGCCACCCAGCTCCCGGGCTGCCCCGCGGGCAGGGACCCGGCGCGACAGTTCGCCTGCTGCCACCGCCCGCGCCGAATCCTCGATCTCAGCGAGCGGCCGGAGACCGGCGCGCGTCACCGCGGCAACCAGGACTGCCACTAGCACTAGCACCACACCGCCGACCGCCAGACCGGTGAGGGCGAGCCTCCCCTTCATGCGGCCGATGCCATCCAGGCCCGTTCCGACGACGAGAGTGCCGGGGAGCCCGTGCCCGGACCGGCCGGATATCGCGACAGAGAAGTCGCCGGAATCGTAAACGAACATCAGATGCCGAGCCTGGTACCGGATGGGCTCCACGACCACCCGCCAGCTTTCACCGCCGTACCGGGCTGGCACCGTCACCGTCCGTCCCGCGTGGGCCGAAACCCAGCCAGCGCCCGTGGGGATGGCCGGGCCGGCTCCAGCACCCGGGCCCACCGGTATCACCGGTTCGCCGCCAGCGCCGAGCACCTCAACGCTGACCTCACCGGTGCCACCCATACCCGGCACAGGCCCAGCGCGGGAATCTGGCTCTGCCGCCAGAGAGCGTCCGACTAGCCGCTGGGCATCAGCCTGCAGCTGGTTATCCGCCCGCCCCACGAGGGCGGTACCGAACATCGACACGCCGGCCACGCTGATCACGGCCAGCGCGACGCTGGTGAGACATGAAGCTGCTACTACCAGTTTCAGCCGCAGCGGCAGCCCGGCCAGCCGCCGTGAGAGCAACCGCCCGTCATCCCCCATGCCAGCCTCCCGCCGGTGGCTGCCCTTACTATCCTGCCACTCGGCTCCCGGCACGCGGCCTGACTGCCCGCCGGCAGGTCAGGTGAGCATCCCGCCGCGGCACTGTGCCGGCCGGCGATGAGTTTTCCCCGGGCCGCGGAGTCTTCTCACCGGCAGGCATCCATCCGGAGGTGGCCCGGTGTGGGCCCGGAAGGTGCCGGATCCGTGTGGTGGAGCCGGGGTATTGGCCTATCGAGGAGGCTCACGATGCGGCCAGCGATGCAGGCATCCCGTCCCCCTCGTCTCCCCTGGCCGGCCCGCCAGGCACCTGGGCCTGGACGTGTCTCCGTTTCGTCAGCTGTCCCGATCCGGGCATCAGGGGCTGTCGTCGTACAGGGCGGCGATCTGGGGCGCGTACTGCTGCATGACGACGTTGCGACGCACCTTCAGCGTCGGCGTCAGCTGACCACCCATCTCGGTGAAGTCCTCGCCGAGGAGTGCGAACTTCTTGATCGCCTCCGCCTTTGACACCGCCCTGTTGGCGTCGTCGACCGCCGCCTGGAACTCCGCCCGCAGAGTGGGGTCGTGGACAAGGTCGGTTATGGTCGCGGTTTCCAGCTTGCCATTGTCCGCCTTCCACTGGGCGAACGTCTCCGGGTCGGCAGCCACGAGCGCGGCGACGTAGGGTTTCGCGTCGCCCACCACCAGGCACTCGCTGACCAGCCAGTGGGCGCGCAGCCGGTCTTCGAGCACGGCGGGCGCGACATTCTTACCGGCCGCCGTGACGATGAGGTCCTTCTTGCGCCCGGTGATCTTGAGGAATCCCTCGTCGTCGAGGGCACCGATGTCGCCGGTGTGCAGCCAGCCGTCCTCGTCGATCATCTCCTTGGTGGCGGCCTCGTTGTTCCAGTAGCCCTGGAAGACCATGTGACCCTTCACGAGGATCTCGCCGTCCGCCGCGATCCGGATCGTGGCGCCGGGTATCGGCCGTCCCACCGTGCCGACCTTCTGCGCGTCGAGCGTGTTGGTGCTTGCCGCGGGGCTGGTCTCTGTCAGGCCGTAACCCTGGATGACCGCATAGCCCAGCCGGTTCCAAAGCTGCTCCAATTCTGCCGAAAGCGCCGCGCCACCCACTACAAAAGCCCACATCTTCCAGCCCAGCCGGGCGTGGAGCCGGCGAAATTTCCACCAACGCTTTGGAATCGACCAGTGTTCCTTTCCTGATTGCTCAATCTCCGCTTCCGGGTCTTCGTATCCATCCTCATAAAGGCGCCCTTTGGCCCAGTTGCCCATCGCTTCAAGCTGCTGAGGCACGCAGACCATCACCGAGGCTCGGCGCTCCATGATGGTGCGAGCCAGCCTGGCGGGTGACTGGCTCTCCGGAAAGATCACGACGCCGCCCAGGAGTTGAGGAATAAAGAGCGCTGTGACCTGCCCAAATAGGTGGCTGAGCGGAATCA
>OFHG01000285.1_pt1 | contig 21542 bp, 20 predicted proteins | sample 1521931 | NCBI WGS metagenome assembly OFHG01 (sample SAMEA2468438, study PRJEB22500) | soil metagenome | biome: Glassland; feature: Farmland; material: Clay | place: Australia | collected 2013-01-31 | depth 0.55 m
ACCTCGATCCAGCCGCCGTGCCACGCCCCGCCGCTCGCGACGCGCACGGTGCGGCGGTAGGCCGCGTTGTCGCAGGTTTCGACCCCCGCGATCGCGCGCGCGCCGAGGAAGCCCGCGATCGCCGCTACGCGGAAGTGGCCATGGCGATGCCCTTCGACGGGCCGATCGTGTACACGCTGTACCGGGACGCGCTACCGCCACCAGCCTGAACCCCCTGGGCACGTCCCAGGAGTGCTTTCGGGCTGCCGGCGGCGATACCGGCACGGCGGTACGGAACGCCCGCCGAGCGGGCAGCGGACGGGAGAAGCTCACGGGTCATGTCACGCTGCGTGGGTGCCATTGCCCCGGCCCACGATCCGTAGCCGCCGATATGGACGGGTTCAGCGGTTGATCGGCAATGTCACGGCAATGATGCAGATTGGCTGATCTGGCTCGCGGGTCAGTCTCCGGTGTGTGGCGAGTGTGTTCTCATTGCTTGGAGTGCATGCTCAGGTGCCTGAGATGCCAGCCTTGGCTTTGATCCACCGGGCCAGGATGCCGAGGTAGCCGGGGGCCATGTCGGCGCCCGCACCGACCTGGATCCGGTGGCTGGCGCCGGGAAACACCTCAACAGTCAGTGCTGCCCGGTGGTAGCGGCCGGGATGGCATGCCGCGGCACTGAACCGGCGGGTGCTGTCGGCGACGGACACAAGCTCGTCCGCTCCGCCGAAGACCGCCAGGTGCGGGCAGCGCAGCCGCAGCGCGTCCGGGACGGGATCGTGGTCCTGGCTGCGCTTGAGGAACTCCCATAGCCGCTGGTCCATGTCGGACCAGTAGTCAAGGAATGCCTGCGACGGGCGGGCAGAACTGACGATCCGCGCCGCCTCGGCGAAGTCGCCGTCGCGCCGGCCCGCCTCGACAAGCCGGTCGAACAGGGCCAGCATGCGGTCCGCGTCCTGCTCGCCAGCACGGCGCAGCGCGCCGGCCAGCGAGTGGCGCTCCTGCGCGGCCGGAGTCATCCCCGGGCAGCCGCTGGTGATCACCCAGGGCACGTCGTCCCGGCCGGCTGCGGCGCGCAGGGCGACCCAGCCACCCTCGCTGTGCCCGAGCAGCCCCGCCGTACCGGCCTGGACCCCGGGCTGCGCACAGAGGAAGCCCAGTGCGGCCGTGGCGTCGGCGGCAAGGTCGTCCAGGTTCGAATCCAGCCAGTCGCCGGATGAAGAGCCGACGCCGCGCTTGTCGTAGGACAGCACCGCGATCCCCGCGTCCACCAGGTGCTCGCGGATCGGCGGGAAGTACGCGCCGTTGTCACGATCCGATGGCCCCGACCCGCCGACCAGCACCACACCCGCCAGCGCCTTATCCCGGACGGGACTCGCCAGCCACCCAGCCAGCACCACATCACCGCTGGAGAACTCGACATCTCGCAAACGCGGGCCAACCGTCACGCGATCAGTATCGCGCGCGCCACTGCGAGGTCCGCCCTTCAGCCCGTTTCCAGAGCACAGAATTGGCTCATCTGAGTGCACTCAACCAGGCGGAGGCGTCCAAGCTGAAGCACGCGGAATCGTTATGCCGGTGATGGCAGCTTGGAGGCCGGCGCGCGCTCTCGCCGACCACACCGATAGGTTGACATCGGTGGCGATCGCCCCGGACGGGACCTGGCTCGCCACCGCCAGCTTCGACAAGTCCGTACGGATCTGGGACTCCACTACCGGGCGGCAGCGCGCCGTCCTCCTCGGCCACACCAAGCCGGTGATGTCGGTGGCGATCGCCCCCGACGGCACCTGGCTCGCCACTGCCAGCTACGACAAGACCGTGCGGATCTGGAATTCCGCCACCGGGCAGCTGCGCGCTGCCCACGTCGGCCACACGGGCAGGGTGGCGTCGGTGGCGATCGCCCCGGACGGGACCTGGCTCGTCACCCGGGGTGACGACAAGGCCTTGCGGATCTGGAACCTGGCCACAGGTGATATCGGCGCGGTCATGCGGGTCGATGGCAACCTTCAAGACTGCAAGTGGAGCCCAGACGGGCAGTGGCTCGCTGCCGTAGGTCAAGCTGGTTTGTACCTCTTCACCTCCGAATTCGCTCGCCTGAATTCGTCTCGGCGCTGATCACAGTTATTCATCGCCAGGCACTCAGAACTGAACGATCTGCGCATCGTGACCCGCGACGGTCAGCTCGGCTATGAGCCGCCCAGAGTCGATCTGCGGCCCAGCGTACGGGGGTCAGCGCCCGGCGAGTGCTCACCATCCGTGACGGCCAATGTCGGCTGGATGGCTGTCGCCGGGTGAGACTGAAGCCATGATGTTCACAGAACTGTCGCCACCGATAGGAGAATTTCGGTCCTGGTCCTGTTCAAGATGCGTGTCGCCCGCCTCTACGAGGAGTGATGCGCATCAAGCGACATCGCGGCCAAGGCAAGGATGGCTCGTGCGGTCAGGATGGGATCGCTCAGCAGTGGCCCTGGCGCGGCATAGGGGCGGTAGCGGCGAGGGACGCACCCAGCAAGGCTCCAGGTGAGCAGCTCGCGGAAGGCATCGGTGCCAGCGAGTGGGTCGGCCAGCAGGCACGCGGTATCCGCGGAGTCGGCGACGGCGAGGATGACAATGTCAGCCCAGGCAGCGGTGGCCAGGTCGGCGGCAATCGCGGGGTTGGCTCCAGTGTTGTGAGGGCGTCTTCCAGCTGGGCGAGATGCGCGGCAGCGGCCGACGCGAGCGGTCTTGACCCGTTCTCCGGTGACCGGACGGTGCGCTCGCTCACACCGCATGCGGCGGCGAGGGTTGCGGTGCTGGCCCCCGCCGACTGGCGTGCTGCTCGCAGGACTGCCCCGGCCACGATCCCCGTCGGCCTGCGGTGATGGTGAGTCCTGGCCGGCTGGGTGATTGTGCGGGCTTGCTGGCGTTGTGGACATGATTGCCGGGTCCTCCGGTGCGGGTGCATGGCCGCTTGCTTCGTGCTTGGTAGCGGATCGCGGCGGTGTAGCGGTCGAACTGGCGTCCCGGCACCCGCAGCGGCCGGACCGGCTGGGTCTCTGGCTCCGCCCCGGTGACGCGCGGGGCCGGGGCATCAGTCACCCACGCCATCTCGATGCCGGCCAAATCGACGGGACGGGCGGGAGGCCACGACGGCGGGCTGATGAGCGGCGTTCGCTTGATCCGGAACTCCGCCCGGGTAAAGCCCGGCGGCAATCCCGGCGAGGTTGTGGCGGTGATGGTTGAGATAGCGGCGGATCGCCCGCCATTCACCCTGGCTGGACTCCACCGGCGCATGAGCCCCCACGGGTTGCTGCTGGCCGCCCGTCGTCCGCGTCGGCCTTCACCCCGCGGCCTCACCCGCGCCCAGCAGCTCGTTCGACAGCCCTAGATCGGCGGACGGTATCCGCAGCAGACGCGACACCCGGAGCAGGAAACCAACGTCGCGGACCTGCCGCCGCCCGCGTTCGATCAAGGACACATAGGTCTGGTCAACCTGAAGTAATTCGGCCAGCGCTGCCTGCGTCAGGTGGTTCGCCGACCGGTACTCGCGTAACACCTCGCCCAGGCGTGGCAAGACCGCCGGGTTGTCATCCTCGGCTCCTGGCCACAGCCACGGCGCTGACCCGTCACTCATGAAAGCCCCGGCCACCCGGCGGACGGATGGGGTTCAGGCTCCTCACGGAGCTTTGCCGCATCGTCGTTGTCACACGACCTGCCTTCATTCCGCGGGCGGGACAGCCATGCTCTGGCTGCGCCTGCTCCCGGTGTCCACCACGCGGATGAAGTTTCGCGTGCTATACCGTGCGCTCGTGCACGGGCGGTCTCCAGCGGCCTGGCGCCGCTGGCTCAGCGACCAGGCCGGGTCCCGCGTGGGGCAGGAGCGACGGTTGATGGCTGGCGCCGTACCGTGCCGGGTGAGTGCCGGCAGCCGGTGGCTTCGCTGGCCATGTGATCGGCGGCTGTAGGGAGAAGGCGGGTGTGCCATTCGGCTTGGGCGGCGAGGGTGGAGGCGTCGCGCTCAGTACGAGGTAGAGCAGGGACCTGAGCTCGCTGAGCCAGTCGAGGGTGTACAGGCAGACCGGGTGGTGTTCCCAGCAGGGCGGGAGTGTTGCGGCGAGCTGGCCGTATCCGGGCAGGTAGATCGAGGTTGTCCCGAGTTCCGTTGAACTTCGGTGGCGGTCCCCGGTGACCATCAGGCCACCTTCTGATCCTCATTCTGGCTTACGGGGCTGACATTTTCGGTGAAGTGCGCTTCGAGCGCGGCGAGGAGTTTCGGCAGGTGCAGGTGGCCGTTGACGCGGCGGAACTGACCGCGCACCTGCAGGCCGTGGTGAACGCCGCGCCCACCGCCGGGGAAGGCAAGCGGGTCCACGCGCTGGTCTCGGCCCTGGCCGGCGCGGGCATCACCGGCGGGTACCTGGCCAATGCGCGGCTGAAGCAGGTGCACTGGCAGGCCAACGGCCGCGCGCTCACGCCGCCTTCGCGTGCGTGGCCTTTGTCAGTTCTGCCTGCCTGCGGGCAGCGCGTGCACGCAGGTACCGACGTGCCTGCGTGTGGTCGGCGCCGGTGTCGGGATGCTTGAACGTCATCCACAGCGGAATGGCGATGAACGCCACCAGGAACGGAACCGCCAGCGCGATATTGGCCAGCAGAACAGTCATGTCAGTGCCCCCTTGATATGGCCGGCGGCATTCTCCGCTGGTCCCGGCACCAACAGGTAACCAGGCACCACTCTGCGCACACTATGCCGTTCTTCTGCGCCATCTATGAGCCGGCAGCGGCCGGCCCACGGCCCGGCGGCAAGCGCCGATCTGCCCGGTACTGCGGATGACCCGCCCGCACCCCGCCGCCGCCCCGATCTTGACGGACATGCCATGCCCGGTTCCGCGCCACCCGGGCCTCGCGCACCATGCCCGGCCCCGCTGGCGCCTGGACCGCCGAGCACACCCTGACCTGAGCCCACCCGGCCACCAGCAACCGGGCCCCGGCAAACCCGGCTACGGCGCGCGCAGAACGCCCAGATACTGCACCCGCCACAAGCAAGCCGCCACATGCCACTCAGCTGCCCCGATCGGCGGTTACACTCGCTGCCGCAACCCACCCGCTGACCACGCTGCGTGATCAGCTTCTGAGCTGAAGACCGAACCCCGCTCCCGGCCCAAAAGCCCAGTGACTGCGCTTACTGTAGTGCCCCCGACGTGCCTCATCGCGGCAATGAGCGGATGGATCTTACTGTGAATCGATGCGCCGGTTAGATGAAATGCCGTTCGCACCCGGCGTACCCGGCAGCTCGACCAGGCGGGTTGCGCCCACTACTGCGCCCGGGCAGGACATCGGTGAGCATGTTCTGGCAGGTCAGAGCTATACCGGGAAACGGACACCGGTTACGGCGCTGCGGCCCCAGGCGACCACGCCCTGCACAGGGCGTGTGCGGCGCTCAGTTCGCAGCCAAGGGCTCAGCTGCCTACTGGCACAACCAGCCGCACTAAGCGGGTAGCAAACCGGGCACCGATCCTGTAAGCCTCATCGAAGGTCACGCTAGCCTAGGCGTTCGCAATGTGGTCCTGCTGTTAGAAGGTGCGATGCGGCCCTGGCCTGGAAGCCCGTATCCGCTGGGTGCCACGTATGACGGTGCTGGCACCAACTTCGCGTTGTTCTCCGAGGTGGCCGAGCAGGTCGAGCTGTGTCTGTTCCACGGCGAGGACACAGGGCAGGGCTGGGGCATCGAGACGCGAGTCGCGCTGACCGAGGTGGACGGTTTCGTCTGGCACGGCTACCTGCCTGACGTGGGACCAGGCCAGCGCTACGGTTACCGGGTCCACGGCACCTGGGATCCCATCGAGGGGCACCGGTGCAATCCCGGCAAGCTGCTGCTTGACCCGTACGGCAAGGCCATCGAGGGGCAGGTCCGGTGGGGCGAGGCAGTGTTTGGGGAGGATCGCCGCTTCTCTCGTTACCGTCACAGTGGACTGGACAGCGCCCCATTTATGCCTGTCAACGTGGTGATTAATCCGTACTTCGACTGGGGCAACGACCGGCCGCCCCGCGTGCCTTACCACGAGACCGTGATCTATGAGGCGCACGTCCGCGGGCTCACGCTCCGGCACCCGGGAATCCCCCCTAAACTGCGTGGCACCTACGCCGGCCTGGCCCACCCCGCGGTCATCGAGCACCTGCTGGGCCTCGGCGTGACCGCCATCGAGTTGATGCCCGTGCACCAGTTCGTCAGCGACAGCGGCCTTGCGGAGCGGGGTCTCAGCACCTACTGGGGGTACAACACCATCGGGTTCTTTGCCCCGCACAACGCCTATGCCGCGGCTGACGAACCAGGCGGGCAGGTCCTCGAGTTCAAGTCGATGGTATGTGCTCTGCATGAGGCGGGCATCGAAGTGATCCTCGACGTGGTGTACAGCCACACCGCCGAAGGCGACCACCGCGGCCCGACGCTGTCGTTCCGCGGCATCGACAACGCCGGCTACTACCGGCTGCAAGACGACGACGGACGTTATTACGTCGACTACACCGGTACCGGGAACACGCTGTTGATGCGGCACCCACACGTGCTTCAAATGATCATGGACTCGCTGCGGTACTGGGTGATCGAGATGCACGTGGACGGATTCCGCTTCGACCGGGCCGCGGCCCTGGCCAGGGAACTCCAGGACGTGGACCGGCTGCCGGCGTTCTTTGACCTGGTCCAGCAGGACCGGGTGGTATCGCAGGTCAAGCTCATCGCCGAGCCCTGGGATGGGGGTGAGGGCGGCTACCAGGTCGGCAACTTCCCGCCGCTGTGGAGCGAGTGGAACGGCAAGTACCGGGACGCGGTGCGCGACTTCTGGCGCGGCAGTCCTGGAATGCGCGCAGACTTCGCGACCCGGCTGGCGGGATCCAGCGACCTGTACGCGGTCAGCGGGCGGAGACCCGTCGCGTCGATCAACTTTGTCACCTGCCACGACGGGTTCACCCTGCGCGACCTGGTCTCCTACAACACCAAGCACAACGAGCCCAACGGTGAGGGCAACCGGGACGGCAGCGACGACAACCGTTCCTGGAACTGCGGCGTGGAGGGCCCGGCCAACGATCGGGCGATCCTCGCGCTGCGGGCGCGCCAGCAGCGCAACTTCCTCGCCACCCTGTTCTGCTCACAGGGGGTGCCTATGCTGCTGGCCGGCGACGAGATCGGCCACACCCAGGGCGGCAACAACAACGCCTACTGCCAGGACAACGAGATCTCCTGGGTTGACTGGGGGCAGGCTGATTCCGATCTGCTCGAGTTCGCCCGCGCAGTGTCCAGTCTTCGCCGTGAGCACCCGGTATTTCGGCGGCGGCGGTTCTTCTGCGGGCAGCTCGCGGGCCACCCCGAGCTCCCAGACATGGTCTGGTTCACCCCATCCGGCTCGGAGATGAGTAACCAGGAGTGGAGCACGCCGCACGCACATGCTATGGCTGTCTTCCTGAATGGAGATGCCCTCACCGAGCCGGGCCCGCGTGGTGAACGGCTGTGCGATGACTCTTTCCTGCTGCTCTTCAACCCGAGCCCGGACACGGTGTCATTCACGATGCCTAGACCGTCGTACGGCAACGCTTGGGAGATCGTAGTAGATACCGCTACGGGAGAGCGAACGGACAATGTGACGGCGGCCCAAAAGGTTCAGCTCGAACCGCGTTCGCTATGGCTGCTGCGCCGAATCTGACTGCGGGGTCCGCGGTTCATTGATGTAGCGGTGCCACTCGTCAGCGGTCAGCTCGCGTCCGGCCGCATGGCGCGCCCACGCGGTCAGAGCGCGCACGCTCAACGGGACACGGCCGCTGGGTTCAGAATCGCCAATGATCACGTAATCACCGCCGTCGTCAATAGCCAAGCGCCGGGCGTTCTTAGGAGCGGCGGATTCACAGGCAAGCGCCCCGGATACCAAATCCCAGACGCGGATTCGGCAATCGTGGCTTAGGGCTGCGGCCAGCTGGCCGCCACCGAGGTCGAGATCTCTGGTGAACCCCGCAGAAGCCAGGCATTCAACGTCCGAAAGATCTTCTACGTGAAGCACGCGGATGTTGTTATCATCGCACGCAACGGCAAGTGCCTGGGCGGCCTCGCTCACTGCCACGGACGTTATCGGCACACCAAGATCTCGGCCACCAACTTTCTCGGCGCGGTCTGCGAGCTGGCAGATAGCAAGCTCACCCGACTCAGTACCGAGGCAAGCAATACCGGCGCGCACGCAGGCAGCCACAACCACAGGCGCCGCCATGGGGATCACCGTGCCGGCGCCGTAGAGGGCCCGGCCGCGCTCATCGACGGCAAACTGGATCTCGGCGTCGCCGAGGAGCCACTGTCCACTTGCACCAGGCCCACGAGACCAGTCGGACAAGGTCAGGCGCTGCCGGGCCCGAGCGAACCCCGCTCCGTCGGTTTCCGTGAGGATTGGAACGATATCTGAGGTCCCCAGGCGATGCAGGCACGTGCGGACCAACCGGTCTGTCTGTGCATCGGCTGAGCGCTGCAGCGCCTCGATCGCGAGAAGCAGGGCAAGAGCAGGATCTTCGGCAGTCTCAGCGCCCCGGGTGAGTGCCTCTGCCTGGCGGCCCCGCTCCCGCTCGAGATCCGCCGCCCGCTCACGGTCAGCGAGAGCCTTGCTAGCGTCCAGAAATCGGCGGTCGCCCGCGCCGAGATCATCAGGGTGCTGACCGGCCCACGGCTCGAATGCCACCAGCCGGGTGCCACGTAGCAGATAGGACTCGTCATGTCCGCCGCGTTCCCAGTCGCTGGCCAGCCGCTCAACCTGCGAGCGTAGCCGCAGCCCTTCTTGGGCATCAAGGATCGCCTGGCGCAACGGCGGCCACTGCCGCAACAGCGCCTCGTGCGCCACCTCCACGGTGCCTTCCCCACCTTCGCGATTGCTGGTCAGCAGGCGGGCGTCGACGAACGCCTGGACGATGGCGTTTCCCGCTGCGGGGAGCTGACGGCGTTCGACGCGTCTTCGAGTTGGCTCGCCTGCTTCATCGATCGTGACAAGCTTCAGCAGTGTGGGCAGAACCAGACCGCCGTGTCCCCGGCGGTGCAGTTCGTCGGTGAGCAGGCCGGCCTGCCGTTGCAGCGAGCCGACCACTCCTCCGAGGGCTTCGTAAGCTTTGGCGGTCACCACCCGTTCCGGGCCGGGACCCGCATCGTGGTATAGCTGCTGCAAGGTCCAGGCGAGCAGCGGGAGGGCGTCACCTCCTGTGGTGTCCTCCACCATCCGCTGGACAAGGCCGGGAGCGAAGTCGAGTCCTGCCCGCTGCGCTGGACGCTGAATGATCTCAGGCAACCGAGCGCGGCTGAGCGGCTCAATCAGCAGAATGTCGTCGATTGCCTCGGCCAAGCCGGCCCGGTCCGGAGCACTGCTGAGAAACTCCGCGCGCAAGGTAGCGATGGCCCACATCGGGCTGTCCTCGCGCAAAGCGCCGCGCAGCAAGGCGAGGAACCGTTCCTGCGCTCGTGGGCCACTACGGGTGACCAGTTCTTCGGCTTGGTCGACCACCAGCAGGACGCTGCGGCCTGCCCCACCCGTGGCCTCGCCGAGTTCGTAACCGAGTTCGATGAGGGACCCGGGTCCCTGATCCAGCCGGTCGAGGAGCCCGGTCCAGGTTCGCTCGTGGCCGGCCACCCGGAACGCCGCTCGGAGGCTATGCGCCAGACTCTGCAAGGGCTGGCGGCCTGGTTGCATCGGCGGAACGACCACCCAGCGGTTGGCGAGCCTTTCCAGCCGCGGCAGCAGCCCAGCACGCAGCAACGATGACTTCCCACTGCCAGATGGACCGGCGATCGCCACGAACCGGCCCGGACCACGCAATAGCGTGCTCGTCAAGAGCTGGATCAGGCGGCCGATTTCCTGCTCGCGCCCAAAGAAGACGGCAGCGTCTTGCCAATCGAATGGCTCGAGCCCCGGAAAAGGCGACCGGGCGGGGTCCCAGGCAAAAGAGTCTTCTGCGCGCAACCCGGCCTGGTGAAGTCCGTCCCGCAGCTGGCCGAAGGCGGTGTCGTCGGCAGTCAGATCAACCCACTGCACATCTTGAAGCAGATCGAGCCATACGGCCGTGTCCAGCCGGACCGGAAACACCGGGTGCCCCAATGAGCGCGCCAGACTCAGCTCAGCGAAGCACCACCTCGACGCCACTGAGTCAGCGCTGGCCAGAAAAATCACACCATCGGTGCGGCGAAGCTGAGCGTATAGTTCGGCTTCCCACCGGCGCCCTGCTGGAATAGCATCTGACGGGTCAAAATCGAGGAAGAGCGCCTGGTAACCGGCGTGCCGCAGCCACTGGTGGAGCCGTTGTGCGGCAGCCTGGTCACGGCTGCTGTGACTAATGAATAGCGACGTCATGACTTCACATTGGACAGATCGTGGGGAACAAGGTCTGCGGCTGGGCACACCGGGTAACGGGCAATGCCATAAGTTTCCCACGACCAGCCGCCGCGAGCACCGAGTTGCGGGCCAGTTACTGGACCCGCCAGCGGCGGGCCAGGCGGGCCGGCTGACCGAGCTGCCGGCGGAGCTGGCCCAGCTCACCAACCTTCGGCACCTGTCTCTCACGGGCAACCGGCTGGCCGAGCTGCCGGCGGAGCTGGCCCAGCTCACCGACATCCACGTCCAGGTCCGGAGCGTCTCGGGCAACCGGCTGACCGAGCGCGAGATCGGCCAACTCGCCGCCCTGCAGGACGACCTGGGGCCGTTGGGCAATCGGTTGGTGGACCGGCTGCTGGGATCTCTGGTCGCCCAGGGCCAGGGACCCAGCCTTAGGCGCGCCTACGTGGACAGCCTGACGGACGCCGAAGCGCGGTACGAGGCCAAGCTGCTGCTGGTCGGCGACCCTGAAGCCGGCAAGAGCTCGCTGATCGCCCGGCTGCGCGGCGAGAGGTTCCTCCCCGGCCGCAGCGCCACCCACGGGATCGAGCTGGGCTGGCTGCAGCTGCAGCATCCGAGCGAGCCGACCACGATCACCCTGCGCACCTGGGACTTCGGCGGCCAGGAGCTGTACCAAGCCACCCAACAGCTGTTCATGACACCGCAGGCGGTGTACCTGCTGGTGTGGGACGCCCGCCGGGGCGACGCCGAGCGGGTCGGCGCCTGGCTACGGCGGATCCGGCTGCTGGTCGGCGACGACGCCCGCGTTATGATCGCCGCCACCCGCGCCGACGAGCACCCCGCTGAGGCCGAACTCGACTATCCCGCTCTGCTCCAGCACTACGGGACGGTGCTAGCTGAGCGACTGTATGAGGTCGATAGTCGCTCCGGGACCGGCCTGGAGTCCCTCCTGGCCGCGCTGGCCGCCGAGGCCGCCAAGCTGCCGCAGATGGGCGAGCAGGTCAGTCGCCGCTGGGTGGCCGCCCGCGACCAGCTCCTCGCCCATCGCGAGCCGCAGCTCTCGTACCAGGCCTGCAAGGAGATCTGCGCCAAGCAGGGGGTCGGGGCCGACCAGGCCGACGCGCTGCTCGGCTTGCTGCACCTACGCGGCCAGCTGCTGCACTACGCTAACGATCCTGACCTGCGCGAGGTCGTGGTGTTGCAGCCGGACTGGCTGACCAGGGCGATCAGCTATGTGCTGGAAGACCTCCCGACCCGGCAGTCCGGCGGCGTGCTGGCCCACGCGCGGCTCCGCGAGGTCTGGCAGGTCTACCCGCCGTCACTGCACCCCTACCTGCTGCGGCTGATGGAGCAGTTCGACGTCTCCTACCGCCTCAGCGACGCCGACCAGCCCAGCAGCCTCGTCGGCCACCTCGTGCCCCACCAACCGCCGACCCTGCCCTGGCAGCTAGACGACCCGCCCGCACGCGGCATCCGCGAGCTCGCCGTGCGCCTGGCGCTCAGCGACGAGACCCCGGGGTTGATGGCCTGGCTGATCGTCCGCCACCACCGCTTCACCACCGGCCTGCACTGGCGCCGCGGGGTGTTCCTGGCGCTGGCCGACGGGTTCGCCTCCCAAGGGCTGCTGGAGTTGGCCGCCGAGGGACGCGAGCTGGCGCTGACCGTGCGCGCCCCCGAACCCAGCTACTTCTTCTTCGTACTGCTGGACGGCGTCCGGCAGCTGCTCCGCGAGCGCTGGCCCGGCCTGGCCTACGATCTGCTGGTACCCTGCCAGCACCGCTACTCCGGCCCCGACCAGCGCCGCTGCCCCGGCCGTTTCCGCCGCGACGTCCTGGTCCAGCTCTACCAGAGTGGCGAGCCAACCCTGCGCTGCCCGGAGTGCGCCACTGTGCAGGACGTGGCCCGCCTGCTGACCGCCGTCGCCGCCGTCCGAGGGCCCGAGCCGGGCGGCACCATCGAGCTTGAAGCGCGGCTCGTCCAGGCGCTCCAGGGCGGGATGCAGCAGGTGCTGCAGGCCGAACTCGCTCCGATCGCCGACCTAGTGGGCAGCATTGACGCCCGCCTCGATGCTGGCCTGACGGAGATCGGCCAGACCGCCCACTTCACCCGGGCCCTGCTGCAGCGGTGGACGATCCGCTACGAAACCACCAGCGGCACGCCGCGGCTGTTCACCCTCACGCCAGTCACCAAGGAAGGCCTGAGCAAGGCGGCAGTCTGGCAGGATCGCTATCAGCTCACCGTATGGTGCGAGCACGACGACAAGCCGCATCCGTGGCCGTCCGCCTGCTACCAGTTCACCCGGCCTAAAGACTGGCTGGTCACCATCGCACCCTACGCGATCGGCGTGCTGCGGCTCCTGCAACTGGCCGCCAAGGTCACCCGGCCGGTCACCCTCTTGGCCGACGTGGATCTCAAGGGCATCAACGACGACCTGGAGGCGATGAGCTCACTCCTCCAGCAACTTCCCCTCCCGCCGCAACCCCGCGGTCCTGCCGATCCAGGCCAGGCTGTCCATCCCGTCCAGGCCGACGGCTCAGAGCTTCGTGCCCTGCGGGCGCTGCTTACCGAGCTGGACCCCAGGCGGACATTCAACGGCATGTACGTCGTGGCGACCTCATCCTGGGATGTCCGGTGGGTCTGCCAGGACCACTACCCGGCCTACAACCCAGGGCCGCCCTCCATCCCCGCATAGGCATCAATCGGCATAGGTATCAATCGCTGCGGTCACAGTACCGGTACCAGCATCAATCGTGGATGCTGGTAGCCGGTCGGCGTCGAGCTTGGCCGGCTCGCCGTCGATGTCGACGGTGTGGGCGCCGTCGAAGTGGACGTTCTCCTGATGGCTGGTCTATAGGTGGGTCAGGATCTCGCCGTCGACCGTTCGGCTGCCGCGGCGATGGCCAGCCCGTAGTACCCCGTGATCTGTGTGGCGACTCGCGGGCGTTCTCTTTCCACGCGGTCACGTGCGCGGGTTTCCACCTGGGGCCACGCCTCGCAGATACGGGTGCCGTGGCCGGAGGGAGCGAGCCGACCGTTGAGCGCGGCCACGCTGCTTGTTCGGTATCAATGCTGCGGATGATCTGGTTGATGGCCGTCATCAGCTTCGCCGGATTCGACCGGACTGGAGCGGCCCGGATTCCCTTCAGCAAGAAGCTACGCGCGGCCTAGCCGGGCCAGGAAACGGTTTCCCGGGGAACAGGCTCTATCGACAGTGAGCGCCGATCCGGTCGGGTGGCCCGGGCACGCAAGAATACCTGATCGGCGGGCGCCAGACGGCGGCGCCAAAGCCGTCATCCCACGCCCTCAGACACAACTAGATGACATGCATCGGGCCGGGCTGAGGTCGCTGGCCGGGTGCTGGAGACCTCCTCAGCTCAGACGCGGGTCACGCGTGACCGCGTAGGTATTTCGCATGGGGGCGCGTGCGCCCCTTCGGAGCTTGAGGAGGTCCCGATGCCCATCGTAGGCGGGCTGGATATCCACCGGAAGCAGCTGACGTCGCGGCGGTGATCTTGGCGGCGTGGTCAGCGTGCTGGCTCATACGCCACCCCCATGCGCTGGAATGCCGACCTGATGGTGGCCGCGACTGCCCGCTGTCCGTCCTCGCGGACCAGCCCGATCTTGGCGGCTGCGTCCGTCAGCGCCTGCCCGGCCGCGCCCGCGTCCAGGTCCCCGTCGGCTACCAGTTCACCCACCCGCAGGCTGGCCCAGAACAGGAGCCGGTTCCGTTCACCGCGTTGCGCGGTGAGAAGGAACTCGATAATCCCGTGCAGCCGGGCCCACGTGGGCGCGCCGCCGTGGCCGGTCACGGTGCCGGTAGCCGGTGCGGGGGGCGGCCCGGCCAGGCCGGCGATCCAGCGGGGGATGACCGGCAGCTGGTCCGGCTCGGCCCAGACCATATACCCGGGTGAACCCGGGCAGGTGCCACGTGTGCGCAGTTCGACTGCCCGGCAGCGCGCCAGCGGGCCCATGCGTACCGGGTGGGCGGGATCGGCCCGGTACCACAGGTGCCACCCGGGAAGGTGCCCGCTGCCGTGGTGGCCGGGTGTGCGCACCGACACGGTGGCGGACAGGTCAGGCAACGTCCCGGCCTCCACCGCCCGGTCGCTCAGCCAGCGCAGCGCGTCGATCATCGGCGTGCCGTCCACCGCCGCGGGGGTATCGATGTCGACCAGGATCAGCTCTCCGTGGCCGAGCAGTTCACCACCCCGGCGGCCAATATGAGCGTCCAGGCCGGGCGTCCAGCGAAGGCCCCGCCGCCCGGTGAGCTGGTAAACGTTGCGCTGCGCCCGGTGGGCGGGCACCGGCAGGCCTGCGGCTGTGAAGGCGCCTGAGCTGACCTGGGCGGGCTCACGCCGGCCGGGTGCCTGCCGGGGCACGAACATCGCGCCGCGCAGCACGGCTGGCACCACGTACTGCCGGGTGTTCATGCTCCCGCTCCCGCCTCCTGGTAGCCACGGTAGGTGCACCGCACAACTACCCAGACTTTCCCGCCGAGGTTATGGTCGCGCCATGCGGCGCATCAGTGGGGTGCTGATCGATATCGATGGCGTGCTGACCGTGTCGTGGAAGCCGCTGGCGGGGGCGGTCCCGGCGCTGCAGCGGCTGCATGAGGTGGGGCTGCCGCTGGCTCTGGTGACCAACACCACCTCGCGGACGCGGGCATCGATCGCGGCGGCGCTGGCGGAGGCCGGCCTTTCGGTCACCCCCCGAGACCATCTCACCGCGCCGGTCATCCCCGCCCGCCAACCTGCCCGGCACTATCCGGGTGGCCGGCGCCTGCCGCTCAACAGCGGGGACATCGGCGAGGATCTGGCGGGAGTGGCGCTCGCCCGGGCGGACGATCCCGCCGTTGACCTGGTGCTGGTCGGCGGCGCTGGCCCGGAGTTCAGCTACCAGGCGCTCAACGCGGCCTTCGGCCATCTGCAGCGCGGGGCCAGGCTGGTCGCCATGCACCGCGGCCTGTACTGGCGCACCAGTCAGGGCCTGCAGCTGGACAGCGGCGCATTTGTCGCGGGCCTGGAACAGGCAGCCGGGACCACCGCGGAGGTGGTGGGCAAACCCGCCCCGGCCTTCTTCGCCGCCGCGCTAGCCCACCTGGGCGCCAGCGCCGCCGGCACGATGATGGTGGGCGACGACATCGAAAACGACGTGCTCGCCGCCCAGCGGCAGGGGCTCACCGGGGTGCTGGTCAAGACCGGCAAGTACCTGTCCCGCACTCTCCGCGCCGCCAGCGGCACACCCGACCACGTCCTCGAGTCCTTCGCCGGCCTGCCAGCACTACTGGACCAGCTGTCATAACCGCCGGGACCCGGCCAGGAGCCGCGATATTGACCGGCCCCGGCGGCTACCGCGCCACGGCTGGCTGCCAGCGCGCACATGCCGGGCTGAGAATGGGCAGGCAAGGCCGGCGCCAGTGTCAGGATGGGCGGGATGGCTGAGGTGAAAGGTACCCGCCAGGCATCGCCGGGTGGCGCGCAGGAGTCAGTGCTTGAGGCGGTCCTGGAGCGGGTGACGTATGCGAACGAGCAGACCGGTTACACGATCGCCCGGGTGGCGACCGAGCGCAGTGGCTCTGACCTGCTGACCGTGGTCGGGCCGCTGGCGGGCGCTCAGGTCGGTGAGAGCCTGCGGCTGAGCGGCCGGTGGACCTCCCATCCCCGGTATGGCCGGCAGTTCGAGGTGCGGTCCTATTCGACCGTGCTGCCAGCGACCATCCAGGGCATCCAGCGCTATCTGGGCTCGGGGCTGATCAAGGGCATCGGCCCGGTGAAGGCCGGGCGGATGGTGGCGCATTCGGCGCTACTGCCCGTGCAGCGGCGCCGGGCGGTAGCAGTCCGGAGCCGACCGTTACCACGCGGCGGACCGTGCCGCCAGGCAGGGCAAGCCATTCGCGCTGTTCATCTGGATTGCCGGGAGCCGGCGGCTGAGCCCGCTCAGTCGCTCCGCCCATGTCCAGCGGGACGGTTCCGGCAGGGACCCCAGTCCCAGCCGATGCCCAGCCGGGGTGCTGCCAAGGTCGTTCATGACCGTCGCTTTCACCGAGGTAGTCACAATTTAATGCCGGCGCACCCCAGGGAAGTGAGACGGCCAGCGCAATGCCCCGTAACACCCCATCAGCCACCCCCGCCGCGCTGCAGTTCGGCGGCCATCGCCGCGACAACTTCCGCGCCCTACGCTGGACTACCCGCCCACGCAACCCCCTCATGGCCCTGAGAAGACCGGCCGGGTCGCAGGCCCCGTGCAGATCACCCCGATCTGCACGCGCGGACTGGTGATCGCTGAGGACCCGCCAACCGCGCCGAACGGCGGTGAGGTGCGGGTTCACGTTTTCGGCTGCTGGTCACGTTCGGTGATGACCCGGGATCTGACTGGCCTGGGCATAGGGTTTCCGGTATGGCGAGGAAGGGTCCGACGGATCAGGACCGCGCTGAGGCTGTTCGCCGGTTCTTGTCCGGCCTGGGGCGAGGCGATGACGTGTTCGCGCTGGCGGCTGCGATCGAGGAGCTGCATCCTCGTCACGACACGTTTCCAGGCGAGGTGTTCATGCGCCTGTCGGCCGACGCGCTCCAGGTGGCCGGCGTCGGGCCGGGCGACCCTATCCCCTATGAGGGATTGCGCGAGAGCCACCTGGGCGAGTGCAAGTTCCGGGGGCGGGAGAACCGCAAGATCCAGTTCGCGATCCTGGCCAGTGCGTCAGCCCGAGGCGGCATCGAGCCAGATCTGCTCGACGAGGTGGCCTGGTGGCAGACTGACGACTTCTGGTGGTACGCATTGGCTGCTGCGGTTGCTGTGATCCGCGCTTGCGCCAGCAGGATGCATCTATCGGTGCCGGCCTTCGTCCAGCAGTTGCCAGCGCGGTGGAAGAGCACCCTGCAGCCGGGTGGTGCAGGGCCAGGCGAGCCTTGACGACGGTACCGCTGTTGCCGCAGCCTTCGCGTCTTCCGCCCCGCTGCTGGCGGCGGGCCGGACCGTGCGGGCAGGGCAGGTGAGCAGGTGATGGCCGATTCGCTGCGGGACCGGGTGATCGCGGCGTGCACTGCTAAGCCGGGATCGGTGGAGGACTACCCGTTCGGCGATGAGGTGGCGGTGCTCAAGGTCGCCGGCAAAATGTTCGCGCTGGTGACATTGGGCCCGGCACCCGGCAGCGTCAGCCTCAAATGCGACCCGGATCTCGCGGTCGGCCTGCGCCGCCGGTATGCCGCGATCACCGCGGGCTACCACCTCAACAAGCGGCATTGGAACACAGTCACGCTAGACGGCTCGGTGCCCGAGGACGAGCTTCTTGACCTGATCGGCCATTCCTACGAGCTGGTGGTGGCCAGCCTGTCTAGAGCCGGACGCGACACGCTGAACAGCTGACCGGCAGTCCGCTGCCGCAGTGAGACGCCGCCAACCAGGACAGCGCCGCTGCGCAGAACAACCAACTCTGGCGCGGGCCCGGACCACAATGCCCGCATCAGGAGGACGCCAATTAGGCGAGTCGGCGCGCACTTTCGGAGCGTCCTGACGCTGGGCACATCGGTACCGACGCCAGTGAATGGTGTTCGGGCAAGGAACTCGTCGATGAGTTGGCCGCCGGTGCTGACGGCGATGTCCAGGCGGTAGCAGGCGAGGCCTGCGTCCATGTTCTGGGGGATGTCGCGTGGGTTGAGGGCCCGGGCGTTTCACGAATCCCCGCGGTGCGCGGCCGGTGCATGCGATTTCCTAGCTCCCTGGAAGTGATCCCGGGGGATCTCACATCTTGCCGGTTGCGGGCGTCTGCTTCATGCAGGACTACGTAGCTGCGAAGGGAGGCATTCAATGACGGCAGAGACTGGCACTGCTGCTGCCAGGCACACGGTGCTCGGGACGCGGCTGGGCGAGCTGACGGTACTCCGGGATGGAGGCTTGCTGACCGGGCTGTACTTTCCGCGGCACTGGCCCAGGCCTGACCGGGCGGCGTTCGGGGCCCGGGACGACCGGGGGTTTGAGGAGTCCGCTCGCCAGCTTGATGAGTACCTCGCTGGCGAGCGGGGCGCTTTCGACCTGCCGATGGAGGCCAGGGGCGCTGAGTTTGACCGGCGTGTGTGGGATCTGCTCATGCGGGTGCCCTACGGGCAGACGACCACTTACGGCGATCTCGCGCGCCGGCTGGGCGGCGGGGCCGATCCCCGGGAGGTCGGGGCCGCGGTGGGCCGGAACCCGCTGTGCATCCTGATCCCCTGTCACCGCGTGCTCGGAAGCACCGGCAAGCTCACCGGCTACGCGGGCGGCCTGCGCCGTAAGCGCGCGCTGCTGGAGATCGAGCAGGCGGGGATCACGCGGGCGCGGCAGGCGCTCGCAGCCGGCCTGCGGTAGGTATCGCGGTTCTGTGGCCGGCGGCCCGGATCCCCGTTCACGGCGGGATCCGGGCCGCCGCCCGTTGATGCGCCCGGCCATTCCGCGGGGGCGGCGGGAAGAATTTTCTGTCCGTCATCTCACGTGCCTGTCCTGGCGTGCGTCTTCGGGGTGAACGCTCCGGAAGGGAGCGACCGGCAAAACCCGCGAGCATGAAGGGACGATCCATGTCGATCGAGGAGAACAAGGCCATCGTCGGGCGCTGGTTCACCGAGTTCTGGGGCAAGGACTTCAACCCGGCCGTTATCGATGAGCTCGCTGCCCCCGATATCCGCTTCGAGTACTCGCTGCACGCCCCGTGCCGCGGCCGGGAGGAGGTGCGCGCTTTCGCAGCCAAGTTCCGCGCGGCATTCCCGGACTTGAATTTCTGGGGCACCGCTGACCTGGTCGCCGAGGGCGACTACGTGGTCGGCCAGTGGGAAGGTGGCGGTACGCACACTGGTGAGGCGTTCGATGACATGCCGGTAGGCTCGCTGCCGCCCGCGACGCGCAAGACGATGCGGCTCACCGGAATCACTATCCTGAAGGTCGAGAACGGCTTCATCACCGAGGAAATCGGCCTCGACGATGGCGTCACGGTACTGCGCCAACTCGGCCTGATCACTGCGGCCTGATCACCGCGGCCTGATCACCGCAGCCTGAGGACGCTGGTCACCAGGCATGCCGTGGCGGGCTTGACCGAACCCGCTGCGGCATGCCTCTGCCGGGCGGACCAAGCGCGCCATAGGCCGCAGGCACGCCCGGCGGAGAATGGATTGTCTCCGCGATCTCACGAAGGCCGGGTGCAGGGGCGTCTACAGGGCATGACAGGAAAGCAGCCGTTCGAGACGGTCGTCACCGAGCACGGGGCGACCGTGCTGCGGGTCTGCCGGGCTGTGCTCGGCCCGGCAGACGCTGACGACGCGTGGTCTGAGACGTTCCTGGCCGCGATGAGGGCATACCCGGACCTGCCGGAAGGCGCGAACGTCGAGGCGTGGCTGGTCACGATCGCCCACCGCAAGGCCATCGACGTCACCCGGGCGGCGGCCCGCCGGGCCATACCTGTCGGCCAGACCCCGGACGAGATGGCAGCGCCGGACGCGGACAGCCCCGGCCACGGCCTGGACAGCGAGCTCGCCGAGGCCGTCGCGAGACTGCCTGCGAAGCAGAAACAGGCGGTCGCCTACCACTACCTGGCCGGGCTGCCCTATGCCGACATCGCCGCCATCGTTGGCGGTACCACGGACGCGGCACGCCGTGCCGCCGCCGACGGCATCGCCGCCCTCCGCTGCGCCTACCCCGGGCGCCACTGGAACGAGAACGAAAGGAGAGGCCTGTGAACACGAATGGCCTGACCCGTGACCTGGTGCGGGCCTTCCCCGCCGGTCCCGGCGACCTGCGTCGGCTGTACGCCCGGCTGACCGCGGCGGCGGAACGGGACGGCATCCTGGACGTCGCCTACACGATCATCGACAGCCCCGTCGGCCCGCTGCTGCTGGCCGCGACCGGGGCCGGCCTTGTCCGGGTCGCCTACGCCACCGAGGACCACGACGCGGTTCTGCAGGCCCTGGCTGACCGGATCAGCCCGCGCATCCTCAGCGCTCCCGCCCGTCTGGACACGGCTGCGCGAGAGCTTGAGGAGTACTTCGCCGGACGGCGGCAGAGCTTCGATCTGCCGCTGGACTGGCGGCTGTCGGCCGGATTCCGGCGCACCGTGCTGAGTCACCTGCCCGAGATCGAATACGGGCACACCGTTAGCTACGCCGTGATCGCCCGGCTGGCCGGCAACCCGAAGGCAGTCCGCGCCGCAGCTACTGCCTGCGCAACCAACCCGCTGCCCGTCGTCGTGCCGTGCCACCGCGTCATCTACTCCGACGGCCGGATCGGCCGCTACCTCGGCGGCCCCGACGCCAAGCGCACCCTGCTCACCTTGGAGACCGCAGCATGAGCCGCGTCAGCACGAAGACAGCACAACCCGCCACGATTCACCGGCCCGACGCAAGCATCAGTCCCGCCGCAACGTGGCGGGAGCGAGTCGAGGCCGCTGACTGGAACGCCGTGCGCGCCGACCTGGATCGGTACGGCTGCGGCCTGATCAGCCAGCGGCTCTCCCCAAAGGATGCGGCCGAGATCGCGGTGCTCTACCCCGAGGACCTGCCCAGCCTCGCCGGCGCCATGGCGGACGGCGGCACCTGGGCGATCAGCCACGGGCGGCTCCAGACCGCCCCGCCACCGCTGGAGACCGCAAGATGACCGCCTCCCGTCCGACACCGGCCGTGGCCGGCGGCCACGACGCGAGCTGGCGCCCGGAGCGGTGCACGTACCGTCCTGGCTGACCGCCGAACAGCAGAGGTCGGCTGGCTGACCGCTTCCGCGAGAGGGGTCGGGCTCGGCCGCAGGCCCTCGCCGATGCCACCAGCGACCCTCGCGCAGGCGGCGACTGCACGCCGCATGCGTCCCGTGCACGTGGGCACCGCACCGCCCTGGCAGCGGGGACGGCAGGGACCTCAGGTTGCTGCGCCGGGAGCTCGCCCATGGCGGACCTGTTGTTCCTCAGCCCCCAGAGCTGACCCGGCTGGCTCGCTGCCCAGCGCAAGGTCGCGGGCGATACCGCTTGCCCAGGCCTCGATCTGTGCCCAGTCGCGGAAGTCACCCTCGGGCAAGATGGCGCGCGCGGCCGGCAGCTGCCGCAGCGCCCGCTCACCCAGCCCGAGCCTGCCCGGGTCCAGCACCCCGAAGAAGACACGGTGGCCGCGGGGAGCAATCGCCTCCCCGAACTCGGCGATCTCCTTGGGCTCGGCCGCAGCCGCCAGATCCTGGCCCTGGGCGTCGGTGGGCTCGGTGCCTAGCGGTCCGCTGCTGAACAGCCACACCGGGCGGCCG
>OFHG01000286.1_pt1 | contig 21533 bp, 22 predicted proteins | sample 1521931 | NCBI WGS metagenome assembly OFHG01 (sample SAMEA2468438, study PRJEB22500) | soil metagenome | biome: Glassland; feature: Farmland; material: Clay | place: Australia | collected 2013-01-31 | depth 0.55 m
TCCATCGCCTACCCCCACGCGCAGTTTGTGGCGGATGCCATATTCCCGGTGGTTCCGGTGACCAAGCAGTCCAACAAGTACTTCATCTACTCCAAGGACAATTTCCGCATGCTGGACGATTCGCGCCGCCCGGGATCGCGCGCCAATGAAATCGATTGGACGCTTTCAACCGATACCTACTTCTGCGAAGGACATGCCCTGGCCCCTGATCGAAGCCGCCATCGCCTCACCGGCCATGCTCGCGGTCGTACCGATGCAGGATTTGTTGGCGCTGGGCACCGAGGCGCGCATGAACACGCCCGGTTCACTGGAAGGCAACTGGGCCTGGCGCATGCGCGCCACGCCGGATGCCTTGCAGCAGGCATGGTTGCGTGCAGTTGAGCTGAACCGGCGTTACGGGCGCGGCTGACTTAGGGCCTGTTGAGGCCCTAACCGCATCGGTCCGGGCGGTAGAACAAGCCCGGATGCAGCTGCCACAGTATCGTCCAACCTCCCTCATACCGCTCCAGGCAGGTCATGGAAGCTGCAGGCAGGTGAAGCGGCTCCCGTTCGGCATCGCCGCAGATCAGCAGCCCGGCCAGCCTTCCCAGGTGCGGCAGATGCCCGACCAGAGCCATGTCCGAATCCAGCGCCGCCAGTCGCCCTGCCCAGGCGGCGGGATCAGCCCCTGGTGCGAGATCGGACATCTCTCGCACATCTCTGACCTGCCAGGCCTCTCCGACCATGGCGGCGGTCTCGGCCGCCCGCAGCTTGCCACTGTGGGCGATAAACCGGGGCCCTGGGCGCTCGAACAGGCTCAGAAACCCGGCAACGCGGGTGACATCCTCCCTGCCCTGCCGGCTCAGGGGCCGGGATGGATTGGTGACCGCATCCTCGGCCTGGCCGTGGCGAATCAGATACAGGCGCATAAGCCCTCCGCAATCAATGGGTGACCTCACCACGAGGCTAGGCCACAATAGGCACTGCGCAAGCAAGGAGATGCCGACACAAGCCATGGTTCACGTCAAAACACCCGAGGAAATCGATCAGATGCGCCCCAGCTGCCACCTGGCGGCCGACGTACTGGTCATGATCGAGCCGCACGTGCAGCCGGGAATCACCACCCAGGAGCTGAATGACATCTGCCATGCCTATATCGTCGAGCATCATGCCTACCCCTCGCCGCTGAACTACCACGGCTTCCCGAAATCGATCTGCACCTCCGTCAACCACGTCGTCTGCCACGGTATCCCGGCAGATAAGAAGCTGCAGGACGGGGATATCGTCAACCTCGATATCACCACCTATCTGGGCGGCTTCCATGGTGATACGAGCAAGACCTTTTATGTCGGCGAACCCAGGCTGAAGGCGCGCAAGGTCACCGAGGTCGCGCGCCAGGCGCTGGAAATCGGTATCGGTATCGTGCGCCCCGGCGCCACGCTCGGCGACATCGGACACGCCATCCAGAGCTATGTCGAATCCGAGCGCTGTTCGGTGGTGCGCGAGTACTGCGGGCACGGCATCGGCCGCGAGTTCCACGAGGATCCGCAGGTGCTGCATTACGGCAGGCCGGGTGAGGGCATGGCGCTGAAAGAAGGCATGGTGTTCACCATCGAGCCGATGGTGAATATCGGCAAGGCGCCGGTGAAGATACTTGGCGACGGCTGGACCGTGGTCACGCGCGACAGGTCGTTGTCCGCCCAGTTCGAGCACACGCTCGCCGTCACCCGGGACGGCTGCGAGGTGCTGACGCTCCCTTCCGCCGTCTAACGCACCCTAGCCCTTCGCGGCCGGCTGCAGCGGATCGTGCAGCTTGGCCAGCTCGCCAGCGAGCACCTGCAGCTCGTTGCCGTCCTGGATCTGGCTGGCACGGTCCAGGTGGCTGGCCAGATGATCGACGACGCTATCGACGCGCAACGAAACCGCCTTGTTGCGCATGTCCTTGAGCAGCAATTGGCGCAGCGTATGCCAAGTCACCTCCAGATCGTTGCGCCGGAACTCCAGCAGGCTGGCATTCCGCTGCGGATCCTCCATGTTCAGCAGCACGATGTCGCGGCTGAGGTAATCCAGCCAGGCGACCGAGCTCTTGATGGTATCGGGAAAATCCTGGTAGCGGATCAGCGAGGCGGTGAGCTGGTTGGCGGCGATGGCACCGCCAATGCCGGAGTGATTGCGGATGGCGATGGACATCTGTCGCATCCACAGATGCATCGTCGCCAGCTCGCGCTCCTTGCGTTCGTTGTAGGGCTTGCGGGAGGCGCGCCGGTGCAGGTCATCGAAGGCATGCCGCATGACCCCAAGCATGTGGTGCGCCGCCTTGAAATCGTTGTGCAGGAACTGGTCGATCACCGATTCGGCCATGGCCTCGATACGGGCCGTCTGCGGGTTCTGCATGGCCACGGCAGGGCTGGCTGCGAATGTGGGCGGGATGGAGAATAAAGCCAGGCTGCCGGCAAGCAGCCATGCCGCGGAAGGGATACGGCGCATCATCGAACAGGCCTCCTTGCATCAAAGGATCATCGCCGCCGATCACCCCGGTCCCCTCCGATATCGGCCCATGGAACATACGGATTTTCGCCTGCGCGTAAAGTCGCCAGAAGGGTAAAATCAACGCCGCCGGTGCACATCTTCGGCGTGAAGTAGCTCCAGGAACCGGCGGCGGGATATCCTGGTTGCGCCGAGGCTTTCGAGATGCGGGGTATGGAACTGGCAGTCGATCAGCCGCAAGTCCCCGGTCCGGGCACGCTGCACCAGGCAGGCCAGGGCGATCTTCGAGGCGTCCGTACGCCGGTGGAACATCGACTCGGCAAAGAACACGCCACCCAGCAACACCCCGTACAGTCCCCCGGCCAGCTCGTCCCCGAACCACACCTCCACCGAATGTGCATGGCCCAACGCGTGCAGCCCGCGGTAGGCCTCGATCATCTCCGGCAGCAGCCAGGTGCCGTTACCCTCCCCGCGCGGCTCGGCACAGGCACGGATGACGGCATCGAAATCCTCGTCCCAGGAACAGCGCCATTCCGGCTGGCGCATGCGCCGGGCCAGCCGCCGGGAGCAATGGAAATCGTCGGGAAACAACACCACACGCGGATCGGGGGACCACCACAGGATGGGGGTGCGTTCGTCGTACCAGGGAAAGATGCCCTGGCTATAGGCGCTGATCAGGGTTTCCGGCTCGAGATTGCCGCCGGCGGCCAACAGGCCGTCCTCGTTCGCCGTCTCCGGGTCCGGGAACATAATCATGGTTGGAATCTAACCGATATTCCGCTTGTCCGCAGGGCGTGGCATCAGCCCCGGGCGAGCGTCCCCGCCCAACGAGCCGAGGCCTGGCGCAGCAGCGGGACGGCCTGATCCATGGCCGTTTCGACCGACATGGCTTGTGGACATGCCGGAATGATGGCGTCGAAATGCCCGGCCAGCAGTGGCGCATCCGTGACATCACCGGAGATCAGTGCCACCGGCACGCCTCGTTTGCGCGCCAGCGCCGCCACCTGTAGGGGCAGCTTGCCGGCCAGCGTCTGCGCATCGCTCCTGCCCTCGCCCGTCACCACCCAGTCCACGCCCTTCAGCCTTTGCGCCAGACCGGCCCTGTCGATCACGTAGCCGGCCCCGGGCACCAGCCGCCCACCGAGCAGGGCAAGCGCGAAGCCGAGGCCACCGGCGGCGCCGCTGCCCGGCAGCGTCCCGACAGACACGCCTAGGGCTGCCTCGGCCAGGGATGCGAATCGTGCCATGGCTTCGTCGACGGATACGCGCATCTCTGCGGACAGGCCCTTCTGCGGCCCGAAGGTGAGGGTGGCACCCTCGGGCCCGCACAGCGGCGCATCGACATCGCAGAGGATCGTCATATCGCAATCTGCAAGGCGCGGATCCATGACCGAGGCGTCCAGCGCTGCCACCGTGCATAGCCCGCGCAGGTCGGGGTTGACCGGCCTACCCTGCGCATCCAGTGCCTCCAGGCCAAGGGCGATGAGCATACCCAGCCCGGCGTCGTTGGTGGCCGAACCGCCCAGACCTATGATGAAGCGACGGATGCCTGCATCGAGCCGCTTGCGTATGGCCTCGCCCAGCGCCCCGCTGCCGCGCGCCATGATGTCACGCGCCTGCATCGCAGGCAGCGTCAGGCCAAGGCAGCGTGCCGATTCGATCAGCGCTGTTTCTCGACCATCATCGTCGATATAAACTATGTATTTTTCATGACTTCCATGATTATACTTATGCGATACATAAGGAATGAGCACATCCAGTGTGCCCTCGCCGCCATCGGCCAGCGGTAGCATGTCGATCTCGATTTCGGGGATCGCCTTGCGGATGCCCGCAGCCATGGCCTGGGCCGCCTGCATGGCGCTCAACGATCCCTTGAAGGCGTCCGGGGCGATGAGGATGCGCATCAGGCGCCGTCGAAGAAGGCCTGCACGTCCGAGATCGCCGCCGTCACGGGGGCGGCGGGAAGATTGCGCACGATCTCGCGTCCGTAGAACTTGCCGTAGATGCGGGAATCGAGCAGGGCGATGACGCCGCGATCCTCCTGCTTGCGGATCAGCCGCCCCACGCCCTGGCGCAGCACGGCGATAGCCTCCGGCATCTGGATATCGCGAAAGCCGTTGCCCCCCTGCTCCTCGCAGCGGCGCACCCTGGCCGCCAGCAAGGGATCGTTCGGCGGCGCAAACGGGATCTTGTCGATGATGACCAGCGACAGGGTCTCGCCCGGCACGTCCACCCCCTCCCAGAAGCTGCGCGTGCCGCACAATACCGAATGCGTATCCTCGCGAAAGGCCTCGAGGATGGCGTCCCGGCTGCCGCTCTGCCCCTGCGTCAGCACCCGCCACGGCAGCCGCGCCTCCAGTTCCGGGGCGATGCGCCGCAGCATCTGGTAGGAGGTGAACAGTACGAAGGCGCGGCCGCGCGATGCCTCGAGCAGGGTCACGATCGCCTCGAGCAGGCGGGAAACGCCCTCGGGACTACGCGCATCGGGAAGCCCTCTGGGGATATAGGTCAGCGCCTGGCGGCGATAATCGAACGGAGACGGATGGTGGCTGGTATCGGCATCCGGCAGGCCCAGGCGCTCCTGGGCATAAGCGAAGGATCCGGATACGCGCAATGTGGCCGACAGCAGGGCGAAGGACGCCGGCCGCGTCCACAGGTGCGTGGCCAGCACCGGCCCGGTTTCGACCGGGGCCAGCACATGCCTTTTCGCCTCCCCTTCGCCCTCCGTCCAGGCCACATGCCCCTCGGGCGGGCTATCGATGGCCTCCAGATCACCGGCGATCTGCGCCGCCCGCTCGCCCAGGCGCGTCATGGCCTCGCTGCGATCGCTGCGGGACGCGGCCAGGTCACACAGTGGCTGCCAGGACCCCACCAGTGCCTGAATCGACTGCTGCGGCCAGGCATCGATCAGCATGCGCCCGAGGCGTAACACCTCGACCTTCAACGTATGCTCGTCGCCCAGGGCCTCCAGCTCGGCCTGCATATCGTTCAGCCACTGGATCAGGCGCAGGCGCGACATCTGCGCCCCGAAATGCTGGCAGGCAAGCGCAGGCAGGCTATGCACCTCGTCGATGACATGGGCATCGAACAGCGGCAGCACCTCGCCGAACTCCCCAGCCTTCAGCGCCGCGTCCGCCAGCAGCAGGCTGTGGTTGGACACGACGATATCCGCCTCCTGTGCCCGTGCCCGTGCCTGCATCAGCGGGCAATCGTTCCAGTCCGGACAGCGGTTGCCGACGCACTGCTCGGCGGTGGCCGTGACCATGCCGCCGATGCCGTTCTCGAAGGCATCGAAGGGCAGGCCTGCCAGATCGCCGTCGCGTGATTTGTGCGACCAGTCCATCACAAGCCCCAGCCAGCGGCGCTGCCCCGCCTCCATCCTCGGCAGCGCCATGTGCCGCTTCAGGCGGAACGGACACAGGTAATTGGCGCGCCCCTTCAGCAGGGCCACATGCCGGCGCGTATCCAGCGCCCGCATCACCGCCGGGATGTCACGGTGCATTAATTGGTCCTGCAGCGCTCGCGTATGCGTGGAGATCAGCGTCTTGCCGCCGAAGCGCAGGGCCGGCACCAGATAGGCCAGTGTCTTGCCGATGCCGGTCTCGGCCTCGGCCAGCAGGATCTTGCCCGTATCGACCGCTCCGGCGATCTCGGTGGCCAGCGCCACCTGCCCGGCGCGGTGCACATAGCCGGGGAAGGCCGAGGCCAGCCGGGACTCGGCCGCGAAATCCGCCTGCACGCGCCTCGCCAAATCGGACGCCTGGGCTTCGGGCAGGCTCAAATCAGGGTTTCAGCGGATGCAGGCATGCGTAAGCGCCGCGATCGCCGACGGCCGCCACATGGGCATCGAGCCGCCCGCAGTCGTCCTGGGCATGGGCACAGCGCAAGCGGAAGGCGCAGCCCGTAGCGGCCACCCCTTCCTTATCACGCACATACATGGCGGGATCGCCGTCACGTTGGGAAGGATGGGCGATGGGCCGTGCCGCCAGCAGGCTGGCCGTATACGGATGCCGGGCGGCGGCGAAAAGCTCGGAGGCCCTGGCATGCTCGACGATACGTCCGGCGAACATCACGGCCACGCGATCGGCGATATGACGCACGACGGCGAGGTCGTGGGAGATGAACAGATAGGACAGCCCGAACTCGCGCTGCAGATCCCGCAGCAGGTTCAGGATCTGCGCCTGCACCGACACGTCGAGCGCCGACACCGGTTCGTCGAGTACCAGCACCTTGGGCTGCACGACCAGGGCGCGGGCGATACCGACGCGCTGGCGCTGGCCGCCGGAGAACTGGTGCGGATAGCGATCCATGACCTCCGAGTCCAGGCCGCAGCGGGCCAGCATCTGGGCTGCCAGATCGCGTCGCTGGCCGGCGGACAGCTCCGGCCGATGCACGCGTAGGCCCTCCCCGACCGTCTCGGCGATGCGCATGCGCGGATTCAGCGAGGCAAACGGATCCTGGAACACCATCTGCATATGCCGGCGCATGCGGCGCAGCCTATGGCCGGACAGGGCCGTGAAATCCTCGTCCATCAGCTCCACGCGCCCGGCATCCGGCTCGATCAGGCGCATGATCAGGCGCGCCGTCGTCGATTTCCCGCTTCCCGATTCCCCGACGATGGCCAGCGTCTCACCCTCACCGAGCGCAAGGTGCACATCATCGACGGCAGGCATCGCCGTACTGGAGACCCTGCCCCAGAAACCGGTGCGGCCGAAGGTCTTCTTCAGGTCGCGGGCGACGAGCAGGCTCATGCGGGAATCCCGTCGTCCGCGATGGCCGCCACGCGCACGCAGCGCGCCTCATGGGCCCCGTCGCGCCAGGCGTCATGCGCCACCGGCTGCCCACAGATGCCCTCGGCCCAGCGGCAGCGGGGAGCGAAGCGGCACCCTTGCGGCCAGCGACCGGGGCCGGGCACATTGCCGGCGATCACCGGCAGCGGGGATCCCGGCTCGGAGGCGGCGGGACGACAACCCATCAGCGCCCGCGTATACGGATGTGCCGGCCGGTCGAACAGCTGGGCCACTGGACCTGCCTCGACGATCTGGCCGGCGTACATCACCGCCACATCGTCAGCGAGCTCGGCCACCAGGCCGAAATCGTGCGTGACCAACAGCATGCCCAGGCCTCGCTCGCGCTGCAGGCCGCGAAGCAGCCGGATGATGCGCTTCTGCACCGATACGTCGAGCGCCGTCGTCGGCTCGTCGGCGATGATGTAATCGGGATCGGCACTCATGGCCATGGCGATCAGCACGCGCTGGCGCATGCCGCCGGACAGCTCGTCCGGATAACGGGAAAGCAGCCCCTCGGCATCCTCCAGGCCCACGTCCTGCAACAACTGCACGGCCCGGGACCGCGCTCCCGCCTTGTCGAGGTTCAGGTGCAGGCGGATCACCTCCGTGATCTGTGAGCCGATCGAGAATACGGGATTCAGCGCTGTCATCGGCTCCTGGAACACCATGGCCACACGCCCGCCGCGCATATGGCGCAGCGGCAGGTCATGCATGGCGAACACGTCCTCGCCGTCCAGCAGCACGGTACCGCCGGTGTGCGCGATGCCCTGATGCTCGCCCAGGCGCAGGATGGCCTGGGCGGTCAACGTCTTGCCGCATCCGGATTCGCCGACCAGGCTCAGCACCCTGCCCGGCTGTAGGGTAAAGGACACATCCGATACCGCCGCCACCGGCCCCTGGGACGATGGCACGGCGAGGGAAAGCTGGCGCACTTCGAGCATGGCCGGAGTGTGACGCAAGCCCTTCCCGCTTTCCAGTTTCCAGAATGCAAAGGGCCGCGGCATTGCCGCGGCCCCTATACCGCCGCTTGGACGGTCTATTGCACCTCGATGTTCTTCGGCTTGGCCGTATCCGTTTTCGGCAGGCGCACCTCCAGCACGCCATCCTCAAGCCGCGCCTGTACCTTGCCGACGTCGACATGCGAGGGCAGGCTGAAGCTGCGCGAGAAGCTGCCGTACGAGCGCTCGATGCGATGCACGTTCTCTTCCTTGACGTCCTTCGCATAATTGCGCTCGCCCGAGATGGTCAGCACGCCGTCCTTGACGTCGACCTTCACATCCTTCTTGTCGATGCCGGGCACCTCCGCGTTGACGACGATGGCGTCATCCGTCTCGCGGATATCCACGGCCGGCAGCCAGTGGCCTTCCTCCATGCCCAATGCCAGGTTCGAGTCGTCCAACACCCGGCTCAGGTGTCGCTGCATGCCTTCCAGTTCCCGCCACGGGGACCAACGGATCATTGCCATTGCAAACCTCCTGCTATCCGTAAATTCTTCGGGGACATACCCCACGCATGGTTATATAGGGAACGGCAGCATGGGTTTCAAGGTCAAATGGGCGATTTCGCACACCTATTGAAGCGAATGTCGCTGGGCAGCTCCCGTCAAGCAGGTATGCTATAAAGCGTATATCCAATCGAGTGCCTTAGAGGCAAAAGGAGGTAATATCATGTCCGAACGAGCGCCATCCACACCCACCCCGGTGCGCGCCGCCACCACGGAGGCCGGCTACCGCGACGAAATCGATAGGCTGAAGACCGATATCGGCAAGCTGCAATCGGACGTCTCCGAGCTCGTGACCCTGCTGAAGTCCTCGGCGACCACCAAGGGCTCGGACATCAAGGGCAAGGTCAGTGACGAGGCGGGACAATTGTTCGACCAGTTTATGGAAAAGCTGGACGAGGGCGTCAGCCGCGGCAAGAAGACCGTGGACGAGGTCGGCGAGCAGATCGGGGAGCATCCGGTCGGCACGCTGTTTATCACCTTCAGCCTTGGCTATATCCTTGCCAAGATCATGGAACGGGGGGGAGGCTCTGGGAAGTCTAACTGACATCGTCATCGCCCTGACCGACCTGGCGGAGGCCGAGGGCCGCGCCCTCAGGCGCGCCGTCTACCGTACCGGCTGGGGCCTGGCCTGCATGCTGGTCATGGGCCTGCTGGTCGCCGCCGGCCTCGGCCTGTGCCTGTGGGCCGGCTACCAGTATCTGGCCGGCCAGTTGGGGTATATCGAAGCAGCGCTGCTGGCCGGGACGGCGGCGCTGCTGCTGGCGGGAGGATTCGCATGGCTGGCGATCCGGCTCGGCCGCTAACCACCGAGGAGGCCAAGGCGCGGCTCAGGGAGGTCAGCCGCGAGATCGGCCTGCGTGCCTGGGTGCACCACAGCCCATGGGGCTTCATGGCCCTGGCGTTGGGCGGCGGCTACCTGGCCGGGCGCCTGCCTGTGGTGCGCACCTCGCTGCTGTGGGCCATGGCCCGTACCATCCTCACCCTATCGGGCAAGTAAGCGCTACCTATCCGGTGAGCGCGGCATGGATGATCGCCGCCGCCTCGTTCTCCCCACCGGCCGTGCACGGTGGATAAGGCCGGTTGGCATTGACGGCGGCCCGTAATGCCCCGCTCCAATCCCCGGCCTGAAATGCGCGTCGCCCCAGCTCACACGCGGGGGCGTTGGCCACGAGCCAGTCCCGCAGGTACGGATATTCAGGAAAGGCCGTGCGCGGCACGTAGACCAGCGGCCTTGCCTCCATCCAGGCTTCACTGAGGATGCCATAGCCCGGCTTGCAGACGATGGCGTCCGAGGCCCGGATCAAGTCCAGCATTCCCAGCCCATCCGGCGCGGCCTGTACATTGGCCGGTAGTTTCGATGCAGGCGGCGAAGGCATGATGAAACGCCAGTCGCGCAGCTCCGCCAGCGCCTCGAGGTGGAATGCCGGCACGGTGCTGCCACCGAACATGATCAGCGCCAGCCTGTCGTCATCCGCATAGCCCAGACGTTGGCGCAGCATTTGTCGGGGAAGCTCGCTCCGGCCGGCAATCAGGCCGATGGAACGCTGCCTCGGGAAACTCGGTGTCGGCATGTCCAGGGGAAGCTTTAGCAGCAGGCTACAGCTGCGGTGCGCCGCGAGGATCTGATCGAGACTGAAGTGACGGCTGGGAAACAGCGGGGCGTAGATGGCATGCCAGTCGATGCTGGCGATGCCGATCGACGGCACGCCTGCCTCCACCGCCGCGGCAAACGCCAGCGGCGCGATATTGGACAGAACCAGATCGGCACCGACATGGCGCAGGAACCTGGCCTCCTCATCCACCCTTTCGTGCCAATTCCGATGAAATTGCTCGACCGCCGCGATGGTGGCCGGAAAGTCCTCGTCCGCCGCATCGCGCTGGATCACACCGACATCGACTTGCCCCGGCACGACCTCGAAGGGGAAACCGCTGCGTGCTTCCAGGATCGGCCCGGCCAGGCCTGTGCGCAGCACGATGCGGATGTCCGCGTCGCGCGCATGCAGTGCCCGCAGTACCGGCGACGTCTGCGCCCAGTGACCGAAACCGTGGGCGCTGATATAGGCCACGATCGTTTTCATCAGCGCATTATGCGAGATGGAACGGCAGATGACACCCTGTTCGCATCATGCATTTCCTGCCTATCCCAAGGGATGATCGTACCTGGATTGGCCGTATGTGTTCCCGGTCATGCCGCGGGCTGAGCTTGCTCCTTCTTGGTGCCTGCAGCCAGGTTCTTCAGGAAATCGGATACCATGACATCCAGATGGCCCAGGGAAGCCTTGATCTCGTCCGATGCACCGATCAAGGATGAAGAGGAACGGCCCGTTGCCGATGCCGCCTCGGCGACATCGGTGACGCCGTTGGAAACCTCTTCCACGCTCATCGATACGGACTGGATGCTCGAGGATATCTCCTGTGCAGCCCGCGCCTGTTCCTCCGCAGCCATCGCGATCGAGCCATTGATTTCGTTGATGTTGTTGATGACCTCATTGATATTCTTCATCGATTCGACACCGCTCGTCGCATGTCGGCGAAGGTTGTCGATGATCGTGGCAATGTGGTCGGTTGCCTGCGAGGTCTCATTGGCCAGGCTCTTGACCTCACTGGCCACCACCGCGAAACCGGCTCCGCGCTCCCCGGCACGAGCCGCCTCGATCGAGGCGTTCAGCGACAGTAGGTTGGTCTGCTCGGCGATCTTGGAGATCACCTCCACGACCTCGCCGATGTCCTGGCTGGCCTTGCGCAATTCTTCCATCATGGCGATGGTCTTGGTACCAGCAGTGCGAGCCGCCTCGCTGATCTCCTGCGCCTCCTTGGTCTGCTCATGCACCGTGGCGATGGATACGCTCAGCTCCTCGGCGGCGGCAGCCACCGTGCTGGCACCATTCGCGGCCTGCCGGGAACCGTTCATCAACACCTCGGTCTGGCGATGCGACTCCTCCGCACTCGCGGCCACCCCCTGGGTTTCACCGTACATCGCATCGGTCAGCCTCAGCACCTTCTGCACCTCGGAGCCGACACCGTTGCGGAAGCTTGCCTCCAGCGCCTTCTTCTCGGTGATGTCTTCCCAGGTCACCAGCACATGGGTCCATGCCCCGGCCACGTTTGTAATGGCGCTCGCCGTGAACTGGATATGATGTCCGGAGGCCACGAACGATGCCGTCATCGGGAACGACGCTTCGCTGCGGATCATGGCGCGCTGATGCGCCGGGTTCTTGTGGAACAGATCGATATTCTTGCCCTTGATGGCGCTGACGGGGCAGGGCAAGGCATCCGCGATCTCGGTCATCAGCGCCGTGAAGGCGCCGTTGACGTATTCGATGATGCCGTCCTTGGTGGCAAGGGCGACCGGGACGATCATGTCGTTGATGGATTGGCGCATGATATGCGCATCCTTGGCATCGTCCATAAAGGAGCCCATATACCGACCGAGCTCCTTCAGTACGCCCCCGGCCTTGATCTTGCTCAAGTCCACATGGCTATCCCCGGTTGCGAGCATGCCCTGGGCGGCATCGGAGATCATCTTCAACGGACGCATGTACACGCGAATGATCAGGAAGCTGACGAGAATGATCAAAAGCGCCATCGTCGTACCGATCGCCATGCTCAGATGAACGCGCGTCTTTCCGATCTTCTTCGACAGCAGCACGGATTTGGCGACGATCTCGCTCGATTTTTCCGCAAAGATCGAGGCCAGGGGCTCGATGTGCTGCAGGGCCTTGTCGGCGGAATCATGCGTGGATGCGTTGAGGAATAGCGACTGTTTGAAGGAAACCAGCGGGTGTTGGCGCAAGCCATCGTGCACGGCGTGATTCCAACGGGTCAGCTCATGAATGCCTTGTTTCAGGTTCGCATCGCTGATGCCGTAGGCCTGCGCCGTCTGGGACATGGCGGTGATGAAATGGACCGCCCTGGTGTTGTCGTCGTCGATCTTCTGCAGATAGCCGTCGACGACCGCCTTGTGACCGATGCCATCGAGCAAAAGGGCCTTCCAGTCGCTGATCTCCTGTTTGAAGGCGTCCACGGCACCCTTGCCCTGGTTGGCCGCCTTGACCAGGTCCGCGTCCTTCCTGGCCATGATCCGATTCTCGGCGCTCATGCCCTTGATGATGTGGATGGCGGTCATCTTGATCGCCACGACGCCGAATATGGCCAGTGCAAGGATCAGGATCACCTGCGCCCTGATCGTCAACGTGGATTGGATCTTGTCGATCGATGCTATCTTCATGTTCATGTCGGCCTGAAGCCATCGGCGCGTCAGACGTTCCCCCCTATTGTCGTCCTATTCCTACCTCCACTATCGGCTAGGATATCCGATGTGTTCAATGCCAAATGATCATATGTCCATAACCTGATCGGATGGGCGCAGGGTAGCCTATAGAGCGTCGATGACCTTGGCCGCTTAGCGACCATGACGATTTCCGGTATGAAACGACGGGTTATGCGACCGGCGAAGTTCGGCCAGTGGCGGACATTTTCCCCTTGAGTGCGTAATTATTCAGCATTGGATACGTTCTATCAGGTGTCATGATGCTTGTGGCCATCGCTAACTGGTGGTTATAGGAGGGTTAAAATGGTAGGTGTATTTGAGTTTGCTCTGGTGATCGTGGCAATTCTCGCTTGCTTCGTTTTCCTCTCGAAAATCACAGCATAAAGCAAGACCATGCGCTAAATGGATCATAAGCGAGAACCATAAGGCCAGCAGACGTCTGCAACTGGCCCAGGCTGTGTCAAAATGTTAGTTCTGGTATGATGAAAGCATCCTAGGTACTGGGGCCTTTTCATGAAGCGCTTCATTGAGGGCCAGAGCCGAACACAGGGCACGTTGCTGCCGGAGACGATCGACGATTACGTTGAGGAAACGAACCCGGTTCGGATCATCGACGTGTTTGTCGACGAGCTGAATCTGGGGGCGCTGGGCTTTGATGGCGTGAACCCGGCGGATACGGGCAGGCCGGCGTATCACCCAGCCTTGCTGCTGAAACTGTACATCTATGGGTATCTGAACCGCATCCAGTCCAGCCGCAGGCTGGAGCGGGAAGCGCAGCGCAATATCGAACTGATGTGGCTTCTCGGCCGCCTGGCTCCGGACTTCAAGACCATCGCCAACTTCCGCAAGGACAATGGGACGGGCATCCGTGGTGTGTGCCGTCAGTTCGTGGTGCTGTGCCGTGATCTGGGATTGTTTGCCGACGCCCTGGTAGCGATCGACGGCAGCAAGTTCAAGGCGGTGAACAACCGGGACAGGAATTACACCAGTGCCAAGCTGAAGTGCCGCATGCAGGAGATCGAGGCCAGCATCGAGCGCTACCTGACCGCCATGGACAGCGCCGACCGGCAGGAACCGGAGGTTGCCCAGGCCAGGAAGGAGCGGTTGCAGGACAAGGTCTCGGCACTGCGCTTGCGGATGAAGGAACTAAAGGCGGTCGAGGAGCAACTCAAGGATGCGCCGGACGAGCAAATCTCGCTGACCGATCCGGATGCCCGGTCCATGAAGAGCCGTGGCGAAGGGGTTGTGGGCTACAACGTCCAGTCTGCGGTGGACACGAAGCATCGCCTGATCGTGGCCCATGAGGTGATCAACACCGGCAGCGACAGGGACCAGTTGAACGTCATGGCCAGACGAGCACGTGAGGCCATGGGTGTCCCGGCTCTGACGGCTGTTGCCGACCGGGGCTACTTCAAGAGCGAGGAGATCCTGGCCTGCCATGAGGCCGGCATCAATGCCATGGTGCCGAAATCCGTCACCTCCAAGGCAAGGCACGACAAGCGCTTTGACCGATCCGACTTCGTCTACGACGCCAGGAAGGATGAATACATCTGCCCTGCCGGGGATCGGTTGATCTGGCGCTTTGCCCGTGTCGAGAACGGACTGAAGCTGCATCGCTACTGGAGCTCGAACTGCCAGCAGTGCCGGATCAAGGACATGTGCACGCCCAGCCCGCAGCGGCGGATCAGCCGCTGGGAGCATGAGGAAGTGCTAGAGGCCATGCAGGCTCGCATGGATCTGTCCCCCGACTGCATGCGCATCCGGCGCGAGACCGTCGAGCACCCATTCGGAACCCTCAAGGCATGGATGGGGCATACACACTTCCTGACCAGGACGCTTGATCGGGTCCGAACGGAGATGAGCCTCCACGTTCTGGCTTACAACATGAAGCGGCTGATCAACATCATGGGCGTTGAGGGGTTCATGGCAGCGCTGAAGGCTTGATCCTGGTCTGCGCTTTTGCGCGGAATTACCCCCCAAAGCCAGGTTAGGGTAGCCGGAACTGATCAGACCTCAGCTCGCGGCGACGTTTTTACACGGTCTGGGCCGGAGTCTGCCGTTCGAATAGCCTGTACTGACGGTCGTGTATATTGGCGTTCCATAGCAGCCGAGAACCCACCAGAAAGAGACGGGCCTCAGGCGTCGGGCTTCAGCCTTTGCAACTCGTCGCGGTGGGCCGCGGCATCCTCAAAGCGCAGATCGGCGGCGGCCTCGAGCATCAGCCGCTCCAGCTCCTGCACGCGTGCATGGCGCGCCTCCGCCGTCAGGGGTGCCGGCTCGGCGATCTCAGGGATATGGCCATAATCAAACTCGTAGACCGAGCCCAGGATGTCCTGGATCTCCTTCTTGATGGTCTGCGGCGTGATGCCGTGCTCGGCGTTGTAGGCCAGCTGCTTGGCACGCCGCCGCTCCGTCTCGTCGATGGCTCTGTGCATGGAGTTGGTGATTTTGTCGGCGTACAGGATCACATGGCCCTCGACGTTGCGCGCCGCACGGCCGATGGTCTGGATCAGCGAGCGCTCGCTGCGCAAAAAACCCTCCTTATCGGCATCGAAGATAGCCACCAGTGCCACCTCCGGCAGGTCGAGCCCCTCCCTGAGCAGGTTGATGCCGATGAGGATATCGAAGGTACCGAGGCGAAGGTCGCGCAGAATCTCCATGCGCTCGACCGTATCGATGTCCGAATGCAGATAGCGCACCTTCATGCCCAGATTGTTCAGATACTCGCTCAGGTCCTCGGCCATGCGCTTGGTCAGGCAGGTGGCGAGCACGCGCAGGCCCCGATCCACCTCGATCTTGGCCGCCGACACGAAATCGTCGACCTGACTCGTGGCGGGGCGCACCTCGATCTCCGGATCGACCAGGCCCGTCGGACGAATCACCTGCTCGACGAAGGCACCGTGCGTCTTTTGCATCTCGTACGGGCCCGGTGTGGCCGACACATAGATGGTCTGAGGCACCACGGCCTCGAACTCGTGGAATTGCAGCGGCCGGTTGTCCAGGGCGCTGGGCAGGCGAAAGCCGAAATCGACCAGGGTCTGTTTGCGCGAGCGGTCGCCCTTGTACATGCCGCCGATCTGCGGGATGGTCACATGCGACTCGTCGATGACCACCAACGCGTTGTTCGGCAGGTAGTCGAGCAGCGTCGGCGGTGCCTCGCCCGGGGCGCGCCCGGTCAGATGACGCGAATAGTTCTCGATGCCGGTGCAGTAGCCGACCTCCTGAATCATCTCCAGATCGAACACCGTGCGCTGCTCCAGGCGCTGCGCCTCCACCAGCTTGTTCCGGTCGTGCAGTTCGGCCAGGCGTTCGGCCAGCTCCGCCTTGATCGCCTCCATGGCACGCAGCAGCTGCTCGCGCGGTGTCACGTAATGGCTCTTCGGGAAGATGGTGTATTTGTGCAAGGATTCGATACGCTTGCCGGTCAGCGGGTCGAAGCTGGAGATCGCATCGACATCGTCGCCGAAGAACTCGACGCGGATGGCGAAATCCTCGGCATGCGCCGGGAAGACCTCCAGCACATCGCCGCGCACGCGGAAGGTGCCGCGGTGGAAGTCCACATCGTTGCGCTCGTACTGCAGCTCCACGAGCTTGTTCACGGCCGCGCGCTGGTCCTGGGCACGGCCGACCTCGAAATACTGCAGCATGTTCGCGTAGGCCTCGGGGCTGCCCAGGCCATAGATGCAGGAAACCGAGGCCACGATCAGCACGTCCTCGCGCTCGAGCAGCGCCCGGGTCGCGGCATGGCGCATGCGGTCGATATGCTCGTTGATCGACGAATCCTTCTCGATATAGGTATCCGACGAGGGTACATAGGCCTCGGGCTGGTAATAGTCGTAGTAGGACACGAAATACTCGACGGCGTTATCCGGAAAGAACTGCTTGAACTCGCCGTACAGCTGGGCCGCCAGGGTCTTGTTCGGGGCCAAGACCAGCGTCGGCTTCTGCACCTCGGCGACGACGCAGGCGATGGTGTAGGTCTTGCCGGAACCGGTGACGCCGAGCAGCGTCTGGTGCCTCTCCCCCTGCCGGATGCCGGCCACCAGTTGGCGGATGGCCTCGGGCTGGTCGCCCTGCGGGGTGAAATCGCCTGCCAGTTCGAATCGCATGCACCGAAGCCTAGGCATCCTACCCGGCGATGCCAGCGCTTTTGCACACGCTGCACGCGCCCCTTTCCTTGCGCCGTGCGCCTGCTACCATGCGCCGCAATTCGCGAGGTACCCCATGTCCAGAAATCTGCGCAATATTGCCATTATCGCCCACGTCGACCACGGCAAAACCACCCTGGTGGACGAACTGCTGAAGCAGTCCGGTACCTTTGACGCCCGTGAAGAGGTCAATGAGCGCGTCATGGACTCCAACGATATCGAACGCGAGCGCGGTATCACCATTCTGGCCAAGAACACCTCCATCCATTACGGCGACACGCTGATCAATATCGTCGACACGCCGGGACACGCCGATTTCGGCGGCGAGGTGGAGCGCATCCTGAACATGGTCGACGGCGTTCTGCTGCTGGTCGATGCCCGCGAAGGCCCTATGCCGCAGACCAAGTTCGTCACCTCCAAGGCGCTGGCGCTCGGTCTGAAGCCGATCGTCGTAGTCAACAAGATCGACCGCGAGGGCTCCGACCCGGATGCCGTCGTCGACGCCACCTTCGACCTCTTCGCCGCACTTGGCGCCAGTGACGAGCAGCTTGACTTCCCCGTCGTCTACGCCTCGGCCAAGAACGGCTACGCCAAGATGGACCTGGCCGAGGAAACCGACAATCTGGAGTGCCTGTTCCATACCATTCTGGAGAAGGTCTCCCCTCCCGAGGGCGATCCGGGCGCGCCGCTGCAGATGCTGGCCACCACGCTAGACTGGGACGATTTCATCGGCCGCATTGTTGTCGGCCGCATTGCCAACGGCCGTGTTCATCAGGGCGAGGAGGTCAGCGTCATGCATGCGGATGGCACCTCCCACAAGACCAAGATCACCAAGGTTCTCGGCTTCAAGGGCTTGAAGCGTGTCGAAGTATCCGAGGCCGAGGCAGGAGACATCGTCGCCCTGGCCGGCATCGAGAAGATCAACATCGGTGAGACCATTGCCGGCGGCGCCACCCCGACCGCCCTGCCGGTGATCAAGGTGGACGAGCCAACCCTGACCATGGAACTGCACGTCAACAACTCGCCGCTGGCCGGCACCGAAGGCAAGCTGGTCACCACCCGCCAGATTCGCGAGCGTCTGTTCAAGGAGATCCGCACCAACGTGGCCATGAAGGTCGAGGAAACCGGCGCAGCCGACATCTACAAGATCTCCGGCCGCGGCGAGCTGCATATCGGCATCCTGTTGGAGAATATGCGCCGCGAGGGCTTCGAGATGGCCGTATCGCGCCCGAGCGTCATCATCCGGGTGATCGATGGCGTCAAGCAGGAGCCGTATGAACACGTCACCGTCGACGTCGACTCCGAGTACCAGGGCACGGTGATCGAGAAGCTGAGCACCCGCGGCGCCGAGATGACCCATATGCAGTCCAACCCGGATGGCACCTCCCGCATCGAGTTCCTGGCCCCGACCCGCTCGATGATCGGATATACCTCCGAGTTCATGACCGATACCAAGGGCACCGGCATCATGAACCATGTCTTCCACGAATACGGCCCCTATATCGGCGAACTACCGGGCCGCAAGAACGGCGTGCTCGTCTCCATGGCCGATGGCGAATCGGTCGCCTTCGCACTGTGGAAGCTTCAGGAGCGCGGCAAGATGTTCATCGGTGCCGGTGAGAAGCTCTACGAGGGCATGATCATCGGCATCCACAGCCGTGACAACGACCTCGTCGTCAATGCCATCAAGGAGAAGAAGCTGACCAACGTGCGTGCCTCGGGCAAGGACGACGCCATCGACCTGGTGCCGCCGATCAAGCTGACACTGGAGCGGGCCATCGAGTTCATCGAGGACGACGAGCTGGTCGAGATCACCCCGAAGTCGATCCGCCTGAGAAAGCGCTTTTTAAAGGAGCACGAGCGCAAGCGCGCCGTCACCGCCTCCAGGAAGTGACGGCCCGAAAGACTTAGGCCTCGTCGGGCTCCGCGTCGCGCAGCAGGTCGAAAAGCCTGTCGACGGATGCCCGACATGCCTGATCTTGTGTCGACCAAATCCTGATCTTCTTGGCGGCCTGCCGGACCATGGGTAACCATTTGTCGGGAGCCGTGGCGAGGCCACGCTCGGCCTCGGTTACGAAATACGATGCCGCCGCCGCCATGGGCTTCATGCCCTGGGCCTTGCTCCGCTTGATGGCGTCGAACATCGCGTCCTCATCCACCTTCTGGTGATGGATGATGGAACTCTCAAGCTCCGAAAGCGCGGTCATGAAGCGAGAATCGTAGAACATGCCTTGACCTTCCTTTCCCTATGCCTGGGCCTGGCTCAGGGGAATACAACCATATGGGACTTGTGCCGGCGAATCCAGGTCCGGCAGGCCTTGCCGTAAGCCCAGCCATGCGCTATGCATTGGGCAATACCCGACCCTAGGAGGCTCGCATGCTGCTCAGCCAAATCCAGGAACAGGCCAGAAGCCTTGGCCTTAGCCCCGCCGCGAGGATGCGCAAGGCGGATCTTATCCGTGCGGTCCAGACCGCAGAGGGCAATTCACCCTGCTTTGGCGCCGAATGGCGATACTCCTGCGTGCAACAGGATTGCGCCTGGCGGCAGGACTGCCTGAAAAAGAATCCCGGCTAGCCACCGTCGGACCGACAGGTTGCCCGACGGTTGCATTCCGAGCGGCGGCTGCTTACTTTGACGCGCATCCCCGCATAAAGGATTTTCCATGGACACCCTGCACCTGCTGCTGATGGCCATCATGCAAGGCATCAGTGAACTGTTCCCGATCAGCAGCCTCGGCCACAGCGTGCTGGTGCCGGCGCTGCTACATTGGCCCATCGACCGCGAATCCACCTGGTTCCTGCCCTTCATCGTCGTGCTGCACCTGGGCACGGCCATCGCCCTGTTGATCTATTTCCGCCAGGATTGGTTCAGGCTGTTCGGCGGCCTGTGGCGTGCCCGTGGGGGTGCGGACAACCCGGATGCAAGGCTGTTCTGGCTGCTCGTCGTCGGCACGGTCCCGGCCGGCATCCTGGGGCTTCTGCTCGAGCACCGGATACGCAACCTGTTCGGCGGCTTCGTCATCGTCGCCGCCTTCCTGGCCATCAACGGCCTGCTGTTGATCTGGGGAGACCGACTGAAACACCGCCGGGCCCGCCACCAGCTGGAGGATCTGAGCTGGGGCAAGGCCTTCGCCATCGGCTGCGCGCAGGCGTTGGCGCTGATCCCCGGCATCTCCCGCTCAGGGGCCAGCCTGATCGCCGGCCTGGCCGCGGGCCTCGGATACGATGCCGCCGCGCGCATGTCCTTCCTGCTGGCTACGCCGATCATCACCGCCGCCGGCGTACTGGAGGTGCCGAAGCTGTTACGTCATGCCGACCAGGCACCGCTGGGCACCATCCTGATCAGCGGCGTGCTGGCCGGCATCTTCGCCTACCTGAGCACCTGGTTTCTGATGCGCTATTTCCGCAGCCACGAGGTCAAGGCGCTCAGGCCCTTCGGCATCTATTGCCTGGTGCTTGGCCTGGGCGCGCTGGCCCTGCACGGCGTCTGAGGCGTCCTCAGGGAAGCAGCGTGGCCTTGTGGATAAGGCTGCCGTTCTTCACCTGATCGATCAGCTCCATGCCCTCGGTGACCTCGCCGAACACCGTATATTGCCCGTCCAGGTGAGGCTGCGGCCCATAGCAGATATAGAACTGACTGCCAGCCGAATCGGGGTCGGAGGTGCGCGCCATGGCCATGGTGCCGCGCACATGCTTTGTGGCGTTGAACTCGGCCTTGATACGGTAGCCCGGTCCACCGGAGCCGGTGCCACTCGGATCGCCGCCCTGGGCCATGAAGCCCGGGATGACGCGGTGGAAGGTCAAGCCGTCGTAGAAGCCTTCGGACACGAGCACCTTGAAGCTGGCCACCGTGTTCGGTGCCACCTCGGGCAGTAGCCGGATCGTCACCGTGCCGCCATCGAGCGCCAATTGCGCTTGGCTGCCCTCGGGGATGCCGGGATCGGTGGCCAACGGGGCCTTCTTCGGAATGCTCATCGCTCTCTCCTTCATCGCAGGTAATGTTGCTGGGCGGATGGCAACAGCCGGCCCGGATGCAGCACCGGATATCCACCCTCGCCCGGCAGCAACTCGGCCGTACCGAGCAGTATGCCGTCCACCTGCACCGCGACAAGCCCAGCTGCAATCGGGATTTCGTCCCCCATGGGCAGACGCTGGCCCTGCACGAAACGGCGGGCAAATTCCTCGTCCAGATTCACCACCGCGAGCCCCTGCCACCCGGAGGCAAACGGCACCAACGCCCACGCAGGGGCCCCCACCCACGCCCCCGGGGGCCCCCTCATCCGCGCCGGCCAGCCCCCCGGGCGTAGCCGGGGCGCGACCACCCCGCAACCGCCCCACCCCATGCGCCGCGCGGG
>OFHG01000287.1_pt1 | contig 21500 bp, 20 predicted proteins | sample 1521931 | NCBI WGS metagenome assembly OFHG01 (sample SAMEA2468438, study PRJEB22500) | soil metagenome | biome: Glassland; feature: Farmland; material: Clay | place: Australia | collected 2013-01-31 | depth 0.55 m
TCATTGAAGAGAATATCAGATCGCATCTGCTCTGGCTGGAGGTATTCGGCGTCCTGCTGGGCATGCTCTTTTCCGGAGCGCTCTATTTTGTTATGCGTGCTCTGTCAGTGCCACTGTGAGAAAAAACCGGAACACTGAATCATCATGCGCTATAACATGCTGAGTAATACAGCGGAAGCGTCGAGAAGGGTATTGCACAATATCGCTCGATAAAGGAAAAGAGACTGCCAGGAAAATGCAACCATGGAATTAATAGGTAAGTAATGAAAGAGACGATAGACTTCAATGCGGAAAGTGACTACAATTTTAACATCAAAGAAAGGAGATTTTCTATGGCGCTTTTGGATAATGGATTGAAAGGAAATCTGGTCACTGGCCTGGCAATCGGCATAGGGGCGGCGATACTGGCGCCGGTAGTAATACCTCTGTTTGCAAATGTTGCGAAACCGCTCGCAAAGGCCGCAATAAAGGGCGGTATTCAGTTATTTGAGCGCGGCAAGGAGACCTTTGCGGAGGTGGCTGAAATCACTGAGGATATTGTAGCTGAAGCAAAGGCGGAGCTGGCAGCGTCGACCGCAGCGGCAGCAGCGGCAGCGGCCCCGGCGGTTGAGCCCGCAAAAGGCGAGACGGCTGCGTCATGATTCCTGATGCCGTCATTGCCCATGCTTCAACCGGGAGATTGCGGATCAAGATTCCTTCCCAAAAAGGGAATGTTGGAGCACTTAAGTCTTATGGCGACCGGTTTGCGGCGTGTCCGGGCGTTCTCTCCATTGAGGTGAACCCGTCAACCGGGAGCATACTCCTGCTTCATCAGACAACGGTCCGTGAAATTTCGGAATATGCACGGTCCAAGGACCTTTTTTCCTTACAGGAACACAAGGTTCCGAAGGCGCCATCCGCAGATATGCGCCGGAGCCTTGGTGAGTCATTCAAGAGCGTTGATCGGCAGATACAGAGCCTCACTGACGGTGAGTTGGACCTGAGCGGGTTGGCGCTCGCAGGACTGGTGATAGCGGGTACTGCGCAAATTGTGACGGGAAACGCAGGAGCAATACCGTGGTTCGCAGCGTATTGGTATGCGTTCCACCTCTACTCAAGAACAAACGAAGGGGAAAAGAAACAAAATCGGCACGATGGATGATTGAAAAGAAGTGCCGCCCCTCCACCCTGTGTTCCGCATTATCAGCTACAAAGACTTCGAGTAGGACACTGCTTCTTCCTGAAAATTCACCGCTCAGTCGTCAAAAAAACAGAAGGTGCAATAGATCGCCTAACGAATCCGTGCACATGCAAGGAGCAATGCCATGAGCGAACATAAACAGAAAGCAGTATCAAAGAAGACCGTGAAGCGCAGTGGACGCGGCACATTGCCGGAAGCGCAGGAAAACGTCACACCTATGACTACGAAAGGAGAAACAGAAATGACAAACGAAGAGACCATAGGCGGCGCAGAAACCACAGGCGTCGCAACGTCATCGGAAGAGATTGGCAAAGCGGGATCGGCGGTGAAAGAAGGCGTCATCAGCAGTCTCAAGGGACTCAACGAGATCGAAGCGGAGATCGTCAGCCTTGTCCGGAACACCGTGTCTAATACGCTCCGCGCAACGGGCTCTGTTGCAGGCGAAGCGGTCGGCGTTACAAAGGACGTGGTCAAGGGCGCGATCCAGGCCACGGAAGAAGTCGGCACCGGGCTCATCCTGAGCACCAAGAGCGTGGCGAAAGGCGTGGTCATGGGCGTGAGCGATGTCGGCGGCGACGTGGTCACCGTTGCGGGATCGACGGTCAAAGGCGCGGTCAAGGGCGCGGCCGAGGTCGGCGCGGATGTCGCCATGGTTGCCCGCCGGGCCGTCGACGGCGTGATCGAGGCCACGAAGGAAGTCGGCGGAAACGCGGAAGAAGTTGCAAAGGTGGCGGTGACGGGAGCTATCGACGCTGCAGCCGCCATCGGCAACACGGCGGTCAAGGCGGTCAAAGACATGCTGGTGGGCGTCGTTGAAGGAGTGAAAGAGGTCGCCGGCAGCGCGCTTCCCAAGGCTAAAACTGTTTGAACCGTCGGGATCCGGGTTGTGACCAGCCTTCATGAGGTGAGAGGGAGGAATTATTTGTGGTACAGGCAGTGCATACCTCGGTACCAGGACGGGTCCGCTATAAGGTCGAGGGCTTGTACCGCTCTGAGCATCTTAAGCAGCGGATTGAGCAGCAGCTTGCAGAGCAGCAGTGGATACTTACTGTCTCGATCAGCACGCTCACCAGCACCGTCCTGGTGACTTTTGATTCACAGAACGGACATGATGCGTCCGCTGTCGCCTCTCTCCTGATATCCGTCGTTGATCATGATCGTATTGGTCGCGGCCCCGTCCTCGAAAAGGACGGCCCTCCCCCGGGCGTGCGGGCGAGGAAAGGAAGCGTTGAGGTGCGCCGTACACGCACCGACGTCTCTCCTGGCCAGACCCCGGCAGGCAAGGAAGTATCGAGCCTGCGGGCCGTTCGTAAAGAAGTTTCCCATGCCGGGGACCAGAAGGAAGAAGCGTGGCATTGCCTGTCTAAAGGAGACGTGCTCCAGCGCTGGGGCACATCGGCGACGCAGGGCTTGTCCGAAGAAGCGGCCCGCCTTCTGTATAACCAGTACGGTCCCAACCTTCTGCCTGAATCCGTTCCCCGCTCCGGCTGGAGCATCTTTTTCGACCAGTTCAAGTCTCTTCCCATTGCCCTGCTCGGCGTTGCCGCCGGCATATCGGTCGCCACCGGAGGGTTTGCCGATGCCGTCGTAATCGCAGGGGCCGTCGTCATCAACGCCTCTATCGGCTACGTCACCGAGAACCAGACGGAAAAGACCATCCATGGACTCAAGAGCCTTGTGCAGCCGACCGCAACGGTAGTCCGCGGCGGAGTCATGGCCTCCGTCGATGCCAGGGACGTTGTCCCCGGCGACCTGCTCGTGCTGAGGCCGGGAAGCTATGTTGCCGCGGACGCACGCCTCATTGAGGCGAAATATCTGAGCATAGACGAATCGGCCTTGACGGGCGAAAGCATGCCGGTCATAAAAATAACCGACGTGTTACCGGAGCCCGACATGCCCCTGGCCGACCGAACAAACATGGTGTATATGGGCACCCTGGTCACCGGGGGTCAGGGCCTCGCTGTTGCGGTGGCCACCGGAAAGTTTACGGAGGTCGGGAAGATCCAGACCCTGGTGGGAGAGGCACGGCCCCCGGAAACGCCGCTGGAACGACAGATGGACCACCTGGGGGTCCAGCTGGTGTATGCCACCTGCATCGTGTGCGGCGTTGTATTCATTGTGGGACTCTTGCGCGGTTACGGTTTTCTCCAGATGCTCAAGACCTCCATTGCCCTTGCCGTTGCCGCCGTGCCCGAGGGGCTCCCGACTGTTACGACGACGACCCTTGCGCTCGGCATCAGGCGCATGCGGGACCTGAAAGTGCTCATACGCCACCTCGATGCCGTCGAAACACTCGGCTCGGTCGAGACCATCTGTCTCGACAAGACCGGCACCATTACCATGAACAAAATGTCGGTAGTACAGATTCATGCCGGCCTGCGCCGTCTCGATGTTGTCGACGGCAGGATCGCGGCGGAAGGAAAGACCGTCAACCCCTATACGAGCGAGGACGTCCTTCGTCTTCTCCATCTGTCGGTGCTCTGCAATGAATCGATGGTATCGGGACGGGAAGGAGACTATATCGTCGAGGGCTCCTCCACGGAAAACGCGCTCGTGAACCTCGCGCTCAGCGCAGGCGTGGATGTCAACTCACTTCGTGCCCAATATCCCCTGGTGAGGCTGAACCATCGGTCTGAAGACCGGCATTATATGAGCACGTGGCACGCGTCGAATGACCGGCATCGGCTCCTGGCCCTCAAGGGCAGTCCGTCGGACATCCTCTCGCTCTGTAAATGGTACGTCAAGGACGGCCGACAACTGGCGTTGGACGATGATGCGCGCGAGGTCCTCGAAGCGGAAAATGAACGGATGGCCGGTGAAGCGCTTCGCGTGCTGGCCATGGCGTACACCATAACGGCTGATGACACGCTGCACAGCGATGAGATCATCGGACAGGGGCTCGTCTGGGTGGGGCTCGTCGGCATGGCGGATGTGGTCAGGAGCGGCGTCAAGGAGCTCGTCGGCACGTTCCACCGCGCCGGGATCGATACGGTCATGATCACCGGGGACCAGACCCCCACGGCCTACGCCATCGGCAAGGAACTCAATCTGAGCAAGGGCGAAGAGCTGGAGATCCTGGACTCCACCAATCTCGCACGGCTCGAACCCGAGGTTATGAAAGCGCTTGCCGGCAGGGTCCGTGTCTTCGCCCGCGTAAGCCCGGCCAACAAGCTCCAGATCGTCCAGGCCCTCCAGTCGGCGGGAAAGGTCATCGGCATGACCGGTGACGGCATCAATGACGGGCCGGCGCTCAAGGCGGCCGACATCGGGATTGCCCTGGGACACACGGGCACCGATGTGGCGCGCGAGGTCGCCGACGTGGTCCTGGAGGACGACAACCTCGAGACCATGGTCGTGGCCATCAGCCAGGGCCGGACGATCTATAACAATCTGAGAAAATCGGTCCGGTACATGATTTCCAAGAACACGAGCGAGATCATGATCATGTTCACCGCGCTGGCGGCGGGCATGGGGCAGCCGTTCAATGTCATGCAACTGCTCTGGATCAACATGATCTCGGACCTCTTCCCCGGCCTGGCCCTGGCCCAGGAACCGCCTGAACCCGATGTGCTCCTGCGGCCTCCCCGCAATCCCGAGGAACCGCTCATCAGGACGTCGGACTTCAAGAGACTTCTTTTCGAGGCTTCCACCATCTCCGCCGGGACCCTGGCAGCGTACGGCTACGGGGTCCTGCGCTATGGACAGGGGCCCCAGGCCAGCGCTATGGCCTTTACGAACTTTGTCACGGCAGGGCTCCTGCACACGATCAGCAATCGTTCCGAGACTCACAGCATCTTCGACGCTGAACGGCTCGCGCCGAACAAATATCTCACCGTTGCCCTGACGGCCTCGCTGGGGGTGCAGTCGCTCACCTTGTTCGTCCCGGGCCTCCGCAGTTTCCTGGGGATGGGCCCGCTGAATCCCTTCGATCTTGCGGTTTCACTCGGGACTGCCGCTGCTCCGCTGCTCATCAACGAAGCAACCAAAAAAATCGCTGCTCCGCAGCCGGTACTGAACGACAGCACTACCGTCCCGGTCGCGGGTCCGGTAATGAACGGCAAACAAATTGCCGCCGTCACCTGAGCACGTACAGCATAGGGAGAGGGCAAATGAAAAAAGATTTCATGTTCACCTCGGAGTCGGTAACGGAGGGCCATCCTGACAAGCTCTGCGATATTATCAGTGATGCCATCGTCGATCATTATCTGCAAAAAGACCCTTTTGCAAAGGTCATTGCCGAGTGCGCCGTTGCCACGGCGATCGTATTTATCGCTGCGCGGTTCACGTCAGCGGTCACGGTCGATTTCACAAACATCGCCCGGCAGGTGATCGGTCAGATCGGTTACGATCAGAAGGCATTTAATGCGAAGACCTGCAGCATCGTCACGAGTCTGAAGGAATTCCCGGAGGAGGAATATCGTCCTGTTGATGAGCGTTCCATGACCGACCAGGAGATCGAACGCGTTCCGGTCAGGAACCAGGTCACCGTATTCGGATTTGCCTGTAACCAGACCGCGGCGTTGATGCCGCTTCCGATATGGCTCGCTCATAAACTCGCCCGGAAACTCACATCCGCCCATCTCCAGAAGACTCTGAGTTACCTGGCGCCTGACGGCAAGACCCAGGTGGGAGTTGAATATTGCGAAGGCAAGCCGTGCCGGATCCACAGCATCACGGTCATCGCGAGCCAGAACAGGTCGCCTGAAAAAGGTGGGCCGGGCAGTAAACAATTGCACGACGAGATCCTCGAACAGATCATTAAGCCCGTGTTCCAGGACGAGGAGATTAGGCCCGATGACAGGACCAGAATCTTCGTCAATCCCGACGGCCCCTTCATCCACGGAGGGCCTTCGATCCACTCGGGGCTCACGGGCAGAAAAAACGCCATCGATACCTATGGGGAATATTCGCGCCACAGCGGCGCGGCGCTTAGCGGCAAAGAGCCCTCACGCATCGATCGAATCGGCGCATATGCGGCCCGCTACGCCGCGAAGAACGTCGTGGCTGCCGGGCTCGCGTCCTCCTGCGAGGTGCAGCTCAGCTATACCATCGGCATCGCACGGCCGGTGAGCATCCAGGTGGAGACTTTCGGAACGGGCAAGGTTCCCGACCAAAAGATATCGGAGCTGCTGGAGCGGCACTTTGATTTTCGTCCAGCCGGCATCATCCGACAGTTCAACCTGCGGTTTCTTCCCTCTGCGGTGAAAGGCGGATTATATCGAAAACTTGCAGCATACGGGCATGTGGGAAGAATGGATATAGGCTTGCCATGGGAATTAACAGACAAGGCGATACTCCTGAAGGGGTGAGGAAAATATACGGGAAGATAAAAGTTTTATGCATGAGACCGGGGAAAAATACGTGAAGGGCCAGACGCTTGTTCTCGTTGTAACGATCGGCTATTTCTTCGTCGAATTGATCGGAGGACTCTATTATCACAGCATCGCCCTCGTGACCGACGCGTCGTTCATGGCCGTTAATATTTCGGGGCAGTTCATCGCGCTGTGGGTGACAAAACTCGCCCGCAGACAGCCGGACAAGGTCAATACCTTCGGTTACGAGCGCGCGAAAGTGCTGTCGGGTCTCTTTAACGGGATTCTGGTCGGCTTCATCCTGTTCTATGTGTTCACGGAGGCCTTCCAGAAGATCCTGCACCCGCAGCCCATTGAAGCGGACAAGGTCCTGGTGATCGCCGTACTGGGTCTCGTTGCGAACGCCTTCGGTCTCGTACAACTTTACCGGTTCTCGAAGGACGTGAACATCAAAGGAGCGTTGCTCCTGATCCTGAACGATACCCTGGGTTCGGTCGGCGTCATTGGTGCCGCCGTCATCATACGCTATACCCACCTCTATATCGTGGACCCCCTGGCCGGGATACTGATCGGCTGTCTCGCTGCGTATCCGACATTTTTTCTGATCAGGGACAGCGTGAAGATCCTGATGGAGGGGAGTCCCGCTAATATAGACGCTGACGAGGTATCGGGTTTTCTGCTTCAAACGTTCCCCGAAGTGCGCAGTGTCAAGGACATGCACATCTGGGGCCTGTCACCTGAAAAAATTATTTTGGTAGCCAGGGTCAGGACAACGGGATCGATAAACCTTCGTGACAGGATGAGAATGATGAAGCAGCTTCTGAGGGAAAAATACGGCTTTGCCGATGTGTTCCTTGAGGGATACGAGGCAAAGCAGCAGGAGTCTCCAGCGTCGATGGATACCACGCTGATTTCCGATCACTCAGGGGGATAGTTCGTACGATGGAAGCCCGGTCATTCAGAACAAGAGGAGGTAGGGAAGGCATTGCGCATGAACAACAAAATTTCATTGCAGGATAGAACGTCAGAGCGGAATCATCAAGCCGCCGTTGAAAACCTCGCGCGGGCCATGAATCGTTCCAGGGAAGGGGTAAATACACTTTACGCAATGGTGCTGAGGCACTATGCGCGGACGGCACGGATCAAATACTTTCTTTCGCCGCTCGTCGTCAAGCGGGTCAAGGAGCTGCTGAGGGAGGATACTGCGCCGTCCGACATCGAGGGCAGGAGAAGGCACTCTCAAGAAATTTGATCGGCTTGCCGTGACAGCTGAAATGTATCCCACCTGTCATATGATAAAGGTTGCGCGACATCTGGTCCCGCCGGGCGTCGGCCGGCGCAGCGTACTATCAGACAGCCTCAATCCATTCTTCTATCTGTTTCCGGATCTGATCACGTATTCTTCTGGTCGCTTGGAGCTTTTCCTCGTCATTGCCGGTCAAGGCCGACGGGTCTTCGAAGCTCCAATTAATCCTCTTGGCCGGGCCGGGGAAAGTCGGGCATCGCTCTGCATTTGTCGCATCGCAGACGGATATGATATAGCTGAACAATATTCCCTTCTTAAAAATGGTAAAAACATCTTTCGTCCGGTTGTGGGAAATATCCAGCTTGATTTCCCGCATGACCTCGACGACGTAAGGGTTCAACTGGCCTGGTTCCAGACCCGCGCTCATGGCCTCGAACCTGCCTCCAGCCAGATGGTTGAGAAACGCCTCCGCCATCTGGCTTCTGGCGCTGTTATGGACGCATACGAAAAGCACTTTCTGCTTCGACATAACTAAACCTCCGTCAGGGATCATATTCCGGTTTACCGTCACCGAGGTGTTTGTATATTTCATCCTATTCCTTACGCCGAATAGCGGCGGCGTTCCGTCTATCCAGCGCTTCGAAATAGTGCTCGGGGAATTCAAGACGGGCTGTGCTTCCCAGGATTGTTATACCAATAGGCTGGAATCTCTCGTAAAAGCGCTCCAGCTTCCGTTGCATGGCCTGGGCGAAGCTATGCGAGCCAGGGCTGGACATTCCGTCGGATATATGCTCCTCCTCGTCTGTTGTAGTCATGTTGCCGGTCTGATCATGCATGCTCATCAGCGAAAGAGAAAGCGCGTGAGGTGCAGGTTGCGCTCGAAATAGTCGTAACGGGGAAGGTCTCCGTTCCAGCCGTGAATGATCAACGGCACATCCACCTCATAGAGCGAGCCATGCGCCCGATAGTCGGAAGGCAACTCCTCGTAAGCGGTTTCGAGGTCTCCGAACACCGTTTGCCGATCGCCGAAAACCATAAGGTCGCCGATGTACTCGCCGGGAAGCCGGAGCCGCCAGCTCGCCTCATCCCGCGTGATGACGCTTTCGACGCCCGCAAGTTCGCGACAAATTTCGCGGGCGGCATTCAAGTCGGACGGTCGCTCCACCCAAACCCATGCCGACCCCGCGAAATTCCTGTGGTGTTGAATATAATAATCCCGTTCCGGGGAGAGGGCGAATTTGAGCGATACACCATGCTCGGCGCATGCACGCGCCAGATCCCAGCATTTTTTCTTGCCGTTCATGCCGTGGTCCGCCGTGATGAAGAAGGCCGCATCGGGGGCCGCCGACCTCGCCTCGCCGATGAGCGCGTCCATCCGCGACAGATGCTTCACGGACCCCTCTTCATCGGGAGCCCAGCGATGCATCGGATAGTCGGTGGTGTGCACGTAGATAACTCCTATATCAGGCCGCGTCTTGAGCAGATCGACGGCCACGCGCCACAGCCATTCGTTGATTTCGCTTGTGTAAATATCGGGAGCAGCGCCAAAGCGTTCCGTGAATTCCGGGGGCGCGGCTTCGGCCGCGATCGCAAGCAGTGTGTCCTTGTGGAAAAGCTCCACCGTCTTTCTCTTGGAGGTAAGCAGCGCGCCTCCGACCCCGTGCTTTCGTGCGCGCTGAAAAATGGTGTCGCATCTGATCATGTCGGAGGAATTCATGTACCGTGCCTTCCCGGCAGCCGCGTCAAAATAGGAGTTTGCCGCAATGCCGTGTTCGTCGGGCCAGGCGCCGCAGCAAACCGACACGTTATTCACGTTCGTCACGGTCGGAGCGACGGCCCTGGCGTTCCGGTAGAAACCCTCTTCGCTCATTTTGTGCAGGGCCGGCATGGACCCTTGCTCAAAGTAATCGATGCCGAGCCCGTCGATAAGAGCTACCACGAGTCGCTGTCTGACTTCATGAGCCGCCATGTTTTCTCCTCCTTTAAAGCGCGGTTCGGCATAGCCACCGCGTTAAATCAAAATTCATCGTAAAATTGTTCTGGGACGGTAATTTCCCCTCATGCCCGTACAGGATAAGCGGAATATCTTCCTCATAGAGCGAACCATGGTTGCGATACCCTTGACCCAATTCTTCACGTGGCCCGTCCAGGTCCCCGAACACGGTGTCGAGATCCGCCAGGACAACAAGGTCGCCGATGCGTTCCGGCATGAGGTGATAACGGGCAGCGGCTTCATGACGCTGAAGGACCTCGTCCACGCCGTTCAGGGTGCTCAGGTATGCCTGCACAAAAGGAAGCTCTTCGTCGGACCGGACATAAACATACGAAACGCCTCCGAAACCCCGATGGTGCTTGACCAGCCTGTCCGCGACCGGCGAGACCGCGAAGCGGAGCTGTATTCCGTTTTCAGCGCACGTCTTGCGAAGGTCGATGCACCGTTTCTTCGGGTTCATCCCGTGGTCCGCGGTGATCAGAAAAAGCGCATCCGGGGCGACCCTTTGCGCTTCGCCCAACAATCTGTCGAGATGGGCCATATGGGCGAGCGACGCCGCTTCCTCCGGGCACCACATATGCATGGGATAATCCGTGGTGTGCACATACAGGAGACCGATGTCCGGCTGTGCTGCGAGGATATCGACTGCGATTTTCCAGAGCCAATAGTTCACCTCCGCACTGTACATTGACGGCGGCAGGCCGTACTTTTCAATGAGCTCCCGCGTGGGCGATTCGGCTGCCACGGCAATATCGGCGTCTCCTCCGACGAGGAGAAGGGTCTTTGCTTTGCAGGTAAGAAGCGCGGATCGGATGCCCTTGTCCCGAAAGCGCTTGAAAATGGTCGGCGTGAGAATGGATTTCGCGTCCTCGAGGAAGCGCGCCGTGCCGGCGGCTTCATCAAAGTAACAGTTGGTCGTCACGCCGTGTTCGGCCGGCCATGCGGCGCAGCAAATGGAGATGTTATTCGCGTTCGTGAGCGTCGGGAAAACTGCGCGGCCTCGCTTCATGACACCCTGGCGGGCCATTTCTTTCATAACCGGCAGGCGGCTCCGTTCGTAATAGTCGGCGCCGAAGCCGTCATACATGCATACGACGACGCGTTGCTGTCTGTTTTTCATGCGGCGTTTATCCTGTCCTTCCCGTTACAAAATCACGGACCCGGCTGCTTTGCGGTTCCAAAAAGATTTGATCCGTTGCTCCCTGTTCGAGGGATAATCCGTTATAGAGAAAGAGGCAGCGGTCGGCGATGGGAAGGATGCGGGTTTCTGATGGACCATGCAGATGCGTTTACGCACGATCCTGGCGTCGATATCGCTTCCATATGAAGGCGCCGTACAGGCCGGGAGACTTGTCGAAACAGGATGCGAAAAATCCGCCGGTGATGACGCAGTATCCGTTATAACAGTATTGCCAGGAACGATAACCCGGTGCCCTGGAGGGCCGTTTCAATGAATGCTCCGGAAACGGCCTTGGTCACGACGTTGAATGCTTTGGCCGTCGCCTGATGAATCACTTGATCGTTCGTGACCGTTTTTTCGGGATGATAGAAGCCGGCCCCCGCGAGGGCGCTCAGGATGTCCTGATGATGTATTTCCATCGGGTTGTAATTGATCAGGAGACTTCCCGTTATCGTATTGAAATCAGCGGTCCCGATGCCGTGCCCCATATTCACGAGAGCCTTCCGGACGTCATGGTGAACGGAGGTGTTCTTGAACAAGGGGTTTTTAAGCCGCAATCTGCCGGGAACATTATGAACATAACACTTCATAATGACGATACCTCCTGTGTGATAAGGATTTTTCTGTATGATTTACACTCAGGGTAGGCTGAACACCTGAATCGCAACGCTTTCTTGTCATGCATATACAGGTGCATTTTGAGACCGCATTGAGGACAGGTCGGACGTTTTTTCATCTCATGCGTTTTAATTCCCGGAACGAACTGCCGGCCGCACAAAATGCATTTGAGGCGCTGTTTTCCGTTTTTTACATGGCCATATCTATACACTGCTTCCGAATTGCACGACGGACATTTGAAATTGATCGATTCCGCAGTCATTATCCGGCCTCTTGCTAACATGCCAAATTGTATAGAATGCCGGTTACAATCCTGTGACAGAAATGTTAAGATTAGGTTACATGTTTATCGTGCCAACCCGATGACGATTAATGCCCTCGATCCTTCCCCCCGGTGTCCGGCAGCCTGATCGGAAACGGAGTTGTTGAGTGCGACGTTTATTTTGAGATTGTTTTCATATCGGCAACAGTTTGAGGTTGAACCCACGCTCGATGAGCCAGGTAAAACCCAACAGAAAAATAGCCAACGACGTACCTACTGTTACTATTCTGAATTCAAACTTATTCTTAAGCAGGTGTAAAACGGGCAGCATTACCAGGAATATCATTAATTGTCCGAGTTCCACACCCAGGTTAAAGGAGACTACCGAGACAAGCAGGTTCGATTTCCCGACGATCAACTCCTGAAGAACGCTTGCAAAGCCGAATCCATGGACCAGCCCGAATCCAAACGTTACCAGCCAGCGATAATTGACTTTTTTCTTCAACAGGTTTTCAAGAGCGACATAACAGATGGAAAAAGCTATTACGGATTCTACGATCCTTGAACTTAAACTGACAATGTGCAGCGCCGCTAAAAGCAATGTTATGCTGTGCGCCACCGTGAAGGCCGTGATTATCTTCAGGACTTCCCTGATCGAAAGTCCGATTACGATGAGCGCCAGGAGAAATGCGATATGATCGTAGCCGGTCAGTATATGCCCGATCCCCAGCAGAATAAACTGACCGATATTGGCCCATAACGATTGTTTCGCGGGTCTGCTCGAAGCGATACCGTTGCTGTCGCCGGGCACAGGGGTTAAAGCGCCGGTGTGATCATCCTGACTGCGCTTGTCCTGCCCATGTTCGGCTATTGCAGCTGCTTTTCGTGGAGCGGATGTATTGATTTTTTTATCAGTCGCCGGCGCGACGGCAGCTTCTTTTTGAGCTGCGATTATAGTACTTCCATTTTTCGCTGCCTTTGGCCCGCCGTTTGCGGCAGTGCCCGGAATGGTCACTTCCCAGACGTGAGCTGTAGAATCAAAAGTGTTCTGCATTGCAGGCGGGGAAAAATCAAAAACCTTTTGCAGGGCGTCTCCCGTGGCCCCGGACAAATATCCGTAGGCGAGGTTCACATGCGCATTATTTGTCTCTTCAAACAATAAGGAGTAGTCGATCCTGACCGGGTTTGCAGGGTTTATAAAGCTGATATCGTTTACTGATAGCCATATTGTATATAAGTTTCCATTTCCGACCAACTTGTTTACCTTAACCGGATACGTCTTGCTATTGACTGTTATGGAAAGTTTTTCATTTATGTAAGGCTGAAGTATATCGGTAGCAATGTGCCGCAGCTGCTCATCGGAAAGTGAGTCAAGGTCATAATGCCCCTCCTTTATCCCCTTTATTTCCGCCAATAAGAATGAGCCAAGATCTATGTTGCCGATAATAGTGCTTTTACCGAAACACCACCGGGACCCCCCCATTGGCAGGTTGTGAGCGAAAACAGGAACAGCTGTCAATAGGAATAAACCCGTTATGAGGTATAAAAACAGTTTTCTGTATAAGATAAACACAGCAAAACTCCTTTTCCTTTCCTAAGAATCCAGAACGAGGCCTTCCTCGGATGATAGCGATACGTGCTTCTCTTTGGCCCGCAGGAACATGATCAGGCTGGATGCGGCCAGTAAAAAGCTTAACATGCTCATAGGCGGCAGGCCCCCGTTCCACTTCTGGACGTTCAGCGTATCTTTGTAGCCCATCGCAAACAGATGGCCCGAGACAAGGGCGCTCGCCAGGATCGTAAGCGTCCGCCGAAGGTCCGGTTTTATTTTGGTCGCGTGCAGTCGCCAGAAACAGTAGACAGCCAGCACTCCCATAAGCAGCACCAGTTCTCCCGTCAGGCTCATCTTATCGCCGTCAAAGAAACTAACGTAGTATCCCGACGAAAGGATGCCGAGCGACAGAAGGACGTGGATGAACACTAAATGGGTACATACCTTTGTCCAGAAACGGACCCCGTCCCTCTCCGCGCGCATGAGGCAGAGGGCCGCCATAAACATCGCCTCTACCCCCGTCATGCATATCGCTTTGTTCATGATATAGCCGGGCACGTGGATCAGGGAAACATGGCCGAACCCTGCATATCGAATGAGCGCGTACATTGCCGTGAACAGAAATGCCATAAGAAATTGATTGATCATTTTTTTCTCTTGTGTCGGTTGTTCCAGCATTTTTTTCTCCTTGCCTGCGATTTTTGTCAAATATTCCGTGCCGCCTCTGATAACTTCACTCCGTCCCATCCACGAACGGGCACTCCGGATCAGGCGCGAACGTGTCGCCGGCAACGAACCCGGCCACGGCCCGGCACCCCCCTTTACAGATATCGAGATAGTCACACGACCGGCAGGGCTCCGGGGCCCGCTCAGGCCGGCCGCGCAAGCGCGAGAGATGTTCAGATGCGCTCCATAATCGGGGCAGTTCAAAAATGTTTTCCTCGCCGGATAAGAAAGAGCAGCCGGCGAACTTTCCGTCAGAGCGGACCCCGAGCAGGACGTTTCCGGCCTCGCAGCCGTAGACGGAGAAATGCTCCATCATCGTTTTGTCCGGCCGGTACCAGCAGAACATCGGGACGAAAGAGCAGTCGATCTTGGCCGGGACTCCGTATTGCAAGGAGAGGCTTCTGATCATCGGATAGAATTCACGGTTCTGCGCCGGCGTCAATCGCTTTTCGTAATAGTCCAGCTTCCCCCGTCCCGCGGGCTTTAAGCGCAGGAACTCCACATCGGTAAGTCCTCGCCCCCCGGCAAAGCTGAGAACTCCGGCCAATTGATCGAAATTCCGCCGGGTCACGACGCAGTTCAAACCGACCTTGACACCCGCCTCCAGCAACAGATCCACTGCCCGTGCCCTCTCCGAGAATGCACCAGATCCCCGTCCGGCTCCCTTGAGACTTTCGGCCCCGTCAACGCTGACGTTGACCTGCCCGAAAATACGGCACTTTGCAGCGGTCTCTCTGGTCATCAGGATGCCGTTCGTTGTCAGGTTCGGGACTATGCCGCGGGCGCGTACATAAGCAGCCAGCTCAAAAAAGTCGGGGCGCTCCAGCGCCTCTCCGCCTCCCAGGGCCATATGGAACACACCCATCCCGGCCAGCAGGTCGACGGCCTTGCGGAAATCTTCAGTCGACAGCTCTCCCGCGTCCCTTTTCCCCGAATCCATGTAACAGTGCCCGCACCTGAGGGAACAGGCATTGGTCACCGAAAAATGGACCTCAAGAGGAGCGGAGAGAAAACGGGCCCCCGGTTTTTCCCAAAGCGGGCTGTGTGCATGGCCGAGACTTCGCATGAAGTCACGGTCCACGTGCAACAGCACCGGAGGATTTTCCAGGGCCAGGATCCCTCCGAAAGACTCGAATCGATGCTTCATAATGTTCATCACTTATCCTCCTCGCGAACGAGTACAGGCGTTTCTTGCAATTCTTCCTGCTGCCGGGTCTTTGCTGCAGTAAGCACCGCCGCAAGTGTGTTGAAGAGAACCGTCATGGCCGCTCCGGCGGTGAAGAAGGCTATCATATCTACGCCGATGCTGCTTGAGTTAGGGTTATAACCGGTCTTTATCTTCAGGATTCGTCCTTTCATTTCCCCGCCCTCCTGCCTGATTTTCTCTTTGGCCCCGACTGCTCTTTCCCTGTACTCCCGGATATTTGTCCCCTGGTCCATTACGGAAGCCTCCATTCTTCCGCCCAGCGCTGATACTGGGCGGAAAAGACGTCCATGATCTGAGGTCCGTTCGGCTGGTGGATAACCAGGAGGTAGAAGACCGCCGTAGTCATCAGAAGAGTGAGGACGGGACTGAGCCAGAGCAATGCCCTGGGCCGGGTCTGCCAGAATTTCCCCCTTGTCAGGAGCAACAGCCAGAAAAGGACCGTCAGGTTGAGGCCTGCTGCGATGTAGACCACCGTGTCAGGAATAACGAGGGGATAGCCCGTGGTCTCCATGGAATAGAAGGTCGGCATTCTGATTGCAGTCAGCAGCACCCACAGGAGAGCAAATATCAGGAAATTTCTGATCGAGGATCGGGTAAGCTGTTTCCAGGGCTTCATGAGCAGGACCGCGACCCAGAGCGCCGCCACGACTCCCCACGCGGCCCATCCCCAGGCCGACGTCTCTTTCCAGTAGCGGCTGGCCGTTTCGTAGGCCACCCGGTCGCTTGTAGAGAGTTTTTTTTCGCCGTTCCCGGAAAGCGCCTCAAAGGCCAGATAGCTTTGCCGGCGTTTGTCCATGCGGGCATAGGCATATCCCAACTCCCTCCGGACTTTGTCCTTTAAAAGAAATTCGGGGTGGTCCTTCAGCAACGCCTCGAACTTCTTCACCATGATTTCATCGCCCTGATTGGCGAACAGAATCGTCTGATACGTCTTGAAATCCTCCTCCTGCCGCAAAAGTTTTCCGAGAGAGGACAGCTTCTCCCGGTAAAAGGATACCTGCCGGGGGTCGGCATATTTCTTCAAGTATTCCCGGTCCCATCTAATCGCTTTTCTTATGTCGACAATGTTGTTTTCATATATGGTCCCCAGCATCTGTACTGCGTAGCGGCGCGCCTCGCTTTCAGGATGCTTCTCGGCGATTTCCTTATTGATGGCAGCTGCGTCGGCATAGCGGCCCTCGATATACGCATGCTGGGCCTTCTGTTTCAGGTCGTTGACTGTCCGGGAGTTCTCCACTGCAAATCCGGCGAAGGGCAACAGACTCCCGACGAGGGTCAGAATAAACAATTGAATGAGCTTAGCAGGCCGGATGGGGACAAGCTGGAGCGGAAGCTTGTCCGCGATGATTGCCATTTTATAGCCTCCCTGATTTTTACCAGTACATCATGCCTCTTTTTTATTACAGGATTATTACAGGGATGTTATATTTTTGTTATAGTGCCGACCGGAAACTGACGCCTGAAATGAAAAACCGGGGGCCCGAAGGCCCCCGGTCGGCAATCATACAGTACCGCAATTTTTTTCCTATTCCTGCAATATCACCGGGGTAAAGTTGAGGCCGACATCATTCGGATTAATGCTTTCAGCACTCGGGTCCATGCTGAACTGCAGCGGAATGACGAGCTCAGCGCCGGCTGCCAGGCCGTTGGTCGTGGCCTTTATCATCGGCTCGCCATCATTCGAACCCGTCGCATTGACCAGCGTTACATCCGTGGTGAGGCCGGTATTCTGGGCGATCTTTGAGGCAATCGGCGGGACGGTGGTGCTGTATTGATTATCCGCGTTGCCGATCCCCTGAAGGTTGACAATGCCGTCCAGAACAACGTCGATCGTGCCGGTGAGGGCGGGGCCGTTGTTGGTGATGATCAGTCTGCCGGTATAGAGTCCGGACTTTTTGTCGTAAACAAAGGCGGTCCTCTGCGTGCTGATCTGCGACGACACGTCGGTGAAGTGATTAAGCACAATCGTCTCAATCGGTGAAAGGGTCAGCGCCGACGAGGGCTGAATCGCGGTTATGCTCGCGTTGTTGACCTGGTAGGCGGTCATCGTGAGGGTTTTCCCCTCAATATCGAAGGTCATGAACTCCATAGCCGGCCAGGCTGTGATTACGTGCGGAAATTTGCCCGTATTGTTCAGATCGGGCTGATCCCCCGTTGCGCCGCCCCCGCCGCTGGTGATGTGCGGTACATTCAGGGCGATCTGGTCGCCGTTTGCCTGGGCGAGGGTATAGGCCCCGGTGCGGGCATAATTGTGGCTGTGGCCGGCATAGACCAGGTCCACGTTATACTGGGTGATGAGAGGTTCGAGTGCCCTCACGGCGACGTTGTCGCCGTCTTTGCCTGCGGAATACGACGGCTCGTGGTACATGAGGATCTTCCAAGGCTTGGTTGTCGTGGCGAGGTCGTTTACAAGCCAATTGTACTGGGCGGAGCCGGGAGCAAAACTTGAGTACTCGTCAACCATGGTGAAGTGGACCGGGCCATAATCGAAGGACCAGTACAGGTTGTTGAATTGCGCAGGATTGTACGGATTAGGAGTTGCGTTCGGGTACGGGAAGGGAAAATACTTCGGGAAGGTCGCACTGAACCCCCCTAAGGAGTTGCCGTCCGGGTCTTTAATCTTCAGGTTGTCATGGTTCCCCTTGACCCCGTCAATAGGCGAATTCGCCGTAAACGTGACGATATCCGTTTTGGTCGGATCGAACCACTGGGAGGTCCAGTAGCTTTCGCCGTCGGTGCTCACCCAGTCCCCGTTATGAATGGTAAGGCGCTGGTAATCCTCGTTGCCCGGTTGCGAATAAAAGGTGCGCATCGCCTGCATGACGTTGTCCAGGGCGAACGGCTGGCTCCTTGAGTCCCCCATGCCGAGGAACCGTATCGAGGTCGCGTTGTCGTCGGGCGCGGTGATGAATGATCCCGTACCGTAGACGACGCCGCTCGCTGCGTCGGCCACCTCGTAGTAATACCTGGTGCTCGGTTGCAGCCCGGTAATCTCATACTTGTGCTGGTTGCCGGGTCCGTACTCGGGCACCGTAACACTCCCCAGGCTGTAGGACGTGTTGCCGCCCCAGCTGAGTACGTTCGTCGGCTCGCTCGTGTCGTCCTGCCAGAGCACGGTCATCGTCGTGTTTGTTCCCTCGTAGATCAGGTAAGGTCTTTTCAATATGCCGGCAAAGGCCGTTGCGCTGCATAAAAAAAGGACAAGCATAATACCCGCGCTTCTCAAAAATGTCTTCGTTTTCATGTTATCTCCCTTTTTGTTGTTGATTGTCAGCGGCTGCAGCAAAGAACAATCGTATGTGAGTATCTTGATGCTGTTTTACAACGTTGTTTTCATTTCACCTCCTTTCGCTGCGTTTTAAAACGATCTGCCTTTTACATTCCGGAACGGCTTTGAATGAGATATGCGTAGTAGGTCGCGGCAAAGGTGGGCGTCCGTTCGAGCGTTTCGAAATCTACCCGGTAGAGCCCGAACCGAGCGTCCAGTCCCTGGAGCCATTCGTAATTATCGATAAGGGTCCAGTAGAAATATCCCCGGACATCGATCCCGTCCCGAAGGCACTTTTCGACAACGTCGATGTGTTTTTTCATGTATTTCACTTTTTCCCCGGTATCATGCGTTGCAATGCCGTTCTCGGTTATCATGAGCGGCAGGTCGAGCCGTGACGCGTACCTGAGGACTTTTGCGAGACCGCGCGGGTGGACCTCCCATCCCATTTTGGTAAGGCCATTGCCCTCGATGTCCGCATACCGGAGCTCGACCCCCATCTTCCTGAACGGATTAAAACGGAGGTGGATGCGCGTATAGTAATTGATGCCGAAGAAGTCGAGTTTGTCCTTGATGGGGACCTCGATCTCCACGGGCTTCGAAAAAGGGAACTTGATGATGAAAATGCCCGTCTGGAAGGCGTTGATGATCGAGTGATTGTAAAAATAGTTTGCGGTTTTTTTCAGGAGGCGATCCAGGGGGTTCCATCGCTTCCAGGGAGCGAACACGGACATGTTATGCGCAAGGCTTACCTGTGCACCGGGAATATACCGGTGAATGATGTCATAGGCCTTGCCGTGGCAGGTGAAGATGTTTTTAAGGGCCACGAGCGAGCGGGGGACGTCTCTGAGGCCGGGCGGCGTGCAGCCCTCCAGATAGCCGCCGAGCAGGATGACATAGGGCTCGTTGAAGGTGAGCCAGTAGCGGACCCCTTTGAGGGAAGACACCATCATCTCCGTAAAGCGGAGAAACTTCTCGATCGACGCCGTTCGATGCCAGGGAGAGCGTTCCATGAACCAGCGCGGATGGGTGAAGTGGTGGAGGGTGAGCATCGGCTCAATATGGCAGCTCCGCAGGATGTCGATGATCTCCTGGTAATGCGCGATGGCCTCGAGGTCCCACGTGTCTTCACGAGGCTGGATCCTGCTCCACTCTATGGAGAAACGGTAGGCATTGACGCCGAGTTCCTTGAGGAGCCGGAGGTCCTGGCGAAACAGCCGATAGTGGTCCGTTATCAGCGGCTTTTCGCTTATTACCGGGTCCCAGGTCGTCCAGTCCGCATGGGGAGAGCCTTCAAGCTGGAAGGCCGAGGTGGCAACGCCCCACAGAAAATCGTCCGGAAATATCTTTTTTTTCCTGCGATCATGCATAGGAATATTCTCTTTCCGTGTTGTGGAACAGGTGACATGGTGTCACAACTGTATTACGCGAATGTTACGAATGAGTTAAGATTATATGAAAGGCGGATTTTTTATTTCCATGCCGGCTTTTTTATGTTACTTTATTATTCGAAAATATCGACTGACCCGCGCGCGGAAGGAAAAGAACCATGAAAATAGCCATATTCGGGGACATACATGGAAATATTGAAGCCCTTGAGGCCGCGTACCGTGAAGCGCTCCGCATCAAGGCGGACAGGACATACCACCTCGGGGACGTGGGAGGATATGCCCCGTTTGTGAACGAGGTCGTGGATTTTCTCATCGAACACGGCATCGAGGGGGTCCAGGGAAACTATGACGAGGCGGTGGCGAATGACCGGGAGCACTGCGGATGCAAATATGAAGACCCGGTGCAGGCCGAGATGTCGCAGCTGTCATATGAGTGGACGAAAAAGCACGCTTCATCGAAGAGTAAAGAGTACATGAAAAGACTACCGGGAGAAATATCCTTTACGAGCGACGGGAAAAAGGTAAAGCTTTTTCACGCCACACCTCATAAAAACAACCTCTACTGGTATGCAGACCGGCCCGAGAAGTTTTTCCGGGAAATGGCCGAAAAGGCTGACGCCGACATTCTGGTCTACGGTCATACTCACAAGCCGTATAAAAAAGACTTTGGCGGTAAAACGTTCATCAATGCGGGAAGCGTCGGAAAGCCGAAAGACGGAGATCCGAGAGCTTGTATTGCCGTCCTCGAAATAACCACGCAGGCGGTTGCCGTGGACTTTATCCGCGTTGCCTACGATGTTGACAGGGTCGCTGCTGCGATCGCGGCAAGCGGGCTTCCCCCTTATTTTGGAGAGAGGCTGAAGAAAGGAACGTAAGGGGCATGGGCCGGTTTCAGATGCCTGTGCGACCTTCATGTGCTGTAAGGATTCAAATTGCCGCGAAGAACAATTGTGCGATTCCTGATTCCCCATTCTTGATTCTTAATTGCTTCACAACCCACCTCAGGAAAAACGAAGTCCAAACTCAGGGTTTCCCTGATGCCCGATTTTATCTCGCTTTTTGCCGTCTTTTCTTGATTTTTGTTTCCATCTGTACTATCCTCCTCTCGTACCCTGCGATGTAAGACCCGAAGACCTGTCCCTCATTGCTGCGGGGAGGTTGGATCGGCAAAAAGAAAACGGAGGCGCACATGAAAAAGACAAAGGTTTTGTTGGCGTGTCTGGTCTTTGCTTTCCTTGTGGGTTGCGGTTCGAACGATAACCCGCAGAGTTTTGAACTGGGGACTTTGGAAATTGTGGATCATGGCGCGGTCACACCGACTTCACATATCTTTGTGGATTCGACCGGTCACATTACTGCCGAGCAAGACCCGGCCGCGGGCGACGGGCCGTCATATCTGCTCTGGGAATATCAGATGACCCCGGAAGAAAAAAGCCTGGTCGAAAAAGAATGTACGGACGCGACTATCCTGTATCGAGGAGATGTTACGCTGCCGGACGGCGCCGACGCCTGCATAGGAGCAGGCAATCTCGATTGCCACGCCGCTGCGAAATCGGGGCGGGAAA
>OFHG01000288.1_pt1 | contig 21425 bp, 16 predicted proteins | sample 1521931 | NCBI WGS metagenome assembly OFHG01 (sample SAMEA2468438, study PRJEB22500) | soil metagenome | biome: Glassland; feature: Farmland; material: Clay | place: Australia | collected 2013-01-31 | depth 0.55 m
GGCATATCCGACCTGGTTGGTTCGGCTGGCAGCCAGGCTTACGGCGACCTGCAATATTTTACCGATTCGACCCGCGACATCTTTCAAGGCATGCTCGCCACACTCCCGCTGTGGGTTGCCCAGGCCTTACCGCAAACGTCCGGAAAGTAGTAATACCCTCCAGTTACCCCGCAAACCTGCTTGATGACAAATCGTTTTAATAGTTTTCCAGGCTTGGCCGCGTTTGATTGGTTTTTTGAAAAGATTATCTTTGGTACTGAAGAAGATAAAGTTGGTTTGATCATTAATGATTTCCGGATATACTCTAAGCCAGACTTTATCCATTGAACCTGACTCTAGGGTGTGTAGCACAGGGCATCGAGCCAGGGTTGAAATTCCGATAGCGGGATTTTTCGAATACCGCCCTGTGGAGTAGATATCGAAAACAGGTTTCTTCCCATGCTTTCTATCCTTTTCATCGAAGACGATGACACCATCGCCATGGGGGTGGAATACTCGCTCAAGCAGGACGGTTTCCAGGTCAGTCTGGCCTACCGCCTGGAGCAGGCGCGTGACCTGCTCAAGCGCCAGCCCTTCGACCTGGTGCTGCTGGACCTGGGGCTGCAGGATGGCAGCGGTTACGAGCTGTGCAAGGACATCCGCGCCGCCGGGGATACGCCCATTATCATCCTTTCCGCCCGCGATGAAGAGGCCAGCATCGTCCTTGGCCTCGACCTGGGCGCAGACGACTACCTCACCAAGCCTTTCCGCCTGCGCGAACTGATCTCGCGCATGAAGGCCGTGCTGCGCCGGCGTGGGCCGGTCGAGGCATCTGACCGCACCCTTACCTGCGGGGACGTGACGGTGGTCGCCCAGCAGGCCAAGGTCTACAAAAACGGTCGCGAAGTGGTCTTAACCGCGCTGGAATACCGCTTGTTGCTCACGTTGATCCTCAACCAGGGACGGGTGCTCACCCGCGGCCAGATCCTGGCCCAAATCTGGGACGTGGACGAGGATTTCGTCAACGATAACACGCTCACCGTGTACATCAAGCGCCTGCGCGAGAAGCTCGAGGACGACCCGCAGAACCCAGCGCTGATCAAGACCGTGCGCGGCCTGGGGTACAAGGCAGGCGATTGACATGAAACACCTCTTTCATTTAGAAGACCGGAAATTGTTCATCTCCATGATGGCCCTGTCGCTGGTAACCGTCCTTGCGGCAGTCACGCTCAGCTTGGCGATGGCGGCTTACGTCAACCAGGCGGTTAAAGATACCTATGCGGGCATCGTCGGCACGGTGACGCAGCGCTATCCCCAGGCCGAGGCGCAGGTCGTGCAGGATCTGCGTTCACCGGGGGCCGACTCCGTCAACCTGGGAACCCAGGTGCTGGGGAAATATGGCCTGGGCGATCGCGGTGCAGCGGATACCGGCCTTGCCGCCGGCCTGCTGGCGCGCCTGCTGCCGGTCGGACTGGCGCTGGTCGGGCTGGTCTGCACCGGCTTCTTTCTTTTGCTCGTGCGCTACCAGCGGGCGGTATCTGCCCAGGTGGCGGGGCTTTCGGCGTACCTGCGCCGCATCGACGCCGGTGATTATTCCCTCGACGTGCGCGATAACGGCGAGGGCAGCTTCAGCTTGTTGAAGAACGATTTGTACAAAGTCACCGTCCGGTTGCGCGAACAAGCCGAGCTGCTGCAAAAGGATAAAACCGCTTTATCCAACCTGATCGCCGACATCTCCCACCAGATCAAAACCCCGCTCACTTCTTTGGGCATTTTGACCGACCTGCTGGCCGAGGACCCCCCGGAGGCGGACCGGGGCGCGTTTGTCGAGCGGCTGCGCGCACAGCTCGGGCGTATCCAGTGGCTGGTAGCCGCGCTGCTCAAGCTGGCCCGGCTGGATGCCGGCACCGCTGCTTTTAAAAGCGAGCCGGTGGACGTGCGCCGGCTGATTGAAAGGGCGCTGGAACCGCTGCAGATTCCGCTCGAGATCAAGAAGCAGCGCCTCGTGATCCATGGCGGCGAAGGGGCAGGCTTTACCGGCGACCTCAACTGGAGCGCGGAGGCGCTGACCAACGTGGTCAAGAACTGCGTCGAGCATACCCCTGAGGGCGGGAAGATCGAGATTACCTTTAGCGCCAATGCCCTGTACGCTGAGATCACCGTCAGCGACGATGGCAAGGGGATCGCCAGCCGGGATTTACCGAACATCTTCAACCGCTTCTATCGCGGTGAGAACGCCGGCGAGAACAACGTCGGCATCGGGTTGGCCCTGGCCAAAGCCATCTTCACCGCTCAGGGCGGCGATATCTCCGTCCGCAGCCAGCCCGGCATGGGGACGAGCTTCGAGATCCGCCTTTTCCGCGGGGTGGTTTAGGGTGCGGTCGTTCCTGTCAGGGATACAGGTCTGGTTGGGGGTTATGTGTAGTGCGAGTTTCCTGGATACTTGAAGGATTATTGCTTTCTTGAAACCCACCCCTCCATCCAAATGTTGTATTAGGTGGCTCTTAGGCTATTCGCGCGGTTTGTTGAAGAAATTTGAATTACAGGTATAAATATGGAGGTCGAATATGGCTAATTTGATTTACTTGGCGAACACCTCACTCGACGGATACACCGAGGACAAGGATGGTAAGTTTGACTGGACACAGCCAGGTGAGGAATTGTTCAGATTTATCACGAACCTCGTACGGGCAGTGCGCACTCATCTCTATGGACGGCGAATGTATGAGACCATGATGGTGTGGGAGACTGATCCCAATCTGGCCGCGGAGTCTCCGCTCATGCGCGACTTCGCTGAGATCTGGCAAGCAGCCAACAAAATCGTGTACTCCAGGACGTTGGAGACGATATCCACTCGCAAAACGCAGCTTGAGCGAACGTTCGATCCGGAAGCGATTCGACAACTGAAAGCCGCCGGCGAACATGACCTCCTCATCGGGGGTCCTGAACTCGCCGCCCACGCCTTCCGGGCCGGGTTGATCGACGAGTGTCAGTTGTTCCTTATCCCGATTCTCGTGGGAGGCGGCAAATCAGCCCTGCCTGACGACGTGCGATTGGAGCTCGAGCTTTTGGCGGAACGCCGCTTTCGCAATGGTACAGTTTTCCTCCGTTATCGAACAAGGCAGGGAAGAGCCCCCTGACACAGCTAATGCACACCGTTAGGTGAATAAATTGTCACAATTGCAGTCACCGCAGGGTCACTTTACATCTGTATGCTGAGAATAACGGTACTACACTCATTCTTTGGAGGTACAACGTGGAAATTCTCAAGGTGCATAACCTTTCGAAGGTATACGGTAAAGGCGACACGCAGATCAAAGCTCTGGATGACGTCAGCTTCAACGTGGAAAAAGGCGAATTCGTCGCCATCGTCGGCCCCTCTGGCTCGGGCAAGTCGACCCTGCTGCACATCCTGGGCGGGGTGGATACGCCCAGCTCCGGCCAGGTGTTGGTGGATGGCACGGACATCTTCACCCTCGACCAGACCAAACTGGCCATCTTCCGCCGCCGGCAGATCGGCCTGATCTACCAGTTCTACAACCTGATCCCCATCCTCAACGTCGAGGAAAACATCAGCCTGCCGCTGCTCCTGGATGAGCGCAGCCTGGACGAGGCGCGCCTGAAGGATATCGTCGCCACGCTGGGGCTTGACGACCGGGTCGGGCACCTGCCCAACCAGCTTTCCGGCGGGCAGCAGCAGCGCGTCTCCATCGGCCGGGCGCTGATCAATAACCCCGCCCTGATCCTGGCCGACGAGCCGACCGGCAACCTGGATAGCAGCACCTCCAAGGAAATCATCACCCTGCTCAAGCTCTCCAACCAGCGCTACCACCAGACGTTGATCGTGGTGACCCACGACCATGACATCGCGATGCAGGCCGACCGCATCGTCTCCTTCGTCGACGGGCGCATCCTACGTGACGAGGCGGTGCGGGCATGAACATCCTGACGACGTATACTCTGAAGTACCTGCGGCTGAACAAGAAGCGTACTGCGGTGACCCTCCTGGGGGTGATCCTGTCCGCCGCCCTGATCTGTGGGGTGTTCCTGTTGGGGGTCAGCTTCCAGAAGGTGATGATCGACCACGAGATCTTTATGTCGGGGAATTGGCACGCCCGGTTCCTCGCCGTGCCATACGCAAAGGCGAAATATATCACCGAAAACAGCGCCGTCCAGACGGCGATGCTCAGCCAGCCACTCGGGAACGCCACCTACGGCAGCCACAACACAGCCAGACCCTACCTGGACATCACCGCCTATGACGCGCTTTCATTCCAAAACCATCCCATCCAGCTGAGGTCCGGTCGCTTTCCTCAAAACGCGGATGAGCTGCTCATCACCCAGTCGATGGTCCGGGACTCTGGCCTGGGCTTGAAACCTGGCTCCACATTGCAGCTGGCTTTTGGCAAGCGGAATTTCCCCGACTACGATGGGCGCGTCAAGGCATGGGGAGGCGAAGAATATGTCGCTCTGCAAGATGGGGAAACCTTTACCCCGTCCGTTTCCAAAACCTACACGGTGGTCGGCGTGATGGCGCCGCTGTCCGACGAGACCAGCATGCCCGCAGCTTTCCCGGCCTTGACGTACCTCGACCCGGCGCAATTGGCAGCCGCAGACCAAGTGGACATCGCGATCCTGGCCCGCGATCCGCGCAGCATTAACACCACTGCGCCGGAAATTGCCCAAGGCGCCGGCCTGACTGTGACCCCCGGTCCGGATGGCAAACCGTCCAACATCTCTTATAACGAGAGGCTGCTGCCCTGGTTGGGCGCCAGCGGCCGTTCCAACTACGTGAGCTTCTTCCTGGTGACCATCGCCGTTGTCATCGCCCTGATCGTGTGCGGCTCGGTATTGCTGATCTACAACGCTTTCGCCATCTCGATCGGCGAGCGCAAGAAGCAGTTCGGCATGTTTGCCAGCGTGGGCGCCACCTCGGCGCAGATCCGCCGCATCGTGCTGACCGAAGCCGGGGTCATCGCCGCCATCGGCATCCCGCTGGGCATCCTGGGCGCCATCGCCGGGGTAGGGATCCTGGCAGCGCTCACCCGGGGGATCGTCTCCCAGTTGATCCTTGACGCGGAGCAGGGGATACAGCTGGTGGTCTCGCCGCTGGTCATCGGCGCGACCGTGCTGTTTTCCGCGGCGACCATCCTGCTCTCGGCCTGGATCCCTGCCCGGCGCGCCGCCCGGGTTTCGCCCATTGATGCCATCCGCCAGAGCGGCGAGATCCAGGAGGGCCAACCGCTCAACCTGCGCACCAGCCATCGGACCGCTTCGGTCCGCCTGATCCGGCGTGTGTTCGGGTTCGAGGGCGAGCTGGCGCTCAAATCCCTCCAGCGCGACCGCAAGCGATACCTCACCACGTTACTCTCGCTCATGATCAGCATCATCTTGTTCGTAGCCTTCAACGCCCTGATGCTGTATACCAATACCACCCAACGCATAGCTAGCAAAGCGATGAACTTCGACCTGATCGTCGACCTGAACTACCGCCAAAGCCACGCTCTGGATTTTGTCGACCTGGTCAGCCAGTTGCCAGAAGTGCAGCGGGTTGCCTACAGACGCTCCGCCTATGAGCAGTACGTCCCCCCGCGCGCGGTGATCACCGGCCCGGCTTACCAGGCCCTGCAGGAGCTGAACGGCCTCAAGACTGTAGAAGGCGGTGAGAACAACCCCAAAGCTGTTGAAGGCGGTACCTACCAGTTTGTGCTCCAGGTAAGTGCCGTGGGGCCGTCCGAGTTTGCCCACTACGCCGCGCAGCTTGGTCTGGACCCGCAGCAGTATAGCGATCCATCCGCGCCGCTGGGGATCCTGATCAACCACACCAACCTGCGCCAGGGCGGCAAGCTGTACGATTTCGACCTGTTCAACCTGAAGCCGGGCGATACGATGACTGTCTCCAAGATGCCGGACTACTCCTCCCCCCAAACTGGGGACAAAGCACCGCCCAGCCTGACGTGGACGGTGGGCGCGGTCACCCAGGAGACACCCCTGGGCTTCCTGGGGACGACGCTGGTTCCGAATTTGATCGTCTCGGACGCCGTCTTCGACGGTTTGAGCGACCGGATGCTGCAACTCGGCTCGATCAATTCCGGGGCCATGTACATCCAGAGCGATGCCCCGGACGCCGCGGTGGCAGCCCTCCAACGGCTCTACCAGGGTACGGTTGGGGGCAATTTCTCGTACTATTCGACGGCGGAGCTCAATAAGAGCCAAAACCTGCAGGCGCTGATGACCAACCTGTTCTTCTACGGCTTCCTGGCGCTGATCACGCTCATCGGGGTGACCAACATCGTCAACACCCTGGATACCAACATCAAGCTGCGCCGGCGCGAAATCGCCATGCTCAAGTCGGTCGGGCTGACGCCGGGTGGCTTCCTGCGCATGCTGCGCTACGAGAGCCTGTTCTACGGGCTGACCGCGCTGCTGTATGGTCTGCCGCTGGGGATCGCCATCAGCGTGTTCATCTACTACCAGTTCGGCAGCGGGGTGGGTACCTTTGCCTTCAGCCTGCCCTGGGGAGCGATCCTGGCCTGCGTGCTGGGCATTCTGGCGATCGTTTTCGCCACCATGATGGTCTCCGGTGCGATGATCCGCAACGACAACATCGTGGATACGCTCAAAGAAGAAAATTTGTAGGCTCATAATCACTGCTTTACCGTCACTACTCAGGAATGTCATGCTGAGCGGAGCGCTCTTTGCGCAGCGAAGCATCTCAGCCCGTGCAGAGGAGATTCTTCGTCGCTGGAAGAACGCCAGCTCCTCAGAATGACATAGTGGCTGAATAGTTACGTTTTACCAGAATTTGAAATAGGAGATCAAAATGTCAAAGAAGCTTGGTCTTATTCTGTCCGTGATATTAACGGCCACGATGCTTCTCGCCGCCTGCGCGCCTGCAGCACCAACCGCTGCACCGGTTCAACCAACGACCGCTCCGGCTGGAACCGCAGCAGCCCCCACAACCGCCGATGTCTCGTCGACGAAAGTCGGTTTGGTGACCGATACCGGCGGCGTGAATGATCATGCGTTCAACCAGTTGGCCTGGGGAGGCGTCCAGAAAGCCTCCCAGGAGATGGGTTTCCAGGCGAAATTCCTCGAATCCGGGCAGCCCAGCGACTATGAGACGAACATCGATGCGTTGGCGGCCGATGGCTACAACGTCATCATCACCGTCGGTTCCTCGATGGGCGATGCCACGGCTTTGAAAGCCAAACAATATCCGGACATCAAATTTGCCATCGTCGACAACGCCTACGCCATTAGCGGTCTGGCCAACGTCACCAGCCTGATGTTTGCGGAAGACCAGGTTGGTTTCCTGGCGGGCGTCCTGGCTGCCGGCATGTCCAGGTCGGGTTTCGTTTGCTCCGTCTCCGCGGTGATGACCCCTCAAAGTGAACGCTACATGCGCAGCTTCTTTGGGGGAGCCGTCTGGCAAGCTGGCCCTAAGATGCAGATGATGAATAATTACATTAATATTAAGACTACGGATAGTAACGTTCCTTCCTTCATCGACTCCACCCAGGGGAAGGAAACCGCTCTGAAGCTGATCGGCCAGGGCTGCGATGTGGTCTTCGCCGTTGGCGGGGACGCCGTTAACGGTGCTCTGCTGGCTGCCAAAGAAAGCAACCTGCCGGCCATCGGCGCTGATGTCGACCAGTACAACACCGATCCCGAGGTCCAGTCGGCGCTGATCTCCAGCGCGATGAAGAACGTGGACGTCGCCATCTACAATTACCTGAAGACTGTTGCCGATGGTTCTGTCAAAGCCGGCATCAGCACCGGTACTCTGCAAAACGGCGGCGTCGGCCTGGCCCCCTTCCATGATTGGGACAGCAAGATCCCGGCCGATCTGAAAGCCCAGATCCAGAAGGCAAGCGACGGGATCAAGGATGGTTCCATTAAGACTCAGTGAAGTAAAATATCTACTGAGAACAGGGTGCTGTGCTCAACTGGGTACAGCACCCTGTTTTGTAATAGAATTCAGGAATAAAGATATGACACTTGTCTTACAAGCCACAGGTATTTCCAAGCGTTTTCCGGGTGTCCTTGCGAATGATCACGTCAATTTTTCCCTGGAAAGAGGTGAAATTCACGCTCTCACCCCCAAATCCGGATATCTTCACGGCGATTCCCAAAGACCCCATTCCATTGTGATACCAGACCGTCGTACTGCTGGCGAATTCGATCTAGCTCGGGCCTTGTCGATAGCTTTTCGGAACTCGCGCTCAGCTCCCTCAATATCTCTTTTGTGAACCATCAGATAATTAGTTGCGTTCCAACTGGTTGCCTTCACTAGAACAATTTTCTGTGCTTGATCATTGTACGGCTGTCTCGTAATTGGATTAATCATACGATAATCTGCACATTGGTAAATGCAACGCTGTGTTAAAACGGTCAGATTTAATGTCATGACATAAGGCCCCTTAATTCTTTATATAGTTCAATACTATTTTATCCACCACCCTACTCACCTGCCATTTTACATCTGATACTTAGCACGCCCCGCACACAAAAAAGCCCCCCTTATCAAGGGGGGTTGGGGGGATTCGTTGTCAGCCTAACCGGCCTCACCTTGATCTGCCTCGTCTCCATCAGGTAGCTCAAATTCCCCAAATCGTCGATCGCTCCCCATTCCAAATACATTCAATCAGGTACGCGTTTCTTATAAAAAGTCGTCGGCTCCCAAGGACCGATAAGCTATTGGTTTAAATCCACTTCGATTGGCACGATTAGTTTATCCACAGCTTCCCCGCCTCCTCCTTCAAGTGCGAGATCAAGTGGCCATATTTGTCGAGCGTGACGCATGCGTTGGAGTGCCAGACCCTTCCAGGCTGTTGAAGAAGTGAATCTGAAATCCTGATATAATCCATTACTCTGTTCACCTACCCATATGGAAGGAGCTACCAATGCGAATTAACCGCATGCTTGTTCTAATAGGTGGCTTGATCCTTGTTCTCGGATCACGCCTCCCCTGGATGTCGGTCCCCGTTCTCTTTGGTGTTGAAGGGCCTACTTTCGAAGCCATTGAAATAGGTTGGGAAGGTGATGGCTTGATCACTGGTGGTATTGGTCTCATCCTTCTTCTTGTAGGGATATTTTGGAGCGGAAGAATTGAGAAAAGATACTCAATTCCAGGCGCGATCCTGGCTGCCTTGGCTATCTTAGTGGTTATCGGAGATTTCTATAGAATCCTTGAGATCGATCCTGATGCAGGTTTCTTTGCGGCCACGGACGTAGGTATCTATGTGACACTTATCGGCGCTTTGATGGCCTTAGCCGGTGCACTATACCGGACACACATGAATCAAGAGAGACAGGGGACAACATTACTTTCCAGTTCCATGTAGCTTAGGCCACCATCCGACTAATCTCTGTTGTCTTTGGATCCTTACCTGCAGATGTTCTATTCAAGTGGGCGGCCCAACAATGCGTGCACGCGGACGGCTGGATTCACACCGCCAAAATAGCCTTTTTCATGGCTTTAAGTTTTATCCGTTTCGTGGGCGCGTCTCGTTCCTCCAGCCGCCGCTAACGCAAGCCGTTGCACGAACCAATTCATCTTTCCAATACAAGCTGGAAAAACTTTGTTGTTTTTTGTGGAGTATGATTTCCCCACCAATTTTCACAGGGTGCATGGCTTTTTCAACAGCCTGCTTCGTTTTACGACAATCAGCGGGATGCCATGATTTAGCATCAGGCTGGTGGATGGATAACGTAGATGTTAAGAGAGTTTCGATTTACTTCCTCATATTAGAGTAAAAATGAGAAGTGTCAATTCTCAATAAACTAAATGGTTCAACTAAATCGAGGATTCAGTAAAAAGTATTACATAAAAAGTATTAAGTTTTGCATTAATTTCTCGAAATCGCTTGATTAAAAAAATCCCGAATCTATAATGATAATATGTCCTCTTCCTCCTCTTCGAACCGTCGTCGCGGCGCCCCACCGGGTAATCAGAATGCTCGCAAGCATGGTTATTATTCTGCCCAAGACCCTGCCTCCGCCCAAGGGGAAGAAAATCCTCTATCTCTCGATCTTCAGGCCGAGATAGACTTCATCCGCCATTCCATGCAGCGTGTCATTGCCCTTGGCGAGCCCCAGACCTATCGCGAAGCCGTCGACTACCTTTGCGCCCTCACCCTGGCTGTTACCGCCCTGACGCGTTTGGCCCGCACCCATCATTATCTCTATCCTTCCCTCGACCCTCGTGATGAGCTTGTTCGCGAAATCAGGCAGGCCCTCCTCGAAGTCAATGCCCAAATCGAATCCAGGGGATCGTCGCCAGCCTGGCATATCCGCTGCCAGCCCTTCAACCGCACCTTAAAAACTGAGTCTTCTGCCACATCCGCATCGGATTCCCCCCTTCGCAAGGGGGGTTAGGGGGGATTCGAAATCCGCACGGCCGTTTACGGTCGCCTGAATTGTTCCTTTTTGATTTTTTCGGAACAATTCAAATCAGGCCTTACCCAGGTAAAGTCTAACTTGCACCAGGATTTGCTGGCGCGCTTCGCTATCAGGAGACCCAAATACAGTTTGGATGGCTTTCTGTTAGCCTGGCGCGCCAGCTTACTAAATTCTTTTCGAAAGCGCTGCTTTTGGCTATTGCCTCATCACCACTACCCACAACGCTCCTTTCCTGGCGCTGTCGGCTAAGCAATAATGAATTGTCTTCATTAAACTTTTTTTTCCGAAGAAACAAATCGCCTCTTCATTTTTACCCTCATTTTTAAACCTCAGCCTTCTGAGCCGCGTAAACTTTATCTTCTTTGCGCCCTTGGCGCCTCTGTGGTGAGATCTTTAAAATCCCTGCCTTCTCAGCGCCTTTGCGGTGAAATCCTTTTAATAGGCAATTAATAGTGGGCGCCTTGTAGGGTGGCGTTCGCCTGGCTGGCTGCTTTATCCAGGGCCTGCTGTGGGGTGGATGTGCCGTTGGCGACTGCCGTCAGGGCGTCGGCGATGTAGTTGCGAATCGGGTTCCACGCCGCGATGTTCGGCTCGGTGCGCCCGTATTGCAGCCAATCCAGAGCCTGCCCGTACAGCGGGTTTTTCTGGATGAAATCAGTCAGTTGGGCACGCATGGACTGGCGCGCCGGGAAGTAATCCGTAGCCTCCACCCAGGTGGCGTTAGGCCCGCTATCCATCAGCCATTTCAGGAAAACAAAGGCCGCCCGTTCTTTTGCTGTGGTGGTTTTAAAGATGGTTACGCTGGGGCCGTAGACATCTTCCACGGGTTGGGGGGTGGTGTGCGGCTCAGGAGCGATTCCCCAATTTTTCACCTTTCCGGCTTGTTGGATCGATTGCAAATAATAAGGCAGTCCGGCGGTTGAACCGAAGGTAAAAGCGATCTTCCCCAGGGAAAAATCGGTCTGGTCTTGAAAGGCTTTTCCGATCACCGTGGCGTAATTATTTCGGAACAGCTCGTTCATGAAATTCAGGCTGTCCAGCCCGGCCTGGGAATTAAAGGCCACGCTCTTGCCATCCGCGCTCAGCAGGTCGCCGCCCCGGCTGAATACCCAACCGGCGAAGCGTGACGCATCGGTGTTGAGTTCGTAGCAGTATGTCGTCGGCGGTTTGCTGACTGCCTGGCAGATTTTCATGAAATCATCCCAGGTCGCCGGCGGTTGGTCGAAGCCGGCCGCTTTGAGCATATCGGCGTTGTAGTACATGACTTCCATGCTGCGCATGAACGCCATGCTATACACCTTGTTCCCGGCCTGAGGATAGTGATCGATGAAGGCTGGATAGATATCTTTAAGGTCTGCCTGGCTGAAACCGATTTGCGGATCGCTCATCAGGTTATCCATTGGGATCACGGCATTGGATTGGATGTAATTAGCCACGTCATTCTGGTAGGCGATGGCCAGGTCGGGGGGCGTGCCGGCCGCAATGGCCGCCGTCACCTTCTTGTACAAGTCGCTGTAAGTGCCCTGGTAGGTAGCGGTAACGTGGATGTCCGGATGCGACTGGTTGAATTGATCGACCAGCGCGTTCAGCGTTTGTTGTTGGGACTGGCTTTGCCCGTGCCAGAACTGCAGCTGGATTACTTGAGCGGCGGTTGGTTGGGTTGTTGCCGTTGGGGCTTGGGTCGTTGCTGCTTGGGCACAGGCCGAGAGCACCAGGGCGACAAGTAACAGCGAGACCAATAATCGATTGCGTACCATCTCATTTTCCTCCTGATATTCCATTTATTCGGCATCTCATTATTCCTTTCACAACAGAAATGCTCTACCCGGCCAGAGACATGGCGTTTGTATACATGTCCTGGTCTTGATCACCCGCGAATACCGATGGTGGCGATCCCTTCGATGAACCAGCGCTGCAGGATCAGGTATAGCAGAATGATTGGAACGATGCTGATCGTTACGGCTGCCAGCAGCAGTTGCACCTGGGTTCCGGCGTCGGTGATGAACGCCGCGATACCAACCTGGATAGGGCGCAGCAGCGGATTGTTGGTAACCAACAGTGGCCACATCAGGCTGTTCCAGCTCCCCAGAAAGGTAAGCAAGGCGCTGGTGATCAGTGCTGGCTTGGAGAGTGGCAGCACGATTGACCACAAAAACCGCAGGTGCCAACAGCCATCCATCGTGGCCGCATCATAGAGATCCTGCGGAATGGCTCTGAAAAACTGGCGCAGCAGAAAGATGCTGAAGGCGCTGGCGGTCCACGGGACGATTAACGCCAGATAGGTGTCCACCCAATGAAAGTCGCGCATCAGAATGAAATTGGGCACCAGGGTTACTTCGAATGGCACCATCATGGTCATCAGTAACAGTATGAACAGCGCATCACGACCGGGGAAACGCATGCGGGCGAATGCGTATCCCGCCAGAACGGATGTGACCAGCACCCCTAACACAGTCATGCAAGCGATGAATAGCGTGTTGGCGAAATAACGCGGGAAGATGCTCACCTGATTCCAGGCGGTGATATAGTTCGAAAAAAGCCACTGGCTGGGGAGCAGGCTTTGTGATGCCGCTGCCTCGATATAAGACTTCAAGGAGGTCAGGATCATCCAAACGAACGGGAATACAGACCAGACTGCCCCGGCAACCAGCACGGCCTGGATCACCAGGCGGCTCAAGCGGCTGCCTCCCCGGTATATGTGGCCCGTGTTAGCGTTCATAGGCTGCCTCCACCGGCAACTTCCTCCGCGCCTCGCCCAAAGAACTTGAAGTTAATCAAGGTGAAAGCCAGAATCAGTATGGATAATAAAATAGCAATCGTAGATGCATAGCCGTAATTGGAATAGGTGTAGAGCTGGTTGAACATGTAAACGGTGAGGGTGTTCGTGCCTTCCAGCGGGCCGCCCAGCGTTTGTGCTGCGGCCGTATTCATGGCGAAAATCTGGTTGAAGGATTGCAGCGAGGCGATGACCGAGACGACCAACACGAAAAAGGTGGTGGGCGAAAGCAGCGGCACTGTGATGTAGCGGAAAAGGTGTAAACGGCTGGCGCCGTCGATTTCCGCCGCCTCATAAAGCTCGCCCGGAATGTTGGTCAATCCGGCTAGAAAGATGACGACGTCGTAACCTAGCGATTGCCAGATGGTAAAGATCGCGATGGCGACCAGCGCCAGGCTGGGGCCTTGCAGCCAGGTCGGTAGTTGGATTCCCAGGTGGGCGAAGATAACCGCGAAGACCCCATTGGGCTCAATCAGCCAACGCAAAGGGGCAATCCCCAGGTGGCTTAGAATCTGGTTAGCCAGCCCATTAGCAGGATCGAATACCCAGGCCCACACGATGGAGGAGCCCGCTGTGGAGATGACATAGGGCAAAAAGAACAATTCGCGGTAGGTAGGCTGGCCGCGCGCACCCTGGAAGAGCAAGTAGGCGAAAAACATACCTAACGCCATCGTGAGCGGTAGGGTCAGCAAGGCGAATGTAAAGGTGTTTAATAATGCCCGCCAGAAGGTGGGATTGATCAATGCTTGCGTGTAGTTTTGCAGTCCGGAGAATTGAAAATGGTTGATCGGGCCACGATTGAGGCTGAGAAATAATGCGTAACCAACCGGGAAGAGGTGGAAGATTCCCAGGACGGCAAAAGCCGGCAATATGTAAAGATAGGCCGTCCAATCCACCCGGCGCCACTTGAGGCGCTGTAGTCTCTCATTGATTTTTGCGTGGGCGGCTTCGGCTGATTGCACCATGTCTGACATCCGAATACCCCCGATTCATCCTGATTGCCCTTCATCCGTTTCGTAAACCAGTTGGTTCCTGGCAAGAAACCGTCCCAATCAACAGGCGCGCCGGATGATTAGCGGCTATCTGTTTTTGTATCCTATCCCGCCGTTGGCAGTTCTGTCTTTATCGACAGATAAAGGGGAGTTTATTGTCAGATTAAATTATGGTAGACTTGCGAGGCGAGAATTTCCTATGAGCTACGCCCAATTGCTTGCCCAACAAATTAATGTGCGCACCTCGCAGGTGGCTGCTGTTATCGAATTACTGGATGGCGGCAATACCATCCCTTTCATCGCCCGCTACCGGAAGGAGGCCACAGGTGGGTTAGACGAGCAGCAGCTACGCCAGGTGCAGGATGGCATGGAGAAGCTGCGCGCCCTGGACGAGCGCCGCGCGACGATATTAAAGACCGTCGAAGAGCAGGGCCAGCTCACCCCGGAGCTGCGCCAGCAGATCTTGGATGCCGGGACGTTGACTGCACTCGAAGACCTTTACCAGCCGTATAAGCCCAAGCGGCGCACGCGCGCCAGCGTTGCCCGTGAAAGGGGCCTGCAAGGCCTGGCCGATTGGATCCTGCAGCAGGTGCTCACGTCCACCCCGCTGGACGAGATCGCCCGGCCATACCTCAATGAAGATGTGCCGGATGCGGAGGCTGCCTGGGCTGGCGCCCGTGATATCGTCGCCGAAACCATCAGCGATCATGCGCAGGTGCGCCGCATCACTCGTGAGAAGGCTTTGCAATGGGGCGGATTGAAGGTCGAACGCGTGGACGGTTCCGAGGACCCACGCCTCGTGTACCAGCTATATTACGATCTCGAGTGGCGCATCGACCGCCTACGACCCCATCAGATCCTGGCGGTTAATCGCGGTGAAGCCGAAAAAGTGCTGCGGGTGCGCGTGCTGGTGCCCGACCGCGATTGGCGAGCTGCCGTCCAAAGGGCGTTCCACCCGAATTCACGTTCGCCACTGGCTTCTCAGTTGGAGCTTGCTGCCCAGGATGCTGCCGAGCGCTTACTTCTGCCGGCTATCGAACGCGATGTGCGACGCATTTTAGCCGAGAAGGCGCAAGTGCAAGCCATGGCCGTTTTTACCGCTAACCTGCGCGCCCTGCTTAGCCAGCCGCCTCTAGCCGGGCATGTCGTCTTGGGCATCGATCCGGGATTTCGCACTGGCAGCAAAGTGGCCGTGGTAGACTCCACCGGCAAGCTGCTGGAGACAACCACTATTTACCCACATGAACCGCAGAAACGTTGGGAAGAATCCCTGGCCGAGTTGGCGCGGCTGGTGGCGCGCTACGCGGTGACCCTGATTACCATCGGCAACGGCACTGCCTCACGTGAAACCGAACAACTGGCGGCCGAGCTCATTCACCGCCTGGAAGGGGTGGCCGGGGCGAAAGCCCCCCAATATTTGATCGTCAATGAAGCGGGTGCCAGCGTATACAGTGCCAGCCCATTGGCGCGCTCCGAGCTGCCCCATCTGGACGTCAGCCTGCGTGGAGCGGTCTCCATCGCCCGCCGCGCCCAGGATCCACTGGCCGAATTGGTCAAAATCGATCCCAAATCAATCGGGGTGGGCATGTACCAGCACGATGTAGACCAGAGACAGCTGGCTCAGGCCCTCAACGGCGTGGTGGAGAGCGTGGTCAATCAGGTGGGGGTGGATATCAATACCGCCTCACCGGCGCTGCTCACATACGTTTCCGGCATTGGTCCGAAACTGGCGCAGCGTATCGTCGCCTTTCGCGACCTGAACGGCCCTTTTGCCGGCCGGGTAACGCTTCAGGCTGTCCCCGGATTAGGCCCCAAGGCTTTCGAGCAATCGGCCGGTTTTTTGCGCATCCGGGACGGCGCTAACCCGCTGGACGCCAGCGCTATCCACCCCGAGAGCTACCCGGTCGCGCAGAGTATTATGCAGCAGGCCGGGACTTCGATGCAATCCCCTCCGCAAGCTCGCAAGCAAGCCCTCGATGCCCTATTGCAAGAGACCCCGCTGGCGGCGCTGGCCGGCCACCTGGGCTGTGGTTTACCCACACTCGAAGATATTCTCGAGCAGTTGCAGCGACCTGGGCGCGATCCGCGCCTGGATCTCCCGGCACCCATCTTGCGCAGCGACGTACTCTCGATGGATGACCTGGCGCCGGGTATGCGTTTGAAAGGTACCGTGCGCAATGTCGTCGATTTCGGTGCATTCGTGGATATTGGAGTCAAGCAGGATGGCCTGCTCCATCGCAGCCAGATACCTTTCGGAACGGTCTTACGTGTGGGGGATGTGATCGAGATGGAGATCTTGAAAGTCGAAACCGAGCGCGGGCGTATCAGTCTGGGCTGGCCGATTTAACCTGGTTGTTCCCTCCTTCAGGCGGGGCTGGGGTGTCTACCGGAAAGGCGATGGTGAACGTAGTACCCTGGCCGAGGGTGCTTTCAACGCCGATTTTGCCCCCATTCAGCTCGATTAATGATTTGGCAATAGCCAGGCCGAGGCCCGTTTCCCCCGATTCACCCGGGCGGGCGCCTTCCCCGCGATAGAAGCGGTCAAAGATATGCGGGATGTCCTCCGGGTTGATTCCCGATCCGTTATCCTGGATCCGCAAGAGAATGTGACCATCTTGGTGGCGGGCGCCCAATTGAATATGCCCGCCCGCCGGTGTGTATCGTAATGCATTGCTGATCAGGTTGGCAAACACCTGCGCCATGCGATCCGTATCCACTTCGATCTTTGGCAAATCCGGTTCGACTTCGAGGCTGATGCCGACCTCTTGTTGAGCGGCGTGTGGCCCGTACGAGGTGACGGCCTGTTCCAACACCAGCTTGGGGGGCACGGGAGTGCGGCTCAAGGTTAATTCGCCGGCGTCGGCCAGCGAGAGGGTGCGCAGGTCATCGATCAGGCGCTGAAGGTGGCGTGCCTCCCCAAACATGGCATCGAAACGTTCAGCGCTGGGTTCGAGCACTCCATCCCGCAGAGCCTCCAGGTAGCCGGATAGTATGGACAAGGGGGTACGCAGATCGTGAGCGATGTCGGCCGTCATCTGGCGCCGTAGCTCGTTTGAGCGCGCCAGGTCAGAGCTCCTCTTGTTGAACGACGAGGCCAGCTCGCCTACTTCGTCCTCAGAGCGGGCAGGCACCTGGCGACCCAATTCGCCATTGGGCATCGCTCGCGTGGCGGCGGTCAGTTCACGCAGTGGACGGGTGAGCGAGCGCGCCAGGAAAACGCTCAAAATGAGGGCAATGATCACGGCGATCAGCGCCGCGAATAACGATGCAATGGTTGTACGCTGCAGGTAGATTTGCTCACGTGGATCGAGTTGAGGGGGGAGCCCAACCGAGATGGCTGTGCCTACCTGGGTGCCGTTTACCATCACTGGCACTCCCTTGGAGATCTGGCCGGGGGTCAGATTCGCGCCTAATTGGTAAGGTCCGGCTGGCGCAACCACGGTCCCTTGCGCGTCGACCAGGGCATATGGGTAAAGCGGACGCTGAAAATCCCCATAACTGTTATTAGGCGTAGCATTGAAGCGGTTGGAGAAGGAATGTAGGTAAGCGTTACCAAAAGGCCGCATGCTGTACAGGTAATCCGTCACCCCCTCCCAGGATCCCTGCGTCTGGTAGTAAGTGGTTACATCCGAGATGAACTCGGTTTGTGAGCGATCTACCACCAGGCGGTCGAATTCGCGGTAAGCAACCCATCGCGCAAAAACCACCGTCAACACTACTCCAATCACACTAACCCCCAGCAGAGCCAGCACCAGGCGCAAGACAAGCGAACGCTTCATGCCTGAGATCCCTCCCGCGCGGCGCGAATGGAGAAACGATATCCCACGCCGAATACGGTCTCGATATAACGTGGCGACCCGGATGCCGGTTCGATCTTCTTGCGCAGGTTGCTGATATGTACGTCCACACTACGTTCTGCGCCTTCATATGGCAGGCCTGGCAAATGCTGCATCAAATCTTCGCGCGAAAAGACTCGCCCGGGAGCCGACATCAGCGCTGCCAACAGATCAAATTCGGAAGCCGTCAGATTCACCACGCCATCCCCCACGCGCACTTCACGGCTGTCCTGATCCAGGGTGATGTCTGCTGCGTGCAAGATGCTGCTGGACATGGGGGTATGGCTGGAGCGACGTAACACAGCGCGGATACGAGCGACTAACTCGCGCATCCCGAAGGGCTTGGTGATGTAATCGTCAGCGCCCAATTCCAGCCCGGCGACTTTGTCGGTCTCATCCAACCGGGCGGTGAGCAGGATTACCGGTGTATCCTGTTCTTTGCGATAAGCGCGCAAGAACTCGTAGCCATCCATCTCGGGCATCATAATATCCAGCAAAATCAGGTCAGGTTTTTCGCGGCGGGCAGCGAACAAAGCAACCCTCCCATTCTCGGCTGTCGTCACGTGAAACCCTTCTGCCTCCAGGTAATCTTGTACCAGGCGGCGCATGCTGGCTTTGTCGTCCACTACCAAAATCATTCGATTCATGGGGCTCTCGTAAGTATTTTCTTTTTTTGAGATTATACCCTCGAAGCCCCCAATGTGCTCATCGGGCGCAGTCATATAATGCATCTCCAAAGCCACCGCCTCTGAACTGGGATTGTCCTCCCGCCTGGGACATCGCTTGAACTGGCGTGCAGTTGCTCGCAACCCAATTTGAGACGGACGCGTTGCCACCCCGGCCACCGCGCCCCCCAAGCACGTAGCGTAGACGACCTTCAGCCACCAGCTGAGCCAGGCCTTGGGCATCGATCACCGGGTCACTGCCGCTGAAGCCGCCCATGTACAGTACTGGCCGGCCGGTGGCCAGCACCAGCGGTGAACCCTGGTTGGCGCTCTGCACCGCTACCAGGTATTGCATGTTCTGGGTATTGGCTTGCAAAAACTCCACCAGAGATTGGTTCGCGCTGGATGGGCCGCCGAAGCTGATCCCAAAATTGCCCCCGTTAAAACCTGCCAGCCCAAAGCCGCTCCTTCCGAAACCGTTGCGCAGTACACCGTTATAAGCCGCCGGCAGGTTGACGTCCGGGTTATCCTGGGTTGCCGTTCGCAGCGTCCAGGCGAATGGGATGATCAGCATAGCCGCCAGCAGGCAGGTATGCGCTGACCGCTGCGCCAGGTGAAGACTTCGTCCGCCGGACCTGGATGGCTCTGGCATCTTCTGATCCGCTCCTGCTGCGGAGATCCCTGTAGCAGAACGATTAGCTGTCTCCTTGGCCCTTGCTTCGTCGGGCCAGCTGGCCAAGGCTATCAAGCCAGTTCCTACCAGGAAAAGCAGCACAGGCAGCATCAGCCAGGCGGCCTCAATCCCGTATACCTGGGCCAGGAATACCTGGAAGAGTGTAGTGACCAGGGAACCGGCCACCAGCAGCCAGCCGGCCTGGGCGCGTGCCTGCCCGAGGCGAGCGAACCCGCCCGCCACCACGGCTCCCAGCGCCGGGGCCAGCATAATCATATAATAGGAATGGAAGAAGTGCGCCATGCTGAAGAAGATCACGCAGGTCAGCAGCCAGCCGCCCCATAACACCAGGGCTTGCTGTGATCGGCTCTCTATTGGCAGGCGCAGCCGGCCTGAAAACGCCAGCAACACCATGCTGAGCAAGGCGAAAGGCAGCAGCCAGCTCATCTCGTTAGCCAGCGGTGGCTGGAAAAGGCGTAGCGGTCCGGGCTGGCCGGTCTCATTGGCGAACATCACCCCGCCGCCGAAGCCTCCGCCTGGGAAACCTGCCCCTCCTGGTGAGTTGGGCAGTCCATTGAAACCACCACCCGGCTGGCGGCCCGTTTGGCGCCCAAACAACCCACGCGCGTTTCCCAGCAGGCGCGACAGTCCATTGTAGCCGAAGATCAGGCTCATTTCGGAGTTATCCGGGCTGGAGCCAACGTAAGGGCGCTGGTCAGGTGGGGTGAGATCCACGACCACCGCCCAGGAGAAGGAAACTACCAATAAGATCAGCGTGGCCACTGCCAGGTTGAGCAGCTTGCGGCCCCAGCCGGTCTTGCTGCTCAACAGGTAGAACGCGTAAAAAGCCGGCAGGGGCAGGAAAGCCTCCAGCATCTTGATGTTGAATCCCAGGCCGACCAGCAGCGCCCCCAGGAAAAGGTAACGCCTCTTGCCGCTCTCGACTGCCAGGATGAATGACCAGGCTGCTAATAACAGGGTGAAGACAAGCATGCCGTCCCTCGTGTTAGTGCGATACTTCGTCTACATCCCTGGTGTTATCGCCAATACCAGGGCAGCCACTAATCCTGCCAATGCCCCTAGCTGTTTTTTCACCAGGTGATAAAGCAGGGGGATGCTCAACAAGCCGGACAGGATATTTGGCAGCGAAACGGCTAAGCCATTTACCCCAAGCACGGCAGCAAAGCCGGCTTCGATCCAGAAACCAAGGGGGGGCTTATCCAGGGTGACCGATCCGCCTGGCTCGGCAGCCGCGAAAAAGAAGTTCTTCCAGGATTGCAACATGCTCTTGACACCGGCGGTGTAGTAGGTGTTGGCATCGCCGATGCCGCCGATATTGTACAGGTGGAAAAACAAGGATATCAGGATAATCGCAGCCAGCAGCAAGCCGGCCGGTGTCACCCCCAGGGCCAGTCTCTTCCCCAGCCAGGTGGACTTTTTAGAGGGAGTGGGTCGTGCGTCGATCGAGATGGTTGCCATGCAGCTCCTCTTAAACGGTTCACTTTCGTCTCATAGTCTATCGCCAACTTATTTAGAAGATATTTAGAAGGTTTTCAGATATCATCTCAATCTTGATTCCTCCTCCGTTCGGCTCGAACGGGGCAGTCGGGTGGGGATAAAGACCGCGTTTTTTCCAGGTTGTCATTAGTTGAACACATTCCCTGGTCAAGCAATATGCTATCGGACAAGCATCCAAAGTCTTCATCCGTGATTTCCGAGTGGTTCTTTGGGAATCCCCGGAGAAGGTCCCGGATTTGGGGGTGTGAGCGTGCAAACCGCACGCTCACACCCCCAAATCCGGCATTCCATCACGGCAGATCCTGAAGAACCTTCCGAGTTACAAACACGATGACAGCACCCAGGTGTTAAAATACCTTGAAACATTCATTCTTCAACAACAGGAGCTTGGTCATGGACATCAATGTGATACAGGGGAGCATACAAGAACAGGCGGTTGACGCCATTGTCGTCAACTTGATGGAAGGGGTGAAAATTCCCGCGGGCGCGACGAAAGCCGTGGATACAGCCCTGGGAGGCGCGATCCAGGAACTGGTGGAGGGCGGTGATTTCAGCGGCAGGCTGGGAGAAGTAGTGGTGCTG
>OFHG01000289.1_pt1 | contig 21317 bp, 22 predicted proteins | sample 1521931 | NCBI WGS metagenome assembly OFHG01 (sample SAMEA2468438, study PRJEB22500) | soil metagenome | biome: Glassland; feature: Farmland; material: Clay | place: Australia | collected 2013-01-31 | depth 0.55 m
GGGACCGTGAGGGAGAAGGCCAGGGGGGAGAGGCGGAGGAGCCGCAGGGCGCGGATCGCGGACGCCGGATCGGGGCCGCCGCCCGCCGCGGCCGCCACACCCGCTGGCCGCCGGGACGCCGTCAGGCCGCGGCCGCGATGGGCGAGGTAGAAGAAGCCCGTGTTCACCGCGAAGACCGCGAGCGCCACCGGCCCGACGTTCGCCAAGAAGTCGGCGAAGCCGAGGTTCAGCGCCGTGCCCAGGATCACGTTGGGCGGGTCGCCCACCATGGTCGCGGCCCCGCCGATGTTGGCGGAGGTGATCATGCCGACGATGAACGGCGTCGGGCGGAGGTCGAGGAGGCGCGCCACCTCCATGCCCAGGGAGCCCATGAAGATCATGACGGTGATGCTGTCCATGAACGCCGCGAGGACCGCGGCGAGCCCGCAGAAGAGGAAGAAGACGCGGGCCGGGCGGTACCGCGCGGCGCGGAGGGCGTGGAGCCCGACCCAGCGGAAGAACCCCGACTCGACGAGGGCGCTCACGAGGATGAACATGCCGAAGATGAGGCCGAGGGCCTGCCAGTCGACGTAGGTCACGGCCTCGTCGATCGTGAGGACGCCCGTGCCCAGGACGAGCACGATCCCCAGGAGCGCCGCGGTGGTCCGGTGCACGCGCTCGCTGACCACGAGCCCGTAGACGAGGGCCATGATTCCCACGGCGAGCAGGGCTTCGTACACCCCATCCCTTCGGCCCCCGCACGCGCTCCGTCCGGAAAATCACTTTGTCAACGCGCGCCCCTTGCGCACGCGGCCGCGCTTGACGACGGCCTCGACGAGGTCGCCGCCCATGCGGTACCCGAGATGGTGGTACGACGGCGCGTCGAGGACGAGGAGGTCCGCGAGTTTCCCGCGCTCGACCGTGCCGACCTCGTCGCCGCGGCCGACGGCATGGGCGGCGTTGACCGTCGCCGCGGTGATGGCCTGCGCGGGCAGCAGGCCGTTGTGGTGGCACGCGAGGGCGATCACGAGCTGCATGGACTCGCACCAGGCGTTCGGGTTGAAGTCCGTGCCCAGGGCGACGGGGACGCCCGCGGCCACGAGCCGCCGGCCGTCCGCGAAGGGCATGCGGGACGCGAGCGACGTCGCGGGGAGGAGGGTCGCGATGACGCCGGCCTGGGCCATCGCCTCGATGCCGGCATCGGAGGCGTGGAGCAGGTGGTCCGCGGAGACCGCATGCACCTCGGCGGCGAGGGCCGCCCCCCCGGTGTCGGAGAGCTCGTCCGCGTGGACCTTCGCGGGCAGGCCGAGGGACGCCGCCTTCTGCAGCAGCCGCCGGCCTTGCGCCGCGGAGAAGTAGCCCTCCTCCACGAACACGTCGCAGAACGCGGCAGACCGCGCGAGGGCGACCGCGGGCAGCGTCTCCGAGATGAGGAGGTCCAGGTAGCCGTCGGACCGGCCCTCGAACTCCGGAGGCACGGCGTGGGCCCCTAGGAACGTCGGGACCACGTCGACGCCGGCCGTGCGCGCAGCGTCCGCTGCGGCGCGGAGCATCTTGAGTTCGTCCTGCGTCCGCAGGCCGTATCCGCTCTTCACCTCCACGGTCGTCGTGCCGAGGGAGACGAATGTGAGGAGGCGCTCCAGGCCGATGCGCGCGAGGTCCGCCTCGGAGGCCTCGCGCGTGGCCCGCACCGTGTGGAGGATGCCTCCGCCCCGGGCCGCGATCTCGGCGTAGGAGAGGCCCTGGGCCTTCCACTCCACCTCCTGCGCCCGCGAGCCCGCGAAGATGGCGTGGGTGTGGGCGTCCACGAACCCGGGGAGGACGACCTTGCCGGAGGCGTCCAGGATCGTGGCGGCCCGCGGATGGCGCGCCATCACCTCCGCGCTCGTCCCCACGTCGACAATCCGCTCCCCCTCCGAGTACACGGCGCCGTCCTCGAGGATCGCGAGTTCGGAAGCCGCCTCCCGCGCCCGCGGGGCCTTCGGGCCGCGGAGGAGCAGGAGCTCGCTCGCATGGACCAGGAGGAGGGAGCGCGCGACGGGCACGGCCTCGCCGCGGACCGCGCGGATCTTGTGCGGCTGGGCGGGCCTCATGGGAGTCTCCGCGCGCCCTCGGCCTCCGTCTCCAGGAGGAAGGCCTTCCCGCCCGCGGCGCGGAGGTCGGCCGCGACCTTCTGCGGCTCGTCCGTCAGGGCGAACATGCTCCCCCCGCCGCCGGCCCCGGTCAGCTTCGCGCCGTAGCTGTGGCGCCGCGCCGCGGTCACGAGGCGCTCGAGCGCGGGATGGCCGACGCCGAGCGCGTTGAGCAGCGCGTGGTCCCGGTCCATCAGCCGCCCGGCCGCCTCCAGGTCGTTCGTGCGCAGGGCCGCAAGGCCATCGAAGGTGATCTGGCCGATCTCCTTCACGCGGGCGGCGTCCTCGGGCGAGGCGGCCACGCGCGCCTGGACGCCCTCGACGAGCGGCCCGGTCGCGGCGCTGATCCCCGTGTTCCCGACGACCAGGGTGAGCTTCGGCAGCGTGCAGCGGTGCAGGCACCAGCGCCGCGTGTCGCGGCGGATCGTCCAGAGGAGGTCCTCGGCCTCCGTCGGCCGGACGAGGACCGCGCCCCCCGCCGTCGCCGTGGTCGTGTCGATGGGGCTGGCGCGGCCCTGCACGCCATGCTCGACCTCGAAGGCCTCGCGCGCGAGCGCCGGCGGATCGAGTTCCTCCCCTCGCAGCCCGGAGAGCGCGGCCAGCGTGGCCACGGTGACCGCGGCCGAGGAGCCGAGGCCGGCGCCCGCGGGGATCATGGACCGCACCTCGAGCCAGAGCGGTCCGCCCTTCCACGACCGCGCGACCGCGGCCTTCACGTAGCGGTACTTCGGGCCGTCCAGGGAGGCGCCGTCCGCCAGCCATTCCGGGTGCGGCCGGGCGTAGACCTCCGTGCGCAGGCTGACCGCCGTGCTCAGGGCCGGCTCGCCGAAGACCACGGCGTGCTCCCCGAAGAGGATGAGCTTGCCCGGCGCCGAGGCGGCCACGGGGCCGGCGATGGCCGCCTCCCCGGTTTAACCCTTCCCCTGCGCGCGCCTAGCTGACCTCGAGGTCCTGGCGGAACTTGGACGAGAGGGCGGCGTAGCCTCCCGCGTCCCTCGTCTGCGGCTGCACCTTCTTGAGGGCGGCCTCGAAGTCCGCCTTCGTGACCTTCACCTTGCCGAGGGCCGCGGCGTCGAGGCTCTTGACCTTCGTGGCGTAGGCGCGCATGGCGAGCATGGAGGCCTCGTTGCAGACGGCCGCCAGCTCCGCGCCCGTGTACTTGTCCGTGCGCTTCGCCAGGTCGTCCAGCTTCACGTCGGCCGCGAGGGGTTTCTTCTTCGTGTGGATCTCGAGGATGGCCTTGCGCGTGGCGAGGTCCGGAGGCGGGATGTAGATGTGGCGGTCGAAGCGCCCTGGCCGCAGGAGCGCGGGGTCCACGAGGTCCGCGCGGTTCGTCGCCGCGATGACCGTGACGTTGTGCAGCTCCTCGAGCCCGTCCATCTCCGTGAGGATCTGGGAGATGACGCGCTCCGTGACCTGGGCGTCCGCGGACATGCCGCGGACCGGCGTGATCGCGTCGACCTCGTCGAAGAAGATCACGCACGGCGCGGCGGTCTTCGCCTTGCGGAACGTCTCGCGCACCATGCGCTCCGACTCTCCGACCCACTTGCTGAGGAACTCGGGGCCGCGCACGGAGATGAAGTTCGCCTCGGACTCCGTGGCCACGGCCTTCGCCAGGAGCGTCTTGCCGGTGCCGGGCGGCCCGTACAGGAGGACGCCGCGGGGCGGCCGCGCGTCGAAGTGCGCGAAGAGCGCGTTCATCTTGATGGGCCACTCGACGCTCTCCTTGAGCTCCTGCTTCGCCTCGTCCAGGCCGCCGACGTCGTCCCAGTGGACGTTCGGCTTCTCGATGAGCACCTCGCGCATCGTCGAGGGCTCCATCTCCCGGTACGCCTGGAGGAAGTCCTCGCGCGTGACGACCAGCTTGGAGAGGACCTCGGGCGGGATGACGTCCGTCTGCATGTCGATGTCGGGCAGGATGCGGCGCAGGGAGCGCATCGCGGCCTCCTTGCTCAGGGCCGCGAGGTCCGCGCCGACGTAGCCGTGCGTGATGCCGGCGAGCTCCTTGAGGTCGACGTCCTTCTCGAGCGGCATGCCGCGCGTGTGGATCTGGAGGATCTCGAGGCGGCCGTCGCGGTCCGGCACGCCGATCTCGATCTCGCGGTCGAAGCGTCCGGGGCGGCGCAGCGCGGGGTCGAGCGCGTTCGGGCGGTTCGTGGCGCCGATGACGACGACCTTGCCGCGGCCCTGCAGGCCGTCCATCAGGGAGAGGAGCTGGGCGACGACGCGGCGCTCGACCTCGCCGGTGACCTCCTCGCGGTTCGGCGCGATGGAGTCGAGCTCGTCAATGAAGATGATGCTGGGCGCGTTCTCCTCGGCTTCCTTGAAGATGCCGCGGAGGTTCTCCTCGCTCTGCCCGTAGAACTTGGACATGATCTCCGGGCCGGAGATCGAGTGGAAGTTCGCGTTCGTCTCCGAGGCCACGGCCTTCGCGAGGAGCGTCTTCCCGGTGCCGGGAGGTCCGTGCAGGAGGACGCCCTTGGGCGCCTCGACGCCGAGGCGTTCGAAAAGCTCGGGATGCCGCAAGGGGAGCTCGATCATCTCCCGCACCTTGCGGACCTCGTCCCCGAGGCCGCCGATGTCCTCATACGTCACGCGGGGGACCTTGGTCTCCTCCTCCTTTGCCGGCGTCTCCGCGATCTTGATCTCCGTCTGCGCGCCGACGATGACGGCGTCCGCGCCGGGGGCGAAGGACGTGACGACGAAGTCGAACTTGCGGCCCATGATGCTCACGGACACGAGGTCGCCGCGCGTGACCGGGGGCCCCTGGAGGACCTGCCCCATGAACTGCTCGCCGCCCATGATCCGGACGGGCTCCGTCGGCGCGAGGGCCAGCCGCTCCGCCGGCCGCGCGAGCGCCTTCCGCAGGCCGACCTTGTCGTCGATCCCGACGTCCGCGTTGTGCCGCTGCATGCCGTCCATTCGGATCAGGCCGCGGTTCGCGTCTTCCGGATAGCCGCGGCGCAGGATCGCCGCGGTCGTCTTGCCGCCCTCCACGAGGACCACGTCGTCCTCGCGGAGCTCCAGGAACTTCAGGACCTCCGGGTCCACGCGGACGATGCCCTTGCCTGCGTCGGAGGGCTTCGCCTCGGAGACTCGTAGGAACTTCTCATGGCCGTGCATCATTGGATGACCTCAGGGAACGGGAGGGAGCCGCCCCCCGGGCGGCTCAACTTCGGAACGCCAGATAAACGTGGGGATGGGTTCACCGGCTTCGATCGGGGAAAGAAGGTGGGAGTCCGGGTCACTCGACCCGGACCTTCACGGGCTCGCGCCTCGGGGCGGGCTCCTTCTTGGGGAGCCGGACCTCGAGGACGCCGTCCGTCAGCTTCGCCTCGACCTGGTCGGGGAGGACCTCCTCGGGGAACGGCAGGACGCGGCGGAAGGACGAGTACTCGCGTTCGCGGTAGGCGTAGTCCTTGCCGCGGTCCTCCCTCTCCTGGTGGGTCTCCGCGCCGATTTCGATCCCCTCGGGCGTGACCTGGAGGTCCAGGTCCTCCTTCTTCACGCCCGGGAGTTCCGCGGTCAGGACGAACTCGCGGCCGTTGTCGGCCAGGTCCACGAGCGGCTGGCGCGTCGCCAGGACGCCCTCGCGGCCGAACGGGGCGATGGGGCCCCAGAATTTCTGCTCGAACTCGTTCCGGAGGTCGTCGAACCAGCGGTCCATCTCGGCGAACCAGTCCGAGGTGGTTCTCGGCGCGAGCGATCGCTCCGCGGCGCTCTCTCCAGATTTCGAGGCGAGATCCGTCTTCTTGGTCTTGCGCATCATGTCCGGTCCCTCCTTGCGGGATGACATAGCACCCAATTATGTGTTTGCAGTTCTATATAAATGTTGTGTGTTCTGGGGAACCCTCACTCCGGCCCCCCTGATGGTCTCTCGGGCTGGGGAACGCACAGGGTTGCGTGGCTCTCGCTGCAGGCCCTCAAAGGCTTTAGCGGGCCGCGTGCCTTCCGTCTCCGTTGAGCGCCGCCACCCCCGACGTGGCCCGCGGCCCCGGGCGCGAGACCGCGGTCGACGTGCCCTGCCCCGTCTGCGCGCACCGTCCCATGGTCCTGCGGTCCCTCGACCTCGACCTCCCGTATTTCGGCGGCGCGCTGCAGACGACGCTCCTCTGTCCGGCGTGCGGCTACCGCCACGCGGACCTCCTGCTCACGAGACGCCGCGACCCCGCACGGTTCACCCTCCGCGTGGAGCGTCCCGATCAGCTCTCCGCGCGCGTCGCGCGGTCGTCCTCGGGGACGGTCCGCATCCCCTAGCTCGGGGCGTCCATGGAACCCGGCCCCCGGGCGGAGGCGTTCGTCAGCAACGTGGAGGGCGTCCTGCGGAAGTTCCTGGACGTCGTCCTGGGACAGGAGGCCGTTGCGGACGGGCCGGATGCGCGCAAGCGGCTCGCCGCGGTCCGGGCGCGGATCGAGGGCCTGATCGACGGCCGGGAGCCCTTCACCTTCGTGCTTGAGGACCCGGCGGGGAACAGCGCGGTCCTCCACGCCGAGGCGGTGCGGGAGCCCCTGAGCCCGGAGGAGGCGGCCCGGCTCAAGTCGCCGGAGGCCGTGGTCGACCTGGCGGACCTCGTGCCCGCGGACGAGGAAGAATGAGGGCGCGGTTCACAGCTCGCGCTTCACCGTGATCGGGATCGCGTCCGCGTTGAACTCCGTCCAGGCGATCTCGATGGGGTCCACTATCCCGTCCGGGAGCTCCACGACGATCGGTGCACCCATGCTGATCTGCAACGCTCGCGCTCCGATGATTCGGGCCTTCTCGAAACGGGTGTAGCGCAAGGGGCTCCCTCGACGGGGCGGCGGGCCGGAGGTCACCCTCAGGGCGAGCGCAGGGCGGCCGTGGCGGCTCCGAAATGACAGCATGTACTTCAACCTTGCCCACGAGCGTGCGGGCCGCGCGGTTCCTCTCGGAGGCCGGGACGACGGCCCCCGGGACCGCGGGCGGCGAGAATCGCGCCTGAGAATGTCAGGAGACCCTTCTTGAACCCCCAGGTCTACGACGGGTAGACCTCCCGCCCGGCCCGGGCCCGCGGGAGCCGGAGCGCCCATGGACCTTCCCACCTTCCAGCAGGCCGCAGCCCTTCTCTCCGGGGAGCACAGCCTGGCGATCCTGCGCGAGCTCCGGGACGGGCAGTGGCACCTCTCGAGCGAGGTCGCCCACACCCTAGACATCCACGTCTCCACGGCGTCGCGGTTCCTCCAGCGGCTCGCGGACCTGGGCCTCGCCGAGCGGCGCCGGCACGACGCCCGGACGTCCGAGTACCGGGTCCGCTCCTCCCTCCTGCGGATCGAGGTGGACCTCGCGGACGAGTCCGCGCCGCTGCGCGAGGCGGTCGATTTCTACGTCGCGTACTTCCAGTCCCTCTTCCAGCAGATCCGGCGGCTCGGGCTCCCCAATGTGGAGGGCAGCCTGGAGAAGACCCTCGTCGCGGAGCACGAGGGGCTCCGCACGGTCGTCTTCGAGCAGATGATCGAGGGCAGCAACGGCGGCCTCGACCACCTCCGAGAGCTGATGGCCGATCTCCACCGGGACCTGTGGGAAGTCTGCTCCCAGAGCCTCGGCCGGCCGACGGCCCGCAAGATCTTCGAGGCCGCACTCCAGGAGGCGATCGCCACGCACCCGGACCTCGCGATCCGCTGCGGCCTCGCTCGCCCCCTCGAGGCCTGAGCCGGCACACGCCCGCGGCCGGGCCCGGGATGTCCCTCGGCACTAACAGCGCGTTTCATGGCCAAGCGCTGCTCACTCGACGCCCTGACCCATGCCGAGGGATTGTTGGACGCCGCGTTGTCCCCCTGTCACGGAGCGCCCCGTCCCGGGGCTATCGAGGAGGGACCCATGCGGCGTTCTCTCCCGGCTTGCATCGCGCGTCACGGATCGGCGCGACCTTACGCGGGAGCGGTCGATCCATGGCCCGCCGGGACCATAAACGTTCGCCCCGCCGTGCTGTGTTGCATAACTCAGCTCGAAGCTTCGCTTTTGCAGGCGTAAGCCCCGTAGCGGCGCTGGCTTTCCGTGAGAAAGTCAAGGTCAGACCGATTTGTGCAACACAGCACCCCGCCGGTCTCCGGCGACGAGGCGGCCCCCGCTCACCGTTTCTTCCTTGACGGGCGCGCGGGCGCGCGACGTTTCGCGGCGGCCCGGGCCGCGTTCTCCGCCACGCGCGCCTTCACGATGCGCGTCACGAGCCCGGTCGGGAGCGCCCGCTCCGGCGTGAAGCGGACCGTGCCCTTGCCCGCCGCGAAGGCTTCCAGCTCCGCGGCGAACGTCCGTCGGGTGGCGACGCTGCCGATGAAGAAGCTGCGGTGATCGCGGAAGGCCGCGTAGTAGACCAGCATCCCGTTCTGGCGGAACGCGGGGATGCGGTAGCTGATGACCTCCTCCGCCCGGGGCGCGGCCTTGCGGATGACCGCGCGCAGTTCCTGCAGGGCGCGGCGCAGGTCCACGGGCACCTTCGCGAGGTACGCGTCCACGGCCGCCGGGCCCGCCTCGGTTCCGCGGGGCATCGGGTGCCGCGGACGCGATGCGCAGAGAAAGGGATTGAGATGGGCGGACCTGTCGCGGCTCGCCCCGCCGCCGACCCGGGCCGGCCGGGAAGGGGGCCGCAGCTTTAACTAGCCCGCGCCGTTTCGCACCCCTCCGCTCCGCGGCGAGACCATGGACGACCTCCAGTATGCCATCGCCCTCCTCTTCCGGCGCAAGGGCCGCGACGAGCTCACCGAGCGGGAGTTCGTCCTGTCCGCGTCCATGGACCTGCGCTGGTTCCCGCCTCGGGACGCGCAGCGCCTCCTCCAGATCGGCCTGGAGATGAAGCTCCTGGAGTGCCACGGCGGCAACATCCGCCCCGCGTTCGCGATCGACTCGGTCGAGGTGCCGCGGGACTTCGTCCCGACGCCGAAGATGCTCGAGGTGGCGACGCCGGTCACGGAGGACGTCTTCCTCCGCCTCGTGGCCGCGATCGTCGCCAGGACGAAGTCGGACCGCCGGGCGGCCATCGCCACGGTCAACGCCGTCCAGGAGAGGCTGGACGTGGACGTGGAGGTCGCCGCGCTCGTCGCGGCGCGCCAGGCGGGCGTGGACGTGGCGCCGTTCGTGGGCCCCGTCAAGGGGCACCTGGGGATGCGCTGATCACTCGTCCTCGTCCTTGATCTTGATCAGGTCCCCGAGGGTGAGGGCGCCCGACGGGGCGGCCTTCTTCATCGCGACCGGCTGGACCTTCTCCTTGAGCTTGATGCCGAGGTGGTGCTCGAGCTTCCGCACGAGCGCGTCGTTGGGCGAGATCGTCCCGGACTCGAGCTTGGCGATCACGCTGACCTTCTCGTTGATCTTCGCGCCCAGGTCGGCCTGCTTCCATCCCCTATCCTCGCGCGCGCGACGGATGCGCTGCGGGAAATCCTCCGCGAGCTCTTCCTGGCCCGCGTCCGCGTACACGTCGCGCGGCGTCTGACGCCGCTTCCTCGCCTCGAGGCGCTGCGCGATCAGGGGGGGCATGGAGCCGTGTCGGACAACGGGGGCGGCGACCTCGTCCCCGAACTTCGCGCAGTCGTTGCAGACGCTGAGGATCGTGCCCTCGATCGCCACGTTCTTTGTGTGAGGGACCTCGGTCCCGCATAATTCGCAGATCACGGAATCAAGTCCGCAACCGCTAAATAAAAGGTGTTGGGTATATAGCCTTCGTCCTCCGCCGGCCCACCGGACGAGATTGCATGGACGAAGAACAGATCCGAGAGTTCTCGGAGAAACTGTCCGAGCGAATCGCCTCGCTCGAGGATCGGAACGACAAACTCCTGGAGACGGCGCGACGCGTGGAGGGCGAGAAGCGCTACGTGGAGACGGAGCTCATCCGGCTCCAGAAGGAGATCAAGCGGCTCAAGCAGGAGCTCGACCGGCTCAAGAGCCCGCCCCTGATCATCGGCAACGTCCGCGACGTCCTCGCGGACGGCCGCGTCGTCGTGAAGTCCTCGACCGGGCCCGACTTCATCGTGAACGCGGCGGATTACATCGCGAAGGAGAACCTCCTCGTGGGCGCGCGGGTCGCGCTGAACAAGCAGACGCTCGCGGTCATGGGCGTCCTCCCGCCGTCGTACGACCCCATCGTTACCGGGGCCGAGATCATCGAGAAGCCCGAGGCGACGTACGGGGAGATCGGCGGCCTGGACGCGCAGATCATGGAGCTCAAGGAGGCCGTGGAGGACCCGCTCCTGAAGCCGGACCTCTACCGCAAGGTCGGCATCGAGCCGCCGAGGGGCGTCCTCCTCGTCGGGCCGCCGGGCACCGGCAAGACGCTCCTGGCGAAGGCGGTCGCGAACCGCACGAAGGCCTCCTTCATCCGCTTCGTCGGCTCCGAGCTCGTCCAGAAGTACATCGGCGAGGGTGCCCGCCTGGTCCGCGAGCTCTTCGAGCTCGCCCGGAAGAAGGCCCCCTCCATCGTGTTCATCGACGAGCTCGACAGCGTCGGGGCGAAGCGGCTCGAGGTCGCGACCTCGGGGGACCGCGAGGTCCAGCGCACCCTGATGCAGCTCCTCGCGGAGCTGGACGGTTTCAATCCCCTCGGGGACGTGAAGATCATCGGCGCGACGAACCGCCCGGACATCCTCGACGACGCGCTGCTCCGTCCCGGCCGGTTCGACCGGATCATCGAGATCCCCGTGCCGACCTACGACGGCCGCCTGTCCATCCTGAAGATCCACACCCGGAAGATGAGCATCGCCCCCGACGTCGACTTCGAGGCGGTCGCCCAGCGCGCGGACGGCGCGACGGGCGCGGACCTCAAGGCGATGTGCACGGAGGCGGGCATGTTCGCGATCCGCGAGGACCGCGACTCCGTCACCACGGCGGACTTCGAGCTGGCCGTGGACAAGGTCATGGGCGAGAACCGCATCCGGCACGAGACCGCGAGCGGCGCGATGTATGCCTGAGGCCCCCGGCGCGCCGGGGGCCGCGCTCCTTCCGAGTCCCGCACCATAACCTTTATTCGGGCCCCTAGGTTAGCCCGGCACCACCATGGCCCGCCCCCTGGCGCGGGACGATGCAGGTCTCAGCGACTGGATCGTCCTTTTCGCCCTCGTGATCGCCGTCGTCGTGGTCGTCGGCGCGTACTACGTCGTCTTCGCGCCGGCCCCGATCACGCCGCCCCAGACGGCCCAGCAGGGCGACACGGTCAACATCAACTACATCGGCTACTTCGCGAACGACAACCTCGTGTTCGACACGAGCCTCCAGTCCGTCGCCCAGGACAACGTGACCTACCCGAAGGCGTACAGCTTCAGCTGGCGGTCGAGCTGGCAGGCCCTCAACTTCGTCATCGGAGCCGGGACCGTGATCCCCGGCTTCAGCGACGGCGTGCAGGGGCTCTCCGCCGGCCAGTCGACGACGGTCTCGGTCCCCGAGAACCTCGGGTACGGGCCCGCGAGCCTCAGCCTCATTCACGTCCATGACCTCGTGGAGACCGTGCCCGTCCACGTGACCATGAACGAGTCCGGCTTCCTGTCGACGTACGGCCAGACCCCGGTCTCGGCCACGAACGTGACGGACCCGGTATACGGGTGGAGCGCCACCGTCTCCATCCTGGGCAACATCGTCGAGGTGACGAACAGCCCGTACCCGGGCGAGGCCGTCCGCCCCTACGGGGTTTGGAGCGCGACCGTCCTCAGCATCGACGACACCGCGAACAACGGGACCGGGGTCATCACGATCCAGAACCACCTCGACCCCTCGATGGTCGACGTGGTCGGCGGCAATGCGCCCGGCGGGCAGACCTTCTACCTGTCCTCGGTGGACCTCGCCGCGGGGACCTACACCCTGAACTTCAACAAGCAGGTCGTGGGGCGGACGCTGGTTATCCAGATCAGCGACGTGAGCAGCCCGAGCCACTTCTGAGGCGTCCCATGGCCCCCGTGGCGGACTGGTGCACCGCACTCTCCGAATCCCCCGCGACCGAGGCCAGCCGCTGGGCCCGCTACCCGCGGGCACGCTCGTGGCCCTCTTCCTCGTGTTCGTGATCGACGCGGCGATCATCCCGACGCTGCCCGAGCTGGCCGTCGTGCTGAGCTATCTGTACCGCGATCCCGGCGTGGACCCGCTTGCGTGGGCCCTGCTGCTCCTGGCGATGGCCCTCGCGGGCGAGGTCGTCGGGAACACGCTCATGTTCCTCTGGGTCCGCAAGCTCGTCGTGGACCGCGGCCACCTTCCCCGGTTGCTCGGCCGGGCGATGCGCGGCTGGACGGACCTCATGATCGTCCCGGACGAGCGGATCATCCTCGTGAACCGGATCGCGCCCGTCGTCCCCTTCGTCGGCGCGTTCATCGCGGTCGTGGGGTGGAGCTATCGGAAGTCCATCGCGTACATCCTCCTCGGCGGCGCCGCGAAGTACACCTTCCTCCTGATCCTGGTGGGCTATCTCGGGCTCGTCTACGACCCCGGGACCGCGACCCTGATCACCGTCGTGGCCGTCCTCGCCCTCGTGGGCCTCTCCGTCGGCGCGGCCGCGCTCTACCGCCGCCGCGCGGCGGCCCCCCCCGGCGGGGCGGCCTAGTACTCCCGGTGGGCGTACTCCCTGGGCTCGATGGGCCGTCCCGCGAGGACCTTGAGGTCGCCCTGGAGCCAGAGGAAGAAGGTCCGCAGGTAGCCGTCCCGCTCGAGCCGGCGCACGCTCAGGCCGACGTCCAGGCGCGGGTCGAACACCACCCGGCCCTCGCGGCGGATGCGCACGCCGAGGTCGACGTCGTCCGAATGGGCCAGGGGCCGGTAGCCGGCCACGGCGAGGAAGGCGCTCCTCCGGAACGCGGAGTTCGTTCCCCCCGTTCCGTAGATCCCGGCGAAGGCGGCGAGCCGGATCGTGCCCCGCACGAAGGCGTAGAGGACGCGCGCCTTGAGCCCGCCGTCGAACGGGCCGTCGGGTCCGCACACGGCCACGACCTCCGGGTCCTCGAAGTCCGCGACGATCCGCGCGAGCCAGTCCGGCGGCACGCGGCAGTCCGCGTCCGTCGTCGCGATCAGGTCGGCCCGCGCGGCGGCCACGCCGTCGTTGCGCGCGCCGCCGATCCCCACGGACGCCTGGAGGACCACGCGGTCCGCGAGCCGCGCCGCGATCTCCCGCGTCCCGTCGCGGCTCCCCCCGTCGACCACGACGAGCTCGAACTCGGACCGCGGCAGCGTCTGTCGCTCGAACTGCCGCAGGAACGCCTCGATTCCCTTCTCCTCCTGGTAGGTCGGCACGACGACGGAGATCCTCACGTCGCCGCCTCCATGGACGTTGCGAGGGCCAAGGCGCGGAGGATCACCTGGTCCGTGTTGACGTAGTCGAACTGCCCGAAGCGGCCGAGCAGCCGCAGGCCGATCCGTTCCGCATACGCGTTCACGAGGTCCAGATTCCTGCGATGCGTCCGGTCGAAGACCACGTAGGCGTAGCGCGTGCGGGCCACCCGCGCCAGCCGCACGTCGGAGCGGCGGAAGACGCCGAGGCGGTCCGCGTGGGCGACGACGTGCTCCGCGAGGGCCTCGTCCGGGGAGGACCAGACGTCGTCCCCGGCGTTGCACGTGATCTCGGCCAAGGCCGAGCTCGCGCCCTCGGGCGCCACGCGGTCCGAGAAGTTGCTCGGGAAGGAGATCCGGTTGAACCACCCGTCCTCGGGCGTGGGGAAGTAGACCCAGCTGAAGTCGTTCAGGTTCGGCCGGGCCAGGCCCAGCATGACCGTGACGAGGGACCGATGCTGGAGGGCCGTGCCTGCCGCGCGCACCTCGGGCGGTGCGCCCTCGAGGGATTTCACGAGTTCGGGGATGGGAATCGTCGAGACGAGGCCGTCGTACTCGCGTTCCTCGTGCCCGTCGCTCACGATCCACGCGTCCCCCCTCTTCCGGATCAAGGTCACCGCGAAGCCGGTCCGCACCCGCGGCACCTTCGGCAGGAGGCCGCGGATGAGGCTCTCCACGCCGCCCTCCCGCGGGTACAGGAAGTTCAGCTGGTGCGTGTAGCCCTCCGTGGGGATCCCGAGGCTCGACTTGACCACGTCCTCCAGGGGCGGATCGGGCACGCGGCCCTCGACCCACTCCGTCCCCATCTCCTCCGCCCGGGTCTTCCAGATCTTCTCGTTGTAGGGGAGCAGGTACGCCTCCGTGATCCCCTTCCCGAACCGCGCGTACATCCAGTCCCGGAAGTTCTCCGCCTTCGGCGCCGCGCCGCGGGAGCGGGCCACGTAGGCCTGGACGTACCCGAGGAGGCAGGCGAAGTTGTCCTCCAGCGGGAGTTCGGAGAGGCCGTTCTCGAACGGGTACTTCACGTAGCGGCCCTTGTAGAAGACCTTCGTGTTCCGCCGGCGACGGGAGACGTTGTCCTGGAGGAGGTCCTCGTAGAACGCCATGGCCTCCGGGTTGCGGGAGAAGAGGATGTGGGAGCCGTGCGGGTCGAACGTGAAGCCGTCGGAGGTGAGGCTGCGGCACAGCCCCCCCGGCCGGTCGTCGCGCTCAAGGACCTCCGCGTCCCGGAGGCGGGAGGCGAGGACGAGCCCCGAGAGGCCGCCTCCCAGGATGCCGATCACGCCCGCGGCAGAAGGTCCGGCCGTATTAAGCTCTAGCGGGGCTCAGAGGGTCTGCAGCCGCTCGTACACGGACTCGAGGCGCCGCGTGCAGTTCGCCACGGAGAACGGGAGGGCGCTCGCGCGCGCGGCGGCCCGCAGCGCGTCGCGGCGCTCGAGGCACCGCAGGATGGCGTCCGCGCAGCCGCGCACGTCGGACGGGCTGAAGAGGTAGCCGTTCTCGCCCTGGCGGACGAACTCCGGGATGGCGCGGTAGTCCGCGCCCGCGACGGGCACGCCCGCGGCGAGGGCCTCCAGCACGACGAGGCCCTGGGTCTCGAACTTGGACGCGATCGCGAAGGCGTCCGCCGCGGCGTAGTACCGGGGCAGGTCCGCATCGGGCACGAAGCCCGTGAAGATCACGTCCCCCGTGAGGCCCATGTGCCGCACGAGGTCGTAGTACCGCTCGAGCCACGGCCCCGAGCCAACGACGAGGAGCTTCGCGTCCGGGTTCTTCTCCTGGATGCGCGGGAAGGCGTGGATGACCGTGGCGAGGTTCTTCTCCGGCGCGATCCGGCCGACGTGGAGGATGACGTCGCTCCCGTTCAGCCCCCACTTCGTCCGGATGCTCTGGCCCGAGACGGAGGGGGAGAAGCGGTCCGGGTCCACGCCCGTAGGGATGACGTCCGCGATGGGCGCCTCCGGGGAGAGCTCGAGGATCTCCTCCAGGATCGCGCGGCTCGGGACGACGACGCCCGTCGACTTGCGGAGGAAGACGCGCAGGTACAGGCGCAGGCCCCGCTCCAGGACGTGGAGATTGATCCCGAAGGGCGAGTAGAAGGGGAGCGTGTCCTGGATCATCGTGTGGAACGTCTGGACGCTGGGGATCCGCGCCTGCCAGGAGGCCCAGAGTCCCTTGATGCCCACGGTCCCGACGCCGTGGATGTGGATCACGTCGATCCCGAGCTCTTTGACCTGGTCGACCTCGCGGCCCGGAAGCGTCGCGAGGCGGTAGCCCGGGTAGTTCCGCAGCTCGCGGGCGCGCACGAAGATCGTGTTCGCCTCGCGCCGCACGCGGTGCCGCGGGTCCTCCGGCGCGAACACGACGACCTCGTGGCCGTCCGCCTCGAGCTGCCGCCGCGTCGTCAGGACGGAGGTGACGACGCCGTCCACGGTGGGCAGGTAGCTGTCCGTGAAGAGGGCGATCTTCATGCCCTCACCGCCCGGAGGATCGGACGGAGCTTGTGCAGGACCCGCCCGGGGTCCTCGCCGAAGACTCGAAGGGTCGTCTCGCCGCCTCCGTGCGCCGCGTCCACGAGGACGTCCACGGGCGTCCCCGCCTCCACGATGGCCCGCTCGATCCGGCCGCCCGAGGGCCCTCGTTCGGCCCTCGCGCGCTCGAGGACCAGGATCCCCGGACGTCCGGAGGCGGACCGGCTGGCATTTTTCGCGGGGTACTTTAAGGTTGCCGACGCCCGCAACACCGGGTTGACATGGAGGACCGCCAGGGGGACGCGGGCTTCCGCGGCGGTCACGCCGAACCTCGCGACCCCCTCGGACCGCCTCCATGCGCACAGGTCCGCGGGAGACGCCGCCCCCGGGAGGGCGAAGAGCAGGTCCGGGCCAGTCCGCGGCCGCAGGCGGGCCGGGACCGCGGTTGACAATCGGGCCGCGGCCTCCGTGAGGGCCCGCCAGACCTCGTAGCGGTCCTCCCGGAAGGACGAGTTGATGATCTCCACGCCGCGGCCCGCGCGGTACGAGGTGAGGAAGCCGGAGGCGACGCGGCGACGGGCGGACTCCACCGCCTCGAGGAGCGGCCGTCCCTGGGCCAGGTAGGCCGCGACGGAGGCGGCCAGGGTGCACCCAGCGCCATGCAGCTCCTTGGGATAGCGGAAGCTCCGCAGGCGCCGCACGGCGCGGCCGTCGTAGAAGACGTCGACGAGCTCTCCGGCCACGTGGCCGCCCTTCACGAGCACGGCCCGCGGACCGAGGTCCCGGATCGCGCGCGCGGCCGCTTCCATGTCGTCGAGGCCCCGGAGGGCGATCCCGGAGAGCTTCTCGGCCTCGTCCCGGTTCGGCGTCACCAGGTCCGCCCGGGGGAGCAGGTGTTCCACGAGGGCGCCGGAGAAGTCGTCCAGGTCCAGCCGCGCCCCGACCGTCGCGACCATGACCGGGTCGACCACGAGCGGGAAGGACGTGTCGCGGAGCTCCTCTGCCACGGTCCGGACGATCTCCGCGGAGTACAGCATCCCGGTCTTCGCGCCCCGGACGTCGAAGTCGCCGAGGACGGCCCGGATCTGCGCGCGGATCTCCGCGGCGGGGAGGGGGAAGATGGACGTGACCGCCGTCGTGTTCTGCGCGGTGACGCACGTGATCACGGACGTCCCGTGGACGCCCGCGGCCGCGAAGGACTTGAGGTCGGCTTGGATGCCCGCGCCGCCTCCCGAGTCGCTCCCGGCGATCGTCAGGGCCGTGCGCATCGCCGCGACGAAGTGGCGTCCCCCCTTAAGGATGACGCATCGCCTTCGGCCCCCCGGCCCGGTCGCGGCCGCAGCGTTAAATAGAACGTGGCTCATCCAAACGCCCCATGAGGGCGCGGAGCGGCCACATCAAGTTCGACAAGAAGGTGAAGTGGAAGAACCTCGTGCCCGCCTTCAAGCCGATGTTCCTGAAGTTCCTCGAGGAGACGCAGCAGCTGCCCGAGGACATGGAGAACATCGAGGTCCTCGTGGAGGAGAACCTGCGGGACTTGCGCCTGAACCGCAAGCCCGAGGGCTACAACCGCGAGGGCGCGATGCGGATGATCTTCCCGATCTCGAGCGACGTCGAGTTCTACATCTACGGCCGCGGGAAGACGGTGGAGGTCGCCCGGGTCACGGAGCAGGTGAGCCGGGTCCTGCAGAAGTACCGCCTGAAGCACACGATCGAGTGGGACAAGCTGCGGCTCTTCGCGGACAAGAAGGACTGAGTTCCGCCCGCGTCATGCCTCGAGGCGCACGGCGTCGACCGTCGTGTACTCGGGCCCGCCGGGCCGCAGGACGCTCTTCTTGAGGCGGACCTCCTCGATCCGGATCTCCGCGAACGTCTCGTCCGCGTGGGCCCGGAGGATCTCCAGCGCGCGGTCCATGCCGCGTCGGCCGCGGACGCGGGCCAGGGTGACATGGGGGGACCAGGGCCGCCCTTCGCGCGCGAAGCCGAGGGCGACCAGGTGCTCGTCGAGGGTCTTCGCGATACGTCCGAGGGGCTCGCCGCCCTCGATGCCCACCCAGAGGACGCCGGGGCGGGAGGGGTTCGGGAAGGCGCCCGTGCCCCGGACGCGGATGGAGAAGGCCGCCACGCCGCCGCAGGCCTCGCGCATCGCGGACATGATCTCCGGGACCAGCCCCTCCTCCGTGTCCCCCAGGAACTTGAGGGTGAGGTGCAGGTGGTCCGTGGCGACGACCTTCAGGTCGCGGCTCGCCGCGGCGAGGTCCCGGGTCAGCGCCCCGAGCGCCGGGAGGGGCGGGAGGTCAGCGGAGACGAAGGCGCGGAACGGCATCCTCACCCGCCTCCCGTCGCCGGCCGGCCGCAGGCCGGGCAGGGGCCCCGGCCGACGCTCCGCGGGACCGGCCGGCCGCAGGCCGCGCATCGCGGGGTGCTCGCCGCGACGAAGCGGTCCGATGCGTCCATCTCGCCGCGGAGGCGGCCTTCGCGGAGGGCGATGCGCAGGATCTTCGCGGCGTCCGCCTCGGCGACGCCGACCTTCTCCGCGAGCGTCTTCGCGTCGACGACGCCCTCCGCCTCCGCGAGGCCCGCGACATGGGCCAGGGCGAGGTCCCGGCTGCCGAGACGCTGCCAGTGCCGCAGGAACAGGAGCCCCGGGACGAAGAAGGCCAGGGCGCAGACGGCCGCGGCGCCCGCCTCGAAGGCGTGGGCCAAGCCCATGGCCACCGCCGCGAGGACGAGCGCGGCCACGGCAATCCCCAGGCAGAAGAGGGTCAAGAACCGGTACGCGGTGATCCGGCGCATGGGCCGCCCTCAGTCGGAGACGAGCGTCCCCTCGAAGCGACGCCCGAGGATCGCCGCCTCCAGCGCCGCGAGGTCGCGGCCGCGCACCACGCTCAGCGGGATGCGGTCCCGCGCGAGGATCCGCGCCGCGACGGGGTCGAACACCATGTTCGGCCCGGCGGCCTTGTGGCCCACTCCGGTGAGCCGCACGAGATCCTCGAACGTGATGCGGTCGAGCCGCCGCGCCTCCGGGTGCTTCCGCGGGTCGGCCGTGTACACGCCGTCCACGGAGGTCGCGTTCACGATGCGCTCCGCGCCGACGAAGCGCGCCAGGGAGGCGCTCACCCGGTCCGTGGTGTGCCCCGGACGCGTGCCCGCCATGAGGACGATCGCGTGGCGGCGCGCGAGGCGCGCGGCCTCCGCGTAGCTCGCCGCGGGCTCGCGGTTCGCGCGCCCCTTCAGCGCGGCGCCGAGGAGCCTCGCGTTCATCCGCGTGATCCCGATGCCGAGCCCGTCGAGGCGTCGCTCCGGGACGCCGAGCGCGCGTCCCGTCTCGATGTAGTATCGGGCCACGCGCCCGCCTCCCGTGACCGCGAACACCCGGACCTGCCGCGAGACGTCGCCCAGGAGGGCGACGAGGCCCCGCAGGAAGCGGGCGTCCTCCTCGTCGGGCACGAGGACCGAGCCCCCGAGGGAGACCACCACCTTCTCCATGCGACCCCGCTCACCCGCGCGAAACACGGGAGACGATAAAAAGTGTTCGACGGCGACGCATTCGCCTTCATGGAGGCCGCGCCCAGCCGAACTGCTTTATAGCGCAAGCACGTTGGGTCGATGAAATGTCCCAGATGTCCGAGATGGACAAGTACAAGTTCCGCCGCGCCCTCGAAGAGATCGAGAAAGCCGACGGCCGCGGGACGGAGCTCGTGAGCGTCTACATCCCGCCAGGCCGCCCCATCTTCGACGTCACGAACTACCTCCGCGGCGAGGTCTCCCAGTCCTCCAACATCAAGAGCCAGACCACGCGGAAGCACGTGCAGCAGGCGATCGAGTCGTGCATCTCGCGGATCAAGGGCTACCGCATGCCGCCGGCGAACGGCCTCGTCGTGTTCGCGGGGCACAAGCAGATCGGCGCGGACCAGACCGAGATGGTCGCCTTCGTCCTCGAGCCGCCGGAGCCCGTGCAGTCGTTCCTCTACCGCTGCGACTCCAAGTTCTACACGGAGCCGCTCCACGAGATGATGACGGAGAAGGAGCTGTACGGCCTCGTCGTGATCGACCGCGCCGAGGCGACGGTCGGCCTGCTCCGCGGGAAGCGGATCGAGGCCCTCAAGAACATGCAGTCCCTCGTGCCGTCGAAGCACCGGATGGGCGGGCAGAGCGCCCGGCGGTTCGAGCGGCTCATCGAGATCGCGGCGCACGAGTGGTACAAGAAGGTCGCGGACGTCATGACGGACGCCTTCCTGAGCCGGCCGGAGATCAAGGGCATCATCATCGGCGGCCCGGGTTACACGAAGGAGTACTTCGCGACCCAGGACTACATCCATCACGAGCTGAGGAAGAAGATCCTCGAGCCCTACCTGGACACGGGCTACACGGACGAGTACGGCCTCCGGGAGCTCGTGGAGAAGGCGCGCTCGATCCTCTCCGATCTGGACCTGATGCGCGAGAAGACCCTGGTCCAGAAGCTCATGGACGAGATCCGGAAGGAGGAGGGCGGACTGGCCGCGTACGGCGAGGACCAGGTGCGGCACGCGCTCGAGCTCGGCGCCGTCGACACGCTCCTCGTGTCCGAGGGCCTCCGGAAGCTCCGCCTCAAGCTCAAGTGCGGCAACGGAGACTGGGAGGGTGAGCGGACCGTCGCCGACGAGGCGACGCTGCCGCGGTGCCCCGAGGACGGAGGCACGCTGACCGTCGTGGACAAGCGGGACATCGTCGACGAGTTCAGCACGCTCGCCGCCCAGTCCGGCACCAAGGTCGAGCTGATCTCCAAGGAGTCCGAGGAAGGAGAGCTCTTCCTGCGCGCCTTCGGCGGCATCGCCGCGATCCTGCGGTACCGGGTGACGTGATGGGCCACGACCCCTGGGCCGAGCTGAGGGAGCGCGCGGAGGCCGTGCGCTCCGCCATCGAGACGCGCCTGGGGGTCCGCACGCACGCGGAGCTCGAGGAGGCGCCGGAGGGCCGGGGGCTCTTCTCCCTTGCCGTGTTCCCGTACGCCAAGGAGCTGAGGAAGGCGCCGCCGGCGATCGCGGCGGAGGCGGCCCTCGTCCCCGCCCCGGCGCCGTTCGCAGGCCTGCAGGCCGTCGGCGGGTACGTGAACCTCCCCGCGGACGCCGCCGCCTTCGCCCCGCACGTCCTCGGCTCCGTGTCCTCCATGGGCGAGTCCTATGGCTCCTCGCCCCCCCGGCCGACGCGGATCCTCCTCGAGCACACGAGCACGAACCCCACGGGGCCGCTCCACGTGGGCCGCGCGCGGAACCCGATCCTCGCGGACGCCCTCGCGCGCCTGCTCAAGAGGGCCGGCTACCCGGTCACGCGCGAGTACCTCGTGAACGACGTGGGGCGGCAGATGGTCGTCCAGTACTGGGGCACGCGCCATCTGACGCCGGAGCAGGTCGGCCCGCCGGACGTCGACAAGGCGGACTCCCGCTTCATCAAGTACTACCAGAAGGCGACGGAGAGCTTCGAGCACGACGTTGCCGCGAAGTG
>OFHG01000290.1_pt1 | contig 21304 bp, 21 predicted proteins | sample 1521931 | NCBI WGS metagenome assembly OFHG01 (sample SAMEA2468438, study PRJEB22500) | soil metagenome | biome: Glassland; feature: Farmland; material: Clay | place: Australia | collected 2013-01-31 | depth 0.55 m
GCTGTCATGGCCGTCCAGGGTGGCAAGGTGGTCGATGGCCTGGGAGGTACCATGGGTGGGCCGGGCTACTATTCCCTGGGAGGCATGGACGGAGAGCTGGCTTACCTGCTAAGTAGCTTCCATAAGGAGATCCTTTTCAGTGGTGGCGCCGCCTTCATCGCCGGCCGGCCTGATCTTTCGCCGGATGCCTTTGAAGAATTCGTGCATCACGATCCACAGGCCGCCATCGCCTGGGAAGCGCTCCTGGAAGGTGTCAGCAAGAGCGTCGCCGCCGAGAAGGTTGTCCTACCCGAGCCGCGCGAAATCATCATTTCTGGCCGTTTGTGCCGCACTCCGGGAATACGCGCCGAGTTGGTCGAGCGGCTTTCGCATTTTGGTCAGGTCAGGCGCGTGGAGGGCATCGCCAGGGTGGCTAAGGAAGCTGCCCAAGGCGCCGCCCTGATCGCCGAAGGCCTGGCAGGGGGCGCCTATCAGGAGCTGGTAGAAGTCATGCAGCTGCGTGGGGCAAAAGGCACTGTTTTCGATCATTTGTACATCAAGGACGCTCCTGCTCTGCGCCAGAAATATCTGGGGCGTTGAAGGTTGCCATGAAGATCCTGCTTGTTGGGATCAGCGCGCGTGGCCTGGCCGAGTCGGCAGTGAACAGCGGCTATTCCGTGATTGCCCTGGATGCTTTCGGCGACCTGGACTTGCAAGATTTTTGCGAGAGTTATTCCTTGGCCCGCGATTTTGGGATGCGATACAGCGCGGCCGGCTTGTATCAAGCCAGCCGCCGGTTGCAGTTCGATGCGATCGCCTATACCTCGAACCTGGAGAATTATCCGCAAGTCGTGCAGCGCTTTGCCCGCCATCACCAGCTGCTCGGCAATCCTGCGCAGGCTTTGAGGCAGGTGCGCCATTGGCCGTTGTTGTACGGTGTGCTGCACGACGCTGGCTTCCAAATACCCGAGACCATCTTCCATAAGAATGGGAGGCGTGCCGTTCCAGAGCGAACGTGGCTCAACAAACCCATTCGCAGCGGCGGAGGCCAAGGGGTAACTTATGCCCGCGCCGGAGCCTCTCCAAAGCGGGGCTTCCTACTGCAAGAATACATTCCTGGCCTGCCTTGTTCTGCCTCTTTCGTTTCGAATGGGCAACAAGCCGTCGTCATCGGATTGAGCGAACAACTGGTCGGCCTACCCCAGTTTGGCAGCCAGGGTTTTCACTACTGCGGTAATCTGGCGCCTCTGGCTGCAATCGATGCGGCGGGGCAGGGCCCGGTGATTTTGGCTCAGGTGCAACAAATCGCCCAGTTGCTCACCAAGGAATTCGGCTTGGTCGGCGTGAACGGTTTTGACTTCATTCTGAAGGACGGCCGGGTATTCCTGACCGAGGTCAACCCCAGGTACTCGGCCTCCATGGAATTGATCGAAAAAACTTACTCGCTTCCCGTGTTCGATCTGCACCTGCGCGCCGTCACCCAGGGTGCCCTGCCGGATAACATCCCGCTCACGCTCGCGCAGACAAGCCGGCCACGCTTTTATGGAAAAGCCATTCTCTATGCCCAAAGGGCGATCCACGCCCCCCATACCAATCGCTGGCTGCATTCGCAGATCCGGGATATCCCGCACCCTGGCGAGCGGATTCCGTCCGGCAAGCCGGTCTGCACGCTGTTAGCCGAAGGAAGCACCCGCCAGGACTGTTTTTCCCGGTTAGCGGCCAGCGTGGAGGCCATCAAAGGAGAAATATATGCCTGAAAAAAAGTTGATCCTGATCACCGGCCGGTCAACCAAACAAGGGACCGGCATTTCGATCGGGAAAGAAAAGGAAGACTATCAGATCGCAACCTCCATCCTGGAGCTCAATCCGGCCGATATGCAGCGTTTTGGATTGAGCGAGGGGCAGGCCGTGGCGATCAAGACCCAATTCGGTGAAGCCCGGGCCATTTGCAAGCCGGAAGACGTGCCGCAGGGACTGGCCTTCATGGCCTTTGGACCTGCTACCAGCCATCTGGTGGGAGGCGAAACCCATGCAACCGGCATGCCCGATTCGAAAGGCTTTGAGATCGAATTGGAGAAGATTCCCGCTTGAACCGTTTCAAGGAGTTTCCTATGCAGATTGAGAATGTAGTGTGCGGTTTTTGTGGGTGCGTGTGTGACGATATCGATGTGTCTGTCGAAGATCATCAAATCACACAAACCAAAAACGCCTGTGTGCTGGGGAAAGCCTGGTTCCAGGGCCACACCCACCCGCAGGAGATCGCCGCAGCCCGCATCGGCGGGCAACCAGCCAGCCTGGAAGGGGCGGTGGACGAGGCTGCCCACATCCTGGTCGAGGCGCGTTACCCAATGATTTACGGGTTGAGCAGCACCTCCTGTGAGGCTCAACGCCAGGCGATTGCCATCGCCGAGTGGATTGGGGGCACGATTGACTGCTGCACCTCGGTGTGCCATGGCCCATCCGGAATGGCCCTCCAGGGGGTGGGTGAGCCAACCTGCACCCTGGGCGAGGTAAAGAACCGGGCGGATTTGATCGTTTACTGGGGTTCGAACCCCGCCGAGTCACATCCGCGCCACATGGCTCGTTATGCCGTCACTGCTAAGGGGAAATTTACCCCTCATGGGCGCAAGGATCGTACCGTCGTCCTGGTCGACGTGCGCAAAACCCCCAGCGCCAGGGCCGCTGATATCTTCCTGCGCGTGATGCCGGGTAAGGATTTTGAGCTGCTATGGGCCTTGCGTGGGTTAGTAATGGGAAAGACGATTGACGCCGCAACTTTATCTGGCACCGGCCTTACCCTCGAGCAGCTCACTGACCTGGCCGGGCGCATGAAGAAAAGCCGCTTCGGGGTTCTGTTTGTCGGGCAAGGCCTCACCCAAAGCCGCGGCAAACATATGAACCTGGCTGCCGCTTCCTTGCTGGTGCGCGATCTCAGCAATTTCACCAAGTTCGCTTTGATCCCCATGCGTGGCCACGGCAATGTCACAGGTGTGGATAGCGTCATGGCCTGGCAGACCGGCTACCCCTTTGGGGTCAATTTCAGCCTGTGCTATCCGCGCTTCAACCCAGGAGAGTTTACTATGGTGGACGTGCTCAGCCGCGCTGAAGCGGATGCCGCCATGATCGTTGCCTCTGACCCGATGGCCAATTTGCCTGAACCCGTACGCAAGCGCCTGGGTGAAATCCCCATGATCGCCATCGACGCCCATGAAAGTGAGACCACTCGCCAGGCGCGCGTCGCCTTTACCACCGCCACGGCTGGCATTCATGTCGAAGGCACGATGTATCGCATGGACAACGTCCCATTGCCATTAACCAAGGTGCTGCCATCGCCTTACCCCTCAGACGAGGATGTTCTGATGGGTATTTTGGCCCGCGTGAAGGAGTTGAAGTCATGATGAAGATCATCAATGGCGAGGTTTACGATCCGACCAACGGCATCAACGGAGAAGTGCGCGACATTTACCTCAAGGACGGTCGTGTTGTCGAAAAATTTGAAGGGGGAGAGACCATCGACGCCTCCGGGATGGTGGTCATGCCTGGCGGGGTCGAATTTCACGCCCACGTAGCCGGCTCAAAGGTGAACGCCGGTCGCAAGATGTGCCCGGAGGATCACCGCGATCACGAATTCCCAAGAACCGCGATCACCCGCGCCGGCGTCGGTCACACCATCCCCTCCACCTTCACCACCGGCTACCACTTTGCCCAATTGGGTTATACCACCCTCATGGAAGCCGCCGGCCCGCCTCTGGGCGCCCGCCACGTACACGAGGAGTTAAACGATATCCCCATCCTCGACAAGGCCTTTTTCGTCCTGATGGGCAACAACTATTTCGTGCTCAAGTTCATCCACGAAGGCGATTTCTCCAAGCTGAAGGATTACGTGGCCTGGCTGCTGAAGTCCACCGGGGCTTACGCCATCAAGATCGTTAATCCAGCCGGCGTGGATACCTGGAAATGGGGTCGCAACGTCAATAGCCTGGATGACGAGGCGGATACCTTCCCGGTCTCCCCGCGCGATATCGTCGTCAACCTGGCCCGCGCCCAGCAGGAATTGGGCTTGCCTCACCCGATACATACCCATTGTAATAACCTGGGAGTCCCCGGCAACGTCGAAATCACCCTGGAGACCATGAAGGCGGTAGGGGACATGCCGATCCATATCACCCACGCCCAGTTCAACGGCTACGCTGGCAGCGACTGGAGCGACATGCGTTCGGGCGCGGCCGAGATCGCCGCCTATGTGAACGAGCACAAAAATGTCACCGTGGACATGGGACAGGTTGTTTTTGGGCCGGTGACGACCATGACCGCTGACGGCCCCTGGCAGAACCGCCTGCACCAGCTTTCAGGTCACAAATGGTACAACGCCGACGTGGAGATGGAAACCGGTGCCGGCGTGGTGCCCTACAAGTTCAGCAAACGCAACGCCGTGAACGCCGTCCAATGGGCCACCGGGCTCGAGCTGGCCCTCCTGGTTGAGGATCCCTGGCGCATGTTCCTGACCACCGACCACCCCAATGGCGGGCCGTTCCATGCCTACCCGGACATCATCAAGATGTTGATGGATCGTGACTACCGCGCTCAAGTCATTGAGGGTGTTCAACGGCGCGCCCAGACCCACAGCGGGCTCAAGGATTTGCAGCGTGAATACTCCCTGTACGAAATCGCCATCATCACCCGCGCTGGCCCGGCCAGGTCCCTGGGTCTGAAGAACAAGGGACATCTGGGGGTGGGCGCCGATGCCGATGTGACCATCTACCCCAAGCAAAGCGACCCGAAAGAGATGTTCTCTCACCCGCGCTATACCATCAAGGGTGGGGAAATCGTCGCCAAGGATGGTCAAATCGTGCTGGACAAGCCCGGTACGACTTTATTTGTGTCGCCCGGGCACGATCACCACATCGAATCGGCCATCCTTGAAGAGTTCGAGAGCTTTTACACCATCCGGTTCAAGAATTACCCGGTTCATTACGACCATTACTTGCCACACCGTGCCGAGGTGCCATGTGCGGCCTGAGACGCCCTCGAGGAAAGACAGGATGATAAGAGCCTGCCGCGATATCAGGGAAAGTTGCGTCCTTGGGACCCGCGTGAAAATAATTTCGACTTTAGCGGTTTGGTTGCTCAGCCAGCAACGTTGGTCGAGTAGGGCGTTTCCGCCGGTTGAGCAGCCGGCGCTAGCTCTATCGAGCCGGCAGAAACGCCCGTATCGAGACCAGAAAACCGCTTCAATGTATAAGGAAAATGAATATGGCCCAAATTATCAACGGCGTTGAAATTGAGGATACTTTCGCTGAGGCGTTCAAAATGTGGGGGGCGCGCGTCATCGTCACCGCCATCAACCGCAAATGGGCGCTGGAAGCGGCCACGAAAATGACCGGCTTCGCCACCTCCGTCATTGGTTGTAAGTGCGAAGCCGGCATTGAAGGGGAAGTGGAAGAGGCGCTGGATGGCCGTCCAGGGTTCAGCGTCTTGCTCTTCACCCCCTCCAAAGATGACCTTCCCAAGCGCTTGATGGAGCGCGTCGGCCAGACGATCATGACCTGCCCCACCACGGCTTGTTTCAATGGGCTGGACGCCCCCGATAAGCTATCGATTGGTGGGCAGTTGCGCTACTTTGGTGATGGCTACCAGATGAGCAAGCTGATCGATGGTCGCCGCTTCTGGCGCATTCCGGTCATGGAAGGCGAGTTTCTCATCGAGGAAAAATTTGGCATGCAGCGCTCCGTCGGTGGCGGCAACTTCCTCATCCTGGGGGAAAACGTGGATGTGACCCTTGAAGCCTCCGAACGCGCCGTGCAAGCCATGCAGAAAGTGCGCGGCGTCGTCATGCCTTTCCCCGGTGGGATCGTGCGCAGTGGTAGCAAGACCAAATCCATCTATAAGTTCCTGATCGCCTCCACCAATGACGCTTACTGTCCCACCCTGCGCGGCGTGACCGATTCGGCTTTGCCGGAGGGCGTCAATTCCGTGCTGGAGATCGTCATCGACGGGTTGAATGTCGCCGCGGTTGAAGAGGCCACCCGCGTCGGGATTCTTGCCGCCTGCATCCCCGGGATTCGCCGCATTTCTGCCGGCAATTACGGTGGGACGTTAGGGCAGTTTAAGATCGGCCTGCATGAGGTTCTGGGAGAGGGTGTGCCCACATGATTACTCTGACGCTCAAAGAGAAACATTCGATTCCCCTGGAAGCTGAAGTGATCTCCCCCGATCATTTCCTCGGGAAAAATACGGCGGAAATCGCCAAAATGAAGATCGCTCTTGGCAATCAAGCCGCCCAATTAGGTGACTTTTTCGCCATCAACGGCGACGGCGTAGACGAGATTCACCTGGAGGGGGATCTCAGCCGCGTGAAGCATGTTGGCGAGGGGATGACCCAGGGGCGCATCGAAATCCATGGCGATGCAGGTATGCACCTGGGAGCCAAAATGCGCGGCGGGGAGATCCTCGTGCACGGCAATGCCGGCGATTGGGTGGGGGCCGAAATGCATGGGGGTTTCATCCGCATTCACAGCGATGCCGGTCATGGCCTGGGAGGCGCCTACCGCGGCAGCCCGCGCGGCATGAACCGCGGGCTGATCATCGTGGAAGGCAGCACCCGCAATGAGACCGGCGCCTTCATGCGCCGCGGGCTGATCGTCGTCCTGGGAGATGTGGGCGATTTTGCCGGGGCCTTTATGCTCGCCGGAACGCTCCTGGTGTTCGGCCAGGTTGGGCCGCGCCCCGGGGCGGGGATTAAGCGCGGCACGATCGTCGCCTTTCACCCGCTCGAGCTCCTGCCGACCTTTCGCTACGACTGCCGCTTCAAGCCTGGTTTCTTGCGCCTCATCTTGCAGAGCTTGCGCCAGCGCCGGCTGGAGATCGGCGACGAATATATGTCCGGTTACTACCGGCGTTTTAGCGGAGACCTGACTGCTCTGGGGAAAGGAGAAATTTTAGTCTATGATCAGCATTAATCAACGCGCCGCCGTCATTGTTCAGCAGATGATCGCCGATGCGGATGCCCTGGGGATCCAAGCCCATCACCTTTCCAACGGCGCCATCGTTGTGGATGCCGGCGTAAAGGTCCCGGGCAGCCTGGCGGCTGGCCTCAAATTCTCCGAAGCCTGCCTGGGGGGGCTGGGCCAGGTCAGCTTGACCCGCCTGGCTTATCAAGATGCCCTGGCGGAGCCCGGCGGCGGATTTTGGCTGCCGGCCGTCAGCGTCAGCGTGACCTATCCCCACATCGCCTGCATGGCGTCTCAATACGCCGGCTGGGCGATCAGCCGCGAGAAATTCTTCGCCATGGGCTCCGGCCCGGCGCGCGCCCTGTACGCCGGCGAAGAATTATTCAAAAAATTGGATTATAAAGATCAGGCCGAAGTGGCGGTCCTGCTCCTGGAGGGTCGCAAGCTGCCCAAGGAGGAAGTGGCTGAGTATATCGCCGCCAAATGTGGCCTGCCGGTCGATCATTTGTACCTGGTGATTGCCCCGACCGCCTCCCTGGTGGGCTCGCTGCAGATTTCCGCCCGCATCGTGGAAACCGGCTTGCATAAGCTGGTCGAATTGGGCTTTGACGTTCGCCAGGTTGAGGCCGGCTACGGCGTATGTCCGCTCGCCACCATCGCCGGCGATGACCTCAAAGCCATTGGCCGCACCAACGACGCCGTGCTGTACGGCGGCCAATCCTATTACGTCGTGCGCGCCGACGACCAAGAATTGGCCGGGCTGGTGCCCCAGGTGCCTTCCTGCGCCTCGCACGACTATGGCACCCCGTTCTACGATCTATTCCAGCGCTACGGCGGCGACTTCTATAAAATCGATCCTATGCTGTTCAGCCCGGCCCAGGTGGTGTTCAACAATCTGAGCAGCGGCCGCACTTTCACCGCCGGGCAGCTCGACACAAAACTGCTGCGCCAATCACTCATCGGAGGATGACCTTTGACATTACGCATCGGCATCCTGTCATCGCAGTTGGGCTGGCACGCCCGCGCCCTGCATGAAGCCCTGCTGGAGCGGCATGTCACTCCGCTATTTTTTCCCATCACACGCCTGGCCGCCTGGATCGGCGGCCGGGCGCATTTGGAAGTCCACCAGGAGCGCCTCGAGGATTGCCAGGCCATCCTGGTGCGAACCATCCCGATTGGTTCCCTGGAGCAAATCATCTTCCGCATGGACGCTTTGCACCGCCTGGAAGATCTGGGGATTCGGGTTTTGAATCCCCCCTCCTCCATCGAACGCACCGTGGATAAATATTACACCTCGTACCTGTTGGCCGATGCCGGTATCCCCACCCCGTGCACCTTCATCACCGAGGATTTCGAGCAAGCGATGCTCGCCTTTCAAGAAATGGGAGATGTGATCGTCAAACCCTTGTTCGGATCGGAAGGTAAGGGCATGCTGCGCGTCACCGATGAAGATACCGCCTACCGCCTGTTCCGCCACTTCGAGTTGTGCCGCTATATTTTCTATCTGCAACAATACATACCCCACGCCGATCAGGATATCCGTGCATTCGTCATCGGAGGACGGGTGGTTGCCGCCATGCGGCGGCGCGGCGAAGGTTGGAAGACCAATTATTCCAAAGGCGCCCGGGTCGAGCCGCTCCAATTGAGCGACGAGTTGCAGGAGCTAAGCGTGCGCGCCGCCCGCTTGGTGGGCACCGAGTACGCCGGGGTAGACCTCCTGCCGGCCGAAGATGGTTGCTTGCACGTGTTGGAAGTAAACAGCATACCCGGCTGGCGCGGCCTGCGCAAGACCACTTCCGCCGACATTGCTGGCCTGATCGTGGAACACGTATTGACTTTGCTGGAAATGGATGGGATCTCCCCATGAATCTGGCCCAAAGCATTGGGCAGGCTGCCCAACTGGCCTGTATCCTGGAAGTGGTTTCTCCCAAGCCGGGCAATGTGAATCGCCAGCACGATTTTGATGACACCCGTTACGAGGATTTCTTGTTGAGCGCCATCAGCATCGGTCCTGCCATTCAGTCTGCCGCCCGCCAGGGGGTCGGCCAGACCATCTGGAAGGCCATCCGCGCGACCCGCCAGTTAGTCGCCTCCAATACCAACCTGGGGATTGTGCTGCTGCTGGCACCAATCGCCAAGGCTTGTTTCCAAACAAACGGGGTAAAATTTAAGGGGCCGGGCGCTGAAGCCTGCGTTCACCGCATCCGGCGGGAGTTGTCTCTTATCCTGGCAAATCTGACCGTTCAAGATGCTCGCCACGCCTACCGGGCAATTCGACTGGCCGCACCCGGCGCCTTGGGCAGGTCAGGTGAAGCCGATATCGAACAGGAGCCCTGTATCACCCTCCTGCAAGCCATGCAGCTGGCGAAAGATCGCGACACGATCGCCAGAGAATACACCACCGGCTTTGAAATCACTTTCGAAATCGGCTATCCGGCCCTCAAGCAGGCCTGGGAATCCCAAAACGACCCGCGCATGGCGCTTGTGCAGGCCTATCTGGCCACCCTGGCCAGAGTGCCCGATACCTTGATCGCTCGCAAGCGCGGCTCAGAGACGGCGCGCCGCGTATCCGGCCGGGCAGAAGAGGTTTTGGCAGCCGGCGGTGTTTTCAGCGCTGAAGGCCGGCAGGCGATCGCCGCCTTCGATCTCGAGCTAAGGGACGCCAGTCACTCGCTGAATCCGGGCACCACTGCCGATCTCACCACCGCCGCCGCCTTCCTGGTATTGTTAGAAAGATTCCAATCCCAAAACCTGTCGCCTCGGCTCACTGAGGGATGATGTATTTTTCATCAACTGCCTTTGGTGAAAACTGAAATAGCTAAATTGAGAGCTGAGAGGAAAAGCTCGTATGCAGGAAACCCACACGGTATATTTAGGCTTAGGCGCCAACTTGGGGGATCGGCAATCAAACCTGACTCAGGCTTTACAGCATCTTCGCACCAAAGTCTCTGTCGAGAAGGTGTCCGCCTTCTACAGCACCAAGCCGGTCGGCTACCTGGAGCAACCCGATTTTTTAAACATCACCTGCCTGATCACGACCGGCTTATCGCCGCTCGACCTGCTCCATTTCGTCAAGCAAATTGAAAAGAGCATGGGGCGCCAGGCCTCCTTCCGCAATGCGCCCCGCCCGATTGACATCGATATCCTGCTCTATGACGATCTGGTGCTCGATACCCCGGAGCTTTCCATCCCCCATCCCCGTATGCGTGAAAGAGCTTTCGTTTTAGCCCCTCTGGCCGAGATCGCCCCCCAGGCCGTCGATCCAATCACCGGGCTCACCATCCAGGAGCTTCTCGCCAGGACGGACCAGAGCGGCGTCGAGCTTCATTCACGCGGTCTGCAGGTACCCCTGGGCCGCGATATCCAGCAATCCACGCCCGAGGTGCATGTCGGCCTCAGCCGGGCGGGAGTGACCAATCTGCATCGCATTATCCGCATCACGCGCGGTGGGGATGAGCACCTCTTCTATGCGCAAATCGATTTGTTTGCCGACTTGAACCCGACCCAAATGGGCGTGCACATGTCGCGCTTTGGCGATGTCCTGGAAGAAATCGTCGACGAGATCACATTCGAGAAGTCGCCCAACATCGAAACGCTGGCGGGAAGAATTTCTCAACAGGTCGTCACCAGCCAAAAAGCAGTTCGTTCTGAGGTCCAGATCCGCGCCGTTTATCCCATGGAAAAGGTTGCCCCGGTTTCGGGCAAGAAAATGCAAGAGCTGTATACGCTGATCGGCATTTCGGTCAGCAACCTGGAAAGCAGCAAGCACGTTGTCGGTGTCGAGGCCGATGGCATGACGGTCTGCCCTTGCGCTCAAGAAATGGTCAGAGACTACTCCACAGAAAGATTGCTGGAGGCCGGCTTCAGCCAGGAGCAGATTGGGCGCATCCTCGAGGTGATCCCGGTCGCCTCGCACAACCAGCGCGGGCGCGGGACGCTCATGATCGGCGCCGACCAGGAGATCCGTGCCGAGGACCTGGTTAGAATTGTCGAATCTTCGATGAGCTCAGAAACCTACGATGTATTGAAGCGGCCTGATGAGCTCTTCGTGGTCAACAAAGCTCACCGCAATCCCCGTTTCGTGGAAGACGTGGTTCGAGAAATATTGTTTAACGTTGTAGACGCCTATTCGGGCCTTCCGGATGCGAGTTTTGTCCTCGCCAAACAAGTCAACCTGGAAAGCATCCACAAACACAACGCTTTTGCCGAGCGCTACGGAACCTTGGGTGAAATACGCCAGGAAATTCTGGAAGGGCGGCGCCTTTTACGCCAAACATCTTTACAGGAGTGGTTGGAGAATTATCATGAGCTTTAAAGTGGTTGTCGAAAAAGGGAATTTGCGTTTTGATTGCGCACACTTCATCACCTATGGAGGCAAGTGTGAGCATCTTCATGGCCATAATTACGGCGTTTCCGTCACGGTGGAAGGTCCGCTCACCGCTGACAGCTACGTGGTGGATTTTGTGGATTTAAAAAAGATCATCCGGCGGGTGAGCGAAACGCTGGATCATCGTTTCCTGCTGCCCTTGAAGAACCCTCACCTGGTTTTAGAACAAGCCAACCAGCATTGGTCGATTCATTTCGAAGGGCGCGAATACCGTTTCCCCGCCCGCGATGTGGTGCCCTTGCCGGTGGACAATATCACGGCCGAGCGCCTGGCAGAATATATATGGAATGAGATCGTTCGTGAACTGCTCGCCCTGGGCAACAACCATCTGGACACCATCAGCATCGGAATTGAGGAAGCGCCGGGCCAGAGCGCCTACTTCAGCCAGGATTTAGCTGCCTACCTGCCCAAAGGATAGCGCCTGCTCGCTGGTGAGAATACCTCGATGAATCATGGTGGCAATCAACGCCCCGTCGATGCCGGTCGATCTGAGTTCAACCAGGTCGTTCACATCCCTCAGGCCGCCCCCCACCAGCAATGTCAGGTCCGGGAATGCCTGCCGCGCTTTCTCGAGCAGCTCTCGGTCGATGCCCGCCTGCGCCCCCACGCGCCCCAGGTCGAGCAGGATGATCTCCTTCCAGCCTGCCTGCACCAGGCTACCCAGCGCCTCGATTGGCTGCATGGCAGCCAATGGCTGGTAAGCCGAAAGGACTTTGCCGGCTCGCAGATCCAGGCTGAAAACCAGCTTCTCTTGCGAAAAGGTATCCAGGATCTTCCTTGCGGCTTCCCAATTGGTGAGCGTTTCTGCGCCGATGATGGCCCTTTGGGCCCCCAGTTCCAGGATCTGGTGAACGCTTTGCACGTCTGAAGCGCCGGCGTCTACCATCAGCTTCATCCCGCTTTGGCGTGCCAGTTTGCGAATCAGGCCATGTTGCTTCCCCTCTCCCAAAATTGCATCCAGGTCTGCAACGTACAGCTCCGTGAAACCAAATTGGTCCCGGAATCCGGCCGCCACCTGCTCGGGATCCGCCTCGGGCGACAGCTCACTCACCACCGGCTGGTATTTCTGGCGTTCCCCGCGCACCGCGTGCACCGCCAGGCCGTTTTTCAGGTCCAATACAGGGATTAGCCGCATGTCTCCGCCTCCAACAGTTTTCGTGCATGAATTCATCTCGGGTGGCGGCTGGCCGGATGCCGGCCTGCCTCCTGGCCTGTCCGGGGAAGGATTCGCCATCCTTTGGGCGCTCTTAACCGATTTTCAGGCCTGGGGCGCAGTTCGTACGATCACCACCCTGGACACCCGCCTGTCGGCCCGCCGTGCCGGGCTTCCGGCCACCGAAATCGTGGAAGTGGCGCCGGGCGAATACGAGCAATGCTTTCGCTCGATCTTGGCCCGCTGCGATGCCGCCTTGATCGTCGCCCCGGAAACCGGCGGGCTGCTCGCCCGGCTGAGCGCCATCGCCCTCCAGGCGGACGTTTCGCTCCTGGGCTCTTCCCCAAAAGCCATATCCCTCGCCGGCAATAAGGCCGCCTGCTATCACATTTTCCGCCGGGCTGGGCTGCCCACCCCGCGCACTCGCGTGGTAAGCCCAGCTTCCGCCCCGCGCGCTGCCGCCGAAATCGGCTACCCCCCGGTCGTTAAGCCTTTTGATGGCGTGGGCTGCGAGGGACTCAGCAGAGTGGCTTGCGCCGGCGAGCTGCAGCCAGCTTTGGCATTCGCCGGGCAAGCCAGCCAACGAAAGCAGATTTTACTCCAAAGGTTCGTGACCGGCAATCACCTCAGCGTCTCTCTACTGGCGAGCGAAACGCAAGTCCTTCCGCTCAGCCTGAACAGGCAATACATTGAAACTGGGCACCCTTTCCATTATCAGGGCGGCATCGTTCCTTACCCCCATCCGGCCGGGAAACAGGCCCTGGAATTGGCGCGCGCCGCCGCCAGCCTCCTGCCGGGGCTGCGGGGCTACTTCGGCGTCGACCTGGTATTCGGCCAGCAGGGCGCATATTTGATCGAGATCAACCCCCGCCTGACCACCTCCTACATCGGCTTGCGCCGGGTTCTCCAGGCCAATTTGGCGCAATTAATCTGGGACGCCTGCCTCCCGGGGATTCTACCGGACCATATCGAGCTCAAAGGGCAAGCGCTTTTCTCAAAAGACGACCCCATCCACGTGCAAGTCGCTGGCGCGCAATCCACGCTCAAAGGGAGGTGATCTCATGCCTGGCATCCTCGGTTGGGATATCGGTGGTGCAAATGTCAAGGCAGCCTGGCTGCCATACCAGGCGGGCGTCAGCGGTAAGGCTCAAACCGCCTCCCGCCCATTCGAAATCTGGCGTGGGGTGGATCGACTTCAAGCCCTCCTGCAAGACCTGGCAGCCGAGATCGCTCGCGAAACGCCACAGGCGATGGCCTTGACCATGACCGCCGAGCTCTCCGACGTCTTTAGCACCAAGCGCGAAGGCGTGTTATTCATCCTGCACAGCGTGGCCAATGCCTTCCCCAATTGTCCTTGTTTCGTGTTGAGCCTCTCCGGTGAATTAGTCTCCATGGATGAAGCTCAATTGGACCCTCTCGATTTTGCTGCCTCGAACTGGGTGGCGACTGCCCGCTACCTTTCCGGGCAGTTCCCGCATTGTTTGATGGTGGATGTCGGTTCCACCACCACCGACATCATCCCCATCCTTGCCGGGGAAGTACGCAGCCGGGGGAAGACTGACCTGGACCGTCTGATCGCCGGTGAATTGGTATACACCGGTCTCCTGCGCACGCATTTGGCCTCCATCGTCCATTCCGTGCCCATCCGTGGCCAATTTTGCCCGGTTTCTTCGGAATATTTTGCCATCAGCGGCGACGTGCACCTGATCCTGGGACACATCCACCCCTCGGATTATGACTGCCCGACCCCCGATGGGCGCCCGGCCTCGCTGGATGCCGCCCGCGCCCGCCTGGCGCGCCTGGTCTGCGCCGACACCGAGCTGCTGGCGCCGGATACCATCGATGGCATGGCGGCCTATATCTACCAGCAGCAGCTCGATCAAATCGCCCGCGCCCTCGACCAGGTGCGTTCGCGCCTGCCGGGCGGCCGGGATATCCCGCTGGTGACCCTGGGCTCCGGTGCCTTCATCGCCGCAGAAGTGGCGCAACGCCTCGGCTTGCCGCTGATCAACCTGGCCGAAACCTGGGGCCGCCGCGCTGCCCAAGTCGCTCCAAGCCTGGCCGCGGCCCACCTCCTGGCCGGAGAATGGGAGCGCATATGACCGGCGGCCTGGCGGCGGGCCTCAAGCTCGGCGGCAGCCTGAGCCGCAGCGAAGCTTTGCCAGCCTTGTGCCAGGAGATCTCTCGCCTTGGCGCACACCATCGCCTGCTGGTGATCCCCGGCGGCGGTGAATTCGCCGACCTGGTGCGCGATTTCTATTCAAGCCTGCATTTAAGTGAGACGGCTGCCCACCGCATGGCGATCCTGGCCATGGACCAATATGGATACCTGCTTGGCGATCTGATTCCCAACGCCGAGCTGGTGACCAGCCTGCCCGCCATCTGGCGTGTGGCGGACGGCGGGCGCGTGCCCATCCTACTCCCAGCGACCTGGATGGCGCAGTCCGACCCGCTGCCGCATAGCTGGCAGGTCACCTCCGACTCGATAGCCGCCTGGGTAGCTGGCGAGTTGCATACGCCCTTATTGATCCTGCTTAAAGATGTAGACGGCCTGTATGCTTCGGACCCGAGCTCAGCGGCGACTGGAGATTTTCTCCCTCGGGTAGAGGTGGCCAAACTCACCACCCTGGGGGGCGGCGTGGATCAATACCTGGGCGTGGTTCTGGCGCAATTTCCAATCGAAACCTGGATCATCAACGGCCAATATCCCGACCGCCTCGCCCAATTACTGCGCACCAGCCACACCCTGGGCACCCGCATCCCTCGCACCTCGGGTAAGAGCGAAGCCTCCACCCCATAATCACCCCTCACCCAATCACCCCTGGGTCTTCTTCCCCCGTCTTCGGTCCCCTGCCTCTTTCCCTGGTTCCCACGGTCCCCGTGGGAACCCCCTCACCGCTCCGCGGGATACATTCTCTGTCCACTCTGCGTCTCTTTGGTGCAAATAAAAAACTCTGCGTGCTCTGCGTCTTTGCGGTGAAACAGCTTGTCTCCCTAAACCCCTGCTTCCGGCGCAAGCTCAGCCAGCCGCTTTCTCAAAAGCCCTATTCTCTCGCCATCCAACCGCCCGTTGCGCTGGTTGCCTCGACAGGCCGCCGTGCGCACCCCAACCACATCCGCTCCAATTTCTTGGACCTGCCCCAGGTGTTCCGCTTGCAACGCGCCCGCCAGGGCGAAAAGCAATCCACTCGCATGCGCCTCCGCCGCCAGCGCGCCTAAGGTTGCCGGATCCAGGAAATCAAACAGGTTGTGCCCATCCTTGACGTACGTGTCCAGCAAGCAACCCGCAATTTCCGCCTCCCGGGCGATACCCGGCAGCCAATGCGGATCCAGCGTACCGCAGCGCCGCGCGTCGGCGTAACCGGCGGCGATGACCCTTACCGCGGGGAACCCCTCAACCGCCTGGCGCACCGCTCTCAGCAGGTAGATCGCCTCTTCTTCGCTCTTAGGCCCGTACAATCCCACTTTGACATAATCCACCCCGCAGCTTGCCGCCCCCAGGGCTGCCAGCGAAACGGTCCCCGGCAAGTTCGGCACGTCCCCGATCGCCGCGCTGACCTTTAGCGGATGGGGCGTGATTGCCCGCACTTCCTGCAAGATATGCGGGGATTGGGCGCCTAAAGAGCCTTCGAGCGGATTCTTGACATCCAGGATGTCTGCTCCACCGCCGATCGCTGTGGGCACTTCTTCAGGGTTTATAACGCTGACCATCAAGAGCATGGGTTGGCTTCCTTGAGTCACAGAGACTCGGTCTCTAGCCTCAACGCAGCTATTTTAGCATGCCGCCAAAGCCGCAGCAAGTGATTTTTACTACGCCCGATTTGGATCTTTATCATTTGACAGCCCCTGTGAACCATGCTACATTGAGCCAATGACCGGAGTCCAGTCCCAGCCCGTGGAAAGCTTTTACCTGGAAACTCAAGAAGGGCTTTACTTCGCCGTTAAAGGTCTGGTCCATCCCCCGCAGCGCATCTTTTCCATTCTCCGTTATGTGCCGCATCCCGAGGGAGATCGAAAAAAAGACGGCCAGGCTTACCAGCGCCTCTACCACTTTCCCGAACAGTTGCAAAAATTGAAGCAGTCCTACCCCCAATACCTGGCATACGATCCCGCCTCCGGGCTGCTCCAGCAGAGCGTTCCCTGTTCGTCCATCCAACGCATTTACGACCCGCGCGCCTGGCTGCAAAACATCGCTTCTGCCCCTGACCGCGACCCCCTGCAAGACGACGCGTTGGCATTTTGCGATCTTTTATCGCAGCAGGCCGGGGTTTCTCGAGACCACCTGGGGGTTTCCGGTTCTTTGCTGATCGGCCTACACACCGCCCAATCCGACCTGGACTTAACTGTCCACGGCGAGCAGAATTGCCGCGCCGTCCACCAGGCTCTCCAAAGATTGCTGGACTCCCAGGCCGTTCAAGGGCTCTCCCGCTTCGACCTGCAAGGTTTCCATCGCTTGTACGAGGAGCGCGTTAAAGACACCTGGATGGACTTCGATGAGTTTATCGCTCTGGAGCAAAGGAAATCCTTTCAGGGGCTCTTTCGCCGGCGGACGTTCTTTGTGCGTTTTATCAAAGAACCGCACGAGGTCGGGGAAAGCTATGGGGATCGCCGCTACAAACCGCTGGATCGGGCCACTGTTGTCGCCACCGTGACCGGCGAGGCCGGCGCCATCTTTACCCCCTGTCGCTACCCGTTGACCGGTGTGCAGTTCTTGCAAGGAATCCAGGTTGATTCGTTGTGTGAGATCGTCTCCTACCGCGGCCGTTTCTGCGAACAGGCCCGCACGGGCGATCGGGTGCGTGCGATTGGCACCCTGGAGCGGGTGCAAACTCAAGAAGGCCGCATCTGGCACCGCCTGATCCTGGGAAACCAGCCTGAAGATAGCATGACTTTCTGGAGGTGAGTGATGCGCGATAGAACCCGCATTGCCTGGGCGATCACCGGTGCCGGGCACAACCTGGAAGCCTGTGCTGACTTCCTGCTTCAGCACCCAAATGTGGATATCTTCCTCTCGCGCGCCGCCGAGGAAGTGGTGCGCATTTATTCCCTTGAAGCCCGCCTCAAAGCCTCCCAGGTGCGCATTTACCACGAGCGCTTATCCAGCGCCCCATTGGTGGTTCGCTTATTTCGTGGGGATTACAAGATCCTGGTGGTCGCCCCGGCCACCTCCAATTCCGTGGCGAAATTCGTTTGCGGCATTTCGGATACCCTGGTGACCAACATGTTTGCCCAGGCAGGTAAATCGCGCGTTCCAATCGTCGTCATGCCTACCGACATTGCACCAGATATGGATTCGGTCGGGCCCCATCGAGAAATGGTGAAGGTCTACCCGCGGCCAATCGATCTGGAAAACACCGCCCGGCTCCGAAGGTTTCCCGGGGTGGCCGTCGTTGATACCATGGAGGAGATGCAGCGTTGTCTCGCTACTTATTTGTAACTGGAAAATTGGCGGCTCAATCCTTGCAGGACACCGCCGCCAGGTTGCCGCCCGAAATTGGCTATGAGATTGCCGTGCTTCCCATCACCGTGGCTGCCCTCATGGATACGCGCTTTGTTGCCAAACATCTGCAATCGGCCATGGGATGTGACACCATCATGATTCCCGGCTTGTGCAAAGGCGATCTGTCCCTCATTTCCGACAAATTTGGGGTCGAGGCGCTTTGCGGACCAAAGACCTTGAAAGATCTGCCCGTATTTTTCGGGCAGGAGAATCGCCTGGAAGGCTATGGGGAGCACCATCTAAAAATCCTGGCGGAGATTGTGGACGCCTACCAGATTTCGCTGGACGAGATTCTGGCCCAGGCGGAAGATTTCAAGGCACAGGGGGCGGATATTATCGATTTGGGCTGTCCGGTTGAAGGCAATTTCCCGCTCGTCAAGGCCGCCGTTTCGCTGTTGAAAGAACATGGTGTCTCAGTCAGCCTGGACACATTCAACCGCGAAGATATCTTGCTCGCCAACCAGGCCAACCTGGACTATTTGCTCAGCGTAAACTCCCAGAATATCGATCTTGCGCCTCAGCTATCCTGTAAGGTGGTGGTCATCCCGGATTTCGGCCAGGGCCTGGAATCGCTCGAGCGTAACATCGCTCAATTGCAAGCCTGGCAGGTGTCTTATATCATCGACCCCGTCCTGGAGCCCATCAGCTTTGGCTTCACCGAATCCCTTCATCGCTATTACGAGATGCGCCGCCGCTATCCCCAGGCAGAGATGTTGATGGGGCTGGGCAACCTTACCGAGCTGACCGATGCCGATACCACCGGTGTGACCGCCGTTATGGCTGGCATTCTCACCGAGCTGCACATCGATTACGCTTTGACCACCGAGGTGATCAGCTGGGCGCGCGGCGCCGTCAGGGAGCTGGACCTGGCCCGCAACCTGATGTACTATGCCTGGAAGAACCAGGTCCTGCCAAAGCACCTGGATGATGGCTTGCTTACCATAAAAGATCCGCCTTTCGAGCCGTATACCGAGGCTGAATTGCGCCTCATGCAGGCCAAGATCCGCGATCGGAATTTCAGGATTTTCACTGATCTGGAAGCCATCTACATCTTCAACAACCATCTGTTCATCAAGGAGACCGACATCCAGGCCATCTTCCCTCAACTGGAGGTCGCAGACCCTTCGCACGCCTTTTACCTCGGCCGCGAGTTGTATAAGGCTTCCCTGGCCCTCCAACTGGGCAAGCAATACATCCAGGAACAGCCCCTGCGCTGGGGATACATTAACCGGGAAACCCCAGATCCACTTGCAATGCCCTGAACCCGGCGCAGGCCGGGTTTCGCGATCTTAAATTAACTCAAGTCGACATGAATCGGGGTTCACCACCGATTATGAAAATCTGTATTTTCAGAACAGTTGCCACCTGCTTGCATACAACCGAGAAACCGAGTTTTTTGGCCGAATCTGAGACAGAAAATGCATTTTATTTAGCGAAAAGACAATGCTAGCCATGGAATCTGTGGAAAAACTCGGTTTCTGATCCATGGTGGCAAATTAGGTTAATTTCTAAAATTCACTATTCACCCGAATCCGGAAAACTGAACACATTAACCAAATGCTATACTTGGTTTCCCGAAAGATTTAAAGGTATCGATGACCACTGATCCCCAACCTCTCTCCCGCAAGCCAAAAGACCGGGATTTTCTCGAAACCCTGGAAGGATTCCTCTTTTGTGTAGTGGGTTATCTCCACCCACCCGATAAATACATCGCCTATCTGAAGTATTCCCCTGCCGAACAAGGCCTCTGGAAACGCCAGGGACAGGCATACCATCGCCAGCTCGCCTATTACCATTCCCAGCAGGTCGGCCAGACGCTGGATTATTTGAGGGAGCACTTTCCCCAGTACGTCCATCACGCCCGAGTTTGGGACATGGATTTTTCCATGGTGCCCCATGACCGCCTGAAAACCTACTTCTATCCGGAACGCCGCCTGGCCCAAATCCTGGCCAATCCCGCCGATCTTTTGGAAGAAGAGACCGTGAAGATCGTCGAGCACATCCGGCGTCTCACCGGCATCCGCTCGAACGAACTGGGCATCACCGGTTCGATCCTGTTAGGCATCCATAATCCTGAAATATCCGATATCGACCTGGTCGTCTTCGGCCGCCAGAACGTTAGCCGGCTGCGTGAGGTGCTTACCGGCCTGGCCTTGCCCGGCTTATCTCCGATGGACGCCGCCTACGCCGATGAATGGTGCCGGGGTGTGGTCAAAAACTTTGGGCTGGAATACCGGCAGGCGCATTGGCTGGTTACCCGTCGCTGGAATTTTGTCTATTTCGGGGAAGGCCGCCACGTGGTATCCATCCATCCTACCCGCTCCGACGACGAGATCCAGGAGGCTTATGGAGATCACTACTACCAGGATGTGGGGGTCGCCCACTTGCGCGCCAGGATCACCGACGCCCGCGACGCTCTCTACCTGCCGGCCGTTTATGCGATCGAGCGCGTCGAGATCCTGCATGGCCCGCCGGTCGAGATCGTGGAGATATGCTCCTACGAGGGCCTTTTCAGCCAGGTTGGAGATGCCGGCAATTGGATCGTGGCGCGTGGTAAACTGGAGAAGATCGATGGCGGTCCAAAGCACCGCCTGGTGATTGGCAGCGGCCGCAGGCAGGGCCAGGAGTTTCTATTACCGGCAGATCTATGATTGTTGAGTGCATCTTCTCTACCCTCGATCCAGCGGGCGAGCCCCACTTTGCCCCCATGGGCCTTGTGTGGGGCGACCAGGAGATCACCGTTCGCCCGTTTCGCCAAACGAGCACTTACCGTAACTTGCAGGCAACCGGCTATGGGGTTGCCTCTCTGACCGACGATGTCCTGGCCTACGTAAAGAGCAGCCTGTACAAGCAGGTCTTGCCCCATTTTCCGGCCCGGACGGTGCCTGGCGTCGTGTACCAGGCCGCCTGTTCCTGGCGGGAACTGCAAGTCGTGGCCATAGAAGATGCAGGGCCTCGCCCGGGGGTCCGCTGCCGCCTCGTGGAAAGTGGCTGGCTGCGCGACTTCGTGGGTTTTTGCCGGGCGCGGAATGCGGTCATCGAAGCCGCCATTATCGCCACCCGCCTGCACTTATACGATCCCGCCTGGGTGCAGGAAAACCTTTCAAATTACGCCGAAATCGTCGAAAAGACCGGCGACGCGCCGGAAAAGCTTGCCCTTCAGGAAATTTCCGCTTACGTCAGGAGGTGGCTGGATGAAGGTCACGGTTAAAACGCCGGCCAGGTTGCACTTGGGTCTCCTGGACACCAATGGAGAGCTGGGCAGAATCTTCGGAAGCATCGGCGTTGCCATCCAACATCCGAATGTGGAGCTCGAAGCCCAGGTTGCCGGCCGC
>OFHG01000291.1_pt1 | contig 21266 bp, 12 predicted proteins | sample 1521931 | NCBI WGS metagenome assembly OFHG01 (sample SAMEA2468438, study PRJEB22500) | soil metagenome | biome: Glassland; feature: Farmland; material: Clay | place: Australia | collected 2013-01-31 | depth 0.55 m
ATAAGCATCGGAGGCCGGCCGCCGCAAAAGGGGGAGTGTCGCGGCGCGATTTTTTGCGCGGCGCGAGCGTCACGGTCTCCGGGGGCCTGTTGGTGGGGACACAAGTTGGAAAAGCCGCGCAAGCTCCGGCCTCTTCCGCGGTGGCCGGACCGGGCGCGGTGCCCGTTACCCTGCACGTGAACGGGAAGGTTCATCGGCTACAACTGGAGCCGCGCGTGACCTTGCTCGAAGCCTTGCGCAACGATCTGGACTTGACGGGCGCAAAGAAAGTATGCGACCGCGGCGTTTGCGGGTCTTGCACGGTTTTCGTAGACCGCAAGCCTGCTTATGCTTGCGACCTGCTCGCTATCGAGGCGGAGGGCCATCAAATCACCACCATCGAGGGCATCGGCAGCGAAGACAAGCTGAGTCCCGTGATGCACGCGTTCGTCCAGCACGACGCCCAGCAATGCGGCTTCTGCACTCCTGGTTTTGTGATGGCCTGCACGGCGTTTCTGGAGAAAAATCCCAACCCCACCCTGGAACAGGTTGAAGAGGGGTTGGGCGGCAACTTGTGCCGGTGCGGAACATATGTCGGCATTCGCCACGCCGTTCTCGAAGCGGCCAAGGCCATGAAGGGAGGTTCCCATGCCTAAATGCAAATATGATTGGCCGGAAGCGGGCGATCGGGGCTTGATTGGCGAAAGCATTGACCGCATTGACGGTCCCGAGAAGTCCAGCGGGCGCGCCAAGTACTCCTACGACGTTCATCCCGACGGAATGCTTTACGCGCGAATGCTCACCTGCCCCTACGCGCACGCCAAGATCACTTCCATAGATACTTCCGCGGCCGAAAAGGCGCCGGGGGTGAAGGCCGTGCTGGTGATCCAGCCAGTTGGGGGTCCGGATATCCAGTGGGCGGGCGACGAGGTTGTGGCCGTGGCCGCGACCAGCGAAGGCGAAGCGGAAGACGCGCTGCGCCTCCTCAAGGTCGAATACGACCAGCTTCCCTTTCTCGTCAACGAAGAGGATCTATCCAAAGCCGGGGACCGCGCCAAGCCCTCCGCAGAGCAGAAATCGGGCGACCCCGAAACAGCCTTCAAAGATCCCGACACGGTGATCTCGGAAGGCTATTACGGTGCCCAGGTCATCACGCACTGCTGCCACGAAACGCACGGCAGCATGGCGGATTGGCGTCCGGACGGCAAACTCAAGACGTGGTCCTCCACGCAAAGCGTTTCCGACATGCCCGGCCAGATCGGCGATGGGCTGCGGAAGCAACAGGTGATTATCCAGAATTCCGACATCGAAACTGTCTGCCAGTACATTGGCGGCGGTTTCGGCAGCAAATTCTCGCCCGACCGCTGGGGCATCGTGGTGGCGCAGCTTTCCAAGCAAGCTGGGAAGCCGGTTCGCTTGATGCTGGAGCGCGACCAGGATCTGGAAGTGGCCGGCGCCCGGCCTTCCTATTACGGCAAGATCCGCGTGGCGGCCAAGAAGGACGGCACCATAACCGGGTGGGATTCCGACACCTGGGGCACCGGCGGCATGGGCCCCAGCGGCAATCCGCCCGTTCCCTACGTGCTGGAGGGCATTCCCAACCAGCTCAAGAAGCACACGCGCGTGAACACCAATATTGGCCCGTCGCGCGCCTGGCGGGCGCCCAATCACCCCCAGGCCGCCATCTTGACCATGTGCGCGCTCGACGATCTGGCGGATAAGCTCGGCATGGATCCCATTGAGCTCCTCAAGAAGAACATTGACTTCGCTCCGGAAATCCTGAGGAAAGCGTACGTTGAGGAGCTGGACAAGGCGGCGGAGCTCGCCGAGTGGCAGAAGTACTGGCACCCGCGCGGCGACAAGACACCGGGCCATCTCAAGCGCGGCCTAGGGGTCAGCATTCATACGTGGGGCGGCCGCGGCCACGCCAGCACGTGCCTGATCGCAATCCATCCGGATGGTTCCGTGGATGTCAAACTGGGCAGCCAGGATTTGGGCACCGGCACTCGAACTGTTATCGCGATTACGGTGGCGCAAACCCTCGGGCTGCCGGTGGACGGCGTCAACGTGATGATCGGCGACAGCGCCTATCCCAAGTCCGGCGCCTCAGGAGGAAGCACAACCGTCGGCGGCGTCAGCGGCTCCACGCGCCGGGGCGCGATTGACGCCCGCGACCAGTTGTTTGCCGTTGTGGCGCCGGCGTTGGGAGTCGAACCGACTCAACTGGAAGCGGTGAACGGCCGCATTCAGGCGGCGGGCGATGCCACGAAGAGCCTTTCATGGAAGCAAGCCTGCGCCAAGCTGGGCGTGAAGACCATCGAGGCGCAGGGCAAGAACCCCGGCCAATGCAAGCTGGGCGACAGCGGTGTAGGCGGCGCGCAGGTCGCCGACGTCACGGTGGACACCGAAACCGGCCTGGTCAAAATCAACCGCATGGTGGCGGCGCAGGATTGCGGCTTGATCATCGACATGAAGACGGCGGAAAGCCAGGTTTACGGCGCCCTCATCATGGGCATCACCTACTCGCTGTTTGAGGAAAAGGTGATGGACGACCAGACCGGGATCATGCTCAACCCCAACATGGAGTTTTACAAGCTGGCCGGCATCGGCGACATCGGCGAACTGGTGGTGCACATGATGACCGGACCCGGCTACGACGAGCGCGGCGTGATCGGCCTGGGCGAGCCGCCGGTGATTTCACCCGGCGCTTCCATCTTGAACGCGGTCACGAACGCCATTGGCGTGCGCGTCCCGACGATTCCGGTTACTCCGGAAAAAGTCCTGGCGGCGCTCGCGAAAGGAGGGATGGCCTGATGCAAGCCTTCGAATATGCAGCGCCCAAAACCCTGCGCGAAGCGGTGGGAATGCTGGGCACAAGTTGGGGCGAAGCTCAAATTCTGGCGGGCGGCACCGACTTGGTCAGCGCCATGAAAGACCAGATCGAGACGCCCAAGCGCGTGGTCAGCCTGAAGCACCTGGCCGAGCTGCGGCGCGTGGAATTCAGCCCTAGCTCCGGTCTGCGCATCGGCGCCTTGGCCACCATTCAAGAACTCCTGGACTCGAAAGAAGTCCAGGAGAATTATCCCGGCTTGATCCAGGCCGCGGACGGCATCCGCAGCGAGCAGTTGCGCCACATGGGGACAGTGGGCGGCGAATTGCTCCAGCGCCCGCGCTGCTGGTATTACCGCAACGGCTTCGGGCTGTTGGCCAAATACAAGGGCAAATCGCTGGTTCCGGACGGCGAGAACCGTTACCACGCCATCTTCGGAAACTCCGGCCCGGCGTATTTCGTCAGCCCGTCTTCGCTCGCGCCCATGCTGATTTGTCTGCAGGGCAAGGCGCGGCTGCACGGCCCTTCAGGCAGCCGTGAAGTTGAACTCTCTAAGTTCTTCGTCACGCCCGCCAGCGCCGATGAGCGCGAGCACGACATCAAACCGAACGAAATCCTGACCGAAATCGTGGTGCCCCACCATCCAGGCGTCCACATGGCGGTTTATGAAGTTCGGCAGAAGGAAGCTCTGGACTGGCCGCTCACCGCGGCCGCCGTGGCTCTGCACATGAGCGGGAACAGTATCTCGAAATCCGCCGTGGTGCTGGGCCACGTCGCGCCGGTGCCGTGGCCTTCGCCCGAAGCCGAAGAAGCGCTGAACGGCAAGGAAGTCTCCGAAGCGACCGCGGAAGCTGCCGGCAAGGCCGCGGTCAGCAAGGCAACGCCGCTCAGCAGGAACGGCTACAAAGTTCAACTGACATCCGTCGCGGTGAAACGCGCCGTTCTCGCCGCTGCCAAAGGAGGCGCATAGCCATGCCCGAACCCATGAATTCCGCCCATCAGTCAACGGGCCCGAGGTGCCGGTGCCTCCGCTCCAAGGAGATGTTCATTCACGTCGAGCACGACTTTCGTATCCCCAGCATGAGCAGCGGAATCTTCTGGTGCATTCACACGCACAATTGCCTGGGGCCGGACGGCCGCACCGCCGAGCCCGACGAGTGCAAGCCGGGCCGAAGCTGTTACGACCCGCTGTAGATTCTCGAGCCCGCCGTGGGGGCAATTCGTTTGCCGTAGCCCGTCGGACGATTGGCTGGCGGCCGAGTTGCCCCCGCACTTTTTCGTGCGCCGTTCTTCATTGTGTTCACCTGCCAACTTCCCGCAAAGGCGACGAAATGTCGCTGCCTGGGCGAGCATCCGACGCGACACGGAACAATCTCCTGTAAACAATTCGTATTATGATTAGGCGAATGTAGTCGTCGTTCCACGCCTCGCAAGGAGGAATACTATGCGTTGTATCGCAAAGGTTCTCTGGTTGCTTGGAATCATGCTGCTCGCAGTTCCCTATGCCGTCTCAACATCGGCGGCAAGGGATAAGGCGAGCTCGATTGTGATTTATTTCAAGGATGGGCATCAGCAGAGCTTCCCGCTCGCCGATATCGCCCGCATCGAATTCAACGCGCCCGCCGAGAGCAGTTTCCGGATGGAGCGCGGCCACTTCATCGGCAAATGGAAGGTCGGCGACGGCGCCAGCAGGACTTTCCTGATCACTTTGCGTCGCGACGGTACAGCCACCAAAACCCTCGGCTCGGCCCACGGCACCTGGACGGTCGTGAACGGCGAAGCGCGCATCAGTTGGAACGACGGCTGGCATGACGTAATCCGCCGCAACGGCAATAAATTCCAGAAAGCAGCCTACGCGCCCGGCAGGTCCTATTCCAAGTCTCCCTCCAACGTCGCCGAGGCCGAACCCACCGAACCCATCTGAGCATCGGCCCCGCGAAAGATGGGGGCGACAAAGGCCGATGGGAGGCGAGGCGACGGAGAAGGCTGGCGAAATCGCCTGACAAAGACCTTCCAATGAAATAGGCTATTTATTTAGACCTAGACGATGGCCGTGCACGCCCCGTAGGCGGAGCGGAGTATGACCCTCCTCGACCATCCCGAATTTCGACTGGCGGCAACCCCATCCCGGGCGCGGATGGGGTCAGGGCGCAACCACCCCCGCGGCCGAGACACCTCAGTTCCAAGGGGTGGTGCGTTCGGCGCGCATGGGGGAAACAAAACCGGGGCCAAAGAGTTTTTGACGGTCAATGCCGTGATCTTATTGAAAACAAGCGCCCGGCTAAAAAACAGAGCGGAAAACGAAGCTGAAGAACTCAACCCGATGGACCGTCCGCGAGACCTTAGCCGCACACAGTCTCCCACGTTGTGAAAACCCTTGATTCCTCGAATCCTCGGCCGAAGTCCTGACATCAAAAACATATAGAACGGCCGATTGAAGCGCGTGTCGGTTTGCCTTAGAATATTGGGGTCGGGGCATTCAAGAAATCAGGAGGGCGAAACGATGAGGAGAATACATTCCGCCGTCGTGGTTGGAGCCTTCGCACTGGCGTGCGCGGCAATTCCTTCGCAGGCGGCGATCCAAGGCGACTACGTGGAGGTGCGCAGCGCGGACGTGTTCACCGGTCCGTGCTTCGCCAATTCGCAGGTGGATCTGGAAGGAAAGCAAGCCATTTTGGGATGGAGGATCAACCACGGCACGTGGAAAGGCGTCAGCCTGGACGGCCTGGGCGTGGTGGCGGTGGTAAAGGCGCGCGCGACGCTCGGCGATCCGTATCACAGCCCCTACCCTGCCGAGTCTGTGGTGATCGTGGACCAGCGGGCAACGGGCGCGCAGCGCCGGGCGCTGGAGGAGTTCGCCAAGGCGCATGCGGGCCGGCTGCTTGCTCATATCGTGCAAGTAGAAGCGGCACCGATCCGCATGACGGTGGGACAGGGCGCCGAGCACGGCAGCGTGACGCTGGCGGCCGGACGTCTGGCCAAGGTCGAAACGCGAAGCCTGTGCAAGGCTGACGATATTTGCGGGAACGAGGAGATTTACTATCCTCCGTTGACCAAGCTGGCGCATTCCATGCCCGCTTACGCGAAGGTGGATTCGTTCAGCGGTCCCGGATTAGGCGTGGTCTGGAACCGGCTAGGCGCCCGCAGCGCCTTCGTGGGCCGCTTCACCCAGTGACCTTCCGCTCTCTCTTAAGCGTCCTCGAAACGGGAAGCTCGGGTGAAAGAGCTTCCCGTTTTCTGTTTTCGTCATCATAATAGTTGGGGAGGATTTCCATGCGACGATTCATGAATGCGCGGTATTTTCTCGCAGTGGCGTTGTTCACTTCCCTTTCAGCCTTCGCGCAGGGGAATTACAAAGCTGAACCCCTTAACAGCCCGCCGCCCTCCGAAGTCCCCAAGGCTTTACAGGACGCCGTGCAGCCGCAGGGCGTCAAGTATGTCGACGACCAGGGAAAACCCTTGGCGGAAGTCTGGCTGGCCAAAACCCTCACCGGGCAGGCCAGTCCAAATTCCTCGGGTGACGTCATTTACGGGAGCGTCGATCCCGGCGCGTTTGTCGGCGTGCTGCATTACCCCGATGGCGGATCGGACTTTCGCGGGCAGAACATCAAGAGCGGCTTTTACACTTTGCGCTACGACCTGATCCCGCAGGACGGCAATCACATGGGCGTGAGCATCTATCGCGATTTTCTGCTCCTGATGCCTGTGGCGCAGGACACCGACCCGGATGTGCCGCTCAAATATGACGACGCGGTCAAGCTCAGCCGCAAGGCCAGCGGCACCGGCCACCCCGCAGTGCTCTGCATGGACCCGACGGACGCTGTTTCCGGCCAGCCGCTTCCGGCCGCATTTCAGGACGACTCCAGCAACTGGGCCCTGGCTGCCCAAACCCAGGTGAAACCGGCGGGTGGCGCGGCCAAGGATTTGACTCTGGCCTTCGTTCTGGTAGGAAAATATCAGGGGTAACACCGGGCGTGAAGGCTGGCCTTGCGCAGCTCGGCGCACCGCGGGCTGGTTGACAAAGCATGCGATTCGTGACTGGAAAACACGTATTGGGCTTGGCCGTTGCGGGCCTCCTCGCAGTTGCCACAGCGACCGGCTCTCAGGTGTGGGGCTCACAGTCCATAGAAGGCAAGCTGGCCTTTGGGAAGGGTACCGGGCCGATCCTTGAAAGCCAGGGCAAAAACATCACGCTTTCCGCCCGCAATTCGTACCTGTTCAACACGCTGGGCGACCCGCGCCTGCGAAACAAGAACGTGCGGCTGGAAGGAGACAAGCTCCCCGACGGGAGTTTCCAAGTGGCGAGGATTTTGACCATTCACAACGGCAGACTCTACAGCGTCCGCTACTATTGCGAGACGTGCAACATCGTGGCCCTTCAGCCCGGCCCCTGCATGTGTTGCCAGCACCCGGTGGAGTTGCAGGAAATTCCGCTCGACAAGAACGACAAGAACGTCATCATCACCAAATAACGCGGCACGAGCCTACGGCTCCCGCTGTTGAAGTAAAAAGGGCCGCCGCACCCGAAGCAGCCGCGCGCGTTGACACCCGCAGGCGCGCGGTATTACATTGGAATGAGAGTGTCCGTTGCTGAAATGTCAGCGTGCGGTGAGCGTAGCTCAGCTTGGTAGAGCGCCAGACTGTGGATCTGGACGTCGGGGGTTCGAATCCCCTCGCTCACCCCAAACCCCCAGCCGACACACGCAAGTCTCACTTCTTTAGCTAAGTCCAGATACACGCAGCCGCCCGAGTCCGAAGCGCCAGGGATAGAATGCGCGCGAAGACGTCCCGGGATATAATCGCATCTTTTGGACGAAGGGACTCGACCCCTTGTTGCACGCCACGCTGAGCGCTGCTTCTCGGCGGCGGCAACGCCGAAACGGGCTGCTGACTGCGCCCAATCCTTTGCATTTCCAGGAGAGATCCATGAAACTCATCCACCGCGTCTGCACATTGACTTTGCTGGTGCCGGCGCTCACCGTGATTCTGCCGGCCGTGTCGCCGGCCGCACAGAGCTCCCAATCACAGTCGGAATCGGCCGCCTACCCCAGCGAAACCCCTGCCAAGTTCACGCCTGTCACAACCAGCTTCGATTACACGCGGCGCGACGTGATCATTCGCATGCGCGACGGGGTGAAGCTGCACACGGTGATCTTGGTTCCCAAGGGCGCCAGGAACGCGCCGATTCTGCTGACGCGTACACCTTATGACGCCACGAAGATGACCAGCCACTCCGACAGCGGCCACCTCGGGCCCATCCTTCAAGGCTACGACAATCCGACGGACGTGATCGTCGAGGACGGCTACATCCGCGTTGTGCAGGACATCCGCGGCAAATACGGCTCCGAGGGTGACTACGTGATGAACCGCCCGTTGCACGGCCCGTTGAACCCGACGCCGGTTGACGAATCCACGGACACTTACGACACCATTGACTGGCTGGTGAATAACATCCCGGAGAGCAACGGCAAGGTCGGCATCCTGGGCATCTCCTACGACGGATTTCTGCCTTTGATGGCGCTGGTCCACCCCCACCCGGCGCTCAAAGTGGCGGTGCCGATGAATCCCATGGTGGACGGCTGGATGGGCGACGACTGGTTCCACAACGGCGCCTTTCGCGAGCAGATGATGCCCTACATTTACGATCAGGAGGCGACGCGAGACTCGAAGGCCCACTGGTGGACAAACCACTTCGACCGGTACGACGAGTATCTTCAGGCGGGTTCGGCGGGCGAGCTCGGCCGCCTCCACGGCATGGAGCAGCTCGGCTTCTGGCGAAAGATCCTTGCTCACCCGGACTACGACTATTTCTGGCGCGACCAGGCCATGGATAAGATTCTGGCGGATCAGCCGTTGACGGTCCCCGTCATGGTGGTCGCCGGATTCTGGGACCAGGAGGATATTTACGGCGCCATCGCCGTCTACAAGGCAATCGCGCCGAAGGACAAGGAGAACGACAGAGTCTTTCTGGTGGTCGGCCCGTGGTATCACGGGCAGGAAATCAAGGACGCCAGCAGGCTGGGTGCGCTGAAATTCCCGAGCGATACCGGGCTTTATTTCCGCCAGCATATTCTGCGGCCTTTTTTGGCGGAATACCTGATAGACGGCGCGCCCGAAGCCGACATCGCGCCGGTCACGATCTACGAGACCGGAAGGGACACCTGGGAGCACTTGCCTGCGTGGCCGTCTGGATGCGCCAGTGGCTGCACGATCAAACCTACGCCGCTCTATCTCGAACCGGGTCTGAAGCTCGGCTTCAGTGCGCCCGGGTCCGGCAGCGCCCCGTTTGACGAATACGTCTCCGACCCCGCCAAGCCTGTGCCTTACCTGGCGCGACCTATTCAACCCACCAGCGGCGCAGAATGGCATACATGGTTAGTCAGCGACCAGCGCGAGATGTCAGGACGGACGGATGTGCTGGCCTTCGTCTCGGACGTCCTGCGAGAACCTCTGAAGATCAGCGGCCAGCCTGCTGTCCATCTGGTAGCTTCAACCAGCGGAACGGACTCCGACTGGGTGGTCAAACTGATTGATGTCTATCCCGACGAGGTGGCCGCGCAGCCGGAGATGGGCGGCTATCAACTGATGGTTTCAGCGGACATCTTGCGTGGACGCTATCGCGAAAGCTACGAAAAGCCCGAGCCCATTACGCCCGGCGAGCCCTTGTTGTACCGCTTCGAGCTTCCTACTGCAAACCATGTCTTCCTGCCGGGCCATCGGATCATGGTGCAGGTTCAGTCGAGCTGGTTTCCGCTTTACGACCGGAATCCGCAAACCTTCGTTCCCAGCGTCTTCTGGGCGAAGCCCGTGGACTACCAGAAGGCCGTGCAGCGGATCTACCACGCCCCCGGCGAAACAAGCTTCATCGAACTGCCGCTGGTTACGAAGCCCTGAGGTCGCGTCCCATACCGCGTGTGGAGATTCACCGTCGGAAAGAACCGAGGAAAGCACGGTGCCCAGCCAACGCGGCACCCTGGTGCCGTATTTGACTTGCGGCCGAGCCCGCCGCTATCATTCTTTTGGAGTGCGGGGGTGTAGCTCAGTAGGAGAGAGCATCGGATTTCTAATCCGAGGGTCGGGGGTTCGAGTCCCTCCACCCCTGCCATTTCTCATTTTCGCGCCGCCTTCCGCGGATCGAGGCTCGCGCCGCGCCAAACGCATACTTCGCGGAGTTCACTCCTCACTTTCGGCGCCGGCGGTCCTTGCAGGTCACATTCAAATGCCCACGCTGACGGCTTAAGGATTCGACCGCTCAAGGTATTTGGGCACCTCGCTGCGGCCTTCAATCGGCCACTGCCTGACACCGACGCGCTTGGCCCACTCTCCATAAAGCGCCGCCATTTGCTTGATTCGCTCGGGATCTTGCGCTGCCAGGTCGTGGAGCTCGGTGCGGTCGGCTTCCATGTCGTGCAACTCCCAGTAATCAGGGTACTGGGAAACCAGTTTCCATTTGCCCTGTCGCACGGCGCTGTTGCCTTCGTGCTCCCAGAAGATCGCGTCATGCCCCTCCCGCTCGCCGGTGCGGAAAATAGGGGCAAGGGTCTTCCCTTCCAGCGGCGTAATTTCCTGTCCTCGATAAGTCTTCGGGTATTCGATCCCCGCCACGTCCAGGCAAGTGGCCATCACATCCATCACGTGGCCGACCTGGCGAGTCCACGAGTCTGCCTTCGATATGACCGCGGGCCAGTGAGCTATCAAGGGCGTGGCGATCCCGCCTTCGTGGGCATAGTGCTTGTAGCGCCGGAAAGGCGTGTTGCTGGCGTTGGCCCATGGAATCCCATAGCTTTCATAAGTGTCGTCGGGACCGGGCATTACCAAAGGATCGTTCCCCCACTTGACCAATCGGCCGTTGCGCGTCATATGGGGGATGAACAGGACGTCTCTCCAGGCCCGGGTTATTTCCTCGTAATTACCGCCGTTGTCGGACAGGAACAGAATCAGGGTGTTCTCCTCAATCCCAAGGCTTTTCACTTTCTGCATGATCCTGCCGATGCCCTGATCCATGCGGTCAATCTGCGCGGCGTAAACAGCCATGCGCACTGATTCCCAGTCTTTGTAAGGGGCCAGCGGCCACGGGGAAACACGGGGATCTCTCGGGCTCAGCGCCCATCGCTCCTCAACCACTCCCATTTCGATCATGCGCTTGTGCCGTTCCTCGCGTAGCGCGTCCCAGCCGCCTCGATAACGGTCGAGGTATTTGGAAATCTCGCCGTCCAGCGCGTGGAGCGGCCAGTGTGGCGCCGTAAATGCGACGTACATGAAAAATGGAGACTCTCCCGGCCCGAACGAATCAAGGTATTGAACAGCGTTTTCCGCGACGGCGTCGGTGTAGTAGAAATCGCCTTCGGCGCGGATGCGCGAGTTGTCGCGCGTCAGCGTGATGGGATCATAGTAGCTGCAGGCGCCCGCGATGGTCCCGAAATATTTCTCAAAACCACGCTGCAGAGGCCAATTGTGCCTGGAGTCCGAATCCGCCGGCGTCAGGTGCCACTTGCCGCACATCATCGTGCGATAGCCGCCCTGCCGCATCGCCTCCGCGATGGTCACGCACCGGTCGCTCAGGTCGCCTCGATAGGCCGGCGTACCCAGGTCGTCCGTCATCAGGCCGAACCCCGCCTGATGCGGGTAGAGGCCGGTCATCAATGACGCGCGCGTGGGACAGCAGCGGGCGCAGTTGTAAAACTGCCTAAACCTCATCCCCCCAGCCGCCAGCCGATTCAAGTTGGGAGTGTCCACTTCCGAGCCGTAACAGCCGATATCGGAAAAGCCCATATCGTCGGCCATGATCAGAATAATGTTCGGCCGGAGCGTGGATGGTTTCGGAGGAGTGAAGGAAAACATCGCGGCCGGCGCCAACGAAGCGCCTAACAAACCCGCTCCCGCTTCGACCCCGCGACGGATGAACGTGCGACGGCTGATGCGTGCCATGAGTTCCCTCCTTCAATGGACAGTCCGGAGCGAACCGGAGGTTATCACAACGGAGAGCCCGAGGAGCAGGAAGAATTTTGGGGAAGGGTGCTTGGAATCGCACCCAATCCACGCGCCAGTATCCGGAGGGCCGGTTGGCCGGGTATAATGGCTAGAGTCCGTGGTGTGGCGTCCACGAACCATAGAGTTCCGTCAGGAGATGTGAATTTCGACCAGAAACCTATTGGTGACATTCCGCAGCTAATCGAGCTTCTCGGCCAACGCATCGCCGTTCTCGATGGCGCGATGGGCACGATGATCCAGGCCCAGCGCCTCGATGAAGCCGGCTTCCGCGGCCGGGAGTTTGCCCGTCATCCGGTCGACTTGCGAAACTGCAACGAGGTCCTGTCCCTCACCCGGCCCGAGCTTATCGAAGACATTCACCGGCAATACCTCGAAGCCGGGGCCGACATCACCGAAACCAACACGTTCAACGGCAACGCCATCTCGATGCGGGACTACAAGCTTCAGCAGCGCGTCTACGACTTCAATTTTGCAAGCGCCAGGATTGCTCGCCGCGCGGTCGAGAAGTTTGCGGCGGAGCACCCCGAACGCCGTTGTTTCGTTGCGGGTTCGATGGGACCGACGAATCGCACCGCCTCGCTGTCGCGCGACGTTTCGAACCCCGCCGCGCGCGAGGTCACCTTCGACCAGTTCCGCAGCGCTTACCACGAGCAGGCGCGCGGCCTCGTGGATGGTGGTGTTGACCTGCTGCTGGTTGAAACGATCTTCGATACGCTCAACGCCAAGGCGGCGCTGTTCGCGATTGCCCAGCTCTTCGAGGAAACCGGGCGCGGCGTGCCGGCGATGGTCTCCGTCACCATCGTTGACCAGAGCGGACGGACTCTCTCGGGCCAGACTATTGAAGCCTTCTGGAATTCGGTTTCGCATTTTCCTTTATTCAGCGTGGGATTGAACTGCGCGCTCGGACCCGCCGAGATGCGTCCTTACCTCGAAGAGCTTTCGCAGATCGCTCCGCTTTACATCAGTTGCTATCCCAACGCCGGCCTGCCCAACGCTTTCGGCGGCTTTGACGAAACGCCGGAAAGCATGGCCAGGGAGTTGCGCGGATTTGCCGCGTCCGGCTGGCTGAACATTGTCGGCGGGTGCTGCGGCTCGACGCCGGAACACATTCGCGCCATCGCGGAAGCCGTGCGCGGTCTCGCGCCTCACGCCTTGTCGCAGCCGGAACCCTATTCGCGCTTCAGCGGCCTGGAAGCGCTGACCATCCGCCCCGACACCAATTTCGTCAACATCGGTGAACGCACCAACGTCACCGGCTCGCCCAAATTCGCCAAACTGATTTTGAACGGCCAGTACGAGGACGCGCTGGCCATTGCACGTCAGCAGGTGGAAGGCGGCGCGCAAATCCTCGACGTCAATATGGACGAGGCGATGCTCGACTCCGAGCGGGCGATGACGACTTTCCTCAACACCATCGCCTCCGATCCCGACATCGCGCGCGTGCCCATCATGATTGACAGCTCCAAGTGGAGCGTGATCGAAGCGGGACTGAAATGTATCCAGGGCAAAGGCATCGTCAATTCCATCAGCCTGAAGGAAGGCGAAGAGGCTTTCAAGCAGCACGCGCGCCTGATCCGGCGCTACGGCGCGGGCATGATCGTGATGGCGTTCGACGAAAAAGGCCAGGCGGATACGGTCGAACGGAAGGTCGAGATCTGCACGCGCTCGTACAAAATCCTGACGGAAGAAGTCGGCGTGCCACCGGCCGACATCATCTTCGACCCCAACATCCTGAGCATCGCCACGGGCATGGAGGAGCACGCCAATTACGCGGTGAACTACATCGAGGCAACGCGGCAAATCAAGGCGGCGCTGCCGGGCGCGAAAGTGAGCGGCGGCGTGAGCAACCTTTCATTCTCGTTCCGCGGCAACAACGTGGTGCGCGAGGCCATCCATTCTGTTTTTCTTTATCACGCCATCCGCGCCGGCATGGACATGGGCATCGTCAACGCCGGACAACTGGGGATTTACGAAGAAATTCCCAACGACTTGCTCGAACTAGCCGAGGACGTTGTCCTCAATCGGCGCCCCGACGCGACCGAGCGCTTGCTCGCGTTTGCCGATTCCGTCAAGGATCGAGGCAAGGCCAAAGCGGAGGAAGAAGACTGGCGCAAGGCGAGCGTCGAGGAGCGGCTCTCGCACGCGCTGATCAAAGGCATCGTGGAATTTATCGAGCACGACGTGGAGGAAGCGCGACAGAAATTGGGCAGGCCGCTGGCGGTCATCGAAGGCCCGCTGATGGCTGGGATGAACGTGGTGGGCGACCTGTTCGGCTCGGGCAAGATGTTTCTGCCGCAAGTGGTGAAGAGCGCGCGTGTGATGAAGAAGGCCGTGGCGTATCTTCTCCCTTACATGGAGGCGGAGAAGCTGGCATCCGGGAACAGCCGGGCGCAAGCGAAGATCCTGATGGCCACCGTCAAGGGCGATGTCCACGATATCGGCAAAAACATTGTCGGCGTCGTGCTCGCCTGTAACAACTATGAGGTGGTAGACCTCGGCGTGATGGTTCCCGCGGACAGGATTCTCAAGACGGCGCGAGAAATCGGAGCCGACGTCATCGGCGTCAGCGGTCTGATTACGCCCTCGCTCGATGAAATGGTGCACGTGGCCAAAGAAATGGAGCGTGAGGGCTTCAAGGTGCCGCTGCTGATCGGCGGCGCAACCACCAGCCGCGTGCACACGGCAGTCAAAATCGCGCCCGCTTACAGCCAGCCCGTGGTGCACGTCCTCGACGCTTCGCGGGCCGTGGGCGTGGTTGGCAATCTGATCAGCACAGAATTGAAGCCGGCCTTTGTCGATGCCAACCGGCAGGATCAGGAAAAGGCGCGCGCGGCGCATCAGCTGCCGAGCGCGCAGAAGCTGCTTACAATCCAGGAAGCGCGCAAAAGGAGACCGCAATACGACTGGTCAAAGATTGATATCCCGAGGCCCTCTTTTACCGGCATCAAGGTTTCGAGCCCGGTGCCGCTCGAAGAAATCGTCCCTTACATTGATTGGACACCGTTCTTTCACGTCTGGGAACTGCGCGGAACGTACCCCCGCATCCTGGAAGGCGACGGCGTTGGCGTCCGCGCGAGAGAGTTATTCGAGGATGCACAGAAACTGCTGAAGCAAATCGTGGTGGAAAAATCGCTGGCGGCGCGCGCGGCCATGGGCTTTTTCGCCGCCAACAGCGCGGGCGATGACATTCAGGTGTACGCCGATGATTCGCGGTCGCAAGTTCTTGCCACCTTTCACACCTTGCGGCAGCAGTTCGAAAAGCCCGCCGGCGAGTTCAACTACGCGCTGGCGGATTTCATCGCGCCCGTTGATTCAGGCCGCGAGGATTACCTGGGCATGTTTGCGGTGACGGCGGGGTTGGAAATCGAAAAACTGCTGGAACGATTCAACCGCGAGCACGACGATTACAGCGCCATCATGGCCAAAGCGCTCGCCGACCGCCTGGCGGAGGCTCTGGCGGAACTCACGCACAAGCGCGCGCGCGAGGCATGGGGCTACGGAAAAGAAGAGTCGCTGAGCACGGTTGATTTGATTCACGAGAGCTATCGCGGCATCCGGCCGGCGCCCGGCTACCCCGCGCAGCCCGACCACACGGAAAAGCAAACCCTCTTCGATCTGCTCGAGGCCGAAAAGAACACCGGCATCCGTCTGACCGAAACGTTTGCGATGTATCCCGCCGCCTCCGTCTGCGGCCTTTATTTTGCCCATCCGGAATCGCGCTATTTTGCCCTTGGCAAGATCGGCCGCGACCAAGTGCAGGACTACCAGCGCCGAAAGGCCATGGACCTCCGAACCGTCGAGCGCTGGCTCGCACCCAACCTCAATTACGCTTGAAAGGGCGCGACCCGCGCCTCTGCGGTCAATCGGCAATTACTCGTAACGCAGCGCCACCATAGGATCGACGTTCGCCGCGCGGCGGGCGGGAACCAGGCAGGCAATCAAGGCCACGACGCTGAGGAACAGTGCCACTGCGATGTAGGTCGTGGGGTCGGCCGCGCCGACACCATAGAGCAGGCTGGACAATAAGCGCGTCACGGCAAGCGCGGCGACAATTCCGAGCGCGGCGCCAGCGAGCGCCAGCTTCATGCCCTGCCTCACCACCAAGGTGAGGACATCGCCTCGCTTGGCACCCAGCGCCATGCGAATGCCGATTTCGTGCACGCGCTGCGCCACCGAATAAGCCATCGCGCCGTAGAGTCCGACGGCGGCCAGCAACAGAGCCAGTCCACCCAAAATGCTGAGCATGCTGGCCGCGATTTTTTGCGGATAGAGAGAGGCGCCGATGTAATCGGCCAGCGGCACAGGGTCGAACACGGTGACGTTCGGATCAATTCCGTGAACTTCGCGCCGCAGGAGTGCGACGGCGCCGGTGGGATTGCCGGGCGTTCTCAGATAGAACGCCATCAGCATGTCGGCACGATAGGTTTGGCGAAAAGGAACATAAAAGTAAGGCGTGGAGCCTTCGGCAAGATTGCCGTACTTGCTATCCTTCACGACGCCGACGACGTTGAACCACTCTCCCCAGCCATGCACGCGGCGGCCAATGGGGTCGAGCCCGTGGAAAAACCGGTTGGCAAAAGTCTGGTTAACGATCATGACGGGCTGGGATTTTTCATCGTCCTGCTCGGTGAAGTCCCGGCCCTCAAGAAGCGGAATCCGCATGAAGTGGAAATAACCGGGAGGAACCACGCTCCGCCAAATCCTCATGTTCTCGCCTGGCTGAGCCGTGTAGCCTTCGATGCGCAGATCCTCCCACCAGTTCCCTTCAAATCCCAGCGGCACGATGTCGGAATAGGAGACATCGGTTACGCCCGGGTCGGATTCCAGCTTTGCCTGCAGGCGCCGGCAGAATTCCTTGCGCTGTTCGAGATTGTAACCGTCTGTAGAAAGATAAAAATGCGACACCAAAACGTGCTTCGTATCAAAGCCGGGGCTGATTTTGCGCGAGGCCTCGAAGCTGCGCATGAACAGCCCAGCCGCCACCAACGCCACCAGGGCAAGCGAAACCTGAGAAATGACAAGCGCCGCGCGCACACGATGCGCTTGTGGCCCTGACGATCCGCCACGCCCGCCCTCCTTCAGCGCTTCATTCAGGCCCGGCCGGCAAGCTTGCAGCGCGGGGACAAGGCCCGAGGCGATCGCGGTGAGGATGCAAACCAGCACCGTGAAGGCGAGGACGCGGCCGTTCAGGCTGATTTCAAGACCAATGGGAAGCGTGGAGGGTGGGAGCAAGTACCCGAGTGGTCTTCCCGTCCACGCGGCCATAGCAACGCCGGCGAGAGCACCCGAGAGAGAGAACAGCAGGCTCTCCGTCAGGATTTGCCTGACCAGCCTTGCACGTCCCGCTCCCAGTGAAAGCCGCACGCTGAATTCCCTCTTGCGCGCCGTCAGCCGCGCCAGCAGCAGGTTGCCCACGTTGGCGCACACGATCAGAAGAACGAGGCCGCACACCGCCATCAGGATTTCGAGCGGCTCTAAGAGCAAGCTCTGGGCACCGAAGTGAGCCTTCCATATGGGAAGCAGAGTGGCGCTGACGCCTTGGTTGGTGTCCGCATGGGCATTGGCTATGTAGCGCGCGAGTTCAGATATCTCCGCCCGCGCCTGATCGAGCGTGACGCCCGGCTTCAAGCGGGCGATGGCCGTCATTTGGCGGGTCTGGCGGTCGCGCAGCATCCAATCACCGACGCCGGTGAGCTGCGGCTCCATCATCAGCGGCACCCAGACGTCGAAGGCCAGTCCGGAGACACTGCCCCGGAATTCCGGCGGCGTGACCCCAACGATCGTCAAAGGGTACTGGTTCAGACGAATAGTCCTGCCGAGGACGGACGGGTCCGCGCCGAAGTGCGCCCGCCAAAGCCGGTCGCTGATGAGCGCAACCGGATATGCACCCGGAGTGTCACCATACTCTCCCGGAAGGAATGCCCGGCCCAACTCCGGCTTGACTCCGAGCACGGCAAAGTAGTTTCCAGAAACCAGCTCGCCCCAAACACGCTCGGCGTGGTCTCCCCTGCCGATCGTCAGCGGGATGAATCGCGCCACTTCGAGCCCCGAAAGCAGCTTCAGGTGATCGCGATAGTCGCGGTAATCGGGATAGGAAGTGGTGAGCGGCTCGCCGTTGGGCGCGACGGTTTCGAAGGCGTACAACTGCGAAGGATTCGCGACGCCGGGCAAAGGGCGAAGCAAGACCGCATCCGTCCAACTGAAGACCGTGGTGCAGGCGGCAATCCCCAGCCCCAGCGTGAGCACGGCCACGGCCGTGAAGCCGGGATTCTTAGCCAGCATCCGAAGGCCATAACGAAGATCCTGAAATAGAGAAGTCATGTCATCTCTCGGCAGAAAATTGGAAATAGTGAATGGTGAATGATGAATTGCGAATCCCAAACCGAAAAACCACGGCAAACACGATTAATTCACTACTTGCTATTCACCATTCGCTATTCTTCATTCGTATCTTAGCGCCACCATCGGGTCCACCTTTGTGGCGCGTCGCGCCGGCCAATAGGTGGCGAACAATGCCACAGCCGCCAGCACAGCCGAAACTGCGACGAACGTCACCGGGTCGCTGGGCTTGACTCCGAAGAGCAGACCCGAGAGGAACCGCATCAGGATGAGCGCGCCAACGACGCCGGATCCCACGCCGATCAGCACCAGTGCCATTCCCTGCCGGACCACCAACCGGAGGACTTGGCCAGGGGTCGCCCCGAGCGCCATACGCACGCCAACTTCCTGCACGCGCTGCGTTACCGAATAGGACAGGACGCCGTAGATTCCCACCGAGGCAAGCAGCAGCGCCAGCGCCGCAAACGCTCCCAACAGCATCGCGCCCATCCGCGGCGCCCAAAGTCCCAGGCGCAGGGTTTCTCCGATGGTCGCCACGTTGGTCAATGCCAGGTTGCGGTTGAGCGATTGCACCTGGTCCCGCGCCGCAGAAACAAGCGGCTGAGGGTCACCCGCGGACCGCACGTTCAGCGTGGCAAAAGGCGAATAATCTTGCGTCAATGGCAAATAGGCGACAGGTTGGGGGACCTCGCCAATCTGAAACTGGACGCTGTCGCCTACCTCGCCCACCACCTCGCGCAGCGTGGGCTCGTCAATGAAGTGGAACCGCTTGCCGATGGGGTCTTGTCCGGGCCAAAAGTGGCGCGCCATGGCCGTATTCACAATGGCCACCGGCGTGGTCTCTTTCCGGTCGAGGTCGCTGAAGACTCGGCCGCGTTTCAAGGGTATGCCGAGCGTTCGGAAATACCCGTTCGAAACATCGTTGATGGTGGTCAAGGTGCCGCGCTGGCCGCTGTTTTGACCTTCCCCCTCCCGAAAGACCGTCCTCGCCAGCCCCCCCGCAAGGGGTGCGTTGGACGCCACCGCCGCCGACTGGACTCCGGCCACGGATTCAGCGCGCTCGATGGCGTCGCGGAAAAACTGCTCACCGCGGTCCTGATCGTAATGCTGTGAAGCGAGATCGAAATTAAGCGTAAAAAGCCGCTGCGTTTCGAAGCCGGGGTCAATCCCTTGAGCGAAAGAAAAACTGCGAAGAAAAAGTCCCGCGCCGGTCAGGGCGATGAGCGCCAGTGCGACCTCGGATATAACCAGGAGGTGGCGCAGGCGGCTACGCCCCCAGGCCATCGTACCCCCGCGACCGCTAGATTTCAGCGCGTCGTTCAAATCGGGGCGCGCCGCTTTAAGAGCCGGCGCGATGCCGAACAGTATTCCCGTGAGGACTGTCAGACCCAAGGTGAAGGCCAGCACGCGGCCGTCGAGCGAAAGAGCGAGGTCCGTCTGCGCCATGAACGCCGGGCGCAAGGACCACAAGACCGTCTTGGCCCAATAAGCAATCACCAGGCCCGCCGCCCCTCCGAGCAAAGCCAGCGCCAGGCTCTCGGTCAGCGACTGGCGCATCAGACGCGAGCCTCCGGCGCCCAAAGCTGCGCGCAGGCACATTTCCTTTTCCCGCTTGGCCATCTGCGCCAGGAGCAGATTGGCCAGATTCACACACGCAATGAGAAGGACCAACCCCACGACGCCCATCAACACGCCCCCCGCCAGTACAACCTGCCCGTGCTGGTTGATCCCCACTGCGGCATCCGACAGCGAGGAGAGGACCGCACTGCGCCCGGCGTTGTCCTTGGGAAACTGTGTCTCGAGGCGAGAAGCAATTGTTTGTACCGCCGCGTCCCCTTGCCGGACCGTCACGCCCGGCTTGAGCCGCCCGAAGCAGAAGAAATCGAGAAAACGACGGTCTTCAAAATTGTCCTCGATAAATCCGGCCAGCACTCGACTGTGCATGCTGACCGGGATCCAGATCTGGTCGGCACTGGCGAACAGAAACGTTCCTTTGAAGCCGCGCTGGGCGACGCCAATCACCGTGTAGGAAGTGCCGTTCAGAGTGAGTTGTTTGCCGATCATGGCGGGGTCGGCGCCGAATTCGCGCGACCATAAGCCGTAGCTCAGCACCGCCACGGCATTTCCGCCTGGCTTCTGGTCTTCGTCCGGGTTGAAGGTGCGGCCCAGGGCGGCAGGCACTCCCAGAACATCAAAATAGTTCGCGGTGACCAGCATGCCCTGGAACTGCTTCGGCTCACCGCGGCCGCTGAGCGTCAGCGCGGTGGGTTGGAAGGCGGCGAGACCCGTAAACACGCTGGCTCCGCGCGCGTAGTCCCGGTAATTGGGAAAGGAGACTCCGAAGCGCGTCGCGTTCCCGAGCCCAATTACTGTTTTCTTGTCCGTGGTGTCCAACTGGACCAGGCGCGAGACATCCTTGACGGGAAGAGGATTGAGGAGAACGGCGTTCACGATGGTGAAAATGGCCGTGTTCGCGCCAATGCCCAGGGCCAGCGTCAGAACCGCGACCGTGGTGAAGCCAGGATTCTTGGCCAGCACGCGCAGGCCGTACTTCAGGTCTTGAATCAGAGTCGTCATAGTCAATCCTGTGCCTTCAGCTTTCAGCCGTCAGCAGTCAGTGAAAGGAGCGACGGTCGGGCTGACCGCTGAAAGCTGATAGCTGACGGCTTCATTCGTATCGCAGCGCCACCATCGGGTCCACCTGGGTCGCCCTGCGCGCCGGGATGTAGCTTGCCAGAAGCGCGATGAAAACAAGCAACAGCGCGACGCCGAAGAATGTCAGCGGGTCGGCGGCGCCAACTCCATAAAGCAAGCTGGCCATCAGGCGCGTCAGCACCACACCCACGACAACTCCGATGACTGCGCCGGGGATCGCCAGCTTGGCCGCGTCCGCAAGAACCATGCGCGCAATTTCCGCCGGGCGGGCTCCAAGCGCGATGCGAATGCCGAACTCATGGGTGCGATTGGCCACACCGTAGCTGACGACGCCGTAGAGGCCCACGGCAGCCAGCAGAATCGCCAGCCCGGCGAAAATTCCCAGCAAGGTGGTCGCCAGTCGCTGCGGCCCCAGCGACGCCCAGACTCGCTGGTCCATGGTTTGGAAGTCGTGGATAGGCTGGCCGGCATC
>OFHG01000293.1_pt1 | contig 21239 bp, 25 predicted proteins | sample 1521931 | NCBI WGS metagenome assembly OFHG01 (sample SAMEA2468438, study PRJEB22500) | soil metagenome | biome: Glassland; feature: Farmland; material: Clay | place: Australia | collected 2013-01-31 | depth 0.55 m
GGACACTACATTTTCGAAGAACAGCCGCGGGCCGTCCTCGACGCCGTCGTCGAAGTCGCCGGGCGGGCACATGCTTCCCCCTAGACCCACCATGCGTCCCATGCGCATCGCCCTGATCGCCGAAGACTACTACCCCCAGCGCGGCGGGGTCCCCGAGCACGTACACCACCTGGCGGGCGAGCTGAACCGCCGCGGGCACAGCGCGACGATCGTCACCTCCCACATGCGCAACGCGGGCCCCGACCCGGGCGCCGGGGGGCCAAGGGTTCGCCCGCTCCCCCATTCGGGCCCAACCGGTGCGAAAAGCCGGCCCAGCCGCCAGCCGTGCTCGCCGGCACCCGCCGCCGTAGCGGGGGCGCCGGCCCCACTGCCCGCGCCGAACGCGGCCTGATAGAACGCCACAGCCGCAGCGGCGTGATCGGGCCACAACTCCGGCTGGATACCCGTCACGCTCCGGCATGGTACGCCCGCCCCATGCCAGGCCCACTCCATCAGCAGCCCGGTTGTCTGCCCACGGAGGCACAGAGCCGGACTGCTTTTCATGTCACGGGTGACCAGCCGTGGGGCCGCTACGCGCCGACACGGCAGCCATCGCAAGCAAGATCACCCCGCTGATGACCAGCAGCACTGCCGCAGCCCAGCCTCCCATCGCACATCCCGGGACCTGCCGGGTAAGAGCCGGCCCGGCCCTGTGATCCCCGGTACCCCCACCGGGCCGCCAGCGGTCTGCAACTGCGCCTCAGCGGTGAAAAATCTGTGCATCTCTTGGCCAAGGGATGGCCGTTTCCCCGGTTTTCTCATCTTCGCTCGCGATACTGGCGCCGTGTTTGCCCGGAATATCCTTCATTGCCCTACCGGCCCTGGGCAAGCATGAGGTGGAACCGGCTGCTGTGGCCGTGGGCACTGCTATGGCCCTGGTCACTGTTGTGGACGGCGCTGCATGTGCGGGACGCGGGACGGTCGTGGCACTTCTTCGCCAGTGCCGGGGATCTGCTGTTCAGCAGCAATCCCGGTGGCGGGCTGCAGATCTATGCGGTACACCCGCAGTTCCAGATCGGGCCGCTGGCGCTGGCGGTGGCTGGTGGGCTCCAGGCGCTTGGCCCGGCGCGCGCCGAGGTGGCCGTCCTCGCGGCCATGTCCGCCACCGGCCCGCCGCTGCTCGCGGCGGTGTGGCGGTTGCTGCCGGCCGCGGAGCAGCGGAACCGCGCCCGGCTCCTAGCCGCCGGCCTGGTGTTCCTGCCGGTATGGGCCGAGGTCACCACACACTATGGCCACCTCGACGACCTGCTCGCCCTCGGCTGCACACTGGCCGCCGCCCATGCCGTCGCGCGGCGTCATCCGGCATGGGCTGGCCTGGCACTGGCGGCTGCCACCGACGCCAAACCCTGGGCCGCCGCGTTCGCGGTGATGCTGCTGGCCCTGCCGCGCAAGGACTGGCCCCGGGCACTGGCGGTCTTCGCGGCCGGTGTGCTGGTGGCGTGGCTGCCCTTCCTGCTGGCCGATCCGCACACCCTGGCCGCGGGCCGGTTCTCCATCCCCAACGACCACTCCTCGGCGCTGCGCGCGATCGGGATCAATGCCGCCAGCACACCCTGGTGGGACCGGCCGGCCCAGCTTGCGCTCGGGCTGGCGGGCGGCACCCTCGCGGTCCGGCGTGGCCGCTGGCCAGCGGTGATCCTGATCGCCGTGTGCGCACGCGTCCTGCTCGACCCCGGCGTCTACCCCTACTACACCTCAGGCGCGCTGCTCGGCACTGTGCTGGCCGACCTGGTCATCACCCGCTGGCGGCTGCCCTGGCTCACCGTGGCCGGGGCGGCCATGCTCTACGCCACCCGTTTCACCGGCGACCTGTTCCCGTTCACGATGCACGACCTGGGACTGCTGCGGGCCGCCTTCGTGATCGGGGTACCCATGCTGGTGCTGGGCCTGCCCGGCCACCGGCTGACACCCCCGGCAGGCAGGCACGCCCGCAGCCAGCCGGCCGCGGACCTACCAGCCCAGGTTCCCCTGCCACAGGCGGACGCTCGGCATGCGTCCCTGTCCCGGCGCTGAGCCCGCATCCGACGGCCCCGCGCCCGGAGACCCCGCGCCCGACGGCGCCGGCGGCCGGCCGGGGGCCGGGCCGCGGAGGGCGTCAGCGGCGGCGGTGCGGCGGCGGACCGGGTGGGCCAGTGCGGCGGTGAGGTCGTCCAGGGCGTGCAGGGTGTGGGCGCTGACTACCGCGTCACAGTAGGGCCAGGCCGCTGCCATCCCGCCCGCGAGCGGACGGTATTCCGAGCTCTGGGTGCGCGGGTTGACCCACACGATCCGGTGCGCCACCCTGGACAGCCGCTCCATCTCGCGGCCCAGGATCTCCGGGTCACCGGTATCCCAGCCGTCAGAGATGATGACCACGACGGCTCCCCTGGCCATGCCACGCCGCCCGTAACTGTTGTTGAACTCCCTGACCGATTCCCCGATCCGGGTCCCGCCCAGCCAGTCCGGCGCGGCCTGGCCCGCCTGCTGGAGCGCCAGGTGAGGCCGGAGGTGGGCGAGTGTGCCGGTCAGCCGGGTGAGCCGGGTGGCGAAGGTGAACACCTCGGCCTGCGCACCGCCCGCCGCGCAGTACAGCAACTGGAGCATGGCCCGGGCATACGGCTCCATCGACCCGGAGATGTCACACAGCACCACGAGCCGACGTGGCTCCATCAGCGGCGCCCGCCGTGCCAGCCGCAGTGGGTGCCCGCCGGTGCGCCGCGCCTGGCGCAGCGTGGCCCGCAGGTCGGTGCGGTTTCCGTGCGGGGTGGTGCGGGGCCGGCGGGACCGGCGCATCGGCACCGACAGGGTGAGCTTGCGCATGAGCCCGGACAGCATCAGCAATTCGGCGGGGGTGAGCTCGGCGAAATCCGTGCCGGCCAGCCGTTCCGCCGCGCTGGCCAGCACGGGGCGCGCGGCCAGCGTGTCCTCTTCCGGCCCCGGCTGCTGGTCGTCCCCCTCGTCCGCGATCAGGGCTGTGGCCCGGTGCTGCTCGCCATCGGATCCGGGCGCCGGCACCTGCTCCGCCGTCGGCGATGGTGGTTCCTTGGTTGCGTGCGTCCGGGCCGCCTGCGCGGCCTGCGCGAGGATGTCGTCGGTCGGGGAGCGGGCCGGGACGGGCGCCCCCGGCGGGATCGGGACAGATTCGCCGACTCCAGCACCCGCGCCGCCGAAGACGGCGGCGAAGACCCGTTGTAGCGTCTCGATCTGCTCCTGGCCGGAGACCAGGGTGGCGAGCGCGCACAGGTAGAGCGCACGGCCGGTGGTGGGGCGGGCGACCGTGACGGCCCGGGCGAACCGCTCACACCGGCCAGGGTCGGCCGGCACGCCCGCGGCACGCAGGGCGGTGCCGAACCGGGCGGTGGTCAGCGCGAGATCGTCAGTCATCACCGCCCGCCAGCGTGGCGAACCCGGCCGCACGGACCGTCTGCAGATCCTCGGAATACTTCAGCACCGCGCCGGCGGTCTGCGCCGCCGACGCACCGTCCAGGCTGTCCGCCCCGAGCACCTGAAGTGCTTCCGCCCAGCTGATCGCCTCCGCCACGCCTGGCGGCTTGGCCAGGTCCAGGTCCCGCAGCCGGGCCACGCCATGAGCCACCTGGGCGGCGAGCCGCTCGCCGGCCGCTGGCACCCGGCGCCGGATGATCGCCGCCACCCGGTCATCGTCGGGGTATTCGATCCAGTGGTAGAGGCAACGCCGCTTCAGGGCGTCATGCAGGTCCCTGGTGCGGTTGGAGGTCAGCACCACGACCGGCGGGAACTGGGCGCGCCTGGTCCCCAGTTCGGGGATGGTCACGGCCGACTCGGCGAGCAGTTCGAACAGGAACGCCTCGAACTCGTCATCGCCCCGGTCCACCTCGTCGATCAGCAGCACCGCCGGCCGGGGACCGGGATGGTCGAGCGCCGCCAGCAGCGGCCGGGCCAGCAGGTACTCCTCGCTGAACAGGTCCGCGTCCCGGAGCGTCTCCCCCCGGGCCTCAGCCAGCCGGATCGCCAGCAACTGGCGTGGGTAGTTCCACTCGTACAGAGCCTCAGACGAGGTCAGGCCCTCGTAGCACTGGAGCCGCAGCATCGGGGTGTCCAGGGCTTCCGCCAGCGCCTTGGCCGCCTCGGTCTTGCCGACTCCCGGCTCACCTTCCAGCAGGATGGGCTGCCCCATCCGGGCGGCCAGGAACAGCGCCGTCCCGAGCGGCTCGTCGGCCAGGTACCCGGTGCCGTCCAGGGCACGCAGCAGTGAGGCGACGTCCGGAACCCGCTTCGCGAGATCACTCATTCCAACCTGTCCCGCTCCTGTGCATGCCGATCATATGCAAGCCGTTTGCCGTGAAACGCTCATGTGAACATCAGGTCCGTCCGCAGCCTGCGGCCCTGGATCGCCGACCACACGTTAGCCGGTGTCAGCGGCATATCCGCATGCCGTACCCCAAACGGTGCGAGGGCGTCCATGACCGAGTTGACGATCGCCGCCGGTGAGCCAACCGTGGCCGACTCGCCGATGCCCTTGGCGCCGATCGGGTGGTGCGGTGAGGGGGTGACCGTCTGGCCGAGCTCCCAGGACGGGCACTCCACCGAGGTGGGCAGCAGGTAGTCCATGAACGACCCGCCCAGGCAGTTGCCGTCGGCGTCGAACGTGATGACCTGCATCAGGGCCATTCCCACCCCGTCCGCAAGGCCGCCGTGCACCTGTCCCTCGACGATCATGGGGTTGATCCTGACGCCGCAGTCGTCCACGGCGATGAACCGGCGGACGGTGACCTGCCCGGTGCCGGCGTCCACATCGGTGACGCAGATATAGGCGCCGAAGGGGAAGGTGAGGTTCGGCGGGTTGTAGACCACCTCCGCGTCGAGGTGGCCCTCGATACCGGGGGGCAGTTCCAGATCCGAGTGGGCCGCCATCGCGATCTCGGCGATGGACTTGGACTTGTCCGGGTCACCGCGGACCCGCCAGGCGCCGTCCGCCCATTCCAGGTCGTCTGGCGAGACCTCCAGCATGGCGCCCGCGACGATCCTGGCCCGAGCACGGACCTTGCGCGCGGCCATCGCCGCCGCCGCACCGGAGACCGGTGTGGAGCGGGACCCATAAGTCCCGAGGCCGAACGGGGTTGAGTCGGTATCCCCGTGCACAACCTCGATGTCGTCGGGGGCCATGCCCAGTTCCTGGGCCACGATCTGGGCGAAGGTGGTCTCGTGACCCTGGCCCTGCGTCTGGCAGGAGACACTCAGGACCGCCGTGCCGGTCGGGTGCACCCGCAGGCTCGCCCCGTCGGCCATGCCCAGCCCGAGGATGTCCATGTGCGTGCGCGGGCCGGCCCCGACTCCCTCGGTGAAGAAGCTGATCCCGATTCCCATGTGCTCGCCGCGTTCCCGTTTCTCCGCCTGCTCGCGGCGCAGTTCGGCGTAGCCGGCCATGTCCAGCGCCAGCTGCAGCGCCCGTGGGTAGTCGCCGGAGTCGTACTCCCAGCCGGTCGGGCAGGTGTAAGGGAACTGCTCGGGCCGCAGCAGGTTCTTCATCCGCAGCTCCGCCGGGTCCATGCCGAGTTCGCGGGCCAGCAGGTCCATCAGCCGCTCAACCAGGTACACCGCCTCGGTGATACGGAACGAGCAGGCATAGGCGACGCCGCCAGGCGCCTTGTTGGTATAGACGGCCCGCACCTGGCAGTGAGCGGCCCGCAGGTCGTAGGAGCCGGTGAAGATGTGGAAGAACCCGGCCGGGTACTTGCGCGGCTGGGCGGTCGCGTTGAAGGCGCCGTGGTCGGCCAGCACCGTCGCCCGCAGGCCCAGCACCTTGCCGTCAGCGGTGGCGGCGATCTCCCCCCGCATGTGGTAGTCGCGCGCGAACGAGGTGGACATCAGGTTCTCCGACCGGTCCTCCACCCATTTGACGGGCCTGCCGGTCTTGATGGTGCCAGCGATGGCGCAGATGTAGCCGGGGTAGATGGGGACCTTGTTGCCGAAGCCACCGCCGATGTCCGGTGAGATCACCCTGATCTTGTGCTCGGGAAGGCCCGCGAGCAGTGCGTAGATCGTGCGGTGGGCGTGCGGGGCCTGGGAAGTGGACCAGAGCGTGAGCCGCCCGGTAATCCGGTCCATGTCGGCCACCATGCCGCAGGTCTCCAGCGGGGCAGGATGGGACCGCGGGTAGAGCATGTCCTCGCTGACCACGACATCCGCGGCGGCGAAGACCTCGTCGGTGGCGGTCCTGTCCCCCGCCTGCCAGTCGAAGATGTGGTTGTCGGTCTTGCCCGGCAGGTCGTCGCGGATGACCGGGGCGCCGGCGTCCAGTGCCCGTTCCGCGTCGATCACCGCGGGCAGCGCCTCGTAGCTGACGTTGATCAGCTCCAGTGCGTCGCGGGCCGAGTACCTGTCCTGGGCCACCACGAACGCGACCTCCTGGCCCTGGAAGCGCACCTTGTCGGTGGCCAGGACCGCCTGGGTGTCCTGGGACAGTGTCGGCATCCAGGCGAGCCCGAGCTCAGCCAGATCCTCACCGGTGATCACCGCCTCGACACGTGGATGAGCCTGCGCGGCCACGGTGTCGATCGAGGTGATCCTGGCGTGCGGCAGCGGGCTGCGCAGGATGGCGCCGTACAGCATCCCAGGCAGCTGGATGTCGTCCACGAAGGTGCCCTTGCCCCGGATGAAGCGGGCATCCTCTTTGCGGCGCACCCGGCCATAGGCTGTGCTGCCCCCGCTCACGGTGCCCCTTCCCGGCGCTCATACTCGGCGGCCCAGCGGACAGAGCGGACGATGTTCTCATAACCCGTGCACCGGCAGACCTGGCCGGACAGGGCCTCGCGGATCTGCGCGGGCGAGGGGTCCGGGTTGTGGTCGAGCAGCCAGCGGGCGGTGAGCATCATGCCCGGTGTGCAGAACCCGCACTGCAGCCCGTGGCATTGGGCGAATCCTTCCTGGACCGGATCGAGCCGCCCGCCGCGTTCCAGGCCCTCCACTGTGAGCACCCGCTTCCCATCCGCCATGGCCGCGAGCACCGTGCATGACTTCACCGGGGTCTCGTCCAGCCAGACCACGCAGGCCCCGCAGTTCGATGTGTCACAGCCCCAGTGCGAGCCCGTGAGCCCCAGCTGGTCACGCAGGAAGTGAATCAGCAGCAGCCGCGGTTCGACCTCGCCGGCGAACGGGGCGCCGTTGACGGTCATGGTGATCTGCACATCAGCCGTCCCCGCCCCGCGCGCGGCGGGCTGCCTTGCGCAGCGCGCGCACGGTGAGCTCCCCGGCCAGGTGGCGCTTGTAGCCGGCCGGGCCACGCTGGTCGGAGGTGGGCCGGCAATGGCTGGCCGCGATCTGGCCGGCCCGGGCGAAGCTCTCCGGTGACGCGGGGGCGCCCCGCAGGAACTCCTCGGCTTCCGGTGCGGCGAACTGCGGGGCCCCCACGGCAGTGAGGCCGAACCCGGCATCGGCGATGGTGTCGCCCGCCAGCCAGATGGCGGCGCCCGCCGCGGCGATCGGCCAGTCCCCGACCCGGCGGCCGACCTTCTCATAGGCGCTGCCCCCACCGGGTGAGATCGGCAGCCGGATCTCGGTGAGGATCTCACCCGCCGCCACCACGGTCTCGTACGGCCCGGCGTGAAACTGCCTGGCAGGCACCGTCCTGGTGCCGCCTGGGCCGCGGATCACCATGCTCGCCCTCAATGCCGCGAACGTCGCGGACAGGTCTTCCGACGGGTCAGCCTGGCACAGTGAGCCACCGATCGTCCCCCAGTTGCGCACGACCGGGTCGGCGATCACCTTCTCGGCGTCGTGCAGGATCGCGAAATGCTCCCCCGCGACTGTTGAGCCGAGCAGTTGCGCATGCCGGGTCAGCGCGCCGATCCGCAGTTCACCATCGGTCACCCCGATATAGGAGAGCTCACTGAGCCCGTTGATGTCGATCAGTGTCTCTGGCTGTGCGAGCCGCAGTTTCATCATCGGGATCAGGCTGTGCCCGCCGGCCAGGATGCGTGCCTCGGGACCGCACCTGGCGAGCAGTTCCAGCGCATGCTCGACGCTGGCTGCCTTCTCATACTCGACATACGCGGGCACCTGCACGCGGCCCCTCCCTCGGGCTCGGCTCGCGTGATGAGTGTACGAGCCGACGGCGGCGCCGGGCGATGGCAGTGGCCCGGGCCAGCCACCGGCGCAGACCGCCCCATGATCCGTTTTGGGCGATAATGGAGGGCCATGACACTCACCCAGCTCAACGCGTTTGTGCTGGTCGCCCGCCTCGGCTCGGTGACCGCTGCAGCAAACGCGCTGGGCGTCAGTGAATCAGCCGTGTCACAGGCGCTGTCCGCCCTTCGCGTGCACCTCGGCGACCAGCTCGTGACCCGCGGTCCCGGGGGGATGACGCTGACCCAAGGGGGTTCCCGGCTGCTGGCCTCCGCGTCGCAGATCGTGGTGCTCGGCGCCGAGGCACACGCCGCGGTCCGGGCGGCGCAGGGCGCTCCCGAGCAGTTGCGGGTGGTCGCCACCTCCGCGATCGCGGAGTTCGTGGTGAGCCCGCTGATGGAGGCGTTCACCCGGCGCTACGCCGGCTCGGTCGAGGTGTCGGTGGGCGTGGCAGTGACCAAGGAGATGGGGGTGCTGGTAGCCAACCGGCTGGCGGACGTCGCGATCGGGACCAGCGAGACCAGCGACCCGGGCCTGGCCCTGGTGACCGAGCCGATCTTCCGCTACCGCCTCGTGGTGGTCACCGCCGGGGAGGCCGCACTCCGGGGCGGCCCCCGCACGTGGCGCTGGCTGGTGGACCCCTCCGGCACAGATCCTGGCACCGACACCGGTCAGTTGCTGGCGACGCTCGGGATACCGGAGAACAGGATCGGGGTGTTCCCGAACCACACCGCCGCCTGGGCGGCGGCAGCGGACGGGGCGGGCGTCGCCCCCGCGGTCGAGCACCTGGTAGCCCATCAGTTGCGGCGCGGTGAGCTCTCGCTGGTGGAGGTGCCCGGACTGCCGATGGATGCCTGCTGGCACGTCACCTTGCTGGAACGCCAGTACCGCAGCGCGGCCGCCAGCGCGATGCGCCGTTTCCTGTCCACGCCGGAGGCGATGCAGCTGATGCGCTCACCAGCGGCCGGGGTGCCACCGTCGCGGTTCCGGCCTCCCGTGTACGTCACGATCTGGAGCTGACCTGCGAAACAGGTCGATAACCGGTGCCGTAGGCTGATCTGTAGGCGCCGGTCCGGCTGGCCCGGGCCGGGTGGCGCTGCCGCCCCGCGGCGCGACTTAAGCAAGAGCTTATTCGGATGTTGCGGGGCGGGTCGGGCGCAGTAATCATGTGAGGACATTTGCGGGTGACGGCCCGTCAGGCCTGTCCAGTACCAGGAGCGACGTCATGCGGATTGAATCCAGCGGTCATAGCCAGGGAAATCCGCGTCTTTATGAGCTTATCGAGAACGCACCCAAGACCGGGAAGAGCCCCACGGTCTGGGCCTGGCCGGAACTGATCGACCACCTCAAGATTGCCGGCCAGCCGGTCCCCGGGCCGTGGCCGCCGCACCAGGAGCGCAGGCCGGACCCGGAGGAGGAGTCCCTCCCGGTGGCGGTGGCCGACCCGCAGTCACGCCAGCCGGGGAAGCCGTCCTGAAACACCGGCCGCCAGGCAGGCTGCGGGCCCGGTGGGCTGCGGGCCAGGCAGGCTGCGGGCCAGGCGGGCCAGGCAGGCTGCGGGCCAGGCAGGTGAGCAGGCCAGAGGGTGCTGACCCTCGGTAAAACGTCCAGAGAAGGACATCGGAGGATCGTATGTATCCGTCTCGGTTCCGCTACGAGGCACCGCGTTCGCTCGACGAGGCGATCAGCCTGCTGCGCGAGGGCGGGGACGAGGCGAAGGTGCTGGCCGGCGGCCAGAGCCTTGTGCCGCTGATGAAGCTGCGTTTTGCGTCACCGGAACTGATCGTCGACATCAACAATGTCGGCGGTCTTGCCTATCACCGGGCGGACGCCGACGGCACGCTGCGCATCGGCGCGCTGTGCCGCCACGCCGACCTTGAACACTCGGACCTGCTCAAGAGCACCCAGCCAACCATGGCGGCGGCGGCGCCCCTGATCGCTGACCCACTCGTGCGCAACCGCGGCACCCTGGTCGGCTCACTGTGCCACGCCGATCCGCAGGGCGACTGGGCCTCGGTGGTGGTCGCGCTCGGCGGCTCCGTCACCGCCCAGGGGCCGGGTGGGCGGCGGGCCGTCCCGATGGCGGACTTCGTCACCGGCCCGTTCGAGAACACGCTGGCCTACGACGAGATCGCGGTGGAGGCCGTCATCCCGGCCGCGAAAGGCACCCGTTCCGGTGGCTATCTCAAGCTGGAACGCCGGGTCGGCGACTTCGCGACGGTCGGCGTGGCGGTGGCCGTGGAGACCTCTGGCGGGACCGTGACCAGGGCGGGTATCGCCCTCACCGGGGTGGGCGGAGCCACCATCGCGGCGACTGCGGCGGCGGACGCGCTGACCGGCAGCCCGCTGACCGCGGATTCGATCGGGCAGGCCGCCGAACTCGCCGCGCAGGCGGCCCAGCCGAAGAGTGACCACCGCGGCAGCGCGGAATACAAGCGGCACATGGTGCGCACCTTCGTGGTGCGGCTGCTCAGCCGCGACGGCGGCACCGCGGAAAGGGCGGCCTGACATGACGACCGTGTATGACGACCTCGGCGATCAGGCGGCCGATGTGCCCATGCGCCGGATCAAGTTCACGATCAACGGCGAGAAGAAGATAGCCGAGGTGGAGCCCCGGCTGCTGCTCGCCCACCTGATCCGCCGCGGTGCCGGGCTGACCGGCACCCACATGGGCTGCGACACGACGAACTGCGGCGCCTGCACGGTGCTCGTCGACGGCAAGGCGATCAAGTCATGCACCATGCTCGCCGTGCAGGCGGACGGGCACGAGATCATCACCGTGGAGGGCCTGGCGACCGCCAGCGAACTGCACCCCCTCCAGGAGGGCTTCAAGGAGGAGCACGGGCTGCAGTGCGGGTTCTGCACTCCGGGGATGATGCTGGCCGCCAAGGCGCTCCTTGACAGCAACCCCGACCCGACCGAGGAAGACGTGCGCTGGGCGCTGTCCGGCAACCTCTGCCGCTGCACCGGCTACCAGAACATCGTCAAGTCGGTGCTGTGGGCCGCCGAAAAGCTTCGGTCCCAGCCGGCCGGCTGACCAGCACAGGAGGAACGACGTGACGGCACTGGACGAGATCAAGATCGGTGGCCTGGGCGCCAGCCGCAAGCGGGTCGAGGACAACCGCTTCATCCGTGGCAAGGGCAATTACACCGACGACATCGTTCTGCCTGGAATGCTGCACATGGAAATCCTGCGCAGCCCGCTGGCACACGCACGCATCAAGTCGATCGACACCAGCAAGGCATGGCAGATCCCCGGCGTGCACCTGGTGCTGACCGGCGAGATGATGGCCACCCGCAACCTGGCCTGGATGCCGACGCTGTCCTATGACACCCAGGCGGTGCTGGCCACCGACAAGGTCCGCTTCCAGGGCCAGGAAGTCGCCTGCGTCATCGCCGACGACCCATACATCGCCAAGGACGCGTGCGAGGCGATCGAGGTCGAGTACGAGCCACTGCCGGTGATCGTCAACCCGCAGCAGGCCCTCGCCGACGGCGCCCCGGTCATCCGGGACGACAAGGAGGGCCAGGACAGCAACGTCGTCTTCAACTGGGAGGTCGGCGACGCCGCGGGCACCGAAGCCGCGTTCGCGCAGGCGGACACGATCTCCAAGCTGCAACTGCACTACCCGCGCTCGCACCCGTCCCCGATCGAGTGCTGCGGGTCGATCGCGGACTTCAACCGGGCCACTTCCAAGCTCACCGTGTACATGACGACCCAGGCCCCGCACATCATCCGGGCCGCGGTCGCGCTGGTGGCCGAACTGCCCGAGCACATGATCCGGATCGTCTCGCCCGACATCGGTGGCGGTTTCGGGAACAAGGTGCCGGTCTATCCCGGATACGTCTGCTCGATCCTGGCCTCGATCCTGCTGGAGCGGCCGGTCAAGTGGATCGAGGACAAGACCGGCAACCTGATCTCCACCGGGTTCGCGCGCGACATCTACCTGGACGGCGAGATGGCGCTGCGCAACGACGGCAAGATCCTCGCCGTCCGCATGCACGTCGACTCCGACCACGGCGCGTTCTTCTCCGACGCCCAGCCGAGCAAGTTCAAGATCGGGCTGCTGCACTCCACGTTCGCCTGTTACGACGTCCCGGTGGGGCACATCACCGCCCGCGGCACCTATACCAACAAGGCCCCCGGCGGGGTCGCCTACCGGTGCTCGTTCCGGGTCACCGAGGCGATGTTCTTCCAGGAGCGGATGGTCCACGCGGCTGCGGCCGACCTCGGCATGGACCAGGCCGAGTTCCGGCGGATCAACCTCGTCAAGGACGACCAGTTCCCGTTCCGGACCCCGTTCGGCTTCCTGACCGACTCGGGCCAGTACGCCAAGTGCCTGGACGTGGGGCTGAAGGCGGTCGGCTACGAGGACTTCCGCAAGCAGCAGGCCGAGGCGAAGGCCAAGGGCAGGCTGCTGGGCCTGGGTATCTCGGTCATGACCGAGCCGCTCGGCGCGGGCAACAGCCGTGAGTACGACATCCTCGGCATCAAGATGTTCGACTCGGCCGAACTCAAGGTCCACATGACCGGCAAGGCAATCCTGCGGACCGGCGCCAAGACGCAGGGCCAGGGGCACGAGACGACCTGGGCCCAGATCGTCGCCCACGAACTTGGCCTGCCGGCCGAGGACGTGACGGTCGAGGAAGGCGACACCGACACCGCCCCGTTCGGCATGGGCACCTACGCATCGCGCAGCACACCGGTGGCCGGGGCGGCGGTCGCCATGGTGTCCCGCAAGATCCGCGCCAAGGCCCGCAAGCTGGCCGCGCACCTGCTGGAGGTCTCGGAGGAAGACGTCGAGTGGGAGCTGGGCCGGTTCTACGTCCGCAGCGCCCCCGACCGCGGCGTGACCATCCAGGAATGCGCGATGGCCGCCTACAGCAACATGCCCGACGGCATGGAGCCGGGCCTGGAGAACACCGCGTACTACGACCCGCCGAACCTGACCTGGCCGTTCGCCGTCTACATCGTCACGGTCGAAGTTGACCCGGAGACGGGCGTGTGGGACGTGCTGAACATGGTCGCGGTGGACGACTGCGGGGTACGGATCAACCCGATGATCGTCGAGGGGCAGATCATGGGTGGACTGACCGAGGCGTATGCGATGTCCTCGATGCAGTTCATCACCTTCGACGCCGAGGGCAACTGTGTCGGCGCGAACTACATGGACTACCTGCTGCCCACCGCCTGGGAGACGCCGGGCTACGAGCTGCACAGCGAGGTCGTCACCCCCAGCCCGCACCACCCCATCGGGGCCAAGGGGATCGGCGAGTGCGCGGCAGTCGGCGGGCCGGCAGCCTTCGTCAACGCGGTGATGGACGCGATCGCCGGCACCGGGGTCCGCAACGTGGACATGCCGCTGCTGCCCGACCGGGTCTGGGAGGCGATCACCAAGCGCCACGACGTCTCCGGCGCACCTCCGATCCGCACGGACGGCTGATGGAGCACGGCGCGGTGGATGGCTGGGATGTCCTGGAGCGGGCCAGCGAACTGGCCCGCCAGGGGCAGGCGTTCGCACTGGCAACGGTGGTCTGGCGGCAGGGCCCGTCCTCGGGCCAGCTGGGCGGCCGGGCTATCATCACCGCCTCAGGCGAGGTGCGCGGCTGGATCGGCGGGGCATGCGCCGAGCCGGCGGTGATCCGCGAGGCCCGGCAGGTGATCGCCGAAGGCGGATCCAAGCTGCTGCTGCTGGGCACCAGGGAACAGTTCGGCGAGGCGGTTCCGGAGGGGATGACTGTGGTGCCCATCTCCTGCCAGAGCGAGGGCGCGCTGGAAGTGTTCATCGAGCCGGTGCAGCCAGCGCCGCGGCTGGTCGTCGTCGGCCGGTCGCCGATGGCGCAGACGCTGACCTCCCTCGCGCAGGCGCTCGGCTGGCGGGCCACGCTGGTTGACGGCCCGGACTTCTCCGCGGCCGACGCGGACGAGCACTCACTGGTCGTCGTCGCCACCCAGGGCCACGGCGACGAGGAGGCGGTCGAGCAGGCGGCCGCGGCCAGGCCGGCCTACCTCGGGCTGGTGGCCTCGCAGCGGCGCGGTGAGGCGGTGCGTGGCTACCTGGCGGACCGGGGCCTGCCCGCCGACCAGCTTGACCGGGTGAAGGCGCCCGCTGGGCTGGACCTCGGGCGGACGTCACACAAGGAGATCGCGGTCGCAATCCTGGCTGAACTTGTCCAGCTGCGGGCTGCTGGCGCGCTTGGCGCGGCCACGGCCGCGGAGGTGGCGGCGGCGAAGGCCCCGGCGGAAGCCACCGACCCGGTCTGCGGGATGACCGTGGCGGCGGGTGCGTCCAGCCACCCGTTCGAGCACGACGGCGTCACGTACTACTTCTGCCGGGTGGGCTGCCGCCAGGAGTTCGAGAAGAACCCGGCGGCCTTCGTGAGGAGAGAGACCCGATGCTGATCAAGAACGAGTTCGATGTGGCGGCGCCGCCCGACAAGGTCTGGCAGTTCTTCGATGACATCCCGCAGGTCGCTGCCTGCCTGCCCGGCACCGAGCTGACCGACGACCTCGGCGAGAACAAGTACGGCGGAAAGGTGGCGGTCCGGATGGGGCCGGTCCGGCTGAACTTCGCCGGGACCGCCGAGATCACTGAGCGCGACGAGGCCACCAGGCGGGTCGTCGTCCACGCCACCGGCGCCGAGCAGCGGGGCAGGGGCCAGGCCAGCATGGTCGTGACCGCGACGCTTACCCGCGGCGGCCGCGGCACCACGGTTGACGTCAGCCAGGACCTGCAGCTGTCCGGGGCTGCCGCGCAGTACGGGCGGGGCATGATCTCCGACGTCACCTCCGTCCTCATGCGTGACTTCTCCACCAACCTGGCGGCCCGGATCGACGCCGCCGAACGCGGTGAGGTGGTCGCCGCCACCGCCACCCCGGCGGGTGGGTTCACGCTGGGCCTGCGGGCCGCGCTGATGGCGCTGCAGCGGGTCTTCCGCCGGTTCTTCCTGCCGTACCGGACCAACCCGAGCTGAGGAGCTGACACATGGTCTTGTGGTGGATCGGCAATGCCATCCTGCTGGTAGTGATACTGCCCGTGGTCATCGCCCTGCTCAACCGGGTGCTCGCCGCCGTGGAGCGGATCCGCGGGGCCTCCGACGAGATCCTGTCCGGCGGCGTCGCCCTGATCGGGCAGCTCGACGGGGTGCCGGAAGCGCTCGCCGAGACCGACAAGACCGTCAAGGAAGTGACGGTGGGCGCGGTCCGGTACGCGGGCTCGGTAGCGAAACTTCTCGGCTGAGCACAGCTGAGCGGAAAGGAGTGACGTCATGCCGGCAGCCGCCTGGATGACATTGATCGTCGCCGCGCTGATCATCGCGGTTACCGCGGTGGCCCTGCTCCGGGTCATCTTCCACTTGAGGGCTGTGCGCGCAACGCTCGGCAACGTCCTGGGCGGCGTCACGGTCGTGGCGCAGCAGACCAGCACGGTGCCGGCGCGGCTCACGTCGGTGAACGCGAACCTCAAGCCGGTCAGGGATTTCTGTGAGTCGGTACCCGGGCCGGTGGCGTCATGACCGGGCATGCCCTTGCGCAGGCAGCCGCGGCCCCGGCCACCCACGTCGGCTGGGTGTTCGGCTACGCCATCGGCATCATCATCGTGCTGGTGGTGGTCGCCTTGGTCGTGCCGATCCTGGTCCTGGCCCGCGAAATCGGTGAGGCGGCGCCGCTGATCAACGACCAGCTCGAGCAGGCCGAGCAGAACACGGCGCCGCTGAGGGCGCTCAGCACCACCATCGAGCACGCCCAGGTCATCGTCGCCGGGCTCGCCCGCGGACGCGCCAGGCTGGGAGGATAGCGATGCACGCCCTTGCGCTGGACTCGAGCACCAAGACCCTGTGGTGGTCGGCGATCATCGTCGGCTTCATCGTGGTACTGGCGGTCGCCGGGCTCCTGAGCCTGCTCATCTGGTTCGTGAAGATCATCGACCGGCGGGTCGCCGAGATCCGTGACACGCTGCGTGCCGCCGCCGAGAACACCTCGCACACCTCGCTCATCGAGCCGACCGGGCAGGCGGTGGACGGGGTCCTGGCCGAAGGCCTCCAGCACCACCTGTTCCTCGGCCGCGTGCTCGGGAAGGTGAAGTCATGACCTTGCTGGTTATCCTGACCGTCGTCGACATCGTCCTGCTGATCGCCGGTCTCGCCTTCTACCTGTACTGGGTGGGCAGCCTGCTGACCCGGATCGCCACCAATCTCGAGGAATGCGGCGAGATCGTCCGGTCCATCGTCGGGCACGCGGAGCTCATCGGGCCCGGGGTGGAGCACATCAACGCCACTGGTGGAGTGGTGGCGGGTGCGCTGCCCCTGCTGTACGGGATGGCCGAGGAGATCGTCGCCGGGGCCACCTACGTGCCCGCGGAGCCGGCACCGCCCGAGCCGGCCCGCCCGGCATCCGGCACCCGCCGCTCCCGCCTGCTCGATTCGGTCGGCTTCGCCCCGCCGCGGTAAGACTCCGCACCGCCTAACGAATGCCCCCGGACTCGCCGGCCCCCCGAGGCGGCGAGTCCGGGCCGGCAAGGTCAGCGCCCGGTTCACCGCGCCGCTGGCCTGCCTGGTGAATTCAGTGCCTGGCCTGCTGCGGTCCGGCCCGGGCGGCGAACGCGGCAGTGACCGACCGTAAACTTCGTATTACATACCGAATAGCCGGCCTTCCCTGAAGTCACGCCTGATCGGGACCGCGGGGAGCGAGCGGGCCGGTGTTGGGCGCCGCCGAGTACTCGCCGATCCAGCGGTCCTCCCAGGACTGGCTGTACTGCTCGGTGTTACAGCGGGGCTGGTAGACCGCAGCCAGTTCGCGGGTGATCTGCTCCCGGTGGCCCGGCCCGCCCCCGGGCACTTCGTACGTGGCGATGTATACCTTCCACTTGGACCCGGCCCGGCGCACCCAGCAGGCGGCACGCGGGTGCCGGAACGGGAAGCGTTCGGTGGACAGATCGCCGGAGTGGCCGACGTAGATGACCGCGTACCGCTCGGGCTTGGTGTCCGGCTCGGGCTTGTAGAGGATGGCGTACACGGCCGCTGTGGCCGGTGGCGTCCACCCGCCCAGCAGGCGCGGCCCCTCGAACGGGTAGCCGGCCAGCGAGCCCAGCCGGATCATCCGTCCTCGCCGGAGTCCTCGTCCTCGCTGACGGCCTCGACCCGAACGACCGGGTACACCGGCAGTCCCGCCGTCGTTACGGCGCGCCCGAACTCCTGCCTGGCCTTGGCGATCGCCTCGTCCCGGCTGCCGGCCTGCACGAGCAGTTGTGCGCCGTAGCGGTTCGTCCCGATCCCGGTGGCGATGCCAGAACTGGTGGCCACCGCATCAGCGAGTTCGACCACCTCCTCACGCGACAGCACCCGGTCCCCCTCGGTCTCTATCCCCACGCTCCATCTCACCGGTGTCTCCTAGCTCAGTTCCGGCGCCGCGTTCAGCTCAATTCAGGCAGCAACGTTGCGAGTTCTTCCAGGCTGCTCAGGTCGTGCCCGGACAGCATCAGATCGATGTGCTCCGCCGCGACCATCATCCCGAGCGTGCTCGGCCGGAAATCCCGGTTATCGCCCTTGTGCGGGTTCACCCAGACCAGGCGGTGGCACAGCCGGGAGAGCCGTTCCATCGCAGTGGCCAGGACATCCGGGTCGCCCCGGTCGAGGCCGTCGGAGCAGACGACCACCACTCCGCCGCGGCACAGGCCACGGCGGCCCCAGTCCCGGACGAAGGCGTCCAGCGACGCGCCGATCCTGGTCCCGCCCTCCCAGTCCCAGACCACTTTGGTGGCCTCCGCCAGCGCCTGGTCGGGGCTGCGATGGGCCAGCGCGCCGGTGATCCGGGTGAGCCGGGTCCCGAAGCAGAAAACCTCCACCTTGGCGGCCGAGTGCTTCGCGGTGTGCGCGAACTGGAGGAGATGGCGGGAGTAGTCGGCCATCGAGCCGGAGATGTCAAGGATCAGGATCAGCGGCCGCAACCTGACCTTGCGCTGCCGCCAGTACAGCTCTGCTGGCTCGCCGCCCACGCGTAGCGACGCCCGGATGGTCCGGCGCAGATCGGGGGTGCGGCCCGCGCTCGCCCGCCGGGTACGCCGGGTACGCCGCCTGGGCGGGGTCAGCCGGATCCTGGTCATGATCCGACGCAGCGCCGCCAGTTCCTCGGCCGTGCAGGCTGCGAACGCCTTGTGCCGCAACGCGTCCACGTCGGAGGCCATCAGGCCGAGCACGGTTTCTTCCTCGTGCCCTTCCTCCGCCGGGTCGGTGATCGGGACCTCCAGCACCGCCTGGCTTTCCGCGGTCGCGCGCACCTTGAGGTTCAGCAATTCGGAGACCGGATGGCCGCTGGTGCCGAGGAAGAACCGCCTGAACACGTCGTCGTAGGTCTCGAGCTGGTCCTCCCGGGCGACCAGCGTGCTGCGGCCCGCCCAGTACAGATCCAGCAGGTCCGAGGGATCCAGCCAGGTCATGGCCTCGCAGTAGGTCTGGACCTCCCCGGAGCCGATGGCCAGGCCCTCGGCGCGCAGTTCGCGGGCGAAGTCCACCAGCACCCCGACCATTCCCGGGCGTTCAGGCACCGGATGTGATCTCTTCCAGGTTGTCGCGTACGAGATCGAGGTCGTCGCGTTCCTTCACCACCGCACCCAGTGTGTCCTGCGCCAGTTGCGGGTCCAGCCCGGTCCCGCCCAGCAGATCCAGGGTGCGGGCCCAGTCGATCGTCTCCGCCACGCCCGGCGGTTTGGCCAGGTCCAGCTCGCGCAGCCGGTTGACGGCGGCAACCACCTTGCGGGCCAGCACCTCTGCCACGCCCGGCTCCCGGATGAGGACGATCTCCACCTCACGCTCGGCGGGTGGGTAGCCGATCCAGTGGTACAGGCAGCGCCGCTTCAGCGCGTCGTGCAGTTCGCGGGTGCGGTTGGAGGTCAGCACCACCAGTGGTGGGCTCGCCGCCTTGATGGTGCCGATCTCGGGGATGCTGATCTGGAAGTCGGAGAGCACTTCGAGCAGGAAGGCCTCGAACTCGTCGTCGGCGCGGTCCACCTCATCGATCAGCAGCACCGCCTGGTCGCCGGCCCGGACTGCCTCCAGCAGCGGCCGCTCCAGCAGGAACTTCGGGCCGAACAGCTTGTCGACCGCCTCGTCGCCGACTACCTGGTGCTCAGACAGTGCCCTGATCTGGAGCATCTGCCGGGTGTAGTCCCACTCGTACAGCGCCTGATTGGTGTCGATGCCCTCATAACACTGCAGCCGGATGAGCTTGCGGCCGAAGACCGCCGCAAGCACCTTGGCAACCTCGGTCTTGCCCACCCCGACCTCACCCTCCAGCAGGATGGGGCGCTGGAGGGACATGGCCACGTACAGGGCAGTAGCCAGGCCACGGTCGGCGAGGTAGCCACCCTCGCGCAAGATGTCCGTCAGCTCACCGACGCTCCCCGGGTAGCCGGCCGAGCGCTGCGTTGGGTTTGGCATCTGCGTTATCGGCCAGGTTCCGCTGACCCGAGAACGAGGTCGGCGAGGCTGCCGCCCGCGGGATTCAGCTTGCCCTCACGCTCAAGCCTGGACCGCCAGGCGGCGCGCAGGTCAGTGTCATCGTCAGCCATGTCACCGAAGCCGACGTTGGCCATCCTCTTGCAGGACTTCCCCTCGCCAGCAGCCTCGTCGAGGTCCGCGGCGGTCTGCCCCTGCGCGCTCCACACCTCGCGAAGCACCTCGAGGGTCTCATCCGGCTCGCGACTCATCTTCAGGCACCTTCCGGCCGGTACTACTGTCCCAGGCTGACTGTAATTGCTGCCACCAGTGAAGGCGACAGCCGATTAAGGGTTCTCTTATTCGAGTGCCCGTCACCGCTGTCCAAGCCAGCACCTCTCTTCATGGTACCGAGCCTGGCCAGGCCGAACAGGCAAACGTTCCCCGGGGCCCCGGTGCGCTGGTCATGGGCACGCCGCCCGAATCTCCCGCATATGTCGCTGTCTAGGCTGGAGAGGTATCACCGTCCCAGGGAGGACAGATGGCCACACAGCGATTTGCGGATATACCACCAGCACGGCGACGGATGCTGGCGGTGTCGGCCGTGATCCAGTTCGCACTGCTGGCCGCCGCCCTGATCGATATCCGCCGTCGGCCGCAGGAGCAGATCAGAGGCCCCAAACGGCTGTGGGCGGCGCTGGCCTTCGTCAACTTCGCCGGGCCTGCCGCCTACTTCATCGTCGGCCGCAAGAGACACGCCGGGCCGCCTGCCGGAACGCAGGGCTGACCGGGGGAGCGCAATAGCGCCGGAGTCCACCATGGGCGCATCCTTAAGATCGCGTCCTTGCCGCGCGCCGGCCCGGCAGCCGCGAGCGCTGCGGCGAGACTGGGGTACCGGCCGCTGGCTGCTGCCCGGGCGAATGCCTGGATCTGCGCGGCGGCTTGTTCTTCTGGGCTGGTTCCGGTGCCTGCCCGCCCGGTCGCGAGCGCTGCCGGGCCCGCACTCCAAGGCTCGGGGGGCTGTGAGCTGGGTGGGCCTAGATGGACTTGAACCATCGACCTCATCCTTATCAGCAAGGTCACGCCAACTTTGTGACCTGACCCAGAGCACGAACCCGCAGCTCAGGGCCTTAGCCTGACCCAGGTTTACGCCTCCTCGCGGAGTCTCGCACAGAAGATCATCTCCCAGATTTCTCCCCGCCGGGAGACGGGAGACGCGAGACCCGGAGGACAACGTCATGACTGCATACCGCGCAGCGGAAGGCGCAGCAATCGCGCCGGCCGCGATCACGGCATGCCTTGACGCTTCCACCCCATTACAGGACGCCCCCGCCATGGCGATAGCTGCGCCGGGCGGGGGCTAGAGCCCAACTCCGCCGTAGGAGGTAGGACCCATGAAAACAACGATCCCACAGTGTGCGGCACCTGCCGGACCATCCCAGCCCGCTGCCAGTGACGGCACCGGGCAGCCCCGCACTCTGGCCGACGACATGCGGCTGAGCCTGGCCCGCGAGTTCCTCGACGGTGCGCGGCGCCGGAAGGTGACCACGCTCCCGCCCTCGGTCCTGGTCCGCGAGTGCGCGGAGCTGCGCCGCCAGCTCGGCCAGGTCCTCGCCGTCATCGACGGCCTGGCGGACGACGACGGCACCGAGCCTTACTGCACCACCTGCCGGGCGTGGGTGGGCATG
>OFHG01000294.1_pt1 | contig 21190 bp, 24 predicted proteins | sample 1521931 | NCBI WGS metagenome assembly OFHG01 (sample SAMEA2468438, study PRJEB22500) | soil metagenome | biome: Glassland; feature: Farmland; material: Clay | place: Australia | collected 2013-01-31 | depth 0.55 m
CCTAGGCCAGAACGTCGATCCCGCCGGGTTTCGCTCCCGACGGCTGTTCTTGTTTTTCTTCCGTTCGATCCGCCATGCGGCGGATTTCGCTGCGCTGTTCGTGCGGTTCGCGGGTGTCCAGCAGGTGCGGTTCCTGATTGCGGCGCCGGTCACGGCCCGAGCGGCGCTCGCCATCGCGCCGTTCCGGCATCGCCGGCAGCGCTTCGTGCCGTTCTTGCGACGGCGCGATGCGGGCGCGCGCTTCGATATGATCCACCTGGCGCACCGTGGCCGCGGGCCGGTCGGCGCGTTTCAGGTTTTGCAGGCCGATATCATCGGCGGGCGGTTCGATTTTCATACCGGCCTCCAAGCGTTGCTGGTCGTTCCCTTCCCGTTAAGTGTCGCGCCGATCGGCGCCCCCGTCCAGGGAACGCGGTGATATAGTGTCTTTATGATGCTTTGGGTGAAATATTTCCATATCAGCTGTGTGCTTTTATCCTTCAGCGGCTTTTCGTTGCGCGGCTATTGGCGCCTGCGGGCGCCGCAGCGGTTGCAGCGGGCCTGGGTCAAACGCGTACCGCATCTGGTCGACAGCGGCTTGTTCCTGAGCGGGCTGACGATGGTGTTGGGCTATCACTGGTCGCCGTTGCGCCAGCCGTGGTTGATGGCGAAGCTGGTTGCCCTGGTGGTTTACGTTGCGCTGGGGGCTGTGGCGTTGCGGCGTGGACGCCCCTGGCAAGTGGCTGCGGCGCTGGCGGTATTTCTCTATATCGTCTCCGTTGCATTGACCAAGAGCCCCATGCCCTGGACGGTATAAGACGATGCACGGTGATTCCCTCGTCTATGCGGTGTTCCTGATCTTTACCGGTGCCGCGCTGCTGGGTACGGCGGCGCTCTACGCGCGCCAGTCGCTGTTGGTGAGTTATATCGTCGGTGGGGCGCTGTTGGGGCCGTGGGGATTGAATCTGCTCGGCAAGACCGGCGAGATCCAGCAGGCTTCGCATATCGGCGTGATCTTCCTGCTCTATCTGCTCGGCCTCAACCTGCATCCGCAGAAACTGGTGCAGATGCTGCGGCAGACCACGCTGGTGACGATACTCAGTTCCGTCGCCTTTGCCGTCGTCGGCATCGTGGTTGGCTGGTCTTTCGGCTTCGGCATCGCCGAGTGCCTGCTGATCGGCGCAGCGGCCACCTTCTCCAGTACCATCATCGGTCTGAAGCTGTTGCCGACCACGCAGCTGCACCATCAGCATACCGGCGAGGTGATCATCAGCATCCTGCTGCTACAGGACATGATCGCCATCGTGTTGCTGGTGTTGTTGCATGCCTTTACCGGCGGCGGCAATCTATGGCTGGAACTGGCCAAGGTCGTGTTGGCGCTGCCGGTGTTGATTGCCGTCGCCTATTTCGCGGAACGCTACGTGCTGCATCCGCTGTTTCTGCGCTTCGATGTGATTCAGGAATACGTCTTCCTGCTGGCCATCGGCTGGTGTCTCGGCATCGCCCAATTGGCGGCGCTGCTCGGCCTGTCGACGGAGATCGGCGCCTTCATCGGCGGCGTTGCGGTGGCGAGCAGCCCCATCGCCACTTTCATCGCCGAGAGTCTCAAGCCGTTGCGCGATTTTTTCCTGGTGATGTTCTTCTTTTCCCTTGGTGCCACCTTCGACCTCGGCATGGTCGGCCAGGTGCTGGTGCCGGCGCTGGTCTTCACCGGCGTGCTGATGGCCGTCAAGCCGCTGGTGTTCCGCCTGCTGCTGCGTTATACCGGCGAGACGCCCAAGCTGGCCAAGGAGGTGGGGGTGCGATTGGCGCAAATCAGCGAGTTCTCGCTGTTCATCGCCGTGGTCGCGCTGGACGCTCATTTGATCAGCGCGCGCGCCTCCTACGTGATCCAGCTTTCCACGCTGCTGACATTTATCGTCTCTTCCTACTTCATCATGCTGCGCTATCCCACGCCCATCGCTCTGTCGGCCAGGATGCGGCAGGACTAAAGGGCAATATGGGCTTCGCTCTGGCGGGCAGCTTCATCGGCGGTATCGGTCTGTTCCTGCTCGGCATGCGGCTGATGACCGACGGGCTGCGCCTGGCCGCCGGATCGGCGCTGCGCCGCATGCTCGGACAGTGGACCCGCACGCCAATGCGGGGCCTGCTGTCGGGAGCGCTGATTACGTCGCTGGTACAGTCGTCGAGTGCGATAACGGTGGCCACCATCGGTTTTGTCAACGCCGGCCTGCTGACCCTGCGCCAGAGCGTCGGCGTGATCTACGGCAGCAACATCGGTACCACCATGACCAGTTGGCTGGTGGCATTGATCGGTTTCGATGTGGATGTCAAAGCGTTGGCCTTGCCGCTCATCGGCACCGGCGTGATGATGCGCCTCACTGGTGCGCACCGCCGTTACGGCGCGTTGGGCGAGGCGTTGACCGGTTTCGGTTTGTTCTTTCTCGGCATCGACGTGTTGAAGGTTGCCTTCAGTAACGTCGGCGCCGAGGTGCCATTGCAACATTTTGCGAACGGCGGCATGGGCGGCGCCGCATTGTTTGTCGGTATCGGGTTCGTGCTGACGCTGCTGATGCAGTCGTCCAGCGCAGCGATGGCGCTGTCCTCACCGCAACTGCGGGCGGCGTGGTGCCGCTGGCGGCCGCCGCAGCGGCGGTGATCGGCGCCAACGTCGGCACCACGTCGACGGCTGCGATCGCCGTCGTCGGTGCCACGCCCAACGCCAAGCGGGTGGCGGCGGCCCACGTCCTGTTCAACATGCTTACCTGCATGGTGGCGTTCGTGATCCTGCCGCTGCTGTTGCGTGGCGTCGCCTTCGCCACCGATATAAGTGGTCTGGAACACCGCCCGGCCGTTACGTTGGCGCTGTTCCATACGACGTTCAATATCTTCGGCGTACTGCTGATGTGGCCGCTGACACCGCGCCTGGTCCACATGCTGGAACGGCGCTTCCGCAGCATCGAGGAGGACATGAGCCGTCCGCAGTATCTGGACAAGAACGTCCTTGCGACGCCGACCCTGGCGCTCGACGCCGTGGCGCTGGAGCTCGCGCGCATCGGCGGCATTGCGCGCAACATGGGCAAGGCTGTGCTGAGTGCGGAACAAGCGGTGGGTGTGCAGTTGGTCAAGGACAAACAGGCCGTGGCCGGTCTGGTCGCGGCGGTCGGACAATTCAGCGTCGCCATGCAGCGCGGCAATCTGCCCGCCGAATTCGATCAGTCGCTGCCGGACGCGTTGCGCGTCGCGCGTTACTACACGGCGGTGGCGGAGTTGGCCGACGACACGGCACAGGTACAACGGACGGCCGGTTACCTTGCCGATGAGGCGCTCAATAGCGAGATGGTCTACTTCCGCAGCGATGCGGTGAAATTGCTCGATGTCGCGGAGCCGGCGCGTGACGACTACGACGTCGCCGCGATCGAGCGCATACTGGCGGCGCTGGAGGATTCCTATCATTCACTTAAGGCGCATCTGCTGCGTGCCGGTGCGGCGGGCCGCATCGGTGGCGAACAGATAGTGCAACAGTTGGAGATCTACAGCCGGTTGCGGCGCATGCTGCAACAGGCGGTCAAGGGCGCCAACTACCTGCATGGTCTGTTGCAGCTGGCGGCGAAATACCGCCGCATGCAGCAGGAGGATGTGCGCGCCAATACCTAATTAAGCGTTCCGAATGGTACCCCGCTAGCGCAAGAAACTGGATGTCCGGGAGCGGCTGTGCCGGGCTCCCACGAGTTACTAATTGAAAGTATCCGAACTGGATACCAATTCGGAACGCCTGTTTAGCGCAGGGCCGCAGCGAGACGTTCGGAGTAGAGGTGCAATGCCTTGACCCGCGCGAAATATTTGTCGTTCGCCTCGATCAGGTGCCATGGCGCATAGGCGGTGCTGGTACGCTCGATCATGTCGTTGACCGCTTGTTCGTAGGCGTCCCACTTGTCGCGGTTGCGGTAGTCGTCTGCAGTGATCTTGTATTGCTTGAACGGCGTCTGCTCGCGTTCGTGGAAGCGCTTGAGCTGTTCATCCTTGTCGATGTGCAGCCAAAACTTGAGCAGCGCGATACCGTGTTCGGTCAGCAGTTCTTCGAAGTGGTTGATCTCGGAGTAGGCACGCATCCATTCGTCGGGTCGGGCAAAGCCCTCGATGCGTTCCACCAGCACGCGTCCGTACCAGCTACGGTCGTAGATGGTGACGTTGCCGCCGCGCGGGATGTGGCGCCAAAAGCGCCATAGATAATGGTGCGCGCGCTCTTCGTCGGTGGGGGCGGCGATCGGTATGATTTGATAACCGCGTGCGTCCAGCGCCGGGATGATGCGGCGGATCAAGCCGCCCTTGCCGGCGGCGTCCCAACCTTCGAGCACCACGATGCTGGAGACCTTGTGTTCACGTGCCTGGCGCGCAAGTTCGCCCAGTCGCCCCTGATATTTCGCCAGCTGTTTCTTGTAGTGCGGTTTGGCCAGCTGCTGTGACAGATCCAGGTTACCCAGCACACTCACCCGTTCGCCCGCCTCGGGCGCTGCAATCGGGCGCAGATGGGTGGACGGCGGCGGAGTTTCGGCGCTCTGTTGCAGACGAGCGGTGATGCGTTCGAGGATGTGCTGGCCGACCGTGAGATTGCGATAGCGGACGTCGGTCGCTTCGACGATGATCCACGGGGCGTCGCCGGTACTGGTTGAGCGTAGCGTCTGTTCGGCGACGCGTTTGAATTTGTCGTATTGCTTCAGATGCTTCTTGTCCAGCGTGGTCACGCGCCAGCGGGTGGCGGGGTTCGCTTCCAGCTCCTTGGTGCGCTGGCGCTGCGCGGCCTCGGACAGATGCAGCCAGAATTTGATGATCAACGCGCCGTCCTTGACCAGTGCCTCTTCGAAGGTGTTCACGCGCACCAGGGCGCGTTCCAGATCGGCATCGTCGATGTGACCGCCGACGCGATCGCTGATCGGCTGGCTGTACCACGAACCGACGTACAATCCGATCTGTCTCTTGGGCGGCAATGCGCGCCAGAAGCGCCAATACCTCGGCCGTTCCCGCTCCTCGTCGCTGGGTGTGTCGAAGGCGTAGGCGCGGACGTAGTGGGGGTCGAACCAGGCGTTGAGCTGATTGATCACGTCACCCTTGCCTGCGCCGTCGACGCCCGAGATCAGGATCAGTACCGGGAAGTCGGCCTCCTTCAGAGCGTCCTGCGCAAACAGCAGGCCGGTGCGTAGCTCTGGCTCCTTGATCTCGTATTCGGACTTCTTGACCTTGTGCCCCAGCTCGGCGATTTCAAACATGGCATTCCCCCTCCCGGCAGGCGTTCATCGCATCACCTTACGCTCTGCCGGCGGCCTAGGCCAAGTGGGAATAGCCGCTATTGTCGGACAGGGCGGTTTTGCTGCCAGTGACGTTGCTGATGGGCGGCGAATTCCTGGCGGTCGATGCGGCCGTCGCCGTTGCTGTCCATGGCCTTGAAATCCTCGGCCTGAGCCAGACCGCGCATCGGCCGTCCTTCGGCGGCGCGGGCGGCGATGCGTTTGCCCCGCGCCTCGTTGAATTCCTGTTCGGTGATGACTCCGTCACCGTTGAGGTCGAACTCGGCGAAGGTGGCCATGCCGCCCCAGCGTCCCGGCGGGGGCGGCGGCGTGGCCGCGGTTTGGGCGGCGGCGGAGGTGGCCAGTAACAGCAGGGCAGCGGCGGAGAGTAGTGATTTCATGGCGGCGATTCCTTTTCCAGTAGGTCATTGGAATCGTCGCACCGGGTCGGACGGTGCGCATTGCGTATTATCAATCGGCGCGCTTGCGCGGTTCGTATGCCACCACCCGTTTGACGATTTCGCCGAACGGCAGCCGCTCGAGTCCGCCGAAGTCGATGCGGGCCGCCTCCAACAGACCGTAGACGTCGGTCACCGGACCTTCGGCGGCGGGCTCCTGTACCGCGCGCAGCCCGAGCAGCCCGCCGCACTGCACCTTCATCTCCTTGCCGTGGGGCAGCGGGCCGTCGAGATGGGTCAGCTTGAGGGCGAACAGGGCATTGTGATGCAGCAGCCCGAACAGCTCAGTGCAGCGCGTATGGCCCGCCGGCGACCGACAGGCTATCGCTTCGCGTTCGGCAATATTCAGCTTCTGCGCCCGCGAGCAACCGGCGCAGCGCGCCAGCAGCGCCTTGGCGAAGACGCAGGGGCGATCATTGTATTCGTTGTAGGTCTGTTTGAATTCGCTTTCGTCCATAACAAGCCATCAACCACGGAGGACACGGAAGAAAAGACTGCAAGGCACCTCAAAATTCATAGGCAAAAGCTCTCAATCACTGGGCTCGTGGGGCGCACAAGCGATGCCGGACGGTCCTGTTTCTGCCACCCCGCCGCACCGGGATACGGCGCCACAAGCACTGTTTCCCCGGCACTCGCATCCTCCGTGGTTGCGTTCTTATGTCTTCAGCTTTTTCAGCAGCGGTTCAATGAGATCCATTGGCAGCGGGAAGACGATGGTATTGGTACGGTCGCCGGCCACTTCATTGAGCGTCTGCAGGTAGCGCAACTGGATCGCCTGCGGCTCGGCGGACAGCATCTTGGCCGCCTCGGTCAGTTTTTCCGCCGCCTGCTGTTCGGCTTCGGCCAGGATGATCTTGGCGCGGCGCAGACGCTCCGCCTCGGCCTGCTGGGCAATGGCGCGGATCATGCTCTCGTCGATATCGACATGTTTGATCTCCACGTTGGCGACCTTGATGCCCCAGACGTCGGTCTGCTGGTCGAGGATGGTCTGGATGTCGGCGTTGAGGCGGTCGCGCGCCGCCAGCATTTCGTCCAGTTCGTGCTGGCCGAGTACCGAACGCAGCGTGGTCTGCGCCAGCTGTGAGGTGGCTTCGAAAAAGTTTTCCACCTGGATGATGGCCTTCTCGGGGTCGACCACGCGAAAATAGACGACGGCGTTGACCTTGACCGAGACGTTGTCGCGCGAGATGACGTCCTGGCTGGGGACGTCCATGACGATGGTGCGCAGCTCGACCCGCTGCATGGTCTGTACCACCGGGATGAGAAGGACCATTCCCGGACCTTTCACCTTCCAGAAGCGGCCGAGCATGAACACGACGCCGCGCTCATATTCGTACAAAATGCGAAACGAGCTCAAGAGCAGCAGTACGGCGAGACCCAAAACGATATAGACGGCCATCTTTACGATTCTCCTTTGTTGGTAGGCTGCTCTGGTTCCACGGTGAGAATCAGCCCCTCACGTCCCGTGACTTTGATCGGTTGCCCTTTTGCAATCGGGGTACCGCTGCGCGCCCGCCAGCGTTCGCTGTGGACACGTACCGGGCCCTGTTCGGCGAAATCGTCCAGCGCCATACCGTGGGCGCCGATCAATTCGTCGCTGCCAGTGATTATCGGCCGCCGTCGGGCGCGGAGCGCCAAACCGACGACGAACATGAACAGCAGCAGGCTGCTGACGGCGAAGGCGGCGATGATGCTGTAGGCGATGCCGAAGCCGGGCGCGCCGGCGTCGAACAGCATCACCGAGCCGAACACGAAGGCGACCACGCCGCCGATGCCGAGCGCGCCGAAACTGGGGACGAACGCCTCCGCTACCATCAGGGCGATGCCGAGCAGGATCAAGCCGAGGCCGGCGTAGTTGACCGGCAATACCTGAAACGCAAACAGCGCCAGCACCAGGCAGATGGCGCCGGCCACACCCGGCAGCATGGCGCCGGGATGGGCGAATTCGATGATCAGGCCGTAGATGCCGACGAGCATCAGGATGTAGGCGACGTTGGGGTCGGTGATGGTGGCGAGAAGACGGTTGCGCCAATCCGGCGCCACGGTCTTTAGGGTGATGCCCTTGGTATGAAGCTGAAGCGGTTTGCCTTGCACCTCTACGGTGCGGCCATCCAGCTGCGCCATCAGGTCGCTGTTGTCGCTGGCGATGAGATCAATTACATGCATTTTGAGGGCTTGCCGGGCATCCAGGCTGGCCGCATGGCGCACCGCCTGTTCGGCCCAGTCGGCGTTGCGGCCGCGCAGCTGCGCCAGAGCGCGGATGTAGGCAACCGCGTCATTGACCACCTTGTGTTCCATGGCGCTGCCGCCCTTGGACGCCCCCGATTCACCGGGAAGGATCGATACCGGCGTGGCCGCACCGAGGTTGGTGGCGGGAGCCATGGCGGCAACGTGGCTGGCATAGAGGATGTAGGTGCCGGCGCTGGCGGCGCGGGCGCCGTCGGGGGCGACGTAGGTGACCACCGGCACCGGCGAGGCGAGGATGTCCTTGATGATGTCGCGCATCGCCAGCGAGAGACCGCCGGGGGTGTCGATGCGCAGCAGTACCAGCTCCGCGTGGCGCTCGGCGGCCTCGGCCAGGCCGCGGTGGATATAGTCGCGGGTGGCGGGACCGATGGCGCCGTCGATCCCGAGCACCAGCCCGAGCGGTGCCGCAGCCCACGCGGGCGCGGCCAGTGCCATGCAAAGGAATAACAGGAACCGAATGAGGCGACGCGGCATTATGAGGTTGGCGCCTTGTTTTGTCGGAGGCATACCAAAGCATAAACGCCGGTACCGGGTTGCGCCACGCAGAATCTGGCGATCATGGGGTGACGCCCGGCGCCGCCAGCGACTCGGCAGCGACCTCGCGCACTTCGGCATCGGGGTCGTCGAGCCGCGGCCGCAGAAAGTCGGCGGCTACGGTGCTGCCGCTGAGGCCGAGGTAATGGCAGGCGTCGGTGCGCACACGATGGTCCGCGACGGCGCTGAGACGACCGAGTTCCGGCACCAGCCGCTGTAGCGCGGCGCTGCCGGCCAGTCCCTCCAGGACAGCGCCGACGCCCAGCCGCACCTGGATCTCCAACTCAGGATTTTCCATCAGCGGCAGCACGGCCGACAGCAGCTCCGGCCGGCGCGCAAACAGCGCCTCCACCTTGGCCAGCCGGCCGCCGCGGAGCATCTCCTCTACGTAGTCGGTGACGCCGTCGGGCTCGCTGGCCGCTTCGGCCCAGCGGCGCAGCTCGGCGGGGGCGTGAACGCCCTCCAGTTCGAACGGGCCGAGTAAGGTCCAGGGGGCCGCGCGCACGCCCTGTCGCGCCGCCAGCTCCGGGTGTGCCGCCACGTTGACCACCTCCAGTCGGCCGATGATGCCCTCTTTTACCAGCTCGGAAAGCCCCTGCAAGACCACCGGACACTGGGGGCAGCCGGAGGCGATGAAGAGAAGGGCGTCGGGCGCTGTTGGTGTCATGGTCGGGTTCTGGGGTTCAGTGCGTGACGACGTTGCGCGGCGTGCCGGCGGCGAAGGCGCGGACATTGACTGCCACCTGTTCGATGCCGTGCATGATGCCGCTCCAGTGCGGTAAGGGCCTATTGCGCGTAGGGAAAAACGTATCGCTGCGCGGCGTCAGTATAGCGGCTTTTGGGGCGCGCCTCGCTTGTGCGTTACACTGGCTGACCAAACGCGGGGCTTCCCCCCGCCGGAGAAACCGATGAGCAGTCACGAATTATCCAAAGAAGAGGAAATTTTGCGCGCCGTGAAGATGACGCTGACCGGCGTGATCAAGGATACGGCCACCTCTCCCGGCATGAAGCATCCCTTGACCGATCGCACCATCGACGATCTGCGTCACTGCCTGGTGTTGGTTAGCGCGCGCGAACGCGAGCTGGCAGAGACGGCGGGACGTTCCATGGACATGCGTCCGCAGATGCCGGGGGACGTCAAGCAAAAAAGCGAGGTGGTGGTGTCGCTGGACAGCCTGCGGCGCAATCCCAAGGACGAGTAGCGCTGCGGTCGCCGCTCGAAACGCACGGAGTCGGCAGATGCCCGCATTGCGGTTTCGTCTTGATATCAGTTCCGAGCGTTATCTGGCCTATTATCAGGGAGTCGCGCATCTGGTGTCGGCGACCACGGCCGATGGCCGGCGCGTGCAGTTTCCCGCGCAACGGCTGCGTCCGTTTGTCACTCACGAGGGGATTCGCGGCGAATTCGTTATCGAATTCGATGCCGACAACAAGTTCGTCGCATTGCGCCGTGTCGGCGCATGAACGCGCTACCGGAGCATGGCTGAGATGACGATGTCCGAGGTGATGCTGAAAGCGAACCGGGCCGCTACCGGCGGTGCGGGACGCCATAGCGGCTAGGTGCCGGCGATGCTATATATCGCGCATCGCGGAGGGGCCGCTTTGGGACCGGAGAACACGTTGGCGGCGATGCGGCAGGCGCTCGCCCGCAACGTTTCCTGGATCGAAATCGATGTCTACGCGGTAGCAGGGCAAGTGGTGGTGTTTCATGATTCGCGCCTGGAACGCACTACCGACGGCCGCGGCAGGATCGCCGATTGCTCACTTGACTACCTGCATACGCTGGACGCCGGCGACGGCGAGCGCATTCCGCTGCTGGCCGAAACGCTCGAACTGGTTGCCGGCCGTGCTCGCCTCAACATCGAACTTAAAGGCCCGCATAGCGCCGAGCCGACGCTGGCGCTGCTGCAACGGCATATGACTGCCGGTGCCGGCGAATGGGGTGACTTCCTGGTTTCGTCCTTCGATCAACGTCAGCTGGCGCTGTTGCACGAGCGTCAGCCGCAACTGCCGCTCGGTGTGCTGCTGGCCGGGCCATCGCTGCACTATGTGCAGGATTGCATCGCGCTGGGCGCCCGCTCGGTGCATATGGCCATCGATTATGTCGATCGATCGTTCGTCGATGACGCGCACGCCCACGGCTTGCAGGTGTTGGTCTATACGGTCGACGATGAGGATGACATGGCGCGGATGGCGGCGTTGGGCGTCGACGGCATTTTTTGCGACCGTCCGCCGCGGCAAACCGAGTGAGGTGAAACGATGTTCAAACTGCACCGCCAACTGGCACAAGATTGTTTCGTGTTGGGCGACTTTCCGCTCTGTCGCCTGTTGCTGATGAATGACGCCAACTATCCTTGGTTCATCCTGGTGCCGCAGCGCGAGGGTATCCGCGAAATTTATCAGCTTGCCGCCGCCGATCAGCAGCAGCTGCTGCGGGAGTCGTCTCAGTTGGCGCGGGTGCTGGCCGAGGTGTTTGAAGCGGACAAGATGAATATCGCGGCGCTTGGCAACGTGGTGCCGCAACTGCATATTCATCACATCGTGCGCTATCGTGATGACCCGGCGTGGCCGAGCCCGGCATGGGGAAAAGTGGCCGCAGAGCCTTACACTGATGCAGGCGTCGCCATATTGTTGGAGCGGCTGCGCTGTGCGTTGGGTACCGATTTTGTCTTTTCCGGGACGGTGGCCGACGAGGAGTAATTACGGTTCATCTCGGAAAGCAGTTTCAGCGCTGTACGCTACGGCCGATGCGTTCCAGTGCCAGTTGCAGCTGTGGCAATTCGCGCTCGACACAGGCACGACCTTCTGCGATGGCCTCATCGGCACGTTCGTACTCCAGCAATCCCAGATGGCCAAGACGCGGCGTGAGCAGCAGATCGGGCGGATCGCCGACCATGCGGCTCTTGGTGATGCGGTCCTGCATGATGTTGATGGAAGTAACAAATACCTCAAGCATGCCGGGCACGTCGTCTTTGCCGCGTTCCTTGTGCCAGGCCGATTTGGCCCGTTCACGCAGATTGAGTTGGCTCAGCCAATGGTGGAACAGGTCACGGCGCGGGGCGTCTGCTGCGGGCGGTGTTTCGGGATTGCGCCGTTCGTGCGGTTTCCGGTGGCGGCTGACGATATCGCTATTGAGGTTGACGGCGATGATCAAATCGGCCCCCATCGCGCGGCACAGGCTGATCGGTACCGGGTTGACCAATCCGCCGTCCACCAGCCAACGGCCGTCGACGCGCACCGGCGAAAATAGTCCTGGCAGGGCGATGGCGGCGCGTACTGCCGTGGGTAGCCGTCCCTCCTGCAGCCACACCTCCTGCCCGCTGGACAAGTCGGTCGCAACCGCGGCGAAGGGGATGTCGGTCTGTTCGATGTCGACGTCACGTATTTTGTCGCGAAACGAGGTCATCAAGCTGGCTCCCTCGATCAGCCCGCCCTCCAGTTTGACGTCCATTAGCCGCACCACGTCCCACAGGGTGAGCGCACGCACCCATTGCTCCAGCGCGTCGAGATTGCTGCTGGCATGGGCCGCGCCTACCAGTGCGCCGATGGAGGTGCCGCAGATGAAGTCCACTGCGATGCCGGCGTTGGCCAGTGCTCGAATCACGCCGATGTGGGCCCAACCGCGAGCGGAGCCGCTACCGAGAACCAAGCCGATGCTTCCGTGTCGCATGACATATCCTTTCGCAGTGGACGCAACTGCTCCAGTGTAGCTGTTTCGTCATCAGGGTGTTAATGCATGGCGGCGAAACATGGGGTACCATCGGCTCCGGAACGTGCGCAGAGGGTAGGCCGTGATGAAACTTTCCGCTATCGTCTTTAGGTCGTTGTCACTGCTGTTCACGGTGATTGCGCTCGGCCGTGCTTATGCCGCCCCCGATGACTTCAGCAATTTTTCGTTCAATGACGAACCGTTGAAAGAAGCCGTAGTGCCTCCCCCTTGGTTCAAACTCAGTTTCCTCAATTTGCGTGACGATCTCCATGACGCGGTAACCAGCCACAAGACCGGCATCATCGTCTATTTCGGTCAGAAGTTTTGCCCGTACTGCAAGAAATTGATGGAGGTTGATTTCGGCCGCAGCGATATCGCCAAGTACACCCAGGTGCATTTCGACGTTATTGCCATCGACATCTGGGGCGACCGTCAGGTGACGGATATGGGTGGCGTAAGTTCCAGCGAAAAGGCCCTGGCTGAACGCGAGAAGACCGATTTCACGCCGTCGCTGATATTTTATGACGGCGATGGCCGGGTGGCATTGCGCTTGCGCGGTTACTATCCGCCGTATAAATTCCGTGCGGCGCTGGAATACGTGGTTGACGGAAACTATAAACATGAGTCGTTCCGGTCCTATCTCGCCCTGGCCAATCCGCCGCCGAAATTCAATCTGCACGGACTGAATGACGAATCGTTCTTTGCGTCGCCGCCCTATGCGCTTGATCGTAGCCGGTTGGCGGCAGCGCGGCCGCTGGCGGTGTTCTTCGAACAGGGCGATTGCTATGCCTGCGACGTCCTGCACGGCGGACCTTTGCAGGAAAAGGCGATTCGGCGGCGACTACAGATGATGGATACGGTACAGTTCGATATGTGGGCGGACACGCCTGTCATTACGCCGCGTGGAGAGCGTACCACTGCCAGGAAGTGGGCCGCGCAGCTCGGGTTGTTCTATACGCCGACCATCATCTTTTACGACAAACATGGCAATGAGATCATTCGCGTCGATTCGGTGGTTAATTTTTATCGCCTACGCGGTGTCCTCGATTACGTGTTGAAGGGCGGTTATCGCAATGATGTTAGTTATCAGCATTGGCGCGAGCATTCTATGCTGAAGAACAAGTAGTGCGGTACAGCGGTACTCGCGGTTGGCCAACAGTTGAAAGGTTTGTGAGATGAACATCGAGCGATTGATTGAAGTGATGGAACGGCTGCGACACCCCGCAGAGGGGTGTCCCTGGGATCGGGAGCAGACCTTCGCGACCATTGCGCCCTATACGCTGGAAGAGGCCTACGAGGTGGCTGACGCCATCGCCCGGGAAGATGTGGCGGAGTTGCGCGAGGAACTGGGGGATCTGTTGTTCCAGGTGGTGTTTCACGCCCAGATGGCGCGTGAGGCGGGACAGTTCGATTTCGACGATGTGGTGGCGGCGATTGTCGACAAAATGACGCGTCGCCATCCTCATGTCTTCGGCGACGTCGAGATCGCGGATGCGGCGGAGCAGACCCGCCGTTGGGAGGCGCAAAAGGCGGCTGAGCGCGCGGCCAAGTCGGCGGGCCGCTTGCCCAGCGTATTGGACGGCGTGGCAGTCGCACTGCCGGCGCTGACGCGGGCCGAAAAGTTGCAGAAACGTGCCGCACGTGTGGGTTTCGACTGGCCTGACATCGCCGGTGTCCTGGACAAGGTGCAGGAAGAGCTGATCGAAGTGGAGGCGGAGCTGGCAACGGAGGCCGCACCGGCAGCGCTGGCCGAGGAGATCGGCGACCTGCTGTTTGCCGTAGTGAACCTTGCCCGGCACGCCGGGGTTGATGCGGAAACGGCGCTGCGCGGCGCCAACCTGAAGTTCGAACATCGTTTCCATGCGGTGGAGCAGGCGCTTGCCGCCCAAGGCAAGAAACCCGAGCAGGCGAGTCTGGAGGAGATGGATGTCCTGTGGGAAAGAGCGAAGCATCGATAACCACTCTATTGGCACCACAATAGTGCATATCTTCATGAGAAGAACTAAAACAGTGCGCTCGACTATTTGAAATGGAGTTTACGCGAGTGATAACCCGTTGATTCTGTTAGCAAGCACAGCATTGGTGCGTTTCTTGCACTCGTTTGCGGCAAATTTCGCAAGCGAGGAGTGGAAATGGCCCAAATTCATCATGCCAACGATGTCCTGTTCGTTCTTTTGGGCGCCATTATGGTGCTTGCAATGCACGCCGGTTTCGCCTTTTTGGAACTCGGCACCGTTCGCAAGAAGAATCAGGTCAATGCCCTGGTGAAGATACTGGCGGACTTCGCCATCTCCACCATTGCCTATTTCTTCATTGGATACGGGGTCGCCTATGGCGTCAGCTTTATGCACGGCGCCACAACGTTGACCGCGGAAAACGGCTATGGATTGGTCAAGTTCTTCTTTTTGTTGACCTTTGCCGCGGCTATTCCGGCTATTGTGTCGGGCGGCATTGCCGAGCGCGCCAAGTTTCGTCCCCAAATGGCGGCAACCTTCGTGCTGGTGGCGCTGGTCTATCCGTTCTTCGAGGGGATCGCCTGGAACGGCCACTTCGGTCTGCAGACCTGGCTGTTGACCACTTTTGGTGCAAGCTTCCATGATTTTGCCGGATCGGTGGTGGTACATGCGGTCGGTGGTTGGATCGGTCTGGCTGCGGTGCTCCAGTTGGGACATCGCAAGGGGCGCTATGGCAAGAATGGCGAGGTGTTTGCCCATCCGCCTTCCAGCATTCCGTTTCTGGCGCTCGGTGCCTGGATTCTCACCGTGGGCTGGTTCGGTTTCAACGTCATGTCGGCTCAGAGTATCGCGGGTATTTCCGGTCTGGTCGCCGTCAATTCGCTGATGGCGGCAATGGGCGGGACGTTGGTGGCACTGTTTATGGGAGAGAACGATCCAGGCTTCGTCCATAACGGTCCGTTGGCCGGACTGGTGGCCATCTGTGCCGGCTCCGACGTCATGCACCCGGTCGGCGCGCTGATCACCGGCGGTATTGCCGGCGCCCTGTTCGTCTGGACCTTCACCTTGGTGCAAAACCGCTGGAAGATCGACGACGTGCTCGGTGTGTGGCCGCTGCACGGCCTGTGCGGGGCGTGGGGCGGCATCGCCGCCGGCATCTTCGGCCAAAAGGCCCTGGGCGGCGTCGGCGGCGTGAGCATTATGTCGCAGCTGATAGGAACCCTGCTGGGAATCACCATCGCCTTCGTCGGCGGTTTCGTGGTGTACGGTGTGCTGAAGAGGACGGTGGGTATTCGGCTGTCCGAAGAGGAAGAGTTCCAGGGGGCGGACCTTTCCATCCATAAGATTATGGCCGAGCCGGAATACGAACGTTAGCCGTCCGGCCGCGCAGGAACAACAGGGGGCCGCTACGCGGCCCTTTGTTTTTTCCGCCGGAGTCCGGTTGCGGCGGCTACCTTGCCTATAAGTCAGCCCACCGGGCGCGATAGCTTCTATCATTGTCATATGCCTGACCAACCGGATTTCTCGGCCAATGCCATTGTCGGTTCGCTGGGGCGCCGCTCGATTCAATCAGCGCTCTATGTGGTCGACATCGTGGTCTTCATTTTGCACGCATTCCGGGGCAGCGGTGGGCGGCGTGGTCTGTTCAACAAGGCGACCTATCAAGCGGCCATCGCGCAGATTATCTTTACCGGTATCGACGCTTTGCCGGCGATCACGCTCCTCGGCTTGGCGGTGGGGGCTGCCGTTACCACTCAGCTGATCCGAGTGATGCAGGTGGTCGGCAACCAGAACGACCTGATCAACGTGCTTACCCAGGTGGTGGCGCTGGAGCTGGCGCCGCTATTCAGCGCCATTATCGTCATTGGCCGCAGCGGTTCGGCCGTGACGGTGGATCTGGGCAACATGAGCCTGCACCGTGAGGTCGACGGGCTGGCGTTGCTTGGGATCAACGTACAGGATTTCTTCATCACTCCACGGTTGGTGGGGATTACGGTGTCGCAGCTGATCCTGGCCGTCTACTTCGCGGTGCTGGCGGTGGTGGGAGGCGTATGTTTCAGTGCCTTGTTGTTGTCGTTCAGCTACTTCAGGTTTTTGGTGGAAATTCCTCTGGCATTCGATCCGTTGGCGTTGATCGGCTTTGTGTTAAAGAACCTTATGTTTGGCCTGATCATCGGTGCCACGGCCTGCTACCACGGCCTGCGTGTGAGCGTCTCGCCGACCGAGGTGCCGCAGGAGACGCAGCGCGCTATCGTCAACAGCATGGTGCTGATCTTTTTGCTGGACGGACTGATGGCGGTGACACTGCCGTGACGCATGAATCGTTATTGATCGCCCGTGACGTCCGTCCCGGCGACGGTGGGCCGGCCCCCGCGCTGAGTTTGGCGCTCGATCCGGGACTGGTGTGCGTGGTCGGGTCGGAGCAGGAGCGGCTGACGGTCTATCTGCGTCTGCTGGCCGGGATCGTTCCGTGTGCGGCGGGTGAGCTGCGATTGCTGGGGCGCCCGACCGCCGGCCCCGGTGCGCGCGACTGGCAATTGTTGCGGCGCCGTGTCGGTTTCGTGACGCCGCAAGCGCCGTTGCTGTCGATTATGAACGGCTTGCGCAATGTTATGCTGCCGGCGCTGTATCATCATGTTGCGCCGGAGCGTGAGGTGGAGCAACGTGCACGGTCACTTATCGACGAGTTCGGCCACGACGTCGATCATGAGTCGTTGCCGGCCTATATGAACGATCTGCAACGTCACCTTCTGCTGATCGCGCGCGCGCTGATTCTGGAACCCCGTATCGTGCTGCTGGATCGGCCGTTTGTCGGGCTCGATCCCGCGGCGCAGATTGTGCTGCGCGATTATATCGCCGGGGCGGTTCAGCGTCGTGCGGCGCTGGTGCTGGTGGCCGCCAACGACCGGATATTGGCGCAACAGGCGGGCGCGGTCTTGTTCGTTGCTGCGGGAGTGGCGCGTCTGTTCGCCGGATGGGAGGCGATGCTCGCGGCCGACGACCCGGATGTGCAGGCGTATCTGCGGCTGGAGCGGCAGCTTTACGCCGCATGCGAGTGACATCATGGCGCAACCAAATCACGAACAGCGCATCCACTACATTCACGGTCTGAGCTACACGACGCAGGAACGGGTGGTCGGGATCTTCGTATTGGCGGCAATGGCTGTCATCCTCGGTCTGATCGTGGTCAATGGCCGCACCAGCCATCTGTTCGAGTCGCACGTTGTTTACCACGCATTCCTGAAGAACGCCCAGGGCATTTCGACCGAATCGGTAGTCAAGGTGTCGGGTATCCAGGTGGGACGCGTAGCATCCATCGATATTGCCAACGACAACCGCGTGCGCCTCACTTTTTACGTTTACAAGCGTTATCACAAGCTGATACGCACCGACTCCAAGGCATCGCTGAGCAAGCTTTCGGTATTGGGAAAGGCGTCGATCAATATCGAGGCCGGTTCACCTTCTGCGCCGGTGTTGCCGGATGGCGCTGCATTGACTATCGAGGAGCCCTTGTCTCTGGACGAGCTGATGGCCGAATTGACGCCGGTGATGACAAAGGTAAAGCAGGTCGTCGAAGGCTTGTCCGCTTTGGTGCAGGCCGTGAACCCCAACGACGTCAAAACCACTTCCCGTGAGCTGGCGCAGACGATGGTGAACATGCGCGCCATCAGTCAACAAATTGCATCGGGCCGGGGCGCGGTGGGGAAGGCCGTGTTCGATGCCAAGGAGGAGCAGAACATGGCCCAGTCGCTGGCTAACTTGAATGCAATGCTGCGCAACGCCAACCGGCGTCTGGTGGAGGTGAAGCCGGTGATAAATAACGCCGTCTCCATTTCCGCCTCAGGGCGTGATATGGCCAAGCAGCTGAACGCTCTGACGCTGGAGACCACGCAGCTGGTCGACCAGATGAACACGGCCATGGGAACGGTGAACGTCGAACTGCAGCAGTTGCCGGAGCTGGTGAGCAGGATGAAGGCCCTGATGGATTCGACCGACCGCACGCTGCAGGGGATGCAACGGATTTGGCCGCTCTCGTCGGCGCTACCGCCGCAGCAGGAATCGACCGAAATCAAGGCGCGACCGGCCGATGAGTAGGCCGGCGCGGTGCTGGGGTGTCTGGCTGGCCGTGCTGTCGCTGAGCGCCTGTGTCAGTCCGCCGCCGCGGCGGCCTGCGGCGCTGGTGCAGGGCGAGCGTTTCCTGACGCTCGGGGTTGCCGCCTACAGTGCCGACGACTACCTCAATGCCGCTTCGCTGTTCGGAAGGGCGCTGGAGTACTACCGGGGGCTCGACGATCGCGGCCATATCGTGGAGAGCCGCATCGATCTGGCGGAGACGGCGCTCGCCGTGGGCAATTTTACCGCTGCGGACGGACAGTTGCAGGCGGCACGGCAGATAGCGGACAGCGACGGCATGGCGCAGGCGCAACAACGGCTGAGTTTGTTGCAGTCGACGCTGGCCATCCGGCGCGGTCAATATGCGCTGGCGGCGCAACAACTATCGCCGTTGCTGTCGTCGGCCGACACCGAGGCCGATATTCGCAGCAGCGCATTGGCAAACCGCACGGATATTGCGCTGCACCGGGCCGATGATCCTCCCGCGCCGTGGCTGGAGCGGTTTGCCGCCGTCGTACGCGACGCTCACGACCCGTTGCTCGAAGCGCGCTTGCTGCGTTTCCAGGCGGAGCTAAAGGAGCGCGGCGGCGACGACCGGGCTGCCGCGACGCTGCTGCGCCGGGCACTCGGTCGCTACAAAAGCATCCCGAACCGCGCAGGTACCGCCGCTACGCTGGAGCAATGGGGGGCGCTGCTGGCGGCGCAGCGGCAGTGGGCCGCGGCCGCGGACAGGTTGCAGCGGGCCCTGGACGTGCGCCTGTGGCTGTTGGATCGGGCCGCTACGGTTGCCGACCTGCGACGCATGGCCGACGTCAACGAGGCCGCCGGCCATGTCGCGCGTGCGGCGGCGTTGCGCCGTTGGGCCGGCGTCGTGGCAGGGCGCGGTGCGGTGAATTGGTCGGGCCTCAGGCAGGAGGTGCTGCCGCGCTAAGGTACAGAGCGAAGACAGCGGTTGTCTGGTACTGCTGGAGGAGTTCGGTGGTATTGTTGCTGGGACATGCACCGGAGCAGTCGTGCCGCATGGCCATCCGCCTGAATGCCCTGAGATCGACGCGGGAATCGCCGCGGGCCGCCTGACAATCAGACGGTTTGCACGTAAAATGCTTCCTTTTCTCCCCAAGGCAGTTTCATGACGCGTACCGTCTACCTCAAAACCTTCGGCTGTCAGATGAACGAGTACGACTCGGCGCGTATCCTCGACGGCCTGCGGGTCGGCTGCGGCCTGGAACCGACCGACGATGCCGAGAGCGCCGACGTGCTGCTGCTCAATACCTGCTCGGTGCGCGAGAAGGCGCAGGAGAAGGTGTTTTCCCAGCTCGGCATGTGGAAGCCGCTGAAGGAGCGGAATCCTGACCTGGTGATCGGCGTCGGTGGTTGTGTAGCCAGCCAGGAGGGGGAGGCGATCCGGACGCGCGCGCCGTATGTCGACGTGGTGTTCGGTCCCCAGACCCTGCATCGCCTGCCGCAAATGCTCAAAGCGGTATGGGCGGAGCACCGTCCCGTGGTGGACGTCTCCTTCCCCGAGATCGAGAAGTTCGATGCGCTGCCGGAACCGCGCGCCGAGGGCCCGACCGCCTACGTCTCGGTGATGGAGGGGTGTTCGAAATTCTGCACCTACTGCATCGTGCCCTATACGCGCGGCGCGGAGGTGAGCCGGCCGTTCGACGATGTGATCGCCGAGGTAGCGGGGCTCGCGGCGCAAGGGGTGCGCGAGGTCAACCTGCTGGGACAGAACGTCAACGCCTACCGCGGCCCGATGCACGACGGCGGCGTCGCCGATCTGGCGCTGCTGATTCACTATGTGGCCGCCGTCGAGGGCATCGAGCGCATCCGTTTCACCACATCGCACCCGCTGGAGGTGAACGACTCGCTGATTCAGGCCTATGCCGAAGTGCCGAAGTTGGTGAGTTTTCTGCATCTGCCGTTGCAGAGCGGTTCCGACCGCATCCTGGCGCTGATGAAGCGCGGCCACACCGCGCTGGAATACAGGTCGATCATCCGCCGGCTGCGTGCGGCCCGCCCCGACCTCATCCTCTCGTCCGACTTCATCGTCGGTTTCCCCGGCGAGAGCGAGGCCGATTTCGAGGCGACCCTGAAGATGGTGGAGGAGATCGGCTTCGACCACAGCTACAGTTTCATCTACAGCCAGCGCCCCGGCACGCCGGCTGCGGATATGCCCGACGACGTGCCGCTGGAGGTGAAGAAGGCGCGGCTGGCGCGGTTGCAGGCGCTGATCAACACCCAGGCCCAGCGCTACAGCCGGCAGATGGTGGGCAGCGTGCAGCGGGTGCTGGTGGAGGGGCCGTCGCGCAAGGACCCGCAGCGGCTCACCGGCCGCACCGAGAACAATCGCGCGGTGAACTTCGACGGCGACGCCATACTCATCGGGCGCTTCGTCGAAGTGCGTATCACCGAGGCGCTGCCCAACTCCCTGCGCGGCGAACTGCTGCGGGCGGCGGCGTGAACCTTTTCTGTTTGGAGCGAACGTTTGAATAACACGCCTGAATCGATCGACCTCGTCCTGGAACCTGAAGACAACGCGCGGCTCGCCAATCTGGCGGGTCAGCTCGACGAGCATCTGCGCCTGATCGAGCGGCGGCTGGGGGTGGAGGTGAACAACCGCGGCAACCACTTCCGCGTCATCGGCGATGCGAAGTCGGTGCGCGCCGCGGCGGAGGTGTTGAAAGGGCTGTATGCGGTGAGCGGCGGCGAGACGCTGTCGCCGGCGCGGGTACACCTGTTCCTGCAGGAGTCCGGCGTCGAGGCGCTGCTGGAGCCGCAGGCGGAAGAGGAGATCGACGTCGTCATCCGCACCAAGCGCGGCGAGATCCGCGGCCGCGGCCCGAATCAGAAGCGCTACCTGCGCAACGTCATCTCCCATGACATCAACTTCGGTATCGGACCGGCGGG
>OFHG01000295.1_pt1 | contig 21077 bp, 14 predicted proteins | sample 1521931 | NCBI WGS metagenome assembly OFHG01 (sample SAMEA2468438, study PRJEB22500) | soil metagenome | biome: Glassland; feature: Farmland; material: Clay | place: Australia | collected 2013-01-31 | depth 0.55 m
TATAAAATATACAAGGTCCGTAAACAGGGCCAGGGGGCATTAGGGTCCTCTACGGGACAACAGTCCTGTGCGACGGATTGGTAATCTATACTCTGATGTTCAAGTAAAACGGACAATCATATCTCAAAAAAGAGGTTTGCCATGACTGATCGGATCATCATCGTCACGGGCGCTCTTGGGCTCGGTTTCAGCCAGATGTAGATATCCTCGGCGGCTTGATCTTCCTCATCGGCGTTGGAGTCATCATGTACTGGCCAAGAGAATAATAAGGGAAATGCTATGAAGATAGACTGCTATATATCACAAGGATGCGGTTCGGAGGACGCGTTAAAAGAGAATATTGCCCTTGCACAGGAAGCCGAAAAGATTCATGCTGAAGTCGCGGTTCACCGGATCAACGATGAAAAAGCGGCGGAACTGAAGCTCAGCGGGTCGCCGTCTGTCTTCATAAACGGCAAGGAATTGCAACCATCGGGGACCATCGGGTTTTCCTGAAGGATGTTTCAGGACGAGTCGGGCAGAGTCGCAAAGGTTCCGTCGGTGGAAACACTGAGAAAAGCGATGAAAGAGAATGATTGCAAGGGAGTTCAGCCCTCGGTGAAAAGTCTCATGGACCAGATCGGCGAAACGGTCAGGGGCAGAATAGCGGAGGCGAGGCTGAGCCCTTTGGAAGATGAAGCCCGCAAATACATTCTGAAGGAGTTCGCCAGGATTGGCAAGCCCCCGTCCGAAAAAGCCGTCACCGAGGCGATGAAGCTGCCGTCCATTGAATCGGTCCACCGGCTCATAGAAAAATTGCACAAGGCGGATATCCTGACGAAGGAAGGCGACGAGGTCGTCTCCGCGTATCCCTTTTCAGCAAAGGAGACCCGTCATAAGGTCACTTTTGAGGATGGACATGCTGTGTACGCCCTCTGCGCAACAGACGCCCTGGGCATTCATTTCATGCTTCATGAGAACATCATCGTCCGGTCCCGCTGTCCTGAATGCGAGAATGAAATGAAAATCGACGTGAAGGATGGCAAGATCGCCTCCTGCGTTCCAGAAGGCGTGGTTGAATTCGTCAGCGGCCGAAAGGATTGCGGATGTACGGCAAAGACCTTTTGTCCCTTCATGAATTTCTTCTGCTCCCGGGAGCATCTGGAAAAGTGGAGAGAAAAAAATCCCGCCTACGGAAAAGGAGAGATGTACCGGCTTCAGCAGGTATTGGAGCATGGGAAGAATATATTCGGAGCTTTTCTGAACTGAAATTGAAAAATAAAAACTTAAGAAGGTTAAAGCCGGTCGATTCCTGCGCCGATTTGGTGCACGATCATATAGCAAAATAAACAGCTTGAAAATACATACCATGCGCTCGAGGAGGAGCAGAACAAATGAAGAAAATTATTGTAGTACTTGCGGCAGTTGCAATTGTCGTTTCCCAGGCGTCTTTGGCCTGCGCAGCTGAGACACATATGGGCACCATCAAAAGTGTTGATGCAAAAGCCGGCACGGTTGTATTTTGCGCCGAGGGCGGCAAGGATCTGACTCTCAAGGCAGACAAGACCATTGATCTCGACAAAATCAAATCCGGCGACAAAGTGGAGATTACCGTAGAGGATGGCGTGCTGAAGAGCGTAAAAGCCGGACATGTCAGTTGGTGTCCCGAAGGATATTGAGTAATCCTCTCGGTCGCCTAATCTAAGCAGGGCTGTGGAGTCTCTGGATGCCTTATGGAACGACGATTCTGTGCGCCGGGTTGGTAATTTATACACTGCTGTTCAAATAAGAGGTCTAACATGACTGACCAAATAGTAAAGGATGTTGCTTCTCCCACATGACCTCCGTCAGGCGGTGCTGGAAGTTGCCGCATAGACGGAGCGAAGCCCTCCTCGGATTCATCATCGGGTTTGAGCGAGATCAGACAGGCAATAAGGAACAAATATGCCGCAGTCTCGATCTCTGCCGCGGGAATGTTCCCGTATCCGGTGGGCAAAGAGGGAGCGCTCGCGTTGGGATACGACCCCGCTGTTATCGAAAGCGCGCATGCGCGGTTTCTTGAATCATCGTGCCCTGTCGGCAATCCGTTTTCGTTGGGCAAGATCGAACCCGGGAGCGTTGTGCTGGACTATGGGTGCGGAGCGGGATTGGACCTGTTCGTGGCGAGTGCGCTGGTGGGGGAGAAGGGCTGCGTCTTCGGAATAGACCTCACCGAAGAGATGGCGCAGCGGGCGCGGGAGAACCTCGCGAGTGCAGGTGTTCAAAACTTCGAGATCAAGACCGTTGATGCGGACGCCATACCCTATGACGATTGCTCCTTCGATGTCGTTATTTCGAACGGCGTGATCAACCTCTCTCCCTGCAAGAAGACCGTCTTCCGGGAGATCCATCGCGTTCTGAAACCGGGAGGAAAACTCCAATTCGCGGACGTGGTATTGGAAAACGAACTTCCTGCCGGTTTGTCGAAAGGCGCCGAGGCATGGTCGCAATGAATCGGCGGCACGGTCCCGGTCCGGGACCAAATGAAGCTGATGGAAGAAGCAGGATTCAAAAACGTCGAATTCGCCGGGACGACCGGTTTTCGTACATCGCAGTACACGGTTGGCGCGCTGTTCAGGGCGAACAAGCCTTGACATCTCATTACGGGAAACATAGAATGGACCTCATGCAGCACAAGTTTGTTGCGATCATACTGTTCCTCGTATTCGCTCTGCTCGTCCAGAACACCTGCCCGCGCGGCTTTGCCGGGAGAAGCACGGTGTTTGCGTCCTGCTCTCACTGCCCGCACAAGCAGATGCTCAAATCGCCCGTTGAGACCCGGCCCGGCATTATCTCACACGGTTCGGTTCATCTGCCGCTTTTTGTACTTGAGATGCCGGAATCTCAACCTGCGTTCCGGCTTGTATCGGCGCCATGTCCGCAACCTGTCATTCCGAACAATTACAAAAACGCCTTTCCAGATGAGCTTCTGAGACCTCCCCAAGCATAACTTTCGAAATTCTCAACCGACATCGAACCGCCGGGGTGCGAGGTGCGCGGATTCTGCTTGTTCATTCCCGATGCGCTTTTCTTCGCACTCATACGCAATAATTCCGCTATATTTTTTATAGGAGGTCTCCGTGAACACGAAAAAGACGCTCCTCGGGAGCGCGCTCGTTCTTTATTTTATCATCGCGTTCGAAGTGCTGATCATGATCAGCCCGTTCGCCGGGTTCTTCTACGCGGTCTTCAACCCGGTGCTGCTGAAATTCGCCGCGCACCCGGCGACAAGATGGCTCAGCGCCTTTTATCTTCCGCATATGGTCCTGCCGCAGGACGGGCTATTGCGATTCGTTCGCGTCATGGGTTCGGTCCTGTTCGTTTTCGGCGCCGCGATCTTTTTTGTCTGTGCCGGTCAAATCTACTATGCTAAATTCACGAGAAAGGGCGCGGTCCGGCGAGGGTTGTATTCCTTCATACGGCACCCCCAGTACCTTGCACTCGGCATGGCAGGCCTGGGCCTCACCGTCCTCTGGCCCCGCTTCCTGACGATCGTGCTGTGGCTTGTCATGGCGCTGGTATATTACGTGCTCGCCAAAGACGAGGAGCGGCGCATGCTGAGCGCCTACGGCGAACAGTACCGGTCTTATATGAAAAAGACCGGGATGTTCCTGCCCAAGGGCTTGGAGAAAGCCGTCACCCCGGCATCAACGACGGGGAAGATTGCGCTTGGTCTCGCTCTTGCCGCGGCGGTCATCGGTGGCGCGTTCGTACTTCGTTTTTACACCATCGACCATCTCACGCTCTGGGCCAGGGACAAGAACGTAACGGGTGTTGCGGTCCTTCCCGAGGACGGTTTCAAGATGGACCACCGCATGGAAGATATCCTTATGCTCCCGGACGTGCGAAAGCGAATACAGCCTGACAGGCAGTATCTCGTCTATTTCATCCCGCGGGATTACATCATGCAGGGCATGATCGCGGACACGGGCGGGGACTGGAAGCTGTATGAACAGCACCACTCTTTCACCATGATCACGGACTGGGTGCTCCATCCCTTCCGTCATCTGCGCGAGGGACATCACGCAATGCAGGGGGGAATGCACACTGCTCATCATGAAAGCGCAGGCATGGAGGGCGGCATGGTTAGGAGGCTCATCTTTCTTTCGATCGAAGAAGTGGACGTAAAGAAGCCCGCCGATCTCTTTTCAATTAACGCATTACGCGTTCCGCGGTTCATGCTCGACGTGGACGTGCACAACATGAAGTTGCTTGAGATCAAAGACCTTCCCCACGGCAGCGGCTGGGGAACGGTGCCGACACCGATGTTTTGACAATGACCTCGGGAAAATCTGCTACAATGGAGGGAATATGAAGGGGTAGAAACAAACAGTTGCATCCCTATTACAATAGTTGCAGTATCGAGCTTGATTGGTGCCGCCTATGCAGCCTGCAGCCGCGCCCGAAGGGCTCAGGCGGGAGAACGTAAATCAAACATTCACCACAGAGTTACGGAGTCACGGAGAAAAACTAAAGATCAGAGACACAAAGAATCGATTGATACTGGCCGCAAAAGGTGCGCCTCTGTGACCTCTGTGGTAAAAGTTTTTTGACAATACGAAATTCATTCAAGGAGGAAACTATGAAAGAAGAAGAGAAAGAACGCACGGCAATGACCAGAAGGAGTCTTCTCATCAATGCGGGAAAATGCGCTGTTGGCATCGCCGGTATTACGGCCCTTGCATCAGCGGTTCCGGGACTTGCGTCCAGAGCGGAAGCAGTCGGCGGGACCACGGAGAAATGGCCCTGGCCCTATGTGAAACTCGATCCGGACAAGACCGCGGAGATCGCCTATAACGAATGGTACCGGGTGTTCTGCGGGGGTGCGGTGATCAGCAGTGTCTTCAGTCAGCTAAGAGAAAAGGTGGGCGAGCCCTATAAGTCATTTCCTGTAGATGCCTTTGTCTTCCTCGAGGGCGGGACAGCAGGATGGGGCACTATTTGCGGCTCGAACGCGGGAGCGAACATCGTGAGCAATGTCATCATCGGGCCCCGCATCGCGGGGCCGGATTGCGAAAACGGGGCACAGATCGGATCGGAAATAATGGATTGGTATGCCAATACAGCGCTTCCCGTGTATGTCCCCAAGGAACCGAAACAAAAAACGAAGATTGTACAGACGACCAGCCAGTCCCCACTTTGCCATATATCAGTCGGCAAATGGATGAAGGCGGCGGGCTATCCGTTTGTGAGCCCGGAACGGAAGGACCGTTGCGCGCGGGTCTCGGCGAGCGTTGCCTACCAACTCGTCCAGAGGTTGAATGCCTGGAAAGAGGGGAAATATGAATCAAAGGCCAGTTGGGCCCCCGTCAGGGACATGGGGATTACCGCGCAGCAGAACTGCACCGAATGCCATGGGTCGAATGTGCCCTCCGCGCCGGTCGCGAAGAAGTAATCTGCTTTGCGCGTGACGTGCAAGCGACTTGTTCTCGATAAAAAATCATACTCCGTCCGATCTCAGTCAGGTCGGGCGGAGTCTTTCCCGCCCGCCTCGCCTCATCCATTGCCCTTTGCGGTCCTGCTCGCCGTCGCGATTCGACCCCGCTCTGCTCGAACGCTAGGGCCGTCGCCGTCATCGGCAACAGGGGACAGCTGCTTGCGCCCACTCAGCCAGCAGGTCGGGCTCCTCAATGACATCGACAGGGACTTCATGATAGCTTTTGAGCGTCTGCCTTGCGTTCGGTTCGGAAGGGTTTCATTTGCCTCGCCCGCGTTATGAAACCAAGGTTGAGAGGGGTCAGTTTTGTTTTACTCCTTATCTAATACTTTCTTCGCATCAAAGATCATTTACCATTTATGGAATATCTTCAAAGTTTTCGTCAGGAAAGGCCAGAAGGGTCTATAATTTAGGAAGAGGCTCTTCAACGTAAAGCTGTCGCTGAGGGAGAAAGTATGAAAAAGTCGAATTTGAGCGTACTGGCGATCGAAGACAGCCTTGATGACGCAGAGCTTGTCAGGGTCATGCTGAACAGGGTGCGGGATCCCGTTTTCACCGTTGTCCATGCCCAGCGCCTTGCCGAAGGCCTTGAGCGCCTGCGAGAGCAAACCTTCGACGTCGTATTGCTGGACCTGGGGCTCCCCGACAGCCAAGGGATTGACGCTATCAAGAATATCAGGAAAGAGTGTCCGGCGGTCCCTCTCATCGTTTTGACCGGCTTGGATGACGAGGAGGTAGCTTTAAAAATGCTCCAAATGGATGTCCAGGATTATTTAATCAAGGGAGAGATCGACAGCAACCTTCTGGCGCGCTCCATTCGCTACGCACGGGAGCGGAAGCGGACAATTATGGACCTGCAAGCAAGCGAGTCCCGCTTCCGTCGCTTAAGCGAGAGCGGCGTTATGGCTATCGCGTATTTCGACATCAACGGACGGATCAGCGGTGCCAATGACACTTTCCTTTCAATGATCGGATATAGCCGGGAAGAGCTCGACAAGGGCGTCATACGATGGGATCGTTTGCTGCCCCCGGAGTGGCGGCCGTATATGCGCAAGGTTGCCGAGGCGTTTATGGCAACGGGACGCATCGCGCCCTATGAAACGGAATATCTCGGCCGGGACGGCTCGAGGTTCTGGGGACTTTTCGGCGCGGCGAGAATCGAAGGGACGGCCGGCGGGATAGCTTTCGTCGTAGATATTACTAAGCGAAAAAAGCTTGAAGAGGAAATCCGTCATATGGCCAACCACGACGTCCTGACAGGCCTGCCCAACAGACGGCTATTCCTGGAGCTCATCCGCTTCGAGCTTGAGGAGGCGCACCGCAATCAAAAGAAAATGGGGCTCTTATCTCTGGATCTTGACCGCTTCAAGGGTGTAAATGACACTCTGGGACATGAGGCGGGGGACGAACTGCTCAAAACGGTTGCAGAGCGCCTCAAATCCGTAGTCAGGAGGGCGGACGCCGTCGCACGAATAGGCGGCGATGAGTTCAGCATCCTTCTTGGCGGCATTGAACGTCCGGAAGATATAACCGAAATCGTACGGAAAATCCTTGTCGCCTTCCGGGAGAAATGCGTTGTCGCCGGGCGAGAATTTCACATCACGACAAGCATGGGGATCAGCGTCTATCCCGACGACGGCAATGACATTAATACGCTCTTCCGCTATGCGGACATCGCCCTGTACCGTGCGAAAAACCGGGGCCGGAATACGTTCGAGTTCTACAACCTGGACATAACGGAAGGCTACCTCCCGCGAATTTCGTCGCATTAACGGCTGTACATCCGCGGAGAATCAGATATTCCCTTGTCGTGACACTGCCAGATACTACCTTGTTTTTGAGACCGAATTAAACAACGGCCGGGTCGTGTCTTCCGCGGAATAACTGTCAGCATGAATCTTACCTTTTAGCGGAGGAGGCCATGGCGGTAAGGGTCGTCGCCTTCATCGGCAACAGAGGACAGCTGCTTGCGCCCACTCAGCCAGCAGGTCGGGCTCCTCAATGACATCGACAGGGACTTCATAATAGCTTTTGAGCATCTGCCTCGCGTTCGGCCGGAAGGGTTTCATGCCCCGCTCGCGGTATGATGCCAGGGTCGAAGCATTGGTCTTGAAGTAGAGCCTGCCATTGAAGATTATGCCGAAGAATGCGTCGCCATGGTAAAGGCCGTGACCGCCGAACATCGCCCGGGCAACGACACCGCCTGCATCCTTCAGCTGGTCCAGTACAAATTCCCTGAATGAGTCATTTTGCTTCATCCGGTCCCTCACGCTTATGAGAGCTTTTCGATGAGCTCTCGCACGGTAATGAATAAGTCTCCCTCGATCGGGTGCACGCGCGGGAAGGGGCGGGTCTGGTTGAGCTTCATCAAAGGCGCCTCCGTGTCCTTGTTGAAGCAGAGGACCTCGGCCCGTGTACCGATATAGTCGATGTGCTGAGGGGCGCCCGAGATGCCGAGGGCGATGATCAGTTTTGGGTTCACGCGCACGCCGGTCTGGCCGATCTGCGCATCGAGCGGCAGGAGCTTCAGATCCTGCGTCACTTTGCGCGTGGCGCCGAACATCGGCGCAAGCCCCATGGCTTCGAGTTTTTTCCTGAGTTCCTGTGCGAGGTTGTGGCCCGCCTGGTCCTTCACGCCGTAGCCGAGATCGATGATCACTTCGGCCTGGGAGAGCGTTGGCGTTTCGACCGGCAGCAGTGGCATGATCCAGTTGGAGGAAACGACGAGATCGAGGGTCAGGGCGGCGAAGTCCCCGCGGCTGCCCGGTGCGGGGAAATCGGCTTCCGCGCCGATAGTAATAAAGGCCGGTCCCTTCTTCAGCGTGTGGTGCCTGACGAGCTTGCCCTCGTACGCCGGCAGGGAGAAGGCAAGACCGTCGGCCCCGTGTTTTGCAATCCCCGCTATCCCCGAGCAGAGCAGGGTCTTTCCCTCCGGGGTGTCGGATTCGCCCGCCACACAGGCAAGCGAGCCGTCCCATTCCGCCCCCGCGAAGATGACAGCCGTCGACGATTTTTTCTGGATCGCCCGTATCAGCTCCTGCTTCCCGTCGTTCGAAAGTCTGCCGCTCTCCGTATCGAGACAGAAGGCCCGGCTGCATCCCTGTGCCCGCGAAAGCCCGAGAAGTCGGGGCCAGTCCGGCCGGGGTGACGGAATGACGGAATACACGTCCTTCCCGGTCAGGTCTGCGGCGAGCCGCGCGCCCCGAAGCACGGCGACGTTCGCCTTCCCGGCCCGGGGATCGAGAACGGCCCATATCGAATTGCCGTTCGAGAGAGCTCCGGGGAGGGGTTTGTCCGTGAAGTCCGGCGCAGAGGACGCGCTTACCGACGCGGCATACGTCTTGAGATATTTGGCGGCCTGAAGGACATCGGTCATGGTCCGGCCCTTTGCAGCGGCCCCTTGGGACAGCCCGAAGCGTGAAGACGCGGGGTATCCGGCTTCCAGCGGCCGTATCCGCGAGTAGGCGGACTGCACGGCATCGGTCATGTTCATGGCTGCGGGAGGCGCTGCATTGGTGATACTGACCACCGAGGGAAGGACTACGTGGTTCAGCCCGGCCCCATCCGGCTTTGTTTCGAGCGTTCTTTTTCGGTAGTGAGGCCGCTTGAGGCCGCCTGCCAGGTAGGCGCCGAGGCTTCGGTCGCCGTTCAGGCATTCCGCCCCGCTCACGATCAGGTCGTACCGCTCCAATGCCTCGAGGTCTCTCACGGTCTTGAGGTACGCATCGGGTCCGGCTGCGGAGTCGATATTCAGGCGGTGCAGGCTGTCAACCCGGACGCCGGCGCACATCCGTAGGAGTTCATTGTGCTCGGGCCCGCCAATCATAAGCACGTCGACGATCGCCTGAGCGCCGCTTGCGGCCTTGAGCTCGAGCAGCTGCGACAGGCCGGCGAGGTCGGCGGGGTCGATCTTCCAGACGATCTCTCGAATTTGCCCGTCCTCGATCCTCGGCCGGGGAGAGAGGTCGGCAACAGGCCGTATGATGGAGAGGGCGCGAATACGCGCCCCGACGGCCCCCGGCGCCTCACGGACTTGAGGCTGCGTTTCGGCCAGGAGGTCGAGCGCTGCGTCGGCGACGCGTACCTCCGGCAGGTCGTTGTTGTTTGTGACTTGATCCCATGCAGATTTAAACTTTTCATTAAGCTGCTCGAGCCGCAGGATCGCCCTTTCAGCGGCCCTGCCTGCTGCGGCACGCATACCGACGACATAGTCCGGAGGGCTTTGCTCGAGAAGCGGGTTTTGAGCGCTCAGCCACTCCATGCGGTAATAGACGCATTCAAGCTTCAGAATCTCGCCGGCCATTTCGGCGAGCGGGAACAGGGCGGGCTGGAGCATGGCGTCGGACCAGCAGGTGTCTCCCAGGAGCGCGGCCGCCGCCTTGACGTGCGACCGCAGGTTGTTCTTCCAGAGCGCCAACGTATGGTCCGGTTCGTCGGTCTGCTGTCCGGTAAACTCCGGCCAGTTCGCCGCCTGTGCGATCAGGTCCTTTAAGATCAAAAAGCGCTGGACTTCGTTTGTGCCTTCATAGATCGTGAGGATGCGGCTGTCGCGGCGTGCTTTTTCGAGCAGAAACTTTTCGGTCTGGCCCTCGGGGCCGAAGGCGAGTTCCACGAGCGTGAGGAGTTCGTGAATGTCCTCGGAACAGACATATTTCGCGATGGCCGATTCCATGCGCACGGACTCGTGGGGACGGTCGAAGAGCCCGACAAGATAATACGCAAGTGACTCGCTGCCGAAGAGCACGGCCGCTGCCTCCCCGAGCAGGCTGTCGCGCTCCGGCGACGCGGGAATTGCCCGGGCCGCTTCCTGCATGAGTTTGCGCATGAGCGCGCCGGATACGACCGCCAGGCCGCAGCGGCCCACGTTCAAGGTTTCGAGGGCGTTCACCTGGCCGTGGCCTTCATAGCCGATCACGGCCTCGCGCGGCACACGCGCGCTGTCAATGGATATCTCGTTCGTGGGCGAGCCGCGCTGGCCGGTCTTCTTTTCGTCGGCGCCGACCTTGAGGCCTTCCGCATGCCGGTCGACCATGAAGCCCGTGACGCCTTCGGGCGTCTGGGCGTAGAGGCACATCTGGGTCGAAATGCTGCCGTTTGTGATCCACATCTTAGCGCCCGTTACGACGTAATATTCGTACGCGGTTCCCGCATTTGTCTCCCGGACCTGGCCGATGTCGTGGAACGGACATTCCTTCCCATTATAGAGATAGTGGCGGACGCCCAGGTCTGTTGCGTAGTCGTATCGATCGTACCGGATTGCCGCGGTTTTGCCGTCAGGGGTCCGATAGGCAATGCCTTGGTCGATGAAGACGATCTTATCCGCATCAATCAAGTAGCGAATGCTCGCATCGTCGCCGTCGTTCAGGGAAAATGAATACCTGCCGTCCTCAAGCGGCGTCAGCTTCGAGCTCGTAAGCCTGGCCGTGGTCTTGACCCCGCCCGAATCGGAGCCCGCGGTCGGTTCGGTCAAGGCAAAGGCGCTCACCCCGCCGTGGCCCAGGTAGCGCAGAAAAAGCTTGTGGCAGCGTTCCCGCCTCGGCAGCTCGTCGAGCGCAGCTCGGACGTCGGGCATGAGCTTGCCGAACAACTCGTCCGCTCGCTTCAGGTTCGCGATGAATCCGCCGAAGTCGCCGCGCCTCCCCGCGATGCCCGCTCCGTAGAACGCACGCAGGAAGTTTGCGGACAGATACTTGACGACGCGGGTGCGTCGAATGCGTTCGTCAACGAGCTTCATCACACCCGCATATTCCTTTTTGATCCAGGCTGGATTAGGGCTGGAAAGGGTTCGGACGATCCGTGCGAGCCTCGTGCCGATCTCGCCGAGTTTTTCCTCATCGCGCGCCAGTGGTTCAAGCTCCTCGCGCACGCGCGGGAGTTCTTCTTCGAGGCCGAGCAGGATGGGCGTGGTGCCGATGCTCGTGCTGGCCATGATCAACAGGTCGATGCCCGCGTCGCCGAAGCTGCCGGCCGCGCCGTTTAAAATATAGTATTCCGCTTTTCGCCAGCCGAGCCCGTCTTCAGTCCGGGGGATGTAGGTGGCGAGCCATTTGTTCTCCTTTGCTGCCCGGAGGATCTCATCGGGCAAACGGTGGACCTTCTCGATGTAGCGCTCGATATGCAGACCGTCGAACTGTTTGTCGCGGCAGTTTTTCTTGAACCAGCCGGCGAGCTCGGTCCAGCGCGCGTGGAGTTTAGCATCAAGGAGCTGCATCTCGGGCACGAAGCGGGCAGACCGGTCGAAGGGGGCGGTGAGGAAGCTGCCGGATTTGTGCGGAGCGGCAGACGCGGTGCAAAACGCCTCGTAGTATCCGTCTTGCGTCGCCTCGTTCCCCGCCGGCTCTACCGGGAATACCGCCGTCGGTATAACGGTCCCGCGCCCCGCGGACAGCTCGGCCTTCTTCACCGCGTCATCGGCTAAACCGAGCAGCACCTCGACGGCGGCAGTCTCGGCCTCCATGCTTCTGCCCTGTTCGAGTCCTTGCTCGCATCTTGCCAATAACTCATGGATGGCCAGTGCGACGGCCTTGGCCAGACCCGCGAGCGAAGCATCGGCACGGGGTGAAATCTCGGCGCATTTCCTGATGATCGCGGTCAGACGCGAGGCGAGCGGTCCCAGCGGTGTACCATGCTTGACCGCGAGGCTGCTGAACTGAGCGTGGGCGTGCTCGAGTTTTTCTTCGTCGAGCGCCGCATGCAGGTTCGCCGAAGCCCGATAACCGGGCGCGAGGAAACGGAAGAGCGAACTGTCCCGGTAGGACCGCGAGAGCAGATCGTCCTCGGAATAAGCGAAGCCGCCGAAGACCTGGCCGGCATCGTAGCCCATGGCGCCCGGTTCGGGGCTGAACGCGGCTGAGGCGACGGAGGCGCAGACAAGCTCAAACTCCATGGAGGATTTCGGATTCCGGATTTCGGATTGAGAGGCGACAACGAACAGGCTTTCGAGCAAAAGCCGCCATGCCTCGGTGCGGCCGATCAGGGCCTTGACCGCGCCGAGCTTCGCGATGCCGTCGCGTCCCTCGGTGTCGAGCATCTGGCCGGGGAACTGGACGCGCCCGGCGGCATGCTCCTTGATCCTTTTACAGAGATAATCTCCGGCGCCCAAGGCGATCGCGAGATATGAGGCCGCGCCGGGTCTGTTCTTCTTCTCATCGATTGTGATAGCCAGCTTTTTTACCGTGCAGTCGAGGACGATCGCGGAAAGGCCCGCAGCCCTGAACCCGATCGCGGGCGTGGGGGTGATCATGACACCCGGCGAGGGGAGCGGTACGAGGTGTCCCTTGTCCTGTGCAGTAATGAGAAGGGCAGTGCATGCCGCAAGCGGCGCCAGATCAAGCGTTCCCCGGATTTGCACGGTGTCGATGGATTCCTGGATGTCAAGACTGTCGGCGGCCACGGAAATGGCTCCCGGGGGCAGAGTGATGCCTGCATGTGCCAGCGTTGCAGCAGCGTCGAGCTGATAAGCGGCAACTAACCCCAGCGCGGGATTGACGGATGAGAGGACGCGCACCGTTTCCATGGGCGCATCGTGATGTTCCGAGATAAAGGAGCGGAGTTTACCGGCCCATTCTTCGGGCAGGGGCCCTTCTTCCCACTGTTTCACGATACGGTCCGGAAACAACGCCGAGACTTCTTCGTACGAGGGCGCACGGTTCCCTGTTGCCTTGTCCGGGGCGCCGGATCGTAGCTCAGGACGGTCACCAAGCCACGCCCGGAGACGCTGCTCGATCCCGCGACAGGAGTAGAGCGCGTGGAACAGGTTTCCTTCGGACAGCCTTGTTTCAAACTCTTTCCAATCGGACCGCACTAGTTGCGCTGGTCCGGGCCTCCCGTCGTTTGCGAGCGCGGCTTCCAGATGCATCAGTTTTTCACCGAGCCTCAGCCCGAGCGCCGTGGGCCACGCACGGCGCGTTTTGTCAGCCGACGCGGGCAGTTTTGCCACACTGTCCGTGAACGCGGCGGATGCGTTCAGGGCCGTGCGGCAGGCGTGGATGATTCCTTCACTTAAATACCACAACGTGTCATCAAAAAGGGTTGGAGGGGGCGCTGCGTGCGCTGCGGGAGCGGACTTCATCGCCCCGATCAATGACGCCAGTGCTTCGCTCTCAGGCCGGTAAACGAGTTTGTGGTCCGTATGCCGTCCCCAGAGGGCGCGCGCGGGTTCTGCCCGCCAGCAGGATTCGCATTTGATGCAGTTTTCGAAGTTCACGGAGACCCTGCCGCGACCGGCAAAGGGCGGCGCGTCATAGACATAGACCCGCGCCGGGCAGACCCACCAGAGCCCGGCGTGAGACAACTCCGGCTGGGACTTGATCGATTCCGGCCAGAGTGTCCTGATGTGAGCAGCGGTCCCCACGCGATAGGTGTTCAAGGCAAGCTTGGCATCGAGGCTGACCGAAGGTCTGACCGCGTCCAGGTCCCTCGCTTTTCTGAGTGATTCGTTGTAGGCCATCACCGGTTCCGCCAGGAGCTGTTCGACCGGGGTCTTGAGCACGTAAAAACGGAAGGCGTCCCACACGGCCGTAGCGAGGGCGATACAGAAGAGCATGACGCCATAGGCGGGGAAGAGGATGAGGTCCGTCAGTCTTATGCCGCGCAGGACGAACCTGACGGCACGCGCAAACTTGATTCGCACCGGAAGCCCGTCATTCGCATAGACCTGTTTGAGCGCGAGACAGAGGGCCGGGGACATCCTTTTGATCAGCGGTCCCACGGGCCAGGAAAGCATTGTCGCGTCCACGTCTTTACCGTCAATGCGCATGATGATTCCGAGCCTCTCATTACGCGCTGGCGCTTTACTGAACATATTCGTGAACCACGACCAAACAGTGGACGCGCTTATCGTCGAGGCCGCGATCGGCTTCCAGAGCCTGAGGCTGCTGACGGCCCGCAGGGTGTCCGTTATCGATTCCTTAATCCCGCGGAAAGAGAGAAGGTGGCCTCTCAGGAACCTGCCGGTCTCGACCACGTTCGCGCTCGAAAGAAAATGGGCTGCGCCGCAGGCAAGGTCCACGTTCCTGCCGAACAGGGCCTTCGATCTGCCGAAGTAATGCGGCCATGCGGACAGATACTGTGCGTTCCGGCCGAAGACGCTCTCGCGGAGCGGGGAGAGATACTCTCTCTCAAGGTTCCTCGCGTTCGGCGTCCTGCCATGCAAGAGGAGGGCCTTGGCCGCGCGCGCAAAAAAGAGCCCCGTTGCCGAAGCCGGGCCCGTGAAGTTCGGGAAGGGGATGTCGACGCCGAGCCCCGCGGCCGCGCCGCCGACAACGAGCCCGTCCTCGACGAGTTTCGGCCGTTCGCGCCATCCGCCGCTCCTGATGATCTTCGTGCCGTAGGCCGAAAGCGTCGCGCCCTCCAGAAGCTCGTTGATATACGAAAGGCCGCGCATCCACTCGAAAAGATGATCGTGATTGCCGCGATAGTTGTTCCGAATATTGTCGAGCGGGGCCGCGTAGCCCACGGAGATACTGTCGCGGTTGGTATAGAGGAACCCGCCGACATTCAGCTTCGCGGTCCTGCCCGAGATCGAAGCGTTCCGGATGAGCAGCTCGTAGGCAGCGCCTTCGCCGGGGCCGAGCCGAAATCGCTTCTCGATCTCGTCCGTCTTGAGCGAAAGCACCGCCTTGACTCCCTGGAGGAAGTGCGGTTCGTTTACGCGCTCGAGCCGCTCGGAGCGGACGAGATGCGACGCGTCTCCTTCGGCAAGGAAGGTAAGATCGGCATACAGCGGGCCGCGGTTCGTCTCCACACCGATGACCCTGCCGTCCTTTCTGATGAGCGAAGTAACCGTCGTTTCCGTGATGACGACCGCGCCCTTCAAACGGGCGAGGTGAGTGAAGTAGGGATCGTACACCGGCCTGAGCACGGTGTAGCAGTTTCTGAACGTATCGGGATCGGTAAGCTCCATGCCGACCACGTCCAGGCCGTTGTGCATGAGCGTGCCGCGCCGCACTACGCGCCGTTCGAAGGGCGCTGCCGCCACGGCGTCGGGCCCGAAGCAGTCCTGGTTCGCGAGCCCCTCGGCGAAGTACACGCAGCCGGACCAGTTTTCGGCCCCCGCGTAGACGCCTGCCTCGAGCAGGGCCACGGACAGGCCCGGTCCCGCAAGCGCGCCGGCGGCGGTCACGCCGGCCGGGCCCGCGCCGATGACGATGACGTCGAATTTATAATGCTTCATGAATGCTCCTTTGAAAAGGAAGGTCCAAGATTCAATATTCAAGATTCGCGATGCAGATCCAAAAGGAAGGCTATTTGTCAGAAGTCTATAAACAAATTATAGCAGAATATCAGGGAAATGGACATGATTTAACCGGGGGCGAATTGACTCAAATTAAATGTTACCCAACTGAATTTTGAATTTATCGTTGACTCATAATTCATGTTACCGGAACAATACCCCTTTAAGGGGGAGCTACAAATGAAAGCAAGTATCTCAGGAAAAAGGGGAAGAAGCGAATCGGAGAGAAATTTTGCTGAAACGGTGCTTCGATCTTCTTGTCGTTTCTCACATCAGGTTTATGGACTCGTCCTATTCATACGCTTCAGCAGGAAATCATCCCCTCCGGCAGCGAGAAAATCCCTTCTCTTAATATTGCTTTTATGATATCCTGATGGTGCCGATTACGATTGTACTTCAAAGGAGCTTTTTCGCATGAAGAACACGATAGGTTTTGCCGTCTTTGTTCTGGCCGTGCTGGCGCTCTTGTTCTTTCTCTCGACGGGCAAAAAAGTCCCCCCCATACCGGGTGACGCGCTGCACAGCGGCATAACCACGAATGCCGGCTGTGCGGCTTGCCATGGGCCCGGCAAGCAGTCGCCGCTGAAACCGACCCATCCTCCCAAAGAACAATGTCTGGTCTGTCACAAAGCGAGATAGTGATCCTTTTCGCCCGGATGCCGCGCTAATTCAAATCAAATTACGCCCGCTGTCCACGATGAACCCGGGCGAATCCGTGCATCTTCCTTTTCCTGTTTTCATCTCCCCGGGACAATAAGTCGTGGTCTCAAATTGCAGCATTACTTCATCTGAAAACCATAATTTCCTCGGATGCATTTGACTTATCGCGATTTTCTTTGACAAGAGGGCGCGTACTCTTTAATATTCCGGTGAGTGGCGACGCTCAAGATCTTGATGATCACTGAGGCGCCAGAAGGGTTTCGCCTCTATCCATCCGGAAAGGGCGGCTCGTCATTTTCTAAGGAGGTCTGTATGGATGTTCAGAGGAGGCTCTGGGGAGAGGATTCGGTCTCTTTTTTTTTGATGGTTCTTATTGCGGGACTCTTAGCGTTTCCGCCGTCTGCCTGCGCCATCGAGATAGGATGCTTCTGTACCTTCGTATTCGTATCGACCATGTTCCTAATCGGCATCGGTGCGACCTTGGTCGTAAAGTACGCGCTGTCGAAAAAGCTATGGAAGCTGTCCTTCAAGAGGACGTCCCTCATCACGTTCCTTGAAGTGCTCTTGATGCTCGCGATATTGATCATTCTCCAAACGAAATTCTATCTCCGGGTCCTTGCTTATCTGCCGCTCGCATTTCTCCTGAACTATGCCATGGCCGCCGCCAGGGGGCCGATCCTGCGGGAACAGCCGGCCACGAAGAAACGGACCACCATGGCTGCGCTCTCGTGCCTTGTCCTGCCCGTTGCTGTACAAATCATGGCATGGCTGGCCACGGTGCTATCGAACATGATTACTTTTAGAGAGGTGAGAGTGTAGGTCGGCAGTGAATTAAGTGATAAGGAGTACGTCAAGGTTATTGCGATCGATGCTTTCGGAACGTTTTGTCACGCCATTAGAGGCCTTGCAATGGAGTCAAGGAAAAGGCCGCTCCTCACTGACTGAGCGAGACGGCCTGTACATTTGACAACACGAGGCTGGGGGAAAGACCAAGGATAAGGAAACTCGTCCCGCGCCAAGGAAAAGCGCGGGAACAGTCTCCACGATCTCATGCTCACGGTGGTCGATGTAAAGATGGAAAAGAAAAAAAGGGAACCGCGGCGTTTACGAGGCGTTATGTCCTCTCCCGCCTGCTGTTCCTCATGCTTTTTAGTTTCCGCTTTTGCGCTTCGATCCTCTTCCGTTTCTTCTTTATCGAGGGCTTTTCATAAAATCGACGGTTCTTCAACTCTCTGAAAAGGCCGTCGGTCTGCATTTTCCGCTTGAGAAGTCTTATGGCTTTTTCGATATTTCCGTCAACTCTTATCTCCAATTATCCCGACCTCTTCCGCCCCGGTCGAATCCCCGCTGGCCGCCTCTGCCGCCTCCACCGCCCGGTCTGCTGCCCCGTTCGCGCTGCGGGCGCGCTTCACTCACGTTGATCGCGCGATCCTGAACGGTCGTGCCGTTGAGTTCCGCGATTGCCTTGTCCGCGTCCTCATCCGAGGCCATTTCTACGAAACCGAACCCCTTGGATCGCCCGGTTGCGGCATCGGTTATGATTTTGGCCGACAAAACCTCTCCCTTGGGCGCAAAGATATCCTTAAGCGCCTCTTCCGTCATCTGATATGACAGATTACCAACATACAATTTCTTGGCCATCTTACTCCTCCTGTGCGCTGGCCCCGCGTTGTCCGATATGAAAGGACGCCCTGCTCTGCACATCAGGGGACGCGGGTTTGCCTACTGTTTTACGACGTTAACCGCCTGCAGACCCTTTGGTCCCTTCTCGATGTCGAAACTGACCGAATCTCCCTCCGCGAGCGACCTGAAGCCATCACCCTGGATCGCCGAGAAGTGGACGAAAACATCGCTCCCCTCGTCGCTGGTGATGAAACCATAGCCTTTCGCGTCGTTGAACCACTTTACCGAACCGTTTGACATTCCTTGCTCCTCCTTCTTAAAGTGTGAAAACCCTCTTCGCGCCAAAAAAATAGCCGCAAATCTACGCGATGTAGTTTTTGCAGCCTGGCAATTAACAAAAACTCACGTTACACTCTTAATCCTCTGGAATCTGCTGCAATAATACTCCCTGGTGAACCGAATTGTCAACCTTTTTTTGCGCGTTTTTTGATTCTCTGCAAGAGGACTGTCTCCTTCTTTAAATTACAAGCGTCCCGTTTTTTTCGCTTTCTTCGCGGCTTCTTCTCTCCGTCTTTTGGCGAAAATCCTTACGGGTGTGCCGTGGAAACCGAAGGCCGCACGCAGATTGTTCTCGATGTAGCGAAGGTAGGAGAAGTGCACGCCGTCCGGGTAATTGACGAATACCACAAAAGTCGGAGGCTTGATCGCAACTTGCGTAATATAATAGTACTTCACGCGTCTTGCCCGGTAGAGCGGCGGTTCGTGGTGTGCGGCCAGTTTTTCGAAGACCCTGTTGAGTTCGGCCGTGGACACGCGCTTTTCGCGCTCATCGATCACCTTGTCGACCTCCTCAAAGACCTTCGTGATCCGCTGACGCGTGTGGGCGGAAAGGGTTATCACCGAGGCATAGTCAACGAACTTGAGTCGCTGTTGAACGTCGGCCATGAACCGTTTGTACGCCTGCTCCTTGTCCGGTACGAGGTCCCACTTATTGAGGACCAGGATGATCCCCTTGCCCTCCTCATGGGCGAGCCCTGCGATCCGCTCATCCTGCTCGGTAATTCCTTCCGAAGCGTCGATTAGTACGAGCGCTACGTCGGCGCGGCTTAAGCTTTTCATTGCCCGCATCACGCTGTACTTTTCGATTCCCTGGCTGATCCTGCCGCGGCTCCGGATTCCCGCAGTGTCCACGAGGACATACTTCCGGCCGTAGTACTGATACATGCTGTCCACGGCGTCCCTCGTCGTGCCTGCCGCAGGACTCACGATCATCCGGTCCTGGCCGATAAGCGCGTTCACGAAGGACGACTTTCCCACGTTTGGCCGTCCGATGATGGCAATTCTCGGGACGTCGGCAGGTTCTTTCTCTTCCGCTTCCGGGGACGCCTCGGGCAGCATGCGCCCGAGCTCGTCCATGAACTCGGAGAACCCGGGCCCGTGTTGAGCCGAGAGGGGAAAGAGGGTGTCGATGCCGAGACGGTAGAAGTCGGGGATGAAACCTTCGTGTTTCTCACCATCGATCTTGTTCACGGCGTAGACCACGGGTTTGCCGGAAGCGCGAAGCCGCTGCGACACCTCGATGTCCGCCGGGAGGAGCCCCTGCTTGCCGTCCATGAGAAAGATGATGAAATCCGCCTCTTCCACGGCAAGTGTGGTCTGCTCCCGCATTTTTGAGTACATGGGGTCTTCGGTCTCTGGCTCAAACCCACCGGTATCCACCAGCAGGAATGGTTTGCCTTCCCACTCGGCCTCGGCGTAGTTGCGGTCCCTCGTCACGCCGGGCGTGTCCTCGACGATGGCGAAGTTCCTGCCGATGATCCGGTTGAACAGGGTCGATTTGCCGACGTTCGGCCGGCCCACTATGGCGACGACTGGTTTAGGCACGGTTTTAAACACAATCTCTCAATTCTTCAAATATCAAAATTCTAAAAGAGCCGACGTTCACTACGGCTGGGAAATTAGAATTTAGTGCCGAGGATTTAATGTAAAGCACTATATCATGCTTGCGCGCGTCAGTTCAAGAAAAAACCTTGCGAACCCCCCGTAATTGTGTTATTTTTTATCTTCATATCATTCGTGGAGGGCAGACATGCGAATATTGACCGTTTCAGCATTGTGCATTCTGTTGTTTTCAGCATCCCCTGCGTGGGCCGATTTTTACCGCTATGTTGACAAAGGCGGAACGGAGTTTTTCACCAATGACCTGAAAAAGGTGCCTCAGGAATACCGGGACCGCGCGACCGTTGTCAAGCCCGATGAGGGCCGCGTGAGCGTGGGCGAGAAGCCGGCAGCGACGAGTAAATCGTCGGTGATCGCCAGGGAGCACAGGGACAAGTACGGCAGGGGCGAGGAGTATTGGCACAAAAAGGCGGCCAATCTGCGCTTGAAGCTCCGTGACCAGCAAGACGAGTACGATCTGGTCCTGAAACAAATGAGTGATCAGGACCAGAAGCCGAAGAAGCTGACCAGTAAAAAGAAAAAATCCCGTTCGAGCCTCGAGAAAAAGCAAATGAAGCTCGAAAAGGATATGGCAAAGACGCGACGCCAGCTCGAAGTCGATCTTCCCGAGGAGGCGCGCAAGGCCGACGCCTATCCGGGGTGGATCAGGGAGTGATAGTGCGCAATCCGGATTTTGGAATAAAAGACTATGAGGGGCAAGCCCAAAGTTTACCCCGTATATTATCTCTTCCGGGTGGCTGTCCTGAATTGGGAATTGCCAGCACCGAGATCTCCAGAGCTTTATCGTATGAAAAAAATCATTATTGCACGAAACATCATGCATGCCATCGGCGGTCACGATACCATTCTCGGGCGGGGAAGCATCACGACGTACCTTGCCCGTACCTCTGAAGAGATCCTGAATATCCACGGCGTCCACAAGGCGGACATGATCATCACGGATGCTGATTTGCCTCTGATGGGCGGTGGCAAGCTCTGCTCGGCGATCCGGAGTGATGCGAAACTGAAGGACGTGTCGATAATCTTGATCTGCGACGGCACCAAAGCATCAATCGCCCAATGTCAGGACGCACAAGCCAACTCCGTGCTTATGAAGCCGATTGACCTTCCCTTGCTTTTCTGGAAGGTATCCGAATTGCTTCTGGC